>Ga0214472_10002624_pt1 | contig 19247 bp, 12 predicted proteins | sample RVTome_6_FD_207662 | JGI IMG/M metagenome (GOLD analysis project Ga0214472, IMG submission 207662) | Soil microbial communities from uranium-contaminated site in the Upper Colorado River Basin, Wyoming, United States - RVT140D175 | ecosystem: Environmental > Terrestrial > Soil > Contaminated >...
TGAAACAGGTTTCAAGGTGTTGGTAGGTGGCGGTCTTGGGCGCACACCTTATATTGGCGCATTCATCCGGGAATTCCTGGAGAAGAAATATCTGCTCTCGTATCTTGAGGCCATCCTGCGTGTTTACAATCGTTACGGCCGGCGTGATAACAAATTCAAGGCCCGCATCAAGATCCTCGTTTATGCCGTTGGGCCGGAAAAATTTGCCCGCATGGTGGAAGAAGAATGGGAAAAAATAAAAGACATGCCCTCCATGGAGCTGGACCAGAAAGAAATTGACCGCGTGAGTTCCTATTTCACTGCGCCGGATTTCGACAAGGCCGCGGACCAGGACAAGAGTTTCGCAGAGCAGCTGGCATCTGATAAAGCTTTTGCTACATGGATTGGACGCAACCTCAAGGAACACAAGGCATCGGGTTATCGTGCCGTGATTATTTCGCTGAAGGCACCCACTAATCCGCCGGGTGATGCAACACATGAACAAATGGATTTTATTGCCGATCTTGCTGATCAATACAGTTACAGCGAAATTGTAGTGACGCATGATCAGAACCTGGTATTACCGCATGTCACACAGGCGGATTTGTATGCATTGTGGCAGGCACTGGATTCAAAAGAACTGGCAACCCCCAATATCGGTTTGTTGACGGACATGATTTGTTGCCCGGGTCTGGATTTCTGTTCACTGGCCAATGCCGGGTCCATCCCGATCGCCATGCAGATTAACCAGAAATTCAGCGATCTGGATTACCTGCACGATCTGGGTGAAATCAAGATCAAGATGTCCGGTTGTATGAATGCCTGCGGGCACCATCATGTCGGCCATATCGGTATACTCGGTGTCGATAAAAAAGGTGAAGAGTTTTATCAGTTGACCCTGGGCGGTTCATCCGAAAATGATGCGGCACTTGGAGACCGCCTTGGGCCCGGTATTGAAAAGGAAAAGGTAGCAGACACTATCGGTAAAATTCTGGATGTATTCCTTGAAAACCGTATAGAAGATGAACGTTTTCTCGACACCTACCGGCGTATCGGAATCGAACCATTCAAAGTGCGTGTTTACAAACAGGCAGAAGAGTCAGAAGAGGTAAAAGCCGTTGCGAGTTATTAAAGACAACCGGATTATCGAAGACGAATGGCAGCGATTGCAAGAAATCGATGTCGTTGAGGAACTGCCAGCAGGCAAGGTCATCATGCCGTTTGCTTACTGGCAGGCAAACCGTGATCAGTTGATTGCACAAAACAAAAAGTACGCAGTGTGTATCAATGGTGACAATGAAACAGAAGCAGTTGTCAAAGATATGGATCATTTTGAATTGATCGCGCTGGACTTTCCGGCCTTTACTGACGGCCGTTCCTATTCCCATGCACGGCTGTTAAGAGAACGTTACGGTTACACCGGCGAATTGCGTGCAGTGGGCGATGTTCTGCGCGATCAGTTATTCTTCATGCAGCGTTGTGGTATTGATTCCTATCAGGTGCGCGAAGACAAGAACATAGAAGATGCATTGAAAGCTTTCACAGAGTTTTCGGTAAAATACCAGACTGCTGCGGATCGCGTGCAGCCAGTTTATAAATTGCGGTAATTAGTAATTACCAACACCCCAGTCCTCAGCACTCATTAACTCAATACTTAAACTGTAAGCACCGTCACCGAAGGAATGTTCTGTTCCGGGTTGCTGTGAAAACCCCTGACCATTAATACATATTCCCCTTTTTCTGCCAGTTTCAGATCCAGGGCGACTTTCCGGGCCAGTTCATTCGGGTTTTCCGAACCTGCATCTTCAGACAGTACCGGAATAATGCTCCAGAACAATGCCATGCGCCGGCAGATATGAGGAAGTCCTGTAATGGCAACAACAGGTGCCGCAGGGCGTGCCGAACTCATGGTGGCTGCTGACATGCCGCTTTGAGAAATCACCAGTATGGCCCTGACCATCAGGTCCTTTGCCAGTAATGCACTGGTATCAGAGATGGCATCCCAGATACTCACCGGTAAAGTACTTTTGGTGGGATTGCCATACGCACCGCTCTGCCAAAGATAGGATTCCGTCTGACGTGCGATGCGGTCCATCATATTTACTGCCTCAACAGGAAATGCGCCGGCGGCTGTTTCCGCAGATAGCATGACGGCATCTGTACCCAAAGTGACAGCATAGGAAATATCGGTGACTTCCGCACGGGTCGGCCGGGCATTTTCAATCATGGACTCCAGCATTTGTGTGGCAACAATCACCGGTTTGAATTTAGCCTTGGCCAGATCAATCAGCTGGCTTTGCGCAACCGGGACTTCTTCAGGATTCAGCTCCACACCGAGATCGCCGCGCGCCACCATGATGCCATCCGCAACATCCAGTATGGCGGAGGCATTTTTTAACGCTTCCGGTTTCTCGATTTTGGCAATCACGGCAACATCTTTCCCGGATTTTTTGATTAATGATTTCAGTTCGCTGACATCATCCGCAGTACGCACGAAAGACAGCGCGATGAAATCCACACCGAGGTTCAGGGCGAATTCCGCATCCACACGATCTTTTTCCGTTAATGAGGGTGCCGATACGTTCACACCGGGAAGATTAATACCTTTATGATTTTTCAGGATGCCGCCGTGAATTACTGTACAAACAATTTCAGTGCCTGAGACTGAATCAACAGAGAGCTCCAGTGCCCCGTCATTCAACAAAATTCGATTGCCCGGTTTGACATCTTCTGCCAGTGCCGAGTATTGCGAAGGCACAAGACCGGGTTCACCGATAACATCCCTGGTAGTTACGGTGATTTTTGAATTGTTGATTAATTCGATCTGGCCATCACGAAAATTTCCTGTGCGAATCTTTGGACCACAGAGATCTGCCAGTACGGCTATCGGGAGTTTAAGTTCATCGGCAATCGTGCGAATGTGATTGTATGTCGTTCTATGAAAATCATGATCGCCGTGTGACATATTCAGCCTGAATACATTAACTCCTGTCTGGATCAGCTTCCTGATCATCGCCGGCTCTTTAGTGGAGGGGCCCAGTGTCGCTACAATCTTGGTGCGGCGTTTTTTCAGTAAATGAATTTTTGTGTCAATTGACATGATTTCTCCATTTCGCTGATTTTTTATAAATATATTTATTTTTTACAGACCTGATCTGATAATGTTCGATTATGAGCCAGTTTGGATTACTCAAAACCCGGAGATTTTTCCCCATATTTTCCACCCAGTTCCTGGGGGCATTCAACGATAATATATATAAAAACTCGCTGGTTATATTTATTGCTTTTACACTTGCTGATCAGGCTGACCGGAATAGTAGCATACTGGTGATCACCGCAGCCGGATTATTTATCCTGCCGTTCTTCCTGTTTTCCGCGATCGCCGGCCAGATTGCTGACAAGTTTGAAAAATCCATGCTGATTCGGCGTATCAAGATTGCTGAAATAATGATTATGGCCATAGCTACATTCGGCTTTATTTTTTTGAGTCTGCCGGTTTTAATGGCCGTGCTGTTTTTTATGGGTGCGCAATCCACCATGTTCGGCCCACTCAAGTACAGCATTTTGCCGCAACACTTGCAGGAAACAGAACTGACCGGCGGGAACGGCATGATACAAATGGGTACTTACCTTGCCATTCTGCTCGGAACCATACTGGGAGGGATACTCATCGCCATCAAGCCTGAAGGGCGGATCCTGGTCTCCATACTGGTCGTGTTTGTGGCAATTTGCGGTTGGCTGGTAAGCCGTAAGATACCTCAAGCGGCCCCGTCAGAACCGCAGTTGAAAATAAACTGGAATTTTATTGCTGAAACTTTTCATATCCTGAAGCTCGCAGGTCAGAACAGGACTGTTTTCTGGGCCATTATCGCCATATCGTGGTTCTGGTTTTATGGCGCCACTTTTCTTTCCTTACTTCCATCCTATACTCGTGATGTACTGGCAGGGAATGAACACATCACCACGCTCTTGTTAACGGCATTTTCTGTCGGGATTGGTGCAGGTTCATTAATGTGTGAAAAACTGTCCGGCAAACGGATAGAAATGGGGCTGTTGCCACTGGGGGCGATTGGATTAACGCTATTTGCATTTGATCTGTTTGTTGTGGGGGTGCCGGAATTTGCAACACACAACAATGGTGAAATCACAATAAGCAGGTTTCTTGAGCTTCAGGGCTGGAGAGTATTTCTGGATCTGTGCTTAATCGGAGCATTCGGAGGGATCTACATCGTGCCCCTGTATGCGTTGGTACAAAGTTTGAGTGAGGCAACCCAGCGCTCCAGGATCATTGCTGCCAACAATATACTGAATGCACTGTTTATGGTGTGTTCAGCAATATTGACGATTGGATTATTTGCGATGAGTTACTCTATCCCGCAAATGTTTCTGTTGGTATCCATACTCAACATTTTTGTGATCAGTTTCGTGATCTTTCAGGTACCGGATTTCAGGCACAGATTTTTTGTGCTGCTGGGAAAATTAAAACCAGTTTGAAAATCAGAACGGAATATCATCATCAAAATCATCATTCCGGGGTTTTGCAGCAGCTTTCTGCGGTTTATTCCCGGATGACGTGTCATCATCATTAGGCGGTGTCTGGTCATATGATTGTTACTGCACTTGTTTTTGTCAAAATACCGGAATACATGCATCGTTTTCTGGTTTTGACGGGATAGCGCAGTTAACTACTTAAATGCCACGATAATATGGGTATCATAAAATAGCAGTAATAGTGCCATGACAAGAAGGATGTTGTTAGTGCCTCAAATGAGCTACCCAGATTCTGCTTATGCAATTCGTTTATCAATAAATTTTTCTTGTTTAACAGGATATTAAATACTCTATCCTGCGTGTATTCCCAAAATAAGCAGATTACACAATGAAAATAACAATGATTTTCAGCAATTCATCCCCTACACTTAATAGTAATACGCGAGCAGATGGATATCTGTCCAATCCTGAGTTGAAAAACAATACCTGTATACGCGCCATACTCTAACTATGGAGTATTGGAAGAATGCACAAAATGGATGAAACATGGCTAGAGAAGCAGAACAGATAGAACAGCAGAAACCGGCGCCATTACTGGCAAGACCCTTTTTTCCTCCGCCGATGTGTGCCGTGACACCCAACACAAACCCCGGCAATGGGGAGCCACTGGTTGTGCTCTGGCGAGATGGTACCCGGTCCAATGGCAAACTCCACTGTAACGAAATACCATCCAATTTATTGCTCATGGATGTGGAAGGCAATAAGAAACCAGTTCATATTGATCTGAGTTTAACGAAGTTGGTCTATTTACCTACTGTCAGAAAGTGGGTGAACCTGCCACAGTCTCCTGAAGACAATTTTCAGATAGTAGCGCAGGGACTGCTTGATTTTCAGGTGACATTTAAAGATGGTGATGAACTTAAAGGGAAAACGGCCGGATTTTATACAGACAAATTAGGATTGTATCTATACCCCAGTCATAAGGAAGGCTTTTTCCATTTTTCCGTTATCCCGCATGACCTCATATCTGACTATCAAATTGGACCAAAAATCGGTGAGCAGTTGATAGAAGACAAGGTCATTAGTCCTGAACATATTGCATCTGCGTTGTTAGAGCAGATTGATAAACGTAGTAAACCATTGGGGGAATATATCGCTGGTAATGCCCTGGTTACCTTGAAAGAACTTGAACAGGCGTTGAATAGTCAGAAAACCACGCCCAACATCAAACTGGGCGACCTCCTGATACAGGATAAACTGATCACGGAGGAACAGCTGGAGGATGCTCTTAACGATCAATTACAGGATCGTTCTACACCTTTGGGGGAGATTCTGATCAAGCAGGGTAAACTGACACTTGATCAGATCCAACACGCTCTGGCCAGAAAGCTCGGTATCCCCTATGTTGATTTGGACAAGATTGCTATTGATGAGCAAGTATTGAAACTTATCCCGGAAAAATTTGCAAAACAGTATAATGTGCTCCCGCTCCATATATATGACAGCAAGATTGTTGTAGTTATGAATAATCCTCTCGACTGGAAAACACTGGATGAGATCAGGTTTATCCTTAATATGCAGGTTATTCCTGTCATGGCACCGGAAACCAAAATCAAACAAGTTATCGTAGCCAGCTATTATGCTTTAGAGGAGCAAACTGCCTTTTTAGACGATGCAAGGATAGAAGAGATAGTTAATGAGGAGGAATCTCTCGACGAACCTTCAGTATCAGACAATGTGGTAGTGCGTTTGGCAAACAAGATTGTTATCGACGCACATCAAAAAGGGGCATCCGATATTCATATCGAACCGTATTTTGGGCAGGAAAAGACAATAGTACGATTTCGTAAGGATGGATCGCTCATCAATTACCATAAGGTTCCGGGAAACTTTCGCCGCGCCCTGGTAGCACGTTACAAAGTAATGGCCGGACTTGATGTATCAGAACGGCGTATTCCTCAGGATGGCAAAATCAATTTTGGCCGTTATAGCCGACTAAAGGTTGAATTGCGGCTGGCCACGATACCCACGGCAGGCGCAGAAGAAGATGTGGTTATCCGTATCCTGGCCGGGGGTGCACCTGTCAAGATTGAGGAATTATTGTTGAGTAAGGATAACCTCGAATGCACCAAGTATGTGTTAAAGAATCCTCATGGTCTGTTTTTTGTTTGTGGGCCGACAGGATCAGGAAAAACCACTACGCTACATTCTGTGTTGTCACATTTAAATACTCCGGACAGGAAGATATGGACAGTGGAAGACCCCGTTGAGATTATACAGAAAGGTATACGGCAAGTGCAGATACAGCCGAAAGCAGGACTCACTTTTGCTACTGCCCTGCGTTCTTTTTTACGCGCGGATCCGGATATCATTATGGTCGGTGAAATGCGAGACAAGGAAACAACCGAGATTGGTATTGAGGCCTCTCTAACCGGGCATCTGGTGTTATCAACGTTACATACCAACAGTGCTGTAGAGAGCGTGATCCGTCTGCTTGAAATGGGAATGGATCCGTATAACTTTTCGGACGCCCTGCTTGGGGTGCTGGCGCAACGGCTGACCAAGAAATTATGTAATGACTGCAAGCAGGCGTACAACATAAATGAAATGGATCTGAAAAATCTGGCCAAGGAATATTGCCATGAGTATGAAAGTAATGGATTAGATCAAGGAAAGCACCGCCCTGAAGCATTTTTAAATGCATGGCGAGATGCCTACACAAATGGCGATGGAGAAATTATCTTGTACATGGCGAAAAGCGACGGTTGCCCCTCCTGTGAGGGAACGGGTTATAAAGGCCGTATAGGATTACATGAAATGCTGATGGCCAGTAATGACATACGCGTAGCGATATACCGGCAAGCATCGGTTAGCGAAATGCTGAAGCTTGCGCTTGTGGAAGGCATGAAAACACTGAAACAGGATGGTATAGCAAAGGTGTTTCAGGGTTATACCGATATGCGGCAAGTTCGTAAGGTGTGTCCCAATTAATTACTAGAAAAAATTACCTAGATTTTTTTGCCCTTGCTTTTTTGTACTTACATTTCAGTGTCCAACTTGTCTGGAATGAATTCCTCAGGTCCACCAAAGAGGCGGTTATCATTAGTCTAATTTTAGTAACAATAATTTGTTTCTCCATTCCGTCATAGCGGATTGGGATTGCCAGCCAGTTCGCAGTACCCGGTAAACCGGGGATTAATGTATGGTTCTGTTTTGGAATTCAGAACGGAATATCATCATCAAAATCATCATCCTTGGGTTTTGCAGCAGCTTTCTGCGGTTTATTCCCGGATGATGTGTCATCATCATTAGGCGGTGTCTGGTCATATGATTGATTGCTGCTGCCGCCACTGCGGCTGCCCAGCATCTGCATCTCATTGGCAACAATTTCGGTGCTGTAACGGTCCTTGCCTTCCTTGTCCTGCCATTTACGGGTTTGCAGTCTGCCTTCAACGTAGATTTGTGAACCTTTTTTCAGGTATTCAGCCACAATCTCGGCCAGACGGCCAAAAAAGACAATACGATGCCATTCTGTGCGTTCCTGTTGTTCACCGGATTCCTTGTCGCGCCATGATTCGGCAGTCGCCAGGCTGATATTCGCAACCGCAGCACCGCTGGCTGTATAGCGGACATCCGGGTCGTTGCCGAGATTACCTATCAGGATGACTTTATTGACGCCTCTGGCCATGATACTTCCTCCTTAAAATTTATTATTTGTTAACAATATTTCGGAAACAGACAGGATGTTATCGTAATCCGCACCGGCTTGCACCTGGACTATAACTTCTTGTGATCCATAGGGTTTTGCATAATCAGTAGCATACACAACCAGATAATACTGATGATACCGCCAAAGATAAATACGCTGTCCAGTCCATAATGTTCATAAAGATAACCACCCGCCAGTCCACCGATGAATGTGCCAATAAACTGGCTGGTGGAATAGATGCCCAGCGCGGTTCCTTTTTTTGATAAGGGTGCAGCTTTGGTAATCAGGGCGGGCAGTGTGGCCTCAAGAAAATTAAACGCCAGAAAGAAAAGTATCAACATTACTGTGATAGACATAGCTGACATATGCCAGGCAAACAATCCGAACTGCGCCAGTATCATCAGGAATACAGCACCATAAAAAAACAAACCGGTTTTATTATATCTTTCACCAAGAATGAGAAATGGCATCATAATCAGTGCCGAAATGACCAGCACCGGCAGATAGATTTGCCAGTGATGATCCGCATCTATTCCAGCCAGATCGCGGAGGGTCAGTGGGACCACCACAAAACTGGCCATCAGGATCATGTGCAGGATAAAAATGCTGATATAAAGCCGTAATAATTTTTTGTCTGCCAGCACAGGCATCAATTTCCCGGCCAGTTCATCCTGATATGCATGGTGATGGTATTTGTCCGGAGCCGGGACCAGCATAAACAGTGCAATGATTGCAAGGATGGCCAGTCCTGCACTGACATAAAACAAACCCGGCACACCAATCAGCGGATTGAAAACAGGACCGGCGATAATTGCCAGCGCAAAAGCAAAACCAACACTGATACCAATCAATGCCATGGCCTTGCTGCGTTGAGAGTCACGGGTCAGGTCGGCAGCCAGTGCCATCACTGCAGCAGCAATAGCACCTGCACCCTGCAAGGCACGCCCCAGAATGATCATGAAAATCGAGTCTGAATTTCCGGCGATGATGCTGCCGAGTATGAAGATTAAAAGTCCTGCTGCAATCACCGGTTTTCGGCCAATACGATCAGAAATCATGCCAAACGGTATCTGGAACATGGCCTGGGTCAGACCATAGCAACCCAGCGCCAGGCCAATCAGGACGGGGGTTGCATCGGGCAGGGTTTCCGCATAAAGCACGAATACCGGCAGGATCAGGAACAGTCCGAACATACGCAGGAAAAATATCAATGCCAGTGCCAGGCTGCTCCGCAACTCCGTGGCAGTCATCTTGTCATTTATCATTATTCTGGATTCTCTTTGCTTCCGGTCATAAAAACCACTTATAGTAGCAGTTTGCTTTTTGCACGGCGAAGTTAAATTAGTAAATTTATGAATACAATCCGTATCCGGGGCGCACGCACCCATAATCTGAAAAATATCGATATTGATATTCCCCGTGATCGTCTGATCGTGATTACAGGTCTTTCAGGTTCAGGTAAATCCTCACTGGCCTTTGATACGATCTATGCCGACGGACAGCGGCGTTATGTAGAATCCCTCTCTTCCTATGCGCGGCAATTTCTGTCCATGATGGAAAAGCCGGATGTCGATCATATTGAAGGGTTATCACCTGCCATATCCATAGAGCAGAAATCCACTTCACACAATCCGCGTTCCACAGTTGGTACGATCACTGAAATTTATGATTACCTCCGGTTGTTGTTTGCGAGAGTGGGTGAGCCATGTTGTCCTGAACATGGTATCAAACTGGCCGCGCAGACGATCAGCCAGATGGTTGATCAGGTACTGGCCATGCCGGAAGGTGAACGTCTGATGTTACTGGCACCGGTGATACAGGGAAGGAAAGGTGAGCATATCCAGATTATCGAAAGATTGCGCAGTGAAGGATTTATCCGGGCGCGTATCGATAGCAAGGTTGTTGAACTGGATCAGTCGCCTGCTCTGGATCTCAGGAAAAAACATGACATTGAAGCGGTGGTTGATCGTTTCAAGGTGCGTAGTGATTTTGATTTGCGTCTGGCTGAATCATTTGAAACGGCAATCCGGTTGTCCGATGGTATAGCAAAGATAATCTCGCTCGATCATCCTGAACAACTGGACATCACTTTCTCGGCAAAATTTGCCTGTAGTGAATGTGGTTACAGTCTGAATGAACTGGAACCGCGCCTGTTTTCTTTTAATAATCCCATGGGTGCCTGCCCGGATTGCGACGGTCTTGGTGTGATCCAGTTTTTCGATCCGGATCGCGTCATACAGGACCGTGATCTCAGTCTGCCCGGCGGTGCCATACGCGGCTGGGACAGGCGCAATGCCTATTATTTCCAGTTACTGAAAAACCTGGCTGCGCATTACAAATTCAATCTCGATACACCATTTAAAAAACTATCCAAGAATATCCAGGAAGTGATTCTGTTTGGCAGTGGTGAAACAGAGATCGAATTTGAGTATTTGCACGACCGGAAGGGATCTATAAAACGCAAACACCCGTTTGAAGGAATCATTCCCAACATGAAGCGACGCTATCATGAAACGGAATCCATCATGGTGCGGGAGGAACTGGCGAAATACCAGAGCAGCAAGTCCTGCCCCACTTGTAACGGCACACGGCTGAATGTTGCTGCAAGACATGTCTTCATAAATGATTATGCATTGCCTGAAATAACTGCAATGCCGATAGACAAGGCGCAACAGTTTTTTGCCGTACTTGAGATTCAGGGGCAACGTGGTGAAATTGCTGCAAAAATACTGAAAGAAGTTAATGACCGTCTGCAATTTCTGGTGAATGTCGGGCTGAATTATCTGACATTAAACCGGAGTGCTGAAACACTGTCTGGTGGTGAGGCGCAGCGTATACGTCTGGCGAGCCAGATTGGCGCAGGTCTTGTGGGTGTGATGTATATTCTTGATGAACCATCCATCGGTTTGCATCAGCGTGACAATCAAAGATTATTATCCACGCTTTGTCATCTGCGTGATCTGGGTAATACCGTCATAGTTGTAGAACATGATGAAGAAGCCATTATGTCAGCGGATCATGTGATCGATATCGGGCCCGGTGCCGGTGTACATGGTGGCCGGATCGTTGCCCAGGGTTTACCGGAAGAGATCGTCAATCATCCGGGTTCCCTGACTGGAATGTATCTATCCGGCAGAAAACGGATTGAAATACCGTCTTTGAGAACCAGGGTTGATCCAAAGCACCTGTTGAAAATAAAGGGTGCGAGAGGTAACAATCTTAAAAATATTGATGTGGAATTCCCTGTTGGACTGATGATCTCCGTGACAGGTGTTTCCGGTTCCGGCAAGTCTACCCTGATCAATGAAACACTTTACAAACTGGCCACAAAGGAAATTAACGGCACCAATATCACCCCTGCAGCATGTGACAGCATCAAGGGACTGGAACAATTCGACAAGGTGGTAGATATTGATCAGAGTCCCATAGGACGCACACCGAGGTCCAATCCAGCCACCTATACCGGAATCTTCACACCGATCCGTGAACTCTATGCCGCGACACAGGAAGCACGGTCAAGAGGTTATCAACCCGGACGCTTTAGTTTTAACGTGAAGGGCGGGCGCTGTGAAGCATGTGAAGGTGATGGTGTCATCAAGGTTGAAATGCATTTTCTGCCGGATATTTATGTCGCCTGCGATGTGTGCAAGGGCAAGCGTTATAACCGGGAAACACTGGACATTCGATACAAGGGCAAGAATATACATGAAACCCTGTCCATGACGGTGGAAGACGCGCGCCAGTTTTTTGATGCCGTCCCGGTCATCGCACGTAAATTACAAACACTGATGGATGTAGGTCTTTCATACATAACATTGGGGCAGAATGCGACGACATTGTCCGGCGGTGAAGCCCAGCGAGTAAAACTTTCCCGTGAACTTTCCAAACGGGACACAGGAAAAACCCTCTACATTCTGGATGAACCCACAACAGGTTTGCATTTTCAGGATATACAACAACTCCTGCATGTGTTGCATAGACTGCGTGATCATGGCAATACCGTCATTGTGATCGAACATAATCTGGATGTGATTAAAACCGCAGACTGGATCATCGATCTGGGGCCGGAAGGCGGTGATGGCGGCGGGAAAGTCATTGCAACAGGAACACCGGAAGACGTTGCGAACAATAAAAAATCCTACACCGGGCAATTCCTGAAACCGGTGCTGGAAAGATTTAAAGTAAAGCCATCCGGAAAAAACAGAAGAAATTCTGTCCCTGAATTATCAGTTAATCAAAAGTGAAAATATAAAATAATCCAAAAAAAATTCACACTTCTATATCGCAGCAAAGCACATACAGATTTCCAGTTAACATCCGTGCAACGGACAACGTAACACACGTCTTCGCATCAGTGGTGGAGAAATAAGGTCCGGTCACCTGAACCTTGCCAGGATTGCCCAATGCTTTTCTGAAATACTGGCGATGATACCATGTGGCATTTTCCACACCCTGCAGTGGCGCATATACCGGGTTGAAGTTCTGCTGGTAATTTTTTGAATTGATATTTGAGCTTCTCTGTTCACCATTGGAATTAATAAGGTAAAACCGGATGACCTTATCCATATTAACCATGCCCCTGCATTTTTTATCAACGGTCTCTGCATCCTTGAGGGACATCACTACGTGATGGAACTCTTCAATATATGCACGCATTGAATCTTCGCGTTCCTCAATTCTGTATGAAACGTCATTTCTGAATTTCTCCTTCAGAATTGACCATATCTCTTCGGACTGGTCGGACAGTTCATTGATCAGTGCAGGTTCAGAAAACAGGAATCCCTGGATCAAATCAAATTCCGCATCCATGCACATGATGGCCTGATCGTAGGTTTCAATTCCTTCCGCCAGTACCATACAGCCATAGTCATGCAGGAGATTGACCAGTTGCGGTATGCTCTTGCGCAGCTTTTTATTGGTCATTGCGTCTTTAAATATTGAGCGATCCAGTTTCACGAAGTCGGGATGACAGTCCCAAATCCGGTTGAAATTGGAGTGGCCGGCGCCAAAATCATCTATGGCTATCATGCAGCCAATCTCGCGGTAGTAACGGATTGTCTCCAGAAATTTGGTTTCATTGGAGATGGCAGTTTCCAGAATCTCGATAACTACCCGGTGAGGCGGAATATTGTATAAATCGAGGACTTCCTTCATGAACGGAGTCCGGTTCGGGATATATTCACTGACTATCAATGGATTTACGTTTAGAAATAACCAGGTATTTTCCTGGTCCTGAATATGTGCGAAATTGGCCAGATGCAGGCAACGGCAGATGCGGTCTATGGCCAGCAGTTCAGTAATGGAACCACCCCGTAATATGCTTGGCGGAAGTACAATTTTATTGTCAGAATCATATCCGCGCACGAGCGCTTCAAATCCAACTTGCCGGTGCAGGGCATAGCTGTAAATAGGCTGGAACATACTGAACAGTCTGTAACCGTTACAGCTTGCCTGAAATGGCTGATGTTGATAGGTCTTGTCACGCCAGAGTAGCCTGGTGATATTGTCAAGGGATGGATTAAATTCAACCAAGTTAGTGGTATCCGGTATCATATTTATTGTTTGTATTCTCATGTCTACCGGACAGAGAGGCATCCGGACCGAAATTTATTACTGCAATTATTATTCCACTTGGTAAACTTGCGATCCGGTGCAAGGTGGGTAAGCTTCAATGTTGAAGCGAGGCTTTCAGATAACAGATAATTTCGACAAGCACACGAATAATTTACTTAAAGTGTGATTTTATCCGCATAAAAAACCATAAAAGGATAATGATGTGAGTGCGTTAATCTGCGGTTCATTTGCTTATGACAACATTATGGTCTTCCCCGACCATTTCAAGAATCATATTCTCCCCGAAAAGGTGCATATTCTGAATGTGTCATTCATGGTGCCGGAGATGCGCCGTGAGTTTGGCGGTTGTGCCGGGAATATCATCTATAACCTCAATTTACTGGGTGCCAATGCACTTCCCATGGGCACAGTCGGGAAGGATTTTGATCCTTATGCCTACTGGATGGACAAACATAAAATTGATCGCAGGCATGTGAAGATGATAGACAGTGCATTTACCGCACAGGCCTTCATTACAACTGATCTGGATGACAACCAGATAACTGCTTTCCACCCCGGCGCCATGAGCTTTTCACATCACAATAAGGTTACAGATGCTGATGGTGTCAGTATCGGCATCATCTCACCGGATGGTCGTGACGGCATGATCGAGCATGCACAACAATTTTACGAAGCCGGTATCCCGTTCATTTTTGATCCGGGCCAGGGCATGCCCATGTTCGATGGTGAGGCATTGTGCACCTTTATAGACCAGGCGAAGTGGGTCACCGTGAACGATTACGAATGGCAATTAATGCAGGAACGCACCAAACTCACACCGGATCAAATCAGCGCGATGGTGGATGCCTTGATCGTCACACGTGGTGGCAAGGGGTCATTTATTTACACCAGTGGCAAGTGTCATGTTATTCCCTCAGCTAAACCACAAGCTGTTAATGACCCGACCGGTTGTGGTGATGCCTATCGTGCCGGTCTGTTGTACGGACTAATGAATGATATGGATTGGGAAACTACTGGTCGCATTGCTTCCTTGATGGGAGCAATCAAGATCGAAAATTATGGTACGCAGAACCATTATTTTGAAATGCAGGAATTCAAGGATCGATTCAAGACAGAGTTTGGGTACACTTTTTAGATACCAGATACCAGTATCAGCTTTTTGCAGCCCGGAAATGTTTTACTGTCTCAACCACAGCAACAACAATCCCGCCTGCAATGATACCTGCTACAGCACTCATCAGGATCGGCAGCAGGAATTCCAGTACCGGTCCTATCATCGCAATCGAACCTGTAAGTCCAGCCAGACCTTCGACCAGGTGATGTGCACCCGGGATACCGTGGATCAATATACCGCCACCGACCAGAAACATGGCTGCTGTTCCGGCGATGGAGAGAAATTTCATCAACCACGGTGCAAAACCCAATAGCATCAACCCGAGTTTCTTTTTCAGCCGGCTGCTTTGTTGGCTGAGATACAAACCGATGTCATCCAGCTTAACGATGCCAGCCACCAGTCCATACACGCCGATTGTCATGATTACGGCAATGGTACTCAGCACAGCGACCTGTTTGCCAAAGGTCGCAGCGGCTACTGTCCCTAGCGTGATCACAATAATTTCTGCGGACAATATGAAATCCGTACGCACGGCACCTTTAATCTTGTCGCGTTCAAAGCTCACCATGTCCACCGCCGGGTTGGAAACGGCTTGAACCAGTTCCTTATGATGTTCAGCTTCTTCCGTCGTACTGTGCAAAAATTTATGGGCCAGTTTTTCAAATCCCTCAAAACAGAGAAACAATCCACCCAACATTAATAGTGGAGTAATTGCCCACGGTATGAATGCACTGATGGCCAGTGCCGAAGGCACCAGGATCAATTTGTTTACAAAAGACCCTTTGGCGACGGCCCATACTACCGGTAATTCGCGATCTGCCCTTACTCCTGCCACTTGCTGGGCGTTTAATGCAAGATCATCACCCAGTACACCTGCCGTTTTCTTAACGGCAAGTTTGCTCATTACTGCAACATCATCCAGAACGGTTGCAATGTCATCAATTAACGTGAGCAGACTGGCACCAGCCATATTAAACTTCTCCTTTCAGATAAAATGTTTAGGAAACCTCTGAACAAGCAGTCATTGCGAGGAACGAAGTCTTTAGCCGCGAGCACCTGCATGGCGGGACGAAGCAATCTCTTAAAATACTTGATATTATCCAGTTCGAGATTGCTTCCCGCCACGGCTGTGCCTCGCGGTCGCAATGACACTACTTCAGAGCGATATTAAATAAGGACAGCAGCGCCGGCGAGAGCGCATTCATGATCTTCATCGGGCGCACCGCCGCCCAGTCCTATAGCACCGACAAGATGTCCATCACGAAACAACGGCAAACCACCGGGACTGGGTAATGCCTGTGCGGGTACTACACTGGGTAATGAATACCAGAGTAAAGGATTCTGGTCCTTATTCTCGGTGATTTCTTTGGTGGAGCGCTTGAATGATGCTGCTGCCATGGCTTTGGCGCGTGAAGTATCAAACGTAAAAAAACCGGCGCCATCCGCACGCGAGTAATACACCAGACGGCCCGATTCATCCACAACAGATACACTCATTGGCCGTTTGAATTCAGCTGCTTTTGCCAGTGCGGCCTTGCCGATTTTTTCTGCGAGGTCCAGTGTCATTTCGATCATGTTTTTATCCTCTCATAAAAAAGCTTCCTCCCCCTTGATGGGGGAGGATTGAGGTGGGGGTGAAATGGTTGCAATCTACCCCGCGTTTCTACCGTCATACTGGCGAAGGCCAGTATCCAGTCAAAACAATTAATTACTGGATGCTGGCCTTCGCCAGTATGACGGTAGATGTCGAATATTATCTTATTTCAGGAGACTTTTAATAAAAAAGCCCGGTGTAGTATACAACGGGCTTTTTGAACAATAGTAAAAACTTGTTCTTGTTACGCTGCTGCCTGTTTTTCCTTCTGCAGGCGTTTCTCCAGGTCTTCAATTTCCTTGCTGAGCTCAGCAGGCAAATGATTACCAAAAGAAGCATAGTATTCCTTGATCATTGGAATTTCCTGCAGCCAGCCATCCACATCAACTCTCAACAGCATGGCCTTGTCATTGTCGTTCATGTTCAGGCCGCTGAAGTCGATCGCATCCAGAGTTGGCAGGTTACCGATTGGGGTTTCAATTGCATCAGCAGTACCTTCGCAACGATCGAACACCCACTTCAGTACGCGGCTGTTTTCACCAAAGCCCGGCCATACAAATTTGCCGGCTTCATTCTTGCGGAACCAGTTCACGTAGAAGATCTTCGGTAAGTTGGCCCCAGCGGTGTTGCCCATCTTCAGCCAATGACCCCAGTAATCCGCCATGTTGTAACCACAGAACGGCAGCATGGCCATCGGGTCACGGCGTAACTGGCCGATAGTGCCAAACGCAGCTGCTGTCATTTCACTCGCAATGATGGTGCCGAGGAAAGTACCGTGGGTCCAGTTACGGGCTTCATTGGCCAATGGCACAACAGAAGCGCGGCGGCCGCCAAACAGAATGGCACTGATGGGCACACCTTTCGGATCTTGCCATTCAGAAGCAATGACCGGACATTGTGCTGCCGGTGCAGTGAAACGTGCATTCGGATGAGCAGCTGGAGTTTCGGAAGCCGGTGTCCAGTCCTTGCCTTTCCAGTCAGTAAGATGGGCCGGTTTTTCTTCGGTCATCTCTTCCCACCACACATCGCCATCGTCAGTTTCGGCGACATTGGTAAAGATAGAATTTTTGGTCATGGACAACATGGCATTCGGGTTGGACTGCATGTTAGTGCCAGGTGCTACACCGAAGAATCCGGCTTCCGGGTTGATTGCATAAAGCTGACCGTCAGCACCAAACTTCATCCAGCAGATATCATCACCAATGGTTTCAACATTCCAGCCGGGAACGGTTGGGGTCAACATGGCGAGATTGGTTTTGCCGCAGGCACTTGGGAAAGCACCGGCCACATAACGGACTTTGCCTTCAGGGTTAGTGAGTTTCAGGATCAGCATGTGTTCTGCCATCCAACCCTCATCACGTCCCATTACAGATGCAATACGCAGTGCGAAACATTTCTTGCCGAGCAGGGCATTGCCGCCATAACCGGAACCATAAGACCAGATTTCGCGGGTTTCAGGGAAATGCACAATATATTTGGTGGTGTTGCATGGCCAGGGAACGTCTTTCTGTCCATCAGCCAGCGGTGCACCAACCGTGTGTATGCAAGGAACGAATTCACCATCATCTCCGAGGGCTTCAAGTACTTTCTTGCCCATGCGGGTCATGATGCGCATGTTGGTGACTACATAAGGAGAATCGGAGAGTTCAACACCGATATGGGAAATAGGTGAACCAATCGGACCCATGCTGAAAGGAACGACATACATGGTGCGGCCTTTCATACAGCCGGTGAACAGGCCATTCAGGGTTTCACGCATTTCTTTCGGTTCCATCCAGTTGTTGGTCGGACCGGCATCTTCCTTTTTCTGTGCGCAGATATAAGTGCGGTCTTCAACGCGGGCCACGTCTTCCGGTACGGAACGAATGTAATAACTGTTGGGACGTTTGCTGTCATTCAGGCGTTTGGCAGTGCCGCCTTTCACCATGATGTCCCACATGCGGTTATTTTCTTCTTCCGAACCATCACACCAGACCACCTGATCCGGCTGGCAAAGTGCGGCCATCTGGTCCACCCACGCCTGCAGTTTCTTGTTGGTTGTACTCATTATTTACATCCTCATTTAAAAGGTTACTTGCTTGTTTAAGTATTACTACAGAATTCGTGCTTGTTATTCATAATTACAGAACACCGGGCATTTATAAATGCGTGTACTCGCAAAAAACATCCGGAGTACTCATCAGGAAGCGACACTTCAGTCGGCTTTATCTTTATGTTGCAACGCAACAAGATAGTTGATGTTCAGGACCTTGAATTGTTCAGGTTTTCAGCGATGAAATCAAGCCGGGTTACCGGCGCGAGGCAATGATGACCCTCGCAAATATATGCCACTGGTTCAGATTTCATGGCCCTTTCCTTAAGCAGACCGGGCAATTCAGCCGCATTTGCCGGAATTGGAAACAGAGAGATATAAGGATGTGAGTATTTATGACATTCCAGCCGCCATGCTTCCAGCGTATCCGCATCACCACGCAGAATAATCTGTTGCGGTGGATATAAATATTCATCCAGTGCATTCAGGATTGCATTGTGTGCAGCAGGATAATGTTCCAGTGAATGCCACGCCGCTTTGAGTGTGCGTTCAGCAGCATCCAGATAACGTTGATCGCCAATCAAATGCCCGAGTTTCAATAGCACAGAAGCCGCGACACCATTGCCTGCGGGCAAAGCATCATCCATAAATGATTTTGATCGCTGTATGAGTTGTTCGTGATCATGCGAAGTAAAATAAAAACCGCCGTTCTGCTTGTCCTCAAATATCTCCAGCATGATGTTGGTGAGTTCAA
>Ga0214472_10002625_pt1 | contig 19247 bp, 18 predicted proteins | sample RVTome_6_FD_207662 | JGI IMG/M metagenome (GOLD analysis project Ga0214472, IMG submission 207662) | Soil microbial communities from uranium-contaminated site in the Upper Colorado River Basin, Wyoming, United States - RVT140D175 | ecosystem: Environmental > Terrestrial > Soil > Contaminated >...
GCCGGGTCGATGGTGACCGAGGTGAGCTCACCTTCGCCACTCATCTGCGCCTTCACCATGCCGCCCCCGGCAGAGCCTTCGAATGACAATGCCGCTAGTTCGTCTTGCGCCTTCTTGAGCTTGCGCTGCATGGCCTGCGCCTGGCGCATTACCTGGTTCATGTTTGCCATAACCGCCAGCCTACCTGTGGGGTCGGATCTGCTGGCCTACCGGCCTCAACTGTCGTCCATCACGGTGGCACCAAGCGTGGACGTCAAGGTCTCCAACGCCATCGCTTCGGCTTGGCCATCGTCGGGCAACTCACCGTGGCGCTCCGCAGCTTCGGTCTCCATGACCTCTACGGCTTCGTCGTGTTGGGTGTCATCCGCCGGACGCGCCATCAGACTGGCGTGGCCATCTCCTGCTCCCATGACGGTGCGGATGACCGGGGCGAACCCCAACACGTCCTCGACGGCACCGGCAATGGTTTCTGCACCCAACCCCGAGCCGCAGTGATCGGCATGCAGGCTGTAGCCGTCACGGAACTCCAACGTCAGCACGTTGCCGTCCAGCGCAAAGGGGCGGCCCATCTGCAACATGGCGTGGAAGCGGATCTTGCGGGCCTTGACCCGATCCATGATTCGATCCCACGAACGAACGATCTCGTCCAAGCCTGCATCGCCGGTCACGACTGGAGCCAGCAGTTGCGGTTCTTCGTCATCGCTTGTGGCAACCGGCTGCGCCGGAAGGTCGATCAACTTGGCCTCGTCGGGAACAGCCTGCGGCGCAGGCTCCGGATCAACCTGGGGTGCGGGTTCCGGGTCTGCTTGCGGCGCGGGCTCCGGGTGCGGTTCCGGCGTTGTCCCCAGCTTCTCCCCCTCTGTGGGTGCGTTCTGGCCGGAATGCCGGTCAATCTGCACCCGTTCTGCGGAAACAAAGGAACCGGGTCGTTCAAGGCGGTCCAGGCGCGCCGCCAGGGCTCGGGCATCCCCGCTGTGTTCGGGCATCGCCGCCTTGGCCAGCGCCAACTCCAGCGGCAAACGGGTGCTGCTGCGGCGCATCATGGCCTGTGCTTCGGTGAGCAGGTCCATGGCTCGCACTAACTCATGGCGACCGAGTCGCGTGCTTTGCGCCGTCAACTCCGCCAGGCGCTCGGGGGTGGTCTCGACCAGTCCCGCGTCAGGCGCGATCTGCAGCAAGAACAAGGCACGCAGGTGTTCCACCAGGTCACGCGCGAATTGCCTTGGGTCCTGACCGGCGTTGGCCACGCGCTGCACCAACGACATCACTGCGGCCGCATCGTGGCTTGCCAGCGCATCGGCTGCCTGCGCCAACAAATCTGCGGGCGTCACTCCCAGCATGTCCGCCACCGCAAGAGCGGTGATGGTGCCGCTGCCCGAGGCCATGACCTGATCCAACACCGACAGGGTGTCGCGCACGCTGCCGTCACCGGCCCGGACCACCATCTCCACCGCGTCAGCGTCGATGGTTACCCGTTCGCGCGCACAAAGGTCGCGTACATGTCCGGCCAGCAATTCGGCAGGAACACGCTTGAGGTCGAAGCGTTGGGTACGCGACAAGATCGTGGCGGGCACCTTGTGCGGTTCGGTGGTCGCAAAGGCAAACAACACGTGTCCGGGCGGTTCTTCCACGGTCTTGAGAAACGCATTCCACCCGGCCGTGGACAGCATGTGGCACTCGTCCACGATGTAGATCTTCATGCGTGCGCTGGCAGGGGCGAAGGCCACGCGGTCGCGCAGGTCACGCACGTCATCGACGCCACCGTGACTGGCCGCATCGATTTCGATCACATCCACACTGGACCCATTGGTCACGGCCACGCACTGCACACACTCGTTACACGGCTTGGCGGTAGGCCCGTGAATGCAGTTGACGGCCTTGGCCAAGATGCGTGCGGTGGAGGTCTTGCCGGTCCCGCGTGGACCGGTGAAGAGATAGGCGTGATGCAGCCGGTCGTCGGTGATCGCTTGCGCCAAGGTGTTGGACACATGGTCTTGCCCCACGATCTCCGAGAAGGTCTGGGGGCGGTACTTGCGATACAGCGAGACGTAGGCCACGTTCGGCGTCCTATTCACGGGTCGGTCTGCGCAGATCAACCGGAGCGGGGGTGCGAACCCCACCACTACGGACCGGGAATACCGCCGGACGGATGAACACTGCGCGGCTTGACCGCGGCACCCGTCGCGAACCGCTTATGGCTGCTGCCTTCCGGCCCTGACCAGGTTCACAGTGCGACGTCGCGCGGGACCTCGCGATCCACCCGCCCGGCGCTACCCCCGGCGGACGACGCCCAGTATAGGGAGCGAATGCGACCGCGAGTCCGGGGTAGGCGGTAACGACGGTTTTCCTACGGATAGCGCTCGCGCTGCGGCATGACGGCGGGTCTTGGCACGCAAGGCTGCCACCGCGTCATCAAAGGTCCGCACACCCACGATCGGCAAATCCGGGCCAGCAGCGTCCCGTGCTTCGGCGAGTTGCGCCATGGGAACCAGCAACCGGTCGACTCCCGCGCGGGCAGCGGCAACCGCTTTGAGGGCGACACCGCCAATGGGACCCACGGTGCCGTCTGGATCGATGCTGCCCGTCACGACAATCGTTCGACCCGCCACGAGGTCTTCGGAGGCCACCACGTCGAACACGGTCAGCGCGATGGCCAGTCCTGCGCTGGGACCACCGACACGGTCGACGTCCACCTGAATCGGGGCGGGCAGCGCGACGCGGGGACGAAACGTCGACACAAAGACCCCGATAGATGGTTGCCCCGTGCGGTCAGCCGCTGGCGCGACATGAACCGTCAGGCGGCGGGTATCGCGTTGCACGGTAAAGGTCAGCGGGTCCCACTGGGCCTGGGTCAGCGCCGTGGTGAACTCCGGCTCGGTATGCACACGTTGCTGGTTCAGCCGCAAGATGACATCCCCAGCTTGCAACCGGCCTTCGGCGGGGCCTCCGGGCTGCACCCGCAGGACCAACGCGCCCTCGCCGTGTAACACGTCGGGGTCAACCGGTAACCCTGCAGCACGCATACCCACGGCCGCGGCAAGGTGCGACGACAGCGTGAACTCCGCACGTTGCTGGGCAAAGAAGGCGGCTGATCCCTGGCCCTGCGGGATCAGTCGTTCACGGCGAATGACCTGCGCATGAGGGTCGAATCCGGCCCCGATGGCCGACCACAACGTGGCCGTGCGCACATTGACGGTGCCGAACATGACCTCGCCGTTCAACTTGTCGTCGTAACCGGAAATCTGCACGCGTGGGGCTAACCCAATCAGCGTTCCGGGCTGTTCAACGAAGTACGGCAGGGGCGCACGCAACACCAGGCCCAGGCCGAGGACCGCCAGGACCGCGATGACCAGCCGACTGCGGCGCTTCACTCGTCGACGACCCCGAGCAAGCTGGGTGTCACCAAGCCCACTGCGGTGCCACCGTCCACCGCCAACAACATTCCACGTGGCGCCTGGCTCATGGCGCGCAGCGCATCTTCCAAGCTGGCATCGGCAGCGATCACGACCTGTGACGTCGCCAGCGCGACATCAGCCACTCGAGTCGTGTGCCAGTCCACGTCGGGCACGGCGTCGATGGATTCGAGCACCAACCCGCCCACGACCGGATCCCCCACTGGCCACAGCAGCGATGGGCGTTCTTGCAGCTGCTCCAGCGCGTCGCCCAACGTCATGGCGGGGTCGAGGAACGGCGGGGCGGTTCCCATCACGTCGCGCACTCGTCGGCCAACGAACCGCTCCCGCAGCGTCGCGCGCTCATGTGCCTGGTGCGCACCGCGGAACAGGTAAGCACCCAACAGCACCTCCCACAGTCCACTGAAGCCTGATTGCGTCGCCAACAGCCAGCCGCCATAACCGACCACCAGCAGCGCAAAGGCTTGCCCGACGCGAGCGGCCCAGCGCGTCGCGGCATGGGGACGCTTGGAGATGCCCCACAAGATCGCGCGCAGAAGTCGGCCGCCATCCAAGGGATAGCCGGGAACCAGGTTGAAGACCGCCAACAACAGGTTGGCCCAGACGAGGAACACGGCCACGCTGTCCAAGGGTGCTGGCGGGTCGAGCAGCACGACGCCGTAGCTGAGGCCAGCGGCCACCAAGCTCATGATCGGACCCATGACCACCACAAAGAAGTCATCGCGGGGGCGGTCGGCTTCACGGCTGGATTCAGTAAAGCCGCCCATCATGAACAGGGTGATGCCGCGCACCTCGATGCCCAGGCTCTTGCTGGCCAGCGCATGCCCCATTTCGTGCAGCAGCAGACTGGCGAAGAAGCCAAGGGCCACCGCAATGATGCCGACGATCAACGCGGCACCGGTCGGTTCGGAGGCGGTTCCGGCGAAGGAATCGGCGTAGACCCAGGCGACCAGCGCACCGGTGATCAGGGCTGAGCTATCCGCTTTGACCAACACACCCAGGATTCGCACTGCTTCTCCTTGCCGCCTCGACCCTCAGTCACGAGAGGTCGTTGCCCTGCACGCTACGGCCTTACTCGTCGGGCTGACGTATTCGACTCCCTGGCTATACTCCCCGCGTGGCGGAATCGCCGCACGGAGTCGTCGCCTAGTCAGGCCTATGGCGCGGTCTTGGAATGGCCGTAGGGGGCAACCCCTCGAGAGTTCGAATCTCTCCGACTCCGCCCTGCAGCACGGCAATCTGTTGCCTCACACGGCTCGCGGCAATGGCGGTTGAACGACGATGGCCCACCACATTTGTGGCGGGCCATCGGTGTTTCGCGTGTGGTGGAGGTGGGATTTGAACCCACGAAGGGTTGCCCCTTACCGCATTTCGAGTGCGGCGCACTAGGCCGGCCTATGCGACTCCACCGTGAACCGCAGGAAGGGTAACAGCGCCCAAGGTTCAAGGCGACTCCGGGGCGACTCCGGGGCGACTCCGGGGCGACTCCGGCGCGACTCGGGCCGCAGCAAGTGCGGCAGTTGGTCAGCGACGTGCCCGGAAGAAGCGACGAAGCTCCGCGCCACACTCGTCGGCCATGACCCCGCCCACCACATCAATGCGGTGATTCAGCCGAGGTTCCTGCGCCAAGTTGTACAGCGATCCCACCGCTCCAGCTTTGGGGTCCGAAGCCCCAAACACCAGCGATGGCAGCCGCGCCAGGACCAGCGCGCCCGCACACATCGTGCAGGGCTCCAACGTCACATAAAGCGTGCAGTCATCCAGCCGCCACGAGCCCAGCACCCGAGCGGCTTCCCGGACCGCAACCAGTTCGGCGTGTGCCGTGGGGTCTTGATCCCGTTCGCGCAAGTTGTGCGCTTCGGCGATGACGTCGCCTTGATACACCACCACCGCGCCCACCGGCACGTCGTCGTGCGCTTCCGCCAGACGCGCTTGCGCCAATGCGCGCTCCATCCAAAGGCGGTGAGTCAGTTGGGCCATGCGCACACGATGCCACGACCCGGCCGACCGTGTGCGGTCGGTACGTAGGCCGCCGTGGCGCTGAGTTGGCGCGACCGCTAAGAGGCGAGGGCGGTTCGGCGGGGCTGCACGCCCAGAGCCGCGTCAATGAGCTCGACCGCGAGCTGCGCCTGCGCAGCAGCATCGGCACCGCAGGTGAAGGACGCGTCGAGCAAGTCCTCACGCAAGTGATGCAACCGCACCAGACCGCTGGTGTCGCGGTCTTCGATGATGAGACAAGCATCAGCGACCAGCGCCAACACGCGTCCGTCAGGTGTGTTGTCCACAGCCTGCCCTCCTGTTTTTTTAACGCCAGCGGATCTGTGCATGTGACGATGCCATAGGGGTGCGACATCTCCCGGCAGGCCCTCCATCCGGCCGCGTCAAGATTCCGGATTCAGCCTGTCAGCACCGCGACCTCGGCCTACCGTGGTCGGGCTGCTCCTTTCAGGGGGGCGCCATATTTGTTGCCCGGTCGGCCTCGTCTATTGGAGAGAGGGCTACTTCCATATGACTGCACGTCACGCTCCACGCCCGGTGCCATTACTAAGCGTTATGCATCACTGGCTTTCCGTTACAGCGCTACTGGTCGGCTTCGCGTTGGGACTCGCGGCCTTCCCTGCTCCAAGCGCCTGGGCAGCCATGGCTCCACAATCCGAACAGGTCGCAGCGGCAGAACTCGCTGCGGCCATAAAACTCGCCGCCGCATCAGCACGCCGCGCCGCGCCAGTGGGACCTCGCCTGGCAGATGTTGGTCTGCGCGCCACACGCAGTCACACCCGCTCATTCGCTGGCCTGGCGCACCTGCAACTGCAGTTGCCCCGAAACGCGCGCGCCATTGGCTTTCACGAGTCGGGGGCCGGGCATGCCGTGTCGTTACATCCGATGGGTATCCCCCGCGTCAACGCCAACCTCCCGCGGTTGAACCCCGCCCCTGTGGGCGAAGGCTTCGAATACGTGGTCTTGGCCAGCCGTGGTCGCCGCAATGGGCCGACCAGCGCGGTCGATATCTCCCTGCCCCCGAACTCGACCGTGCATGCCCCGGTCACCGGCACCGTGGTGCAGGCCAACGCCTACCTGCTGTATGGCCGAGTACCCGACAACGTGGTGCACATCGTCCCTGACAGCCGGCCCGACCTCGTCGTGGTCTTGATGCACGTCAACGGAGTGTTGACCACGCCCGGCGCGCATGTGGTCGCGGATGAAACCCCGGTGGCCAAGACGGCCCGCCTGCTGCCCTTCTCCAGCCAGATCGACCGCTACGTGGGTCGCCTCCCGCACGTGCATATGGAGGTACGGCGCCGGTAAGGCTTCCGCCTGCGGCGCTACCGGTTCAGCGTTAGGGGACCGCCACGTTGCTAGTCGCCAGCACCGTGTTGGCCGCATCGAGAACCCGTTGTGATGCCGTGGCCGGCTGGGCGTAGAACAGGGTGCCGGGAGGGTTCGCCGCAAACGGCGTCCCCGCGAACACGACCGAGCACATCGTCGACGGTGTGCTGGTCTGTGTCACGCTGGTCGCGGGAATCGCCCCGCCGCCGTCGTCAAATGTCCAGGCTGCGGACCCGCTGGTGGGGCACGTGACCGGTTCACTAAAGGTCACCGCCAGGGTGCTGGAGTTGGCAAAGCTGGCCGACATCAGGCTGGGTGCCTCGGCGTTGACCACGACCGTGCGTGACAGCACCGTGGAAAATCCGCCGTTGTTATCCGTGGCACGCACGTCGACGGTGTGACTGCCCTCCGACAAGGTGAGCGCAAGTGTCCACGTCAGCGACTCATCCGGCGTGGCTGCCGTGACCCCAAGTGCCAACCAGGCACCGCCGTCCACACGCCGTTCGACTGTGGTCACCACCCCCGACGTATCGGCGGCTGTGCCCGTCCACGTCACCGCCGCAGTGGTCACCGTCGACCCCCCGACTGGTCCTGTAGCAATGGTCACCGTAGGAACGACCCCTGCAGACGCCGTGAATGCCATGACCCGGGCATCGTTGGTGACTGAAGTCGCATCGCGGACCAGGCCCGCTTCCACGCGCAGGTGGTAATTCGTGCCGCTCACTAACGCGGTGGGCAAGGTAGCGATCACAAATTTGTTGCCGCCGGTCACCGCCGACACGCTGCTGAACAACAGACGATCGTCACGGTCATAGACCTGGAGGTGTCCGGTTCCCCCTAGCAATGTGACCGCTTCGTTGAACGCCAGCACCACCGACGTTGCCGTGCCGGTGACTTTGGTCAGCACCGGCTTGGTTGACCCCACGACGACCGTTGCGGTGGCACTGGAGACCGAAGCCTTGTCCACATCGCGATACACCACGTAATAGCGCTCGCCTTCGGCCATGGCGGCCAACGTCACGGTGGTGCCTGTCGTCGCGGCGTACGTGGCGCCGCCAACCCGTGTACCGGTGCGGTCAAAGACATCGAAAGGATCACCGGTCGCGATCCCTGCCGCGGCGGCCAGGATGGTGACGGTTTTGGCACCGACATCGGTGCGAAGCGATGCGGCTGCTATCGCACTGGGCAATTTGGTGTTGCCTCCCACCACCGTGCGGTTGCGTGGGGAGACATCGGCGCGACCACTGGCCGGCAAGTTCCACACACCGGATGAATTGCTGATGCCCGTCGCAGCTTCGATCACTGCCAGCGTGGCGATGTTCGTATCCGCATCCCCCGCCGCATCCAGGCGGGTGGGTGGTGCGGTCACGGCCACGGTGAGGATTTCGTTCTTCTCACCGCTGACGGAGAACGCCGCATTCGATCCTCGGGTCACCTTCACGAACGTGCCGTCCACGTCGCGTATCGAGATGGAGGCGTCTGCGGCGACCGTCACGGCACCGTCGAACGTGATCGCGAAACGATCACCGGCATCCAGCACTTTGTTGTCCGCTGCCTGGCCAGACCCAGAGGTGAAGGCAACCAAGGTGGATTGGGGCGCAGCCAACGGCGGCACTGGATTCACCGCCACTTGAACGGGGCGGATGGGCGCAGACACGTCGCCCGCGCCGTTTCGTGCCAGCGCGCGCAAACGATGGGTTCCCGCAGGTAAGACCACGTCCACCGTGGTCACCCCGGGAGCGGTGCTCTGGGCGACCTGAACCCAATCTGCCCATAACGCGCTCGCGGGCGCGTCGGTGCCAGTCGATTCCGCCAGCGTCGAGCCCTGAATCACGTAAGCCCTGTCGCGGGCGATATCGATATTGGCTGGACGGTTCCAGCGCACGCGGACCGTGTCAGGTGCCAGGTCGCCATTCAAGTCCACGGGCGTCGCCGTCAGTCCCGTGGGTGCAGCAGGAATATCCCGCACGATGGTGAACCGACTACCGCTGGCGGCCATCGTGGCCGCGACGGTGTCGCCCACACTCACCATCGCTTCGAACTGCGCCATCGACAGCGTGGTCACCGCCGCCAGGCCGGAGTTGTAGGCAAAGGTGTCGGTGGTCTTCCAGCGAAACGTCTTGCTGCCGACGGTAAACAACTTGAACGCCGGCCAGGCTTGGTCCACCACCTGTTCGGCATAGGCACCGTCGGCCACGTTTGGGCCTACCCACACGGTGGCACCGCTCACGGCGGCCGTCTCGCGTGGCGTGCCAAGGCCGTCTACTGCCAACGCGGCATTGCCGTCCAAATCGGCAAAAGCCACCGCTCGCACGGCAGTGCCTGCGGCACCTTCGTCGACGTGAAAGGTGACGCGCCCCGAGACGGGAACCACCCCGTTGACCGCTGCGGCCGGGGGCACACTCATGCCGTTCACCTGCGTGATGCGCGCATCGGACGCTCCCACGCCGTCGGCTTTGCCATCGCCGTCGTCGTCCAGCACCCAGCCGCCGGAGTCGGTGCCCGCGCGGTGAGGTGCCACCAGCGCCAAGGTGATGGGTCCGCCCCCACTGACTTGGACTCGATACTCGCGTCGCTGTCCTGCCACCAATTCCTGATCCCCCGTTGAGGTGTCGAGGAACGGACCCACGCGGACACCGGTGAGCGACAACCGTTGCGCGCCTTCGTCGCAGCGGGCGGTTGCCAAAAGCGGAGCGCAGATCAACTCGATCTCACCGGACAGCAAGAACCGTCGCGTGGGTGTGGGCAGGGCATCGGTTTCGGCCAACAGCACGGCCGTGGACTGCTGAGCAGCCAGCGCGGCCGACGCAAAACCGGCCGCCCACGCACTGTCCCCACGGCCGTCGACTAAGACCACCCGCGACACGTCGTTGGAGTTGGCAAACCCTTGCGCTGCCGCAATTGCTGTCGCGGTGGCCGCACGTTCTGCTCCGGCGACACGGCGCACCCCCGCGCCGAGTGCCAGCAGGTCCTTTTCCACCGTGCTGCTCAGCGCTGCCGTCCCCCCAATCATCACCACGGTGACGGGTAAGCGAGCGGCCAAATACGCCTTGGTGCTGGCCGACAACTGTTCGCTTTCGCTGAGCAAAATCGGCATTCCGGCACGGGCTGACCAAGCCCCCGCAGCCAACGCGTCCGCGAAGCCCTGCGTGGGGTCACTTCCTGCGAAGGCGCGCGCCAGCAGCACCGTGGGCGTCACCGGCCGGGTCGAAGCAATGGCCACCGCCGTGTCCACGCGGGTAGACCCGGCGATGCGGGTGACGCTGATACCCAATTCGTTCAGCGCGTTGGCCACCGTCGGACTCACTGCGGTAGTGCCACCCAGAATGGTGACGCGTCGCGTGCCGAGTCGGGCAAGTTCCGTGGCAGTCTCGTCCGACAGCTCCGCGCTGTCGGTGAGCAGCAACGGGCCTTCTCGCTGCAATGCCCCGGAAGCCAATGCGTCCGGGAAGGTATCGGCCCGAGCCAGCAGTGCTGAGGGTGCCCCCGAGGGGAAGGCATGACGACTGACCGAAATTGCCGCCGTCACCGCGTCGGTGGCCGCCAAGGTCCAGCGATCCCCCGCCGCCGCCCACGCCGGTCCCGCACCCATCGGCAACATGGCGGCGCACAGCGCCGCCACTACCAGGGGGATCATCCGTCGCTTCAGCGTCATGCGGGCATCCTGCGGCAACACGTCACGGACCACCATCCGGCGGCCTCACCAACACCGTCGGCCTGCGCCGGGCGCAATGAAGCCTCTTGGCGCAGTTCAAGTCCCCGCTCAAGTTGCCGATCGTTATGGGTATGTATAAGGGGTGGTTTTTGGGGGAGCTTTTAGGGTTGTACTTAGCAAGTGCAAGGTGTAAGGTGCGAGTTGTAGGAAAGTGCTTGCGCTGCGTTTAGAGGTCGGCTTGGCCGTGGAAGCAACGATCAAACCTCAAGTACTAGCTGAATTGAAGGTTCAACATCAAAACCGGGGAAAGTATGGACACCACCGCCACCCGAGAGGGAAGCGCGCATAGGGCTTCGGTTTCTATGGATATCAGCGCCGTCGCAAGCTTTCTCCAGGACGCCCTGGGGCAAAAGCTTGTGGGCTACATCGTCGGCATAAATGACCACAAAGCTGTTGGTGCTTGGGCATCGGGCGAACGATCTCCGCGTTCGACTTCCGAGGAAAAACTGCGAACCACGTTCCAAATCTTCAACCTGCTCCAGGAAAGCGAGAGCGAGCACACGGTGCGCGCCTGGTTCGTGGGTCTCAATCCACAGCTCTTCGATCAATCTCCAGCGACTGTCCTGCGTGAAGGCGACGCTCGTGACGTCCTCATCGCCGCCAAATCCTTCCTGGCTGGCGCCTAGCGCCGCCGAAGTAGAGATGGAGTTCGGGGTTGTCTACGGGGATCAAGAGAGCGTCGCCCCCTGCGGGCGGACTTTGGCGAATTGGCCGAACCAGCAGCCCACTCGTCCCTCAACCGTCAGAACCGATGGACCTCGCCGACTCCAAGGCCGGGAATCGTTTCGACAGCCTCACTGGCCGATTTCAAACCCTTTACTTCGGATCCACCTTGGAAGCGTGTTTCGGCGAGACCTTGAGCCGATTTCGGCCTGACCCAAACCTTTCATTCGTGCGAGACGAATGGGAGGACCTGGGCTTCATGTCACATGGGCACGTACCTGCGGACTGGCGGCGGCGACGCACATCCGTTCGAGCCTTGGTGGGGGATCCGGGTAGCGTGTTCCTGGACGTGGAGGACGCAGGCAGTCGCGCGTATCTGGAACGAGAGCTCGGAACAACCTTGTCGTTGCTGGGCTGTACCGATCTAGATGTTCCAACGATCCGTGGCCATGATCGGCGAATCACCCGTGCCATTTCCGAGTGGGCTTGGCAACAAGTCGATGACGAAAAGAACCCTGTATTTGCTGGCTTGCGATATCTCTCTCGTCTTGATACCGAATGGGAGTGCTGGGCCGTGTTCGATCGGGTTGCGACCACCGAGTTGCAACGTTTGCCAATCCTGTCAAGCAATCCGAACCTCAATCGAGTCGCCCGTCGCTTTGGCATCGTCGTCCATTGACTGACCGCGCTTCGACGGAAGGATCCCTTAGCCCCGAACGACTGCGCAGTCGCGCACTACGCACGACAGATCGGTCGAAAGGGGAACAATCCTGGGTTGCAGATGGCGACAAGGCGGACCTGACCACTGGTGACATAGGCCCCTCAGCGACGTAGGAACCCTCCCCCAAGTTTGTCCACAACTTCCCACGTTCGGAGGTTGTGCAACTCGCGCTTGCCAGCCTAACTGTAGGTGGTCATCGCGCAGTTGGATATCGCATCGGTAGTCGGTTGGCCCCGCGAGGGCCCGACCGTTCACGACGGGTACGGGGGAGCTTATGGACGAGCGCTCTGGGTCAGTCATGACTGCCCCATCGGTCCCGACAACCACGCCTCGGCGACCCTGGTTCTCGCGCATGTCGCGACCTCAAGCCGCCGTCCTTGCCACGGCAATCCTTGCGGGGGGACTCAACCTGATCGCCCTGCAGGACCGCGATCAGTCCGTGGCCATTTTGGTGGCTGCCCGCGACCTGCCAATCGGATCGGTACTCCGGATCCAATCGGTGACGGAGGCAACGCTTCCGTCCGATAGCAGCCTGGTCCGTGTGCTCATTCCGGCGGACCGACTGGAAACCCGGACAGGGTGGCTGATCGAACGCGCGGTGCTCGCCGGCGAACCGTTGCGTTGGAGTGACCTGCGCGATGCGACGGCTTCCGACGGCAGTCGTGCAATGAGCATCCCCATCGACCCCGAACATGCCGTCGCTGGCTCCGTGCGTGTCGGTGATCTGGTGGATGTCATTGCCGTCCATGACGGCACGGCGCGTTGGGTCTTGGTCGGTGCCCCCGTCATCGAGGTGGGCGACGTGTCGTCCCGGGATGGAATCGGTGGCACGCGCCCGTACACCATCACCGTCAGCGTGAACGAACAGGCCGCGCTGCGTCTGGCCTGGGCGGTTCGTGACGCGACGGTAGAAGTCGTGCGGGCCACAGGAGCCCCGCCGATCGATGCCGCGGACTTCTGGTCGTTCACTGATGCCGCCCCCGGTCATACCCCCGGTCGTGACTCTGGGGAGGAGCCATCGTGACGCCAGAACCGCTCCTCGCGTTAGCGGCCAGCCCCAGAGATTGGGCGCAGCGCCTGCACCGACATGTCAGTGAGCACGGCGGAGCACACATTCGTGTCACCGTGCTCACGGCATCAGAAGCCCTCGATGAGCACTACGAAATTCTGGTCGCTGACGAGCGCACCTCATTTCTGTCGGCGCGAGCTGTTGCGCGCTTGCAGCAGCAAGGCAAGCGCGTGCTGGGCCTTTACGACCCCGTCGATCCCCGCGCCAAGGGCGACCTGCTGGACTGGGGAGTCGATGATGTCGTGGCTTGCGACGCCCCGATCGACGACATCTTGACCGTGGCTCACGACCTAGCACCGGCACGAAATGCCGAAGGGCTGGCCTCACCACCCAACCAATCCAGCCCCGGCGCGATTTCCGTGCCCCAATCGCACGCCGTTGCGCCGAGTGCTCTGGGCCGTGTTGCCGTCGTCCAGGGTGCCGGTGCTGGCTGCGGACGCACCGAAGTCGCGCTGGCGTTGGCCGCGCACCTCTCACGCCAGGGCGGGCGCACGATCCTGGTGGAGTTGGACGAAACCGTGGCGGCGCTGGCCCCTCGCCTTGGTTTAGCGCCTTACCCCAACTTGCGCGCGGCAGTCGACTGGTGGCGCCAAGGCCGTTTTGCCGGTGCAGCAATTCAGGGGGTCACCCAGCACCTCGGTGTGGTCGTTGCTGGCCCCCTCCCCCGACCGTTAGCGCCTCTGGCGCCCGACGATGTACTCGGTCTGATCGATGACCTGGCCACGCAAGCGAGTTGGTTGGTCGTGGATGCCGGTGCCAATCACTGTCTGCCGACCGGCGTGCAGGTTGCGGGCGTCTTAGTCGCCAGCGGTTGCCCGGTGGGCGCGCTGCGGCTTCGTACCGCTCTTCGGCATCACGGGCGCCAGCCACCGCATGTGGTGATCAATCAAGCCCCCGAGGACGCGTATCGCCGCTGGGAATTGATCGACGATCTGACCCGCACGGCCGATGTGGCTTCGGTGGTCACCGTTCCCCATGACCGTCATGTCGCGCGGGCGGTCTGGCAGGGTCGCCCAGTCACCCGGGGTCCCTTCAACCGTCAACTCGCCCTCTTGGCTGATCGCCTTGCGCAGCAAGTGAGCGCTCCATGAGTCCCGCCACTGATGCCCCCACGATCGATGCATTTGAGGTCCTGCGGCGTGAGGTGCTGGCTCACGTCGAGCAAGAAGGTCTCGATCCGGCAGTAGACACCGACGCCATCCACACCCACGCCGCCGAAGCGGTCGCGCGCTACCAGCAGGCCGCCCACCTTGGGGATGGTCGAGCATTGCGAGATCCGGCGACCACCGTCCACCGACTCATGGCCGCCGTGACCCGCTACGGGCCGCTGACCGACCTGTTGGAACGCGACGACATCGAAGAGGTGTTCATCGAAGGTGCACAAGTGCGCTACCTGGACGGGCAGGGGCGGCTGCGCACCTTGGAAGCGCCCACCTCGGCTCGCGAGAACCTCCAGATCATCGAGCGATTGTTGGCCGCGACCCCGCGTCGTTTGGATGCGGCAACGCCGCTGACCCAAGCCCGCGTGTTGGACGGCAGTGCCAGGCTGACCGCCGCGATTCCACCAGTGAGCCAAAGCCTGTCGGCCACCATTCGCCGACACACCTTGCGGCGCGACACGCTCATCTCGTTGGCTGAGGGCGGCAGCATGGAACCCGCGGCAGCGGCGTTTCTTTGGGGACTGATGCAGGGTCCCGTCCGCTTGCTGGTATCGGGTCCACCAGGTGCCGGCAAGACGTCGCTGCTGAGTGCGCTGCTCGCCGCTGCTCCCGGCGATCACTGCATCCGCTGCTGTGAGGAGATCCGCGAACTTTCCGTCCCACTCACGCACGGCGCGTTCTATGAGACCCGACCACCGGCCTTGGACGGCGGTGCAGAGATCACCTTGCGCGACTTAGTGAAGTTCGTCTTGGCGATGCGACCCGACGTGATCGTGGTGGGTGAAGTACGCGGCGCGGAGGCTTTCGAACTCACGCGTGCGGCGAACGCGGGCTGCGGTGTGGCCTGCACGATCCATGCCAACCACGCACGCGGGGCGCTTGATGCCTTAGTCCATGCCGCGGTCATGGCCGGAGAAAACGTCACCGAAGCCGCTTTACGCAACGTGTTCGCCGCCAGCATCGACGTGGTGGCACATGTGGAACTGCGGGCTGCGGACGCCACCCAGGGACGGAGCGCGGTGCAACGTCGCGTGACCGAAATCATTGCGGTGGTCCCGTCCCTGCACGGAGACTTTTCCACCGAGCCCGTCTTTCGGCGCGCGACATTTGATCAACCCTTGGAGTGGACCGGCTTCCTGCCACCACAGATTGACCGCCTCCAGCGGCGGCTCCCGCGAGGCTTCACGTTGCAAGGATTGGCGTCCGGGGCGGTGAGTCCCTGGTGAACGTTGCCGCCGCGATCGCTACCGCCTGCTGCGTGTTCTTGGCAACGCAGGTGGTTCGCTGGCCCAATCGTGGACCCGTCGTGACACCACATTGGGTGGCGGAAGCAGGGTGGCCGTGGGGTCCCACAAGGTTTGCCATCCTGCGTCTGGGACTGGGCCTGGTCACGTTCCTGGCCGTGCGGCAGGTCACCTCCGCAGCGGCAGTGGCGTTTCCTCCCGCGCTCTTCGCGGTCGCTTTCCCGGTCACCGTGTTGCGACGCCGACTGCTGCGGCGTCGGGCAGCATTGCTCGGTGCCTGGCCTGACGGGCTGCGTGACCTTTCCGCTTCGGTGGCCGCGGGCCTGTCGCTCCCTCAGGCACTGGAGAGCCTCGCCCACTCTGGACCGCTTGCGCTTCGACAGACCTTTGCCCAATTTCCCGCGCTGCTGCCTGCCGTGGGAATGGCTGGCGCCCTGGAACGCATCCGTCACCAGGCCGCCGACGCCACGACCGACCGCGTGGTGGAAGTGCTGCTCTTGGCGCATGAGCGCGGTGGCCGCATGTTGCCGGTCCTGCTCAATGACTTGGCCGAAGCCACCGCCCGCGACGGTCAACTGTTGGAACGAATGGCGACTGCGCAACTCGAGTTACGCATCAATGCTCGTGCGGTGTTTGCTCTGCCATGGCTCGTGTTGGCAGTGCTCACCGCCCGACCCGGGCCGTTTCGACAGTTCTATGCCTCGTCGCGCGGCTTCTTCGTTGTCGGTGTGGGTGCCGCGCTCAGCGTGCTTGGGGTAGTCCTGGTTGAGCGCTTGGGCCGCATGCCAGTCGAGCCGCGCGTGTTCGCGGGCGGAGGCGCGCCGCGATGAACCCCTTGCTTCCGCTTTTCGCCAGCACGACCACCGCGTTGGCCGTCATGGTTCTTGGCACCCGCCTGGTACCCCCGTCGCCGCGCTTGAGTGCAATGGTCGACGTCGTCACCGCAGATCAACGGTCACGGCCCGGCCGCACGCTCCGCACCTTCTTGCCCTTAGCCGACGCGGTGAGTGGTGGCGAGGCTGCCGCCCTGCGGTTACGGCAAGCGGGACTGACCCGGGGCCGCGTCGGTGCCGACGTCGTCGCCGAACATCAACTGCGCTTGCTGACCAGTGCGGCCGCCCATGCAGCGGTTGCCGCCGTCGCGTTGGTCAGTTTGGGGTGGGGTGTGACCGGCATCGCCTTGGCGGCTGGCGTCGCGGCAGTCGCGGGTATCGCGCGGGCACAAGGGCGGATCGACCGCATGATCGCCCAACGGCGCGAGCGGATTCAGCTCGAGCTGTCCACGGTGAACCAATTGCTGGCATTGGACGTGCGAGCGGGCGGTGGAGTGGCCCAAGCACTTGAGCGGGTATCGGTGCGCGGCCGCGGCGTGTTGGCCAGCGAGTTCGCTGAGATCTTGTCGTCAGTTCGTGCCGGGCTGGCGCTCGTCGAAGCACTGGAACTCGCCGCGATGCATACGCCTGAACCCACGGCCGCACGGACGTACCGGTTGTTGGCAAAGGGGAGCCAGTTCGGTGCGGACTTGGGCGTAGGCCTGCGCGCCTTAAACGCGGACTTGCACAGCCAACGCGCGCAAGCCTTAGAGCGAAGTGCCACCGGACGCCGCGCGGCGATGCTCATCCCCATCATCGGGCTTTTGGCCCCCGTGATGCTGCTGTTCATCGCTGCGCCGCTGCCATCGATCGTGTTCGGAATGCCCTAGCAACAACTCACTTAGCACCAACTTAACAGGGAGGCGCAGACATGTTGGCGACAATGCAGTGGTGGCGGGCGGCGATCACCGTTCGGCTGGAACCCGACAGTGAACAGGGATTTGGGACCGCAGAACTTTTGGGCAATGCCGCACTTGGCATCGCCGTCTTGGTCGTGATTTGGGCGCTCTTGCAAGGCCTCGGCAGCGATGTCGTCGGTTGGATCCGTGGCCAAATCGTTCGATGACTCGCGGGCAGAGGCGGGCTTCGTCTCGGCGCAGTTCTTGGTCGCGGTGGCCCTGTCGTTGCTCTTGCTGGCGGCCATATCCAATGTCTTGGTCCAGCGCTACGCCCTGGCCGCAGTGCAGACCGCGCTGGACGAAGCGGTGCGCGCAGGAGGGCTTCAGGGTGCAACAGGTCTGGACTGCACAACGCGGGCGCGCCAAACCGTTCAAGCACTTTTGGGCGGAAGCTATGGGCGACAGGTGCAACTGGGGTGTGCGCGCCAGGGCCAGCACGTACACGCGTGGGCACAGGTCCAATTCCCCGGTTGGGGACCCATGGTTCCCACCTTGGCAACGCGGCTGCAAGCCGACGCGGTGGCAGAACCGTGATCGGCGACGAGCGGGGTACTGCGGCCTTGGAACTGACGCTGGGTCTGTGCGTGTTGGTGCTGCCGTTGGTCATGTTGGTCAGCGCGTTGCCCACCTGGTTGGAACGCGACTCGGTGACTCGTGCGATCGCGCGAGAAGCCGCCCGCTCCTATGTCGTAGCCAGCGACCCTGCGGCCGGCGTGCGCGCGGCGGGCACGATTGCCGATCGCATCGCTACCAATCACGGCCTCACTCCCCAGTCATTCAGCCTCAACCTGGACGGCGAATTGGATTGGGGCAGCCACGTGACGGTGACGGTGCGCACCGTCGTGCCGTTGCTATGGCTTCCCGGCATCGGTCACGTCGGCGGCTTCACCATCAGCGCGCACCATCGCGAAGTGGTCGATCCGTACCGCAGCTTTTAGCGCGGGCTGGCCATAAGCGCGGGTCCATCACGGTGTGGTTATTGGGCTGGTGCGTGTGCCTGTTGTTCCTGGGCGGGCTGAGCGTGGACATGTGGCGGGTCGCGAACCTGCGCCGTGACCTGGCGGGCATCGCTGACGCGGCCGCCATCGCCGGGGCCAGCGCGCTGGACGAAGCGGCGTTTCGATCCTCCCATGTCGTACTGCTCGACCCCGCTCGCGCACGCACCGTTGTCGTCGGCTACCTCGCAGAGCACCTCCCGCCCTCGGCGTTCCGGCAAGTGGAGACCTCCCCGGACCGCGTGGAGGTACAGGTCGAGGACACCATCGCGCTGTCGCTGCTCGGCATCTTGCTCTCTGACCAAGACTTGCGGATCGCCGTCTCGGCCTCCGTCCACCCCCAACGCCAGCCGTAGACCCCTGCCAAACGTGGAGGGAAAGCCCCCACAGGCGCCGGGCTTGGCTCGCGTGGTGGGGTGGCCCAGACCTCCGGTACGATCTTCGACAAATCGTTCCGTCTCGTACACACACAAGGAGCCGACCCAACATGGCTGGAGTTGAAGGGCGCGTCGTCGTTGTCACGGGTTCAGGTGGTGGCCTCGGCCGTCAGCACGCCCTGCTGTTTGCCGAACGTGGCGCCAAGGTGGTCATCAATGACTTGGGCGGTTCGCGTGACGGCACGGGTGCTGGCAGCGAGATGGCCGACGCCGTGGTGAAAGAGATTCAGGCCGCGGGCGGGGAGGCGGCAGCCAACTACGACAACGTGGCCACCACCGAAGGTGCGCAAGGCATCATCAAGAGCGCGATCGACGCTTTCGGCAAGGTCGACATTGTGGTGAACAACGCGGGCATCCTGCGCGACGTCACCTTTGTGAAAATGGAAGACAGCCAGTGGGACTCCGTGCTGAAGGTCCACCTGTACGGTGCCTACAACGTCACCAAGGCCGCTTGGTCCCACATGCGTGACCAGAACTTCGGTCGCGTGATCATGACCACGTCCACCTCGGGCCTGTTCGGCAACTTCGGTCAGTCCAACTACGGCGCAGCCAAGCTGGGCATGGTCGGCATGCTGAACACGCTGGCCATGGAGGGGCGCAAGTACAACATTCACGTCAACGCCATTGCCCCCATCGCGGCCACGCGTATGACCGAGGACATCTTGCCGGAACAGATGTTGCAGCAGTTCGACCCGGCCTTCGTCTCCCCCGCAGTGGTGCACCTGTCCAGTG
>Ga0214472_10002626_pt1 | contig 19242 bp, 20 predicted proteins | sample RVTome_6_FD_207662 | JGI IMG/M metagenome (GOLD analysis project Ga0214472, IMG submission 207662) | Soil microbial communities from uranium-contaminated site in the Upper Colorado River Basin, Wyoming, United States - RVT140D175 | ecosystem: Environmental > Terrestrial > Soil > Contaminated >...
CCCTACTCAACGAACGACCACGCAAAACCCTCGACTGGGACACCCCAGCCGAACGATACGAACAACTCGTCGCGGCCAACACTTGAATCCGCCACCCCTCCACGTCCCAATTACGCGGGGGTCACCCCTCCGCTGCTGCGTACTCCAGGTCCACCAATAGTGGAAAGTGGTCCGAACCGAGATTGGGCCCCAGTTTCCGATCCCGGATCCGGATGCCGTCACTGTGGAGGAGATGATCTATGGGCACCCGCAGGAACCCGAACGAGGTTGCGGAGAAGGTGGGTTGCAGACCGAATCCGATTTGAGAGTTACGCAACTCACCTTTGGCAACCAGGTTGCGAAACGGCCATGACCACGGGGTGACGTTGAGGTCGCCGACCACGAAGTAGGCCCCCTCCCGGTCCGCGGCCCAGTCCGCGGCGAAGGCCAGCTGGGCGTCACGGAGCGAGGCGCGCTCCTCTGTGGTCGGGGCCAGGGTGTGACTGGAGAGGATCGCGACCGGGACCGGCCAGCCGTCGGGCTGGTAGTCGAGCGTGACCGCACGTGGCTGCGCCTCGGCAAAGCCATGCGAGACAGCCTCCACCTCGTCTCGGGCCAGAACCACGGTGCCGAAGATGAGATTCTCGGATCGGGCCCTGATGATCTCGTAGTCGAGCCCGGCCGCCTCCAGGGCAACCTCCCAGGGCCGGCTCGCCTCGTGCAGAAAAACCAAATCGGCCTGAACCGTCTCGATGTATTCGATGACTTCGCTGTAGCCCTCGTTGCTGGAGAGGAGGTTGAAACTCAGCACCAGTAAGTGGGGGGCAGCCGGGTTGGACTCCCCGGGCGAGCCGAAATAGAGCGGTGCAACGAAGAACAGATTGACCAAGGCGATGGCGAGAATCGCCATGCCGCTTCGTCGCCAACGTGAGATCACGACGATCCCGCCGAGGAGTGCGAGCACGACGACGTACTGAGCCCGAAAGTTGGCGAGGACGTCTAGCCACCAAACCCAACGCCCGGCGAACGAGCCAAGACTCGCCGCGGCAATCACTGCCGCCGGGATGATGACGAGGATCACATCCGACCTAGTTCGGTTCCGCGCCTATCCGAACGCGGATCGCTGCAACCTGACGATGCACCGAACTGGCGGTCCCCGACCCAGGCGAGCGTTCTCCGGTCACCGACCGCTCAACATCGACGACCGCCAGATCTCGCTCCTCGAAGCTGTCGTGGACCGACCTCAGGTCCTCATAGTTGGCCTCGGCAAGGCTCCGTCCACCCGCTTCGAGGGCGACGATGAGGCGCCCAACTGTCTGATGCGCCTCCCGGAAGGGAACGCCACGTCTGACCAAGGTCTCGGCGAGGTCGAGGCTGGCAGTCGCGCCTTCAGGCAGGGGCGGATCGAAAACGATGTGACCGAGCATCTCGGTCATGGCCAGGAGCGAGGACGCCAGGACATCGTCGGCGTCGAAGACCAGCCTCTTGTCCTCCTGGAGATCACGGTTGTAAGCAAGCGGGAGGCCCTTCTGCAGTGTGATCACGGCAGTCAGGTCGCCGGCGACTCTTGCAGATCGCCCCCTGACCAACTCGGCGATGTCGGGATTCCGTTTGTGGGGCAGGGCGGACGAACCGGTGCTGACCGAATCTGCGAGCCGGGCCCAACCGAACTCCGTCGACGTCCACAACACCACTTCCTCGGCCAGCCGGGAGAGGTCAACCATGGCCTGAGCGCAACAGAAGACGTACTCCGCCACATGGTCTCTCGAGCCCACGGCGTCGAGTGAGTTCTCGAATACGCCGCCCATGTCAAGCAAACGGGCGCTCTCATCGGGGTCGATCCCCAGGGACGTGCCCGAGGAAGCCCCGGCCCCCAGCGGTGAGACGTCGATGCGGGCAGTGGCCTGGTCGAAACGCTCGGCGCTCCGCAACGCCATCCAGGCATAGGCGAGGAGATGGTGACCGAGGGTGCTGGCCTGCGCCTGCTGGAGATGGGTGTATGAGGGAACCGGGACCGCGGCATTGATCTCGGCCAGCGAGCAGAGGTGAAGGGCGAATTGGTGGAGCTGGTCGACGCGTTGTGCCGCAGCGCGCCGCAGATAGAGCCTCAGATCCAGAGCGACCTGGTCATTGCGGGAGCGTCCGGTGTGCAGTTTCCCGGCAACGGGCCCGATGATCTCTCCGAGCCGTCGCTCCACCGCCGTATGCACGTCCTCGTCGCCCTCTGCGAAGACGAAGTCTCCCTGCTCCGCTTCGGCCCTGAGTGTCTCGAGTCCCGAAACGATCTCTTGTGAATCCTCCGGAGCGATGACCCCGGTCGTGCCCAGCATGGTGACGTGGGCGATCGAGCCGGCAATGTCGTCGAGTAGAAGGCGCCGATCGCTGGGGTCGGCGGTGTAATCCCACAACACGGTCCCGGGGGCGCTCTCGAAGCGCCCGTCCCAAAGGGTCATCGGGGACTCCCGTCGCCGAAGCCCCGGATTCGCAGGGCGTTGAGGTTGATGAATCCCTCAGCATCGGCCTGCCGGTACACGTTGTCGGCCTCGAAGGTGGCCGATCCCGGGTCATAGAGGCTGTGGGGTGCTCTCCTCCCGGTCACCGTGGCCGAGCCCTTGTAGAGCACCACCTTCGCCTCGCCGGTCACTGGCGTCTGAATCACGTCCATGAAGCTCTGCAACGCGACCCGCTCCGGGCTGAACCAGAACCCGTTGTAGACCATGTCGGCATAGCGGGGCACCAGTTGGTCGCGAAGGTGCAGCACCTCACGGTCGATCGTGATCGACTCGACTGCGCGGTGGGCCAGATGCAGCAGGGTTCCCCCTGGGGTCTCGTATACGCCCCGGCTCTTCATGCCGACGAATCGGTTCTCCACGATGTCGATTCTGCCCACCCCGTGACGCCCGGCAATCTCGTTGGCCGTCGCTAGCAACTCGACTGGATCGAGGGAGCGCCCGTTGATCGAGTCCGGATTCCCACTGGAGAAGCCGACCATGACTTCCTCGCCTTCATCAGGGGCGTCGCTGGGATCGGTTGTCAGCCGAAACATCTTCTCCGGCGGCGCGGTCCACGGGTCTTCAAGGACGCCACCCTCATATGACACGTGGAGCAGATTGGCATCGGTCGAGTAGGGAGCTTCCTTCGTGACCGGGACTGCGATGCCCCTCTCGCGGGCGTAGTCCATCAAGTCCGACCGACCCTTGAGGTCCCATTCCCGCCAGGGGGCGATGACCTTCAACTCGGGGGCGAGTGCGGCAATGGAGAGCTCGAAACGGACCTGATCGTTGCCTTTGCCCGTGGCCCCGTGGGAGATGGTGTCGGCGCCGACCTCGCGGGCACACCGAACCAGGCCCTCGCTGATGATTGGCCGCGCCAACGATGTGCCCATCAGGTAGTGGCCTTCGTAAACGGCTGCGGCACGCAGGGCCGGGAAAACCGCACCGGTCACAAAGCGTTCACGAAGGTCCTCGACTACTGCCTCCGAAGCTCCCGTCTCCAGCGCCTTGACCCGTGCCTCCCCAACCTCGGCGCCCTGGCCGACATCCGCGGTGTAGGCGACGACCTCGGCCCCGTGCTCCTCACGCAGCCATGCCAGGATCACCGAGGTGTCGAGACCTCCCGAATACGCCAATACGACCTTCATTCCTCCTCCTCTGACGCCGGAGGTGGCCCCGGGTCGGATATGCCCTTGTCGTGCGCCCATTCCCGTACCAACCGATAGGCCTCGGCCTTCGTGTAGGGGCCTTCGTCGATGCGACGCTCGAGCAGTGCCTCCATGATGTCACCAACCATCGGCCCCGGCTCAATCCCGAGGTACTCCATCACCTGATGGCCATCTATTGGCGCCCGCAGGGCCGCTAGCTCCTCCTGTTGGGAGAGCTGGTCGATGCGGAGCTCCAGCTCGTCGATGCGGTTGGTGATCTCCCGTTCCCGTTTCGGGTTGGCAGTGGTGACGTCGCACCTGACTAGCTCGTTCAAGGGCTCGATGAGGGACCCGGCGTCCCGCACATAGCGACGGACAGCCGAGTCGGTCCAGCCCATCTTGAGGGTATGGGGTCGAAGATGGAGAAAGACCAGTTGTGAGACGTCTTCGACGATCTCCTTGGGGTAGCGCAGCGCCTTCAGGCGCCGCCGGGTTATGCGGGCTCCGACCACTTCGTGGTGGTGAAACGACACTCCATCCGGACCGAAGTGACGGGTATCCGGCTTGCCGATGTCATGAAAGAGGGCGGCCAGCCTCAGAGTCAACTCCGGGGAAGCCTTGTCGACCACCGCAAAAGTGTGGCCCAGCACGTCTTTGTGACGATGCTGCGGGTCTTGCTCCATGGCCAATGCAGGGAGCTCGGGAAGGAAATGAGCAGCGAGCCCTGAGGCCACCACCCCATGGAGAACCGAGCCGGGTGCTGGCGCGGTGAGCAGCTTGGAGAGCTCGTCTCGGATCCTCTCCGCCGAGACGATCTCGAGGCGATCGCCCATCGAAGCGATCGCTTCGAGGGCCTTCGGGTCAGGATCGAATCCTAAGGCAGCCTGAAAGCGAAACAGACGGAGCATGCGGAGGGGATCATCGGAAAACGACACCACGGGGTCGACCGGTGTCCGCAGCCGCCTCGCTGCCAGGTCGACCAGGCCACCGAAGGGGTCGACCGGCTCCATGTCCATCAGAGGGAGCGCAATGGCGTTCACGGTGAAATCGCGGCGGGCAAGATCGTCTTCGATACGGTCCGAGAAGGTGACCCGGGGCTTGCGGGAGTCGTCGCGATAGATCTCGTCGCGAAACGTGGTTACTTCGACGGTCCTCCCGTCCTTGCGGGCCGCGATCGTGCCGAAGGTCGCTCCCACGGTGTAGACGGCGTCGGCCCAACCCCCGAGGATCTCGGCGATCCGGTCGGGACGGGCATCAGTCGCGAAGTCGTAGTCCTCGACGGGACGTTCGAGAAAGGCGTCGCGTACCGATCCGCCCACCAGGAACAGCTGATGACCCAGGTCAATGAAACGTGGAGCCAGTTGCGCCGGCGGCAGCTCCGGCGAGATGAGGAATTCGAGACGCTTCGGAATCACTCGCTGAGGTTAAGGGACCGTTCGGGCCCCTGTAATACGCATTGCGTTTTGCGTATTACCTACCGCGTATTGCCTAGATCGCGATGCCGGCTGCCATGGCCTTGGCTCGCAGCTCGTGAACGTTGCGCGCATGAGGTAGGGCGGTCGGCAGCTCGATGGCTCGACTGACGACCAGCTTGAGCATCGACTGGTCGAAGGTCTGCATCCCGAAGAACTCACTCTCCTTCATGATGTCGATGAGGAAGCTGGAGTCCTTGGCGCCGAGGATCCACTCTTGGACCCGCTCGTTGTTGTTGACCACCTCATAGGACAGGACCGGATTGCCTTCCTGGCCCTCGAGGAGGCGCTGACTGATTATGCCCAGCAACTGCGAGGCCAACTGAGCTCGGACGATGCCCTGCTCGGTTTCAGGGAACAGCGAGAGAACGCGGTGGACGGTGTCAGCGGGATCGGTGGTGCGCATCGAGGAGACAACGAGGTGCCCTGTCTCCGACGCGGCGATGGCGGCCCGTGCCGTCTCCAGGTCCTCGATCTCGGACACGACGATCACGTCGGTGTCATGACGCATCGCGCTCCGGATCGCCTGTGCGTAGTCCGCGGTGTCTACGCCGACTTCTCTCTGCACAACGACGCTGCGCTTGTCACTGTGAAGGACCTCGATCGGATCTTCGATGGTCAGTATCGAGACTGCGCGGTTCGAGTTGATCCAGTCGATGATGGAGGACATTGTCGAGGTCTTACCCGACCCCGAAGGCCCGGTCACCAGGATCAGCCCGGCCTTCTCCGCGGCGAACTTCTCGATCATGCTGGGAAGACCCAGATCGGCGAACGTCTTCGACTCGCGGACCACCTTGCGAAGAACGAGGGAGACGGATCCGCGCTGCCGGAAGGCAGACACCCGAAACCGGCCCAGGTCCTGGCGACCGTAGGCGAAGTCGGCGAAGCCATAGGTCTTGAAGTCCGACGCGGCTCGGGGTGTGAAAAGGGTATCGGCAAAGGACTGCGTGTCGTCGGGCGTCAATGACTGGAAGCCGTCGAGTCTGCGGATCTCTCCGTTGACCCGAGCCACAGGCGCCGATCCGACCTTCAGGTGGATGTCAGTGGCGTCTTGGGACCCAGCCTGACGCAAGAGTTCATCGATGTTGTTTTCCATGTCCCTTCCCGAGTGTGGCCCAGATGCTCTATATCGGCCTGCGCCTTCGGGAGTTGAAGGACTTTGGTCAGATCGGCCAGTGCCTCCCGATGCCCTCGAACACCGGGTCCAACACCTCTGGTAGTTCCATGGGCGAGACCAGCCCCTCGCCGAACTGGTCCTGGCCCGAGGTCCCACGCAAGGTCTCCGCTGTCGAATCACGCAAGGCCTCGAGGTCATAACCACCTTCGAGGGCGAAGAGGGTGCGATGGGCCGGATGGATGGAGGCCAACTGAGCGGCCATCCACCCGTAGTCTGCAGCCACCAGACGTAGCTCGGCCAACTGGTCGGCAACATGAGCGTCGAAGCCGGCACTCACCAGCACCCAGTCCGGATCGAATGCCCTCACCACCGGGATCACAATCTCGCCCCAGGCCTTCCGGTATAGGTCACCGGCGGTCCAGGCCGGTAGGGGGATGTTGACCGTGGTTCCCTTCGCCTCCCGTTCGATGTCCGACACATCGCCTTGATACGGATAGAAGGCGTCCTGATGGATCGACACATAGAGGATTCCGGGGTCCTCCATGACCATGGCCTGGGTCCCGTTCCCGTGATGCACATCCCAGTCGAGGATCGCCACCCGGTTGCCTCGAGAACGAAGAAGAGTCGCCCCTACCGCCACATTGTTGAATAGGCAGAAGCCCATTGCCCTGCCCCGGAGGGCGTGATGCCCGGGGGGTCGGGCAATGACAAAGGCCGTGGCGTCGCTGCGGTCTTCCAGCTCGTCGATGGCAGCAGTGACTCCCCCGGCTGCGGTAAGAGCCGCGACCCAACTCTCCTCCGAGGCGAAGGTGTCGCGGTCGAGCAGCCCGCCGCCCATGCGACAGAAGGTCTCAATCATCTCGATATAGGAGGCGTCGTGCACCAACGCCAACTCGCTCCGGCGAATCTCCGGCGACTCGATCGCCACCACATCCAGCCCGCTGTCGGCCACTCCTTGCGCCACCGCTCCGACCCGTGCCGGGCGTTCCGGATGAAACGGTGTGGTGTTGTGCTCGAGGGAGGAAGGGTGGGACGCGACTATGACCTTCATCGCCGTACCCTCTCGCAGGTGCCGAACCGCCTCCACCTGGATGGTGTCTGGCCGGGACCGCTCTCCGTTCGTCGAGGATGGGCGCGAGCCTCGGCGAGGCCGTGGAACGACGACGGCCCAGACGTGGCCATGAGATTGATCAGGGGCTCGCATGAGTTTCTGGAGGAGGCCTCCCGCCAACTCGAGTCCTTGGACATTCGCGACATCTATTCACCAGCTCTCTACCCGCTCGCCACCCGAGTCTGGAAGCGCGCCGGGTATGAGGAGCACACCTCGCTCTCCGTGATGGAGCGCCACTTGGGTGGGAACATAACCGAACCCCCTCACCCGGTGCAGCCGGTCGACATTCCCGACTGGTCGGCGCTTGCCGGGGTCGATCGTGCCGCGTTCACGGGGTTCTGGCGGATGAGCATGGCTGGCCTGGCTGAAGCGATGACGGCCACCCCACGGTCGGCGCTGCTCCAGGTCGAGGAGGCGGGAGACATCGTCGGCTACGCCATCGTGGGCACCCAGGTCACCGTGTCCTTTCTCCAGCGGGTAGCGGTGCTCCCGGCGCGATCAGGCAGTGGGCTGGGAACGGCCCTGATCAGAGCATCCATGCTCTGGGCCCGGGGCAAGGGGGCGCGGACAATGGTCCTCAACGTGCGACCCGAGAACCTGAGAGCCGCCGATTTCTACGCCCGCGAGGGCTTCACCCACACCGGGGCCGAGCTGCACGTCCTCAGATTCGGCGTTTGAAGGCCGCGGGATGCTGGACTGACCAGATGCCTGCCGCCGTACCCGACCGCTATCGCCTCGAGATGCGTCTCGGGCGCGACGGCGACCTCGAGGAGTGGCTGGCGACCGACACCTCTCTGGAGCGCCCGGTCCTCGTCCGTTCTTTGGGCCCGGAAAGCGGACCGGAGCGACGCAGCCAGTTCGTGTCGAGCGTCAGCGCAGCTGCCAAGACGACGCACCCCCACCTGGCCCGGGTCTTCGCGGTCGAGATCGTTGCCGGTGGCGCCTACTCGGTGTCCGAGTGGACTGGCGGCGCGACCGCGCAGGATCGGGTCGACGCGGCGCAGACCTTCGAGTTCGAGGAGTTCCTGCCGAATGCGGCGGGGTTGGCCGGGGCGCTCGCGGCGCTTCATCAGTCGGGCGGCGTCCATGGCGGCCTCGACCTGTCGGCCATCTACTACTCGGTGGCCCACCCGGCGAAGCTCGGTGCCTTTGGCCGTCCTCTAAGAACCGATGCCAACGGCGACGTGAGGTCGCTTTCCGCAGCTCTGGAGACAGCTCTGACCGGTTCGCCACCAGGGGGCCCTCCCCCTTCCGAGCGAATCGATGGCATCCCTCGCAGCCTGGATGCTGTTCTCAGGTCAGGCCAGTCGGGAAGGCTGAACTCGGCCGATCTGGCCAAGGCGCTTCTGTCCTCTCCAACACCCCGCATTCCCCGCCCTGAGCCACGTTCCACCTCACGCCGGCTATTGCTTGCCGCGGGGATACTGGTCGTCCTCGCAGTCGCCCTCGTCGCAATCGGGCTGCTGTTCACCGGGGGCGCCCCGGTAGTCCCGGTGTCGCCCACCTCAACCCTCCCCGAAACCCCCACCACAACCGTCGTGGCGACGACCACGATCCCGCCGGTTGCACCGGTGACGGTTCTCGGGGCCAGCTCATTCGACCCGTTCGGTGAGGGTGGCGAGGGCGACACGCTGATCCCCAATCTCTTCGACAACGACAGCTCGACGACCTGGCGAACCGAGCGTTATCAGGACCCACTTCCTCTGCTCAAACCAGGCGTTGGGGTTCGGTTCGAGATTGATGGCGAGCCGCGCCGTGTCGAACTATTCGGCCTTGCTCCCGGGACGGTTTTCGAGCTCTTCTGGTCGGGCGATCCTGAGGCTGCCCTTGGTGACTGGGAACGAATCGCAGGGGCCCAGGCACCGCCAGGCACCACTTCGGTCGACCTTCCGGGACGGTCGAGCGGCTTTTGGCTGATCTGGATGGTCGACCTCCCACAACAGTCTGACGGCACCTATTCCTCTTCCATCGCAGAAGTACGCTTCCTGGGGTGACGACGCCAGGGACCGAGACCGACCTTCTGGCGCGTGTCATCTCGGGCGACCGGAGCGCTTTTGACTCCATCATGCGAGCCCAAGAGAACCGTGTGTTCTCGGTGTGCATGCGGATCCTCGGGGACCGGGACAACGCCCTCGATGCCACTCAGGAGACTTTCCTCACCGTTTTCAGAAAGGCAGCCCAGTTCAAAGGCGACTCGGCGCTCGGCACGTGGATCTACCGGATCGCGGTCAATACCTGTTACGACCAGCTCCGAAAGTCCGGACGAAGGCCCACCGAGTCGCTCCCCGCCCATCTCGAGCCACCCGATGCCTCGGCCGAGGATGCCATCGAGTCGGCCGGGTTGCGCCCTGAGATCGAGCGCGCACTCGCCGCTTTGCCACCTGAGTTCAGAGCCGCAGTGGTGTTGTCGGACCTCGAAGGCATGTCCTTGCCCGCGGCTGCGGAAGCGCTCGGCGTCCCGGTCGGGACAGTGAAGTCGCGAGTGTTCAGAGGGCGCCGGCTGCTCGCCGAGCGCCTGGGGAACCAAACAGCTCCCTGAGACCATCAAAGAGACACGGATGCATGACCACGACCTCGACCTGATCGCCTCCCTTGCCGACGGCTCGCTCGACGACCCGGCGGAGGCGCGCGCCCTGGTCGAGACCTGTCAGGACTGCAGTCTCGAATACGAAACGCAGCTCGCGATCATCGCCTCCCTCTCCACGATCGAGCCGGTGACGATGACCGAGCTCGAGAAGGCAGCCCTCCACCGCGACCTCTGGAGCGAGCTCCGCAGCCAGTCGGCGAGGAAGCCCGCCACCCCCTGGTGGTATCGATTCTCCTACGCCGCCGCCGGCCTGTTCGTGGTGGTCGGGTTGGTGGCTGTGGCCACCCAGATGGGTGGTATCGGTGGTGATTCCCAGTCGGCCACGACCGTGGCCGACGCTACAGCTTTCGAAGAAGATGCCAGCGGCGACGTGCAGTCGCCACTGTCCGAAGATGGGTCGGAGGAGGCGACCGAGAGCACGATGGCGGCAGCCGATGCTGGAGCTGAGAGCACGGCTGATTTCGAGGCTCTGGCCACCGAAACCCGGCTCCAGCAACTCCCCCCAACCAGTCGCGCAACCCAGATGACCGAGGAGCAGGTTGATTGCCTGAAGGCTGCCGGTCTTGAAGACCAGGAGTTGGCGGGCACCGTGGAGAGGGACCGGACCTATCTCATAGCCGTCCCAACCGGAGTAGATCTCGATGCCGACACGCCTGTCACCTTCGTAGACGTCGACACCTGCGAGGTCGCGCACGTCGAGGAATGATTCTCGACGGCCACTAACTAACCTCGCCTCTAGATGGAGGACTACGCCGCTAAGTTCGCCGAGCTGTTGGAGCAAGTTGCGACCAGGATCCGGTCGGTGACCGTGGATCGGGTTGCACGTGGGATTCGTCTCACCGGTTTGGGAATCCTCGCCTTCACTCTGGGGTTTACCGCGGTGCTGTTCCTGCTCTACGCCATCTTCGGAGCCCTCGAAATCCCATTGACGACCGCAGGAGCCCTCGCATTGATAGGAGCCCTGCTCGTCGGGCTCGGCGCCTATCTCTGGATCAAGAGAACCTGAAAGAGCCATGAGTCACGAGAAACTCGTCATCATCGGATCCGGCCCGGCCGGGCTCACCGCTGCCCTCTATGCGGCCCGCGCCGACCTGGAGCCCCTCGTCTTCGAGGGATCGGCTGCAGGCGGCCAGCTCATGATCACCACCGACGTCGAGAACTATCCCGGTTTCCCGGACGGGATCATGGGGCCCGAGCTCATAGACCAGTTCCGCAAGCAGGCGGAGCGATTCGGCGCCCGGCTCCGTCAAATCGACGTCACCGAGGCCGACTTGGGGTCACGCCCGTTTCGCTTGAAGGTCGGGGCCGACGAGTTCAGCGCCGACGCGGTCATCATCGCCACCGGCGCCTCAGCCAAATGGCTTGGGATCCCGGGTGAGGAAGGGTTGACCGGGCGGGGAGTGTCGGCGTGCGCCACATGTGATGGCTTCTTCTTCCGCGACCAGGAGCTGATCGTCGTAGGTGGCGGCGACACCGCCATGGAGGAGGCCCTGTTCCTCACCAAGTTCGCCTCGAAGGTGACCATTGTCCACCGCCGTGACGAGTTCCGGGCGTCCAAGATCATGGCCACCCGTGTCATGGAGCATCCCAAGATCGAAGTGTTGTGGAACACGATCGTGAGAGAGATCCATGGCGACAACACCGTCGCCGGGGTCACCTTGGAAGACACGGTCACCGGGGAACAACGGGAGATGACGACCAACGGGGTGTTCGTGGCCATCGGTCACAAGCCCAACACGGAGATCTTTGCCGGGCAACTCGACCTCGACCCCAACGGCTACCTGCTGACCGCCGGCGATGGCAGCACCCGAACCAGGCGGGAAGGCGTCTTTGCCGCCGGGGACGTTGCTGACCACATCTATCGTCAGGCGGTCACTGCGGCGGGAACCGGGTGTATTGCGGCAATCGACGCGGAGCGGTGGCTGGCGGACCAGGAATGAACGCTGAGTGAGGACCGTTCACTCAGAGAGCACAAGGAGTAGCACCAGGACATGGCCGAGATCGTCACCCTGACCGAGGGCACCTTCAATGAGGCGATAAGCGCCGACAAGCCGATACTCGTCGACTTCTGGGCGGAGTGGTGCGGGCCGTGTCATCTGATTGCCCCCGTGCTCGAGGAGATGGCAACCGAGAGTGACAAGATCACGATCGGAAAGCTGAACATCGACCATCACCCGATGCCGGCCGCCGACAATGACGTGATGAGCATCCCCACCCTGATCCTGTTCAAGGACGGAGTGGAGAAGAAGCGCATCGTCGGAGCGGCTCCCAAACATCGGCTGTTACAGGAGCTCACCGAGTTCCTGTAACCGTTCACCGTTGACTGTTCACCGTTCTGAACGGTCAACGGATTACGGATAACGGCCTCTCGTGCCAGCATGTGCCCATGCGGCTCTACCGCCTCGGTGACGAGGGTGCCCCGGTCCGGGACATTCAGGATCGTCTCAGCTCACTCGGCTACGAATCCGATCCCGACCCGCGTTCGACCTTCGGGGAGAACACCGTGGCCGCGGTCAAGGAATTCCAGAAAGCGCGGGGGCTCGTGGTCGATGGCATCGTCGGCCCTGACACCTGGAGGTCGCTCTACGAGGCCGGTTACCGGCTGGGCGACCGGCTTCTCTTCTTCCGCCGCCCTATGTTCCGTGGAGAAGACGTGTCCGAGCTCCAGTCACGCCTCAGCTCACTCGGATTCGACGCCGGCAAGGTAGACGGGATCTTCGGTCCCAAGACCGAAGCCGCGGTACTCGAGTTCCAGAACAACAGAAACCTGGCAGAAGATGGAAAGGCGGGCCCAGAGGTGGTGACCGAGGTCCATCTCGTGACCCGGGGCGAGATGAGGGAGGGGCGCCATGCGGTTCGGGAGCGGGAATGGCTCCGCCGGCTCCCGACGACTGTGGCCGGGGCACGGATCTACCTCGATGCCGGCTGCCGCGACCCCCACGAGGCCACGATGGCGTGGGAGGCCGCGTCGGTGGCGGCCCTCAACCTGCAGGAGTTGGGCGGTCTCCCGGTCATGTCGCGGTCTCAGGATGCCTCTGTGCCGGAACGGGTTAGGGCCCATCGCGCCAACCGCCTCGGCTCGGATCTGATCGTCGCTTTTCAGATGAGCCGAGACGGTGAAGACTGTGTCTTCTTCTTCGCCACCGAGCACAGCAGCTCATCCGCCGGCGAGATGTTGGCCAGGTCGATCGCCGAGGTCACCGGGGGGCGTGTTGAAAGTCGGGCCAGTGCGCTCCTCAAGGAAACCAGTGCCCCCGCAGTCGTCGTCTCCAGAGCGAAACTCGACGAGGAGGTCGGCCTCGCCGTCGTCGACGGGATCACACGTTTCTTCGCCAACGCCGCTACTACGCGGTGAAACTGCGGTAGATCCGCTCCAGATCCTCGAGCGAGCCGAACTTGATCTCGAGCTTTCCCTTCTCATTTCGGTAGTCGATCTTGACCGGCGCCCCGAGCCGCTCACCGAGTCGTGTGTCCAACTCGATGATCTCCACGGGGCGAAGGGACCGGACCCGGGTCAAGGGCCCGTTCTCGATCGACTTGCGGGTCCGCACCGCCTCTTCCATCTGACGGACGCTCCAACCCTCGGCAACGGCGCGCTCGGCGAGATGGGTGGCGTAGGCGATGTCTTCCATCCCGACCAGGGGACGCACATGACCAGCGGAGAGCTCACCGTTGTCGACGAGAGACTGTATCGCCGGGGGGAGCTGGAGGAGTCGGAGGGTGTTGGAAATCGTGGGTCGGGACTTGCCCACCCGGTCTGCAACCTCTTCCTGTGTCATTCCATAATTTTCCAGGAGATGGCGATAGGCGTTGGCCTCCTCGAGCGGGCTCAGATCCTGACGCTGCACGTTCTCGACCAGAGCCTCGACCAGGGTCGAGGAACCGGTCGCCTCGCGTACCACGGCTGGAATGGCGCTCATCCCGGCCCGTTTCGCCGCCCGCCATCTTCTCTCACCGGCGATCAGGACGAACCCGTCGTCGGTCTCGGTGACCACAATCGGCTGCAGAACCCCCACTTCCCGCATCGACGCCGCCATCTCCTCGAGAGTGTCATCATCGAAATGGGTCCGCGGCTGGTTCGGATTGGCCACGATGGCTTCTACCGGGACCATCCTGAAGCCGGTCGATTCGGGGGCGGGGCTGGTTGGGATCAGGGCATCCAAACCACGACCGAGACCGGAGCGTCGTGTCGACATCGCTATTTCTCCTTCATCCCATGACGTTCCCGGAACTCCTTGCCCAAATGTCGATAGGCGATTGCCCCCCGGCTCATGGGGTCGAAGGCCTCGATCGGCTCGCCATAGGAGGGAGCCTCGGAGAGTCGCACCGAACGTGGGATGACACTGCGATAGGTGATGTCCCCGAAATGCTCTCGAACCTGCTGCGCCACATCTTTGGAGAGTTTGGTCCGACCGTCGTACATCGTGAGCACCACTCCCGCGACCTTCAAGTTAGGGTTTAGGTTTGTGGTCACCAATTGCACGTTGCGAAGCAACTGGCTGAGACCTTCCAATGCGTAATACTCACACTGGATCGGGATCAACACCTCGTCGGCGGCGGTGAGGGCGTTGACCGTGAGCAACCCCAACGAAGGGGGACAGTCGATGAGAATGATGTCGTGTCCGTCACCTGAGGCCTGAATCGCATTTCGGAGTCGGGTTTCACGTGAAAACAGCGATACCAGCTCGATTTCGGCCCCGGCGAGATCGATGGTTGCCGGCACCACGAACAAATCCCGCACCGAGGTGGGCTCGATGGCGTCGACCAGCTCCGACTCCTTGAGCATCACGTCATAAATCGAGACATCGATGGCGGATCGATCTATACCCAGACCACTGGTGGCGTTTCCCTGGGGGTCGAGATCGATGAGCAGGATGCGCTGCCCCTGGAAGGCCAAAGCGGCGGCCAGGTTGATGGCAGTCGTCGATTTGCCGACACCACCCTTCTGGTTGGCGAGGGCAACGACCAGTGGTCCACGATCGGTCACGTGTCACGCATGATAAGAAGCCAGATCGTGTGGTCAAGGACCGCCGCCGGAATCTCCAACGTCACCCATCCCGCATGATCGGGTCGTTGCCTCCAGGAACCACCAAGAACTGCGACTCCACCGGGGCGGAGTCGGGGCCCGATCAGGTCCCGGGCCCGATCCGGGGGGAGACTGGCCCGGGATACCACCGCAGTCTCCAGGTCGGGCCGATTTTCGATTTCCCCTTGTTCTACGGTCACATTCTCCAGGTCCAAGATCCGCACCGCCCGTCGCATCAGGTCCGCCCGGCGACCGGAGCGATCGAGAAGGGTGAACCGGGTCCTCTCCCAGAGGATAGAAAGCGGTATGCCGGGCAACCCGACCCCGGACCCGAGGTCCAACACCCGATCGGGAATGGAATCAAACCCGGTGGCGAACAAGATCGAGTCTCCGAGATGCCGATCGTGAAGACGGTTGGCCTCAGCGGACCCCAAACCCCCGGAGACGATAGCCTCATCGGCCAACCATCGTTGATAGCCGTCGAGACGGTCGAGAGCCGTGGAATCCAACTCCAGACCAACCGACTCGGCACATCGCATCCAGATCTCACGATGTTTCACGTGAAACAGACTCTAAACAGGGCTGCCGTCTGAGCGGAAGAGAAACCGAGCAGGCGGGGCCCGGTTCACTGGCAAAGCGCGGTCAGATCATTCCTCTTCGGAAATATACGGGGTGTCGTCCACCGCGTCTTCGTCGTCATTATCGGTCTCCACCCGGGTCAGGACCACATAACGTCGTGGAGCCTCACCTTCCGAGTAGGACTGGACACCCTCGTGGGCCGCGGCGGCATCGTGGATCACCTTGCGGTCGGCGGGGCTCATCGGTTCCAACATGATCTCGCCGCCCTCGGCCATCAATTGACCGATGAGTTGCTCGGCATAGATGGTCAACGCCTGACGACGTCTTTCGGCGTACCCGGCGATGTCGAGACGAAGACGGGCCGTGTCCTGGGCATATCGCTGCATCACGGTTCGGGTCAACTCATGGATCGCCGAGCGCACCGATCCCCTCACCCCGACGAGAGCCTCGGTCTGCTCACCGTTGACATCGGCCACGATCACGTCCTCGACAACCGAAGTCGAAACCGACCCCTCCAACCCGTAGGCGGCGACCAATCCCTCGAGGAACTCACCGGCGATTCGTGCCTGGTCGTCGATCGTCATCACTGGACGATCATCAACCCGGGGTTGGTCATTTCTCTCCTGACGGTTCATGTCGCGACCCTTGCTGCTCATGTTGCTCTTCTGTCGGTTCTCCCCATTGTTACCCGATCTCGGCGCTTCTTGTCGTGCCCTATTCTCGGACCGCGCTTCCCGGGGGTTGCGCCGTCGCTCATTGCGACGACGTCTGGCCTTGCGCTGGGTCACCCGAACCACTGCATCCTGACCCCCAAACCCGAGAAAGCCCTTCTCAGGTTCTTGCAGGACCTCGACGGCGAGTTGCTCACGATCGGCGATACCCAACTCGGTCATTGCCGCCTCGACGGCGAGATCGACCGTCCTCGCCCGCACCTCTAAGTAATCCACGTCATCTCCTCCTGCGCCTGCGGCGCTTGTCAGCCGCCCCGATCTGTGGCTTCTTGGGCTCACCCTCGACCGAATCGGCTTCCTGGCTCGATTCGGGCTTGGCCGCACTCGGGTTGGGACGTCCATCCATCTTGAAGATCAGCGCCTGCTGACCAAGACGGAAAAGATTGGAAGTGCTCCAGTACAGAACCAGACCGGCAGGGAAGTTCCAGGAGATAAACCCAATGAACAAGGGCATTATCTTGGTGATTGCCTGTTGGGCACCGGCTCCCTTTTGGTCGGCTGGTCGATCTTGACCGTAGGTGGAATGCCATTGCTGGACGTATTGGGTGGCCACCATGATCGTCATCAGGATCAGATACGGCACCGCAGTCCCGACACTGACCGCAAAAGCCTCGCTAGGGCTAAAGCTCAAGTTCATGCCGAGGAAGAGCTTTTCCGTGCCGTCTTGCAGGGCCAGACCGAGGGCCGAGGCTGGATTGATGGGATGGGCCGCCCCGGCCACTAGAGCTTGGGTCTCGGGATCGAGGACTAGCGGTGATCGCAACAACTGGAATAGCGCAAACCAGATCGGCATCTGGATCAGGAGGGGGAGTAGGCAGCCGCCGGGGGTGGCTCCCGCCGACTTCTGCAACGCCATCAACCGCTTCTGCATCTCCTGGGGATCGTCTTTGTACTCCTTCTGCAGCCGTTTGATCTCAGGCTGGATCTCGGTGAAGGCCCGTGTGGCCCTGGTCTGTTTCAGGGTGAGCGGGAAGACGACCAGGTTGATGAAGATGGTGAGCAGGATGATCGCGATGCCGAGTCCGTTGCCCTCACTGAACAGCGGGACCAATAGGTCGTAGAAAAAGGCGAGCACCGAGCCCAGTGCCTGCTTCAAGATATCGAATAGCCCACCCATTATTGAGTTCTCCAGGTTTCGGGTACGGGGTCATAGCCACCGGGTCGGAGCGGATGACACCTACCAATCCGCTTCATACCGAGCCAGCTGCCACGAAGAACGCCAAAGCGGCTGATCGCTTCGGCGGTGTAAGACGAGCACGTTGGCTGATACCGACAATTCGCCCTCAGGGAGGGAGCTACCAATTTCTGGTAAATCCGGATCAGCCCCACAGCTAGAACTCGAGGCCGCAACCACCTAAACATCGCGGTTTCCCTCGAGGGCGCGTTCCAGCCATCCCACCAGATGGGGATGAGACACGTCTGCTACCTGGCCGGCGCCGATGATCACGTAGTCAATTCCTGGTTCGAGCGGCAGCGTCCGCACGATATGGCGCAGACGGCGTTTGATCCGATTCCGGGTCACCGCGTTCCCGGCACTCCTCGAGACGACGAACCCGACACGAGGCGGTCCCGCAAGACCTGGACATTGAACCATGACCACGCCCCCTGCGCGACATCTGGTTCCTTCCTTCAAGACCCTTCGGAAATCGCGCGGGGAGCGAAGCGGCTCGATGTCAGGCAGCGAGGCGTTTCCGGCCCTTGAGACGACGCGCTTTGAGGGTGGCACGCCCGGCTCGAGTCTGCATGCGATGACGGAAACCGTGACGGCGCTTCCGACGTCGAACCTTTGGTTGGTAAGTCCGTTTCATGACCAGCGATCTGTCGAGGAGTGGAAGAGCACACAGGTTACGAAGTGTGTCGAAGTTATGTCAAAGTGTCCCTGCGGTGGGCCCTGGAGTCGAGACCAGCGCCAGGCTCAGTCGGTCCGCGAAGAATTCGGATGGGTCGCGAAAAGAACCCATGTGCCTTTCGACGTCGTCGAGGCTCGAAATTGGCATGGCAAACTATGGAAAAACCTTTTACTACCTGGGGTTTCCTTGTGGAAAGATGGAGGGTTAGTCATCCACACCGTTGATTTCCGCGTTCTTGACTACCCCGTGACCTCCGGTCGATACTCGCCTGCCTGACCTTGGGAGCGCGATCGACTTCCCCTGTCGCAGCTGGATACTGGACCGCTCTCGGTGACAACCTGGAAGACATCCCGGTGGGATGTTCACAGTCCTTTCCACAGATGTGGATGTGTCTGTGGACAACTCGAACCGGACCTGGAGGAGTGGTCCATTGACACAAGCAAATACGGCGCCCGACGGATGGAACCAGTTTCAAGACATTCTGCGGGCGGGAGCTTCCAAGGGGAATTGGGAGACCTGGCTGTCGCGGATCGAGCCTGACTTTCAGGGTCGGACCCCGGTCCTGACCGCACCCAGCGAGTTTCACCTGAGATGGGTCCGCGACAAACACGGCGATCTCATCGAGGACGCATTCAAGGAGATCTACGGGTCCGATACGACACCCCGCTACAAGGTCGTCGAGGTGGACTTCGCAGACCAACAGCTCAAACTGGACGCCCAGGAAGACACCGAGCAGGGTGACCCGGCCCAGGACCGAACAGGCAAGGGCTCACCACCGAATCTGTTCTCCCGGTATCGCTTCGAGAGCTTCGTCGTCGGCCAGTCGAATCGCTTCGCATGGGCGGCGGCCATGGCCGTCGCCGAACAGCCAGGCGCCCACTACAACCCTCTCTTCATCTACGGCGGCGCCGGGCTGGGCAAGACCCATCTCTTGAATGCCGTCGGCCATCAAGCCCTGGAGATGTACCCGAACTTGGTAGTCCGGTATGTGTCGTCGGAGAACTTCCTCAACGACTTCATCGACTCCATCAGACGAAAGCGGCCCGATTACTTCAAACACCGATACCGCGGGGTCGACATCCTCCTTCTCGACGACGTTCAGTTCTTCGAAGGCAAGGAGCAGATTCTCGAGGAGTTCTTCCATACCTTC
>Ga0214472_10002627_pt1 | contig 19241 bp, 14 predicted proteins | sample RVTome_6_FD_207662 | JGI IMG/M metagenome (GOLD analysis project Ga0214472, IMG submission 207662) | Soil microbial communities from uranium-contaminated site in the Upper Colorado River Basin, Wyoming, United States - RVT140D175 | ecosystem: Environmental > Terrestrial > Soil > Contaminated >...
AAGATGGATCCCCATTCCCGGGTCACGCTGATTGGTGATGAACCGGAGCCGCCATACTCACGCATGGCATTGCCCTATTACCTGATCGAAAAAATCGGGGAACAGGGAACCTACCTGCGCAAAAACAAAAATAACTATCAAGATAAAGGGATCCGGCTGGTGCATGATCGTGTCGCCCATGTCGATAGCAAAAATAAAAAACTGAAACTCCAGAATGACGGGACGATTAGTTACGATAAATTGTTGATTGCCACCGGTTCACATCCGATACGTCCGCCCATACCGGGCATGGATCTGCCCGGGGTGCATTCCTGCTGGACCCTTGAGGATGGCAGGGACATCGCCAGACTGGCCAAACCCGGCTCGAGTGTCGTATTAATGGGCGCCGGCTTTATAGGCTGCATTATTCTTGAAGCGCTGGCTTCACGTGGCGTCAAGCTCGCTGTCATTGAAATGGGTGACCGTATGGTGCCGCGCATGATGGACCAGACGTCTGGTAATCTCATCAAGCAGTGGTGCCAGGATAAAGGCGTCGAGGTACATACCTCAACCAGCGTAGAGGCCATTGAAAAAGGGGGAATGACCAGCCGGGGCAAACTGGATGTCAAACTGAGTAATGGCAATGTTATCAAGGCTGATCTGGTCATCTCCGCTACCGGTGTGAAATCCAATATCCAGTTCCTTGAAGGCACTGGCATAGAGACTGAATTCGGGGTGCTGGTCAATGATCAACTGCAGAGTAATTTTCCGGACATTTATGCTGCCGGTGATGTGTGCCAGGGTAAGGACTTTTCCACGGGTGAATACAGCGTACAGGCCATACAGCCAACGGCGGCCGATCATGGCCGGGTGGCGGCCATGAACATGGCGGGCCGGAAAACCATCCACCAGGGCAGTGTGAATATGAACGTGCTCGACACCATGGGCCTCATTTCCAGTTCCTATGGCCTGTGGATGGGCGTTGAAGGGGGTGAGTCCATCGAATTAAGTGACCCTGACCGTTACCGTTATCTCAGCCTGCAATTTCAGGATGATGTACTGGTAGGTGCACAGGCATTGGGCCTGACCCAGCATGTGGGTGTATTACGTGGTTTGATCCAGACCAGGCTGCCGCTGGGTAAGTGGAAACAGCACCTGATGAAAGATCCAACACGGATTATGGAAGCTTATCTGGGAACAACCCAGTCCATCGGACATAATGCAGGAGTTATCTAGAGACTGTATCAAACTTGGTGTCCATCTGGATTTTGTCACGATCTTCAATCGGTCGTCTTACTGGCGAAAGCCAGTATCCAGTCGAAAAGATAATTCACTGGATGCTGATATTCACCAGCATGACAATATGGAAGATTACTCATAAAAGTTTTGTGTTATGAGCCAAGTGTAAGATTTTCAGTTTCAATTGTAATGACAAACTTGTCATTACGAACGTAGGTGAGAAATCACAAGAGGTAAGATTCAATTTCAAATGCAGATCACTTTTAAACTCTACGCAACGCTGATGGACTACCTGCCGGAAGATGCAGAAAAGCATGCCGTCAAGCTGGATATCCCGGAAACTGCAACGGCCTATGAAGTCATCGATCAATACAAGGTGCCGAGGGAAATGGCCCATCTTGTTTTGCTGAATGGTGTCTACCTGCATCCTGCAGAACGCAGTACCCGTACCTTCCATGAGGGCGACACCCTCGCCGTCTGGCCCCCGGTTGCTGGGGGTTGAGCCCGAAAAAGAAAAAGACACTTAATGTGTCTTTTTCCGGGCGAAAGCCTTGCCAATGGATGGCAAGGCCGGAGAGAAACAGCGGCAAAGAATCTCGGCAGGGATGCCAGGTATGAATTTAAGGAATTAATGCTTTGCCAGCGGATGGCGAGCCCGGGTTTCGCGCGGAGCAGGACTGCGCAGCGTGACACAGCCCGATCAAGAAAAAAGTCCAGTGGACTTTTTAGATGCAATACAACCGTGTATTGCATCCCTTGGGCAGCTAATGCTGCCCAAATCTGTTCCAGACAGATTTTTCCGGCCACAAACTGTAAAATCTTCATTATGGCTAATCCAGCAGAATCAAACACACATAATCCGGATCGTTTCCAGGTCCAGCGCGAAATGACTATCACGCATACTGATTTTTTCCGCATCTTGCCGAAAGCCATTAATCATCAGGAATATGTTATGACGGATAACCAGATCTCCGTGTCAGTTCCAATGGGGTCAATCAAAATTAAGCTGTCACCGGAAAAACATAGAGTGATAGGATCGCTTCGATTACCGGTAACAAATGTTGAAATAGAGTTTGACGGTTTTTCAGTCCAGCAAACGGAACAATTTTTTCAGCAATTTGATTTATCCTTCCATAAAGGTGGTGGCTGAAGGATATTCAGTACCCCAATTAATTATATTATCTGTATCTGTAATATTATTTGAAACGTAAATATATCGTTGATAATGCAAATGTCTTCACCGGAACAATTACTGAATTCTGCAATCAATTTCCATATGCATGGAAATTTGCAACAAGCGGAAAAAATATATAGAACAATTCTGCAAAAATATCCGAATCATGTTGATGCACTACATTTGCTAGGATTGATTGCCCACCAGACCGGGCATCATGAAAGTGCTGTTGAATTGATAGAAAAAGCAATCAAGCAACAACCAGACGTCCCTGATTTTTACATCAATTGTGGTGAAGCATATCGTGTGCTTGGTCAACTTGAAGCGGCAATATCAAATTACAATAAAGCACTTGCTCTGTCTGATGATAATGCCGAAGCCCATAATAATCTTGCCAATGCATTACATCAGGATGGTCAGTACGAAACTGCCATTTCACACTATGAACAAGCATTGGCCATGAAACCGGATTATGTTGAGGCATATTATAATATGGCGAACGTGCTGAAAGAGTTGGGTAAACTGGATGATGCGATTAATTGCTATCAGAAAGCGTTAACCATAAAACCCGATATTGCAGAGCTGCATAACAATCTTGGAATTGCGCTAAAAGAAAACAATGAACTGGAAAATGCAGTTCAGCATTATAGGCAGGCCCTGGCGTTAAAACCTGATTATGCGATTGCCCACAATAATCTGGCGATAGCACTGGCTGAGCAGGGAAAACTTGATGAAGCAATGGACCACTGTCGGCAGGCATTAGATATCAATCCTGACTATGCCGAGGCACACCACAACCTCGGAGAAATGTTGCAGGTGCAACATCGATTTAAAGAAGCCATCCACCATTTTAAGCAGGCACTTTCATTACAACCTGACCTTGCTGTTGGCCATAATAGTCTGGGTATAATTTTCGCAGAGATAGGTCAAACAGATGAGGCCATTCAGCATTACGAGCAGGCCCTGGCCTTAAAACCTGACTATGCGATTGCCCATAATAATCTGGGTAATGTTTTTCAGGAATTAGGGGAATTTCAGAAAGCCGTTGAACATTTCGAGCAGGCACTGGTCCTGAAGCCGGATTTTGCCGAGGTTTATCGGCATATGGCGATTTTTGGCAAGGATATAATAAATGATAAAAAAATTGAAGAAATTGAAAAGCTGCTTAATCAAAAAGACATTTCAGAAAACAATGCAATGCATTTGCATTTCGCTCTGGGAGATATTTATAACGAAAAAGAACTATATGAAGAATCATTCAAACATTATAACATGGCCAATAAACTCAAACGTAATTCAATCGAATTTGATACGGCTGCGCATAAAGAATTTACCAGCCGCCTGATTGATACTTTCAACCATTCGTATTTTCAGGATCAGTATGCACGGGGCAGTGACTCAGAATTGCCATTATTCATTGTCGGCATGCCTCGTTCCGGTACGACCCTTGTAGAGCAGATAGTATCGAGTCATCCGCAAGTGTTTGGTACTGGGGAACTGAATAATTTTTTAGACATTGAACAGAATATTGCCAATCAGCTTAAGTCATCGGAATCATACCCTGATTGTATACACCTGCTGGATGAATCAACAGCAAATAAATTAATTAATGATTATCTTTCATGCCTGCTGAATTATGCATCTGATGCAAAATATGTGACCGATAAATTACCCGGTAATTTCTTGCGTATCGGTCTTATTAAAACATTATTCCCGAAGGCCAGAATAATACACTGCCACCGTAACTCGCTTGATACCTGTCTTTCAGTATATTGCAATTATTTTACCGGTGAACACAATTACGCATATGACCTGGAAGAACTGGGGGCATACTATATTCAATATGAGCGTTTGATGAAACATTGGCACAATATTTTCTCCTCCCAGATTCTTGATGTGCAGTATGAAGAACTCGTAATGGACCAGGAGAATATCAGCAGGCAAATCATCGATTATCTTGAACTGACGTGGGATAATGTCTGCCTGGAGTTTTATAAAAATCAGAGACCGGTGCAAACTGCCAGTAATGTGCAGATCCGCCGACCGATGTATCTAAACTCAATAAACAGATGGAAGCACTTCGAACTTCATCTTCAACCATTAAAAGAGATATTGGCAAAAGCTTCAGCTCAATGACTCAAGCAATAATGACCGGTATTTACCTAATATTATTTCAAAAGGCAGACAATGAAGAAAAAACAGACATTCAATTATTCGTTTGATATACCACAGGCACCAGGTGCGCAGTCTGTTGAACAGTTAATTGGTTCCGCAATATCCCATCATCAACAAGGCAACTTGCAACAGGCAGAACAGATTTATCGTAAGATACTCAATCAACAGCCTGACCATGCCGATGCACTTAATCTTCTGGGTGTGATTGAATCCCAGCATGGCCGAAATGACATTGCAGAAAAGTTGATAAGCAAAGCATTAGTAATTAATCCTGCTATTCCTGAATACCATAATAATATTGGAAGAGTTTACGAAGCACAGATTAAGTTTCTGGATGCAAAAGATGCTTATCAGGTGGCATTGAGTATCAGTCCGGAATTTACCGATGCGATGCTGAACCTTGCCAAGTTATCTATAAAGCTGGGCAACTACGAGGAAGCGGAAGACTGCTATAAAAAAATAATTGATTTGACCCCTGCTAGGATTGAAGCTTATCTTGGACTTGGCAGACTCTACAAGAACACAGCTGAATTGAAAAAGCTGGAAGCGCTTTATAATCACGCAATTAAATTTAATCCTGATAATGATTTATTGCATCACGAACTGGGATTTCACTTCCAGGAGTCGGGGCGACTTGCTGAAGCGGAGGCGGCCTATCGGAAAGCACTGAAGATCAATCCAGATTCAGCAATTACTTATTATCATCTTGCAGACATTTCAAAACGAAAATCACTGGACAATGAACTGTCAGAGCAAATTAATACTATACTCGCACGTGAAGGATTAGTTGATGATGATGCCATAAAATTACATTTTACACTGGGAAAAATGTTTAACGATGCTGAGCGATATGATGAAGCATTCGGACATTACCTCGCAGGCAATGTACTGAAACGAAAAGGGATAACATTTGATAAAAGGGAAAAGGATAAATTAATTGACAGCATTATCGAAGTATTTGACAGGGAAATTATAGAATCACATAAAATATCATTGACATCATCAGAATTACCAATCTTTATTATCGGTATGCCTCGCTCGGGCAGTACCCTGGTTGAACAGATCATCGCCAGTCATCCTGAAGTCAAGGGAGCAGGTGAATTACCTTTTTTTGAAGTAAAAGCAAAGTTAATACCCAAGCAGTTCGGTATAAGAAATGTTTATCCCTATTTTGTCAATCAACTGAATAAAGAGTTATTGATGTCGGTTGCATGGGAATATCTTGGTGTTTTGAAGAATAATTCAGAGGCTAATTCACAGTCGGTATATTATACTGACAAATATTTATTTAATTTTCTGTTTCTTGGTTTTATAAAGATATTATTTCCTGGTGCGCCCATTATTCATTGCAGGCGTAATCCTGTAGATAACTGCTTGGCTGTTTATTTCACCCTGTTTAACAGTGATTATCATCAATATGCCTATGATTTGACCGAGATCGGACATAGTTATCGTAACTATCAAAAACTGATGGAACACTGGCGAACCCAGTTTTCAGAACCAATTTTTGAGGTCGATTATTCTTTATTAGTCAGCAACCAGGAACAGGAAAGCCGCAAAATAATAGATTATCTCAAACTTGACTGGGATGATAAATGCCTCGAGTTTTATAAAACTGAACGGACCGTGAGTACCGCCAGCAGCTGGCAGGTCAGACAGCCTGTCTACAATAGTTCATTGGAACGCTGGAAACATTATGAGAATTATCTGGATCCACTGAAAGAGATATTGGGTCCTTAAATTTTGTGATCATGATAACATGATAGTTGAATTTTTATGAATCACTAAAAACTTTTGTAGCAATTGGATGTGTCAGCTAATTGTTCAGCTGATATCATTATATAAATTTCATTCGGTTTACTGAATCAATTTAATTGATCATGACAAAAAAAAGGGACTCAATCACAGTTATCATTCACAGCAACCAGTTATGGCCCAGTCTGTAGACCTGCTATTAAATACGGCTGTCAACCAGCATCAGCAAGGAAATTTCCAGCAGGCAGAACAACTCTATCGGCGAATATTGCAGATGCAACCAAAATATGCCTATGTCTCTAACTTGCTGGGCGTATTGCTTTCCCAGTATAAAAAAGATCACAAGGAAGCAGAAAAGCTGATATCACGGGCAATCAAACTGGATCCGGGAGTCGCAGAATTTCACAATAACCTGGGTCTCTGCCTGCAACAACAGGGAAAGATGGAGGAGGCCGCAAGGGCATATGAACGTGCCACACGACTCAATCCAAAGTTTGTGCCTGCCTGGTTTGGCTTTGGCACAGTTAATGTCTTTCTCAAGAAACCGGAAGCTGCAATAAAGGCACTGCAGAAGACCATTGAACTCGATCCCGGGTATCTGCCGGCCTACAATAATCTGGGTAATATCTATCGGGAAATCCAGCAGTATGATAAAGCCAAAGAGATGTTTGACAAGGTGGTTGAGCTTAAACCGGATTTTGCGGAAGGCTGGTACAACATCGGCTTACTCTACAAGGTACAGGAAGACGGTGACAATGCGATACAGGCGTTTGGAAAAGCGGTTGCATTAAGACCGGATTATGTCAAGGCCTATTGCAAGATGGGACTTTGCCACGCATACCTATCAGATGATTTTGAAAAAGCACTGAAAGATTTTGATACTGCCCTTGAGATAAACCCGCGCTATTTGCCTATTTATCTTTACAAGGCAGATGTCCTCCAGTTATTCGGCCGGTTTGAAGAATCAGAAGCTGTCCTGCGGACAGCAGTGAATATAGATGAATCACAAGTCGGTGCTTACCTTGGGCTCATCAATATCAAAAAGATCACTGATGAAGATCTGGCAAGAATACAATCAGAACTGAAAGAGACAGATTTTGAACCAAAACAATTGGTCAGACTGCATTTTTCGTTGGGCAAGATTTTTGACGACCGCAGGGAATATGAAAATGCATTCTGGCATTTGCAGAGAGGCAATGAGTTGCATCGTGACAGCTTTGAATATGATATCAACACATTTCAACAGCAGGTCAGCCGTTTTATTGAGACCATCGATTTTAACTATATCAATCAATATGCCGTCCATGGGCTAGATACTGACGTGCCGGTATTTATTGTGGGTATGCCACGGTCCGGCACGACGCTGACCGAGCAAATCATTGCCTCACATCCGAAAGCACATGGTGCCGGGGAACTCGAGATGATTGGAAAAATCGTAAATAGTTTGGTGCGGGAGTGGAATGAATCTGCCCTGAATACGGGAGACTTTACGTCATCCCTGCTCAAACCAGCAATAACACCAGAAAAAATAAAGCAATCTGCAAATAGCTATTTGAACCATATTACGGAATTTAACAAGAACGCCTGCCGGATCACGGACAAGATGCCTCAAAATTTTTTACATATATGGTTAATAGCCATACTTTTCCCCCAGGCGAAGATTATTCACTGCCAGCGAAACCCCATGGATACCTGTTTATCGATTTACTTTCAGCAATTCGGTGGTCATCATCCTTATGCCTACGACCTGACTGAACTGGGGCTGTATTACCGGCAATATCTGCGATTGATGTCACACTGGCATAACATGCTGCCGGTACGCATACTGGATGTGCAATACGAGGAACTTGTTGCAGATCTTGAAACAAACAGTAAGCGGCTTATCTCATATATTGATCTACCCTGGGATGAGCGTTGTTTGCAATTTTATGAAACTGAGCGATCAGTGAAAACCGTCAGTCAATGGCAGGTCAGGCAAAAGATCTATACAGACTCTATAGAGCGCTGGCGTCATTATGAACCGTGGATCGGACCGCTCGTCGAGGCACTGGGTGAAGCAGGATAGAACAGCTTTACTCATTTCCAGCGCTGACAACTGTCCCGGAAATTCAACCCCTCCTTCCCCATGAGGAGGGTATATTTTTAAACCACCCAAAGCTTAGCAATAATTGTTTACCTTTACACATCTTCATAACTCATTGATAATAAAATAAAATTATCAATGAATCAGCAAGTCAGGATTAATGTGTTTCTTATGTCTGCAGTATTGTTGTATAAAAGCAACAATTTAAACAATATCAGGCAGATAGCTGTTGTTTTTTTGTAAAAAAAGACTTGCACTACCCCACAAGTTGTTGTATTTTTCTTTCAGTCTTTGATAAAAGACGTATGTTCTCAACAGGTCTTGGAGTACTCACTGGATGTCTAAGGGGAGGAACACAGGCTGGGGAGATCGACTTTAATTTCTAGAAATTAAGTTGCTTCATTAGGAGGAAATTTAAATGAAACAATTCAAGAAAACCAAACTAGCTACAGCTGTCGGTACGGCGGCAATGGCCATGGCGTTGAGTACGCCGGCCAGTGCGGTCGTTCTCGGTGGCGATAATGGTTGGGAAGTGTCCATGACAGGTTTTGTTAACCTGTTCTACAACCAGGGAGAATTTGATATTGATGAGAGCGGTACCTCTCCTGCTGTTAATGGTCTGACCAAGGATGAAGACACGGCGCACCTGAATGAAGGCCTGTTGCCGAACTTTCTCACCTTCAAGGCGAAGAGCCCGACAGTCAATGGGCTGACCGGTACGGCACAATTCACCGCTGCTTATGACTCATCGCAGGCCAAGAGTACCCGCAATAACAAGAGTGGTAACTCTCTCGACGTGCGTGAAGTCTTCTTCAACGTCGAAGGCAGTTTCGGTACCATCAGTATTGGCCGGACACTGGGTCTGTTCCAGCGCCAGGCGATCCTGAAGGACATGACCTTGTTTGGCGTGGGCGCCTTTGCCCTGCCGGATCAAGGCGGTACGACCCTGGGTCGTATCGGCTACGGCTATGTCTATCCGGAATTCCGTACGCGTTTTGCTTATCAGACCCCGGACATCAACGGTTTCCAGTTGTCTGTCGGTATATTTGACCCACAGGAAGCATTTCCGACGTGTACTCCATATTCACTCGCTTACGGTGCATCTTGTGCCAACAATGCCGAATCCGATGTACCGCAGTTCCAGGCTGAGGCGACTTACAACACCACATTCCAGGGCGGCAGCATTGGTGTCTGGGCAGGTGGATTATGGCAGGAGGTCGACGTGAACGTGGGTACCTCTGGCGCCCCGATCTACACCAGTGAAGTCGAATCCTGGGGCTGGAACGTCGGTGGCGACATCGCTTTCAGCGGGTTTAATCTCGTCGGTTCCTATTACAGCGGTGAAGCACTGGGCGTGGACTTCAAGCAGGCCGGTGCCAATACTTTCCCGATAGGCGGCGGACATGGTAGAGCGGGACTCTTTGGCGCCTCGGGCTGGGACTGTGGCACCACATCCTGTACAGAGGCTGATAATGACGGCTTCTACGTCCAGGGTTCCTACACCTTCAACGGCAAGACCAAGGTCGGCATCAGCTATGGTGAAAGCCATCAGGATGGCGAGGCCACATCGGCTGCAAACCCTGTTGGCCCATCAATCTCAGGTGGCTTCAACGATGTTGAGCATGAACTGTGGACCGTTGGCGTGTACCATGACGTGAACTCCTGGCTCAAGATTGTCGCTGAGTACAATGCGGCCTCACAGGAAGCAGAGTGCGGAGCCTTATTCGGTTGTACACCGGGTGTAACAATCAATGGCTTTGACTTTGACGTCTTCTCCATTGGTGGCTTCATGTTCTTCTAAGGACAGCAGCAATTGCAGTACAAGGAAAGCGCGCCTCCGGGCGCGCTTTTTTTTTACATGGATGTGTATAATGTATACTCCTCGTGCACGACTGCACGGATGCAGGAGATAGAGCGGTCACGACTCCAGGGATGGATGAGATAGAATCGCGTCGGGAACGGCGATCGAGGAAGCCAAAACCGAGCGAGAAATCTTGTTGTAAGATTCCTCACATGCGTTCGCAATGACAAGTGAGGCTGAGGGCTCGGGACACCTATCTGTCGTTTTCGACTCTCATCCTGTCATTTCGAGCACCGCGGGAAATCCTTGCATTAATAATGGTCTGCTCAGATGAAAACTTTTGTTAAGCAAAACAAGATCAACTCCAGGCACCTGTAACTAATTACCGGTTTGAATGTCCTTGAAATCAGACAAAACCACTAAATTGCTGAAAAAGGCGGTGGCATCTCACCAAGCCGGTGATCTGCAACAGGCAGATAAATGGTATCGCCGGTATCTCAAGTCTGATCCGGGTAATGCAAAGGTGCTCCATACCCTGGGGGGGGTGTGTTATCAGAATCAGGACTATCCGTCGGCGGGCGAGTTTCTGGAAAAGGCGCACCGGGCCGCCCCTGACAATCCGGATTATCTCAGTGATCTCGGCGCCTTCCGCTCGATGATGGGGGACTATCCGACCGCTGTTGCCTGTCTCACACAGGCCGTAAAACAGGCGCCGGCCGACCCGCAGGTGCACTATAATCTGGGGGTGGCCCTGCATGGCGCCGGTAACCCGGTTGATGCAGTCGCCGCTCTGGAACAGGCCGTTCGCCTAGACCCGGATTATGCTGCTGCCCTGTATAATCTTGCTGTCATCTATTTTGAGCTTGGACAGTATGTACAGGCAGAGGAGGCATGCAGGAAAGCGATCGAGTTGGCGCCCGGACTGGCACAGGCCCGACTTTATCTCGGGGAGATATTGACCCGGCAACGGCGATATAGCGTGGCAGTCAGTTCTTTTCAAAAAGCCTATGAGATGGACCGGGAAAACCCGGGTTATCTCGTGGCGCTGGTCAGATCATTGCATGAAGAGAGGAGAACCGAAGAGGCCATTCAATTATTACAGGGATCACTGGACAAGTTTCCGCATGAGACATCATTGATTTCCCTGTTGGGGGAACTGTTACGCGTTGCCGGGCGAATCGAGGAATCTGAAAAGCTGTATCAGCAGGCCTTGTCCCGGCAACAGGATATGTCATCAGTGCTTTTCAATTATTCACGTATACGCAAGTTTAGCAAGCAGGATGAAAATATTATCCGGCAGATAGAAAAATCGCTTTCTGATTGCAATCTTCCGGATGACAGCAGAATGACCCTCTGTTTTGCCCTCGGCAAGATATATGATGATTGTAATGAGTATGACAAGGCGTTTGAAAACTATCGTACTGCGAATAATCTGAAACACAAACTGGTAAAATACAACCGGGTATCATATGAAAAGCAAATTGATGAAACTATCTCTGTATTTAATCGTGACTTTTTTACTGATTTTGCCTATTGCGGTAGCGAACAGCGGCTCCCGGTTTTTATTTTCGGAATGCCCAGGTCAGGCACAACATTAACAGAACAGATCATTTCAGCGCACCCGGAAGTTGCCGGTGCTGACGAACTTACCTATTTTCAAAGTCTGTGTAAACAGATTCCCCGATTACTGCAATCAGATTTGCCGTGGCCGGGTTGTTGTTCATCCTTGAATAAAACAGCGGCGGATCAAATTGTCCGGCATTATCTGGAACTTTTGCGTAGATACTCACCTGCCGCAAAGTTGATCACGGACAAAATGCCCCAGAATTATTATTATCTCGGTTTGATAGGTGTATTGTTTCCCGGGGCGCCGCTTATTCATTGCAGGCGCGAGCCGCTTGATGTTTGTCTGTCTATCTATTTTCAGAATTTCACTAAATTTCACAGTTATGCTTTTGATTTACTGGATATCGGACATAAGTATCTTCAATACGAGCGTTTAATGGCACACTGGCGCCAGGTATTGCCACAGCCATTACTGGAAGTGAGATATGAAGATTTGGTCACTGACCAGGAAAGGATGAGCCGTGCCCTGATTGATTTCTGTGGCCTTGAATGGGATGCAGGATGTCTTGATTTTTATAGACATAAACGTGATGTCAGGACGGCAAGTAGCTGGCAGGTCCGCCAACCGATCTACAGCGGGTCTGTCAGCCGCTGGAAAAATTATGAAAAACATCTTGGTCCACTGATGAAACTTTTCGAGGATGCACGGGACAAAATACAAAAGGTGTCGTGAGAACTTGTATCCGTGATAATAAACCCTTTATACTGGCGCTGTCTTTTATGGCCCCGGTAATCACTTTCCACGTTTTTATTTTTTTAACGGCATGAATTCATTGAATAAAGTCAACGCAAACACTGCAATAGCCAGCCTGCTCATTACACTCTTTTCACTCTGTCTTTCCTCTCAGGCATTCGCTGATCTGTTCGGTTCTGATGAGGATGTTCTCTGGAAGTCGGGTAGAAATCTCTATATAAAGCTGGTCGAACAGGATAAATCCGGGTCCGGTAAAACACCCCCCAATGATCATCCCGTAACCCTTGAATCACGTCAGGTTACCGATGCACTCAGTCAAATTACGGTCTGGGAGAAAAAGGTATTTTCAGGTGATGCCGAGGCAGAAAGTGTCTTCCCCATAACCCAGGCGCGATTTTTGGGTAATTATATCTCCCAGGGCCTGGCTAAGGCAGCACCAGGCCAGGATCTGGTTTTTGCATTGGCGAGCCATAAAATACTCGCACTTGGTTTTAAAGATAAAGTATACGTAACAGGCAGGGTCTTTTTTCACGATGAACGGTTACACGTTATCATCGGTGACCACAATCGTCCGGCAGACAAGGGGCTGGAAGCGGTATATGACGCTCAAGGTGATATGGATGTATTGTATAATTTTACCGAAGGCAGGCGTGCGAAACCCTCCGGGTTTAAGGGAAATATTATCACCGGTAATGGTATTGAATCCTATCAAGAGGGGAATAAAAAACGGCGCGACTGGATTGTAATAGATGTCCCTGCGGCGGCGGCTGCATTTATAGCTAAAACCGAGAAAAAGGATGAACCGTCTGCCGGGGCTGATTCAGAAGCAATACGGCAGGAGGCCGCCAGGATCGCGCAGGAACGGCGGCAGATGCGGGCTGAGATGGCCAGGATGCGCAAGGAGATGAATGAAGTAATGGAAAATAAGGAACAACTGACGATAGAGGAAAGGCTTGCCAGACTGGATGAACTGCATAAGAAAAACCTGATCACTGATTCGGAATATAATCAAAGGCGAAAGGCGATTCTGGATGATATCTAGGTAAGCCGCATTGCCTTGGCACGCTGGATCTGATCGGAATGACAAAGGAAATAATCCGGAATGATAAAAAAGGCGGTCACAGTTATTTCGAGCACCGCGAGAAATCCAGGGATGCAGAAGGCAGGGGAATAGAAAATTTACTATGGACATGGACAGAAGACAAAAACAGAATCAGTTAACGGGCAGACAAAAAAGCTTGAGCTTGCCTGATATTGGGGGACAGATACAACAGGCCCTGTATTTTCAGCAGACAGGATTCCTGCACAATGCAGAAACCATTTATAAAGAAATTCTGAAATCCTTTCCGCAACAGCCGGACTGTCTCCACTTTCTTGGCATGCTGTATTCACAACAAAATAAAAATGAGCTGGCATTAGACTATATCAAAAAATCCATTCAGCTTAATATTGCTAATCCAACCTATTATAATAATTACGGCCTGGTACTAGGCAAACAAAATAAATTACAAGAAGCTGAGCAGGCTTATAAAAAAGCAATCGCTCTGCAACCGGATTACGCTGAGGCGTGGTTTAATCTGGGTGTGATATATTTTCAACAGGGTAATCTTAATGATTCTGAGGAAGCTTATAAAAGAGCCATCACAATCAGACCTGATTATATAAAAGCGCTGCATAATCTTGCTTCAGTGCAGGACCTTCAGGAAAAGCAGGATGAAGCCACCAGGACTTTTGAAACAATTCTAAAGATAAACCCGGCTTCGCCCGAATTGCATAATACATTGGCCGCAGCATTCTTTAAAAAAGGCGGCAATGATAATTTAAGGAAAGCAGAACATCATTTCTGGGCCGCGCTAAAAATTAAACCGGATTATCTCCCGGCCTATCTGGGTCTTGGACTGTTATTTGAAGTCGGAAATAATCTTGAGAGCGCAATCAAGTGTTATTCAAAAATACTGGAGCAGGAGCCAGGTCATATAGAAGCAATGAGACATCTCGTAAATGCATTAATATATGACAATCAAATTACAAATGCACAGGATTATATCTCACAGATTCTTGATAAGAATCCAGAAGATAATGAAACGTACTGCTGTCTGGGCGAAATCAACAACAGGCAGGGTCAATTTTCAATGGCAGAGAAAAACTTTAATAAAGCGATCAGTATCAATCAAGATACGCCAGGAGCCTATTGGGGATTATCCCGATGCAGGAAATATAAAAAGTCTGATAATAATTTCATTGATAAGATTACAAACCTTATTAGTCATAGTAAAAAGAATAAGAATGAATATCTGTTTTTTGCACTGGGTAAAATTTATAATGATATCGGCGATTATGATCAGGCATTTGCTAATTATCAGACAGGAAATGAGATTAGAAATAAATCAATAAGTTATGATGCTGATGAAAATTCAAATTATACAGATAATATAATTAATACATTTACAGATGAATTAATTCATGAATTACAAGCTGGCGGCAGTCAGTCTGAAATGCCGGTATTTGTACTAGGCACTCCTCGTTCCGGCACAACACTTGCAGAACAAATAATATCCAGTCATCCATTGGTACACGGGGCGGGAGAATTAAAATACATAACACAGCAAATTAATCAATTAAAACATTATGCGAATAATAATCAAATATATCCGGAGATTATCAAGGCATTAAATAAATCAGATATTAAAAATATGTCCAATAATTACTTAGACAAGGTAATTTTGGAATGCAGCGGCAAAAATATACTTAGAATTACAGACAAGATGCCACATAACTTTTTACATATCGGTTTTATTATGATGTTGTTCCCAAATGCAAGGATAATCCATTGTAAGAGGCATCCCCTGGATTCATGTTTATCAATCTATTTTACAATGTTCGTCAATCAACATCGATATAGTTTCGATTTAAAAAATATTGGCCATTGGTACAAGGATTATTTACATCTAATGGAACATTGGAATAAGTTGTTTGGGGACAAGATTCTTACTATTGAATATGATGATACTGTAAACAATCTGGAAGGCACTGCAAAAAAAATGATAGATTATTGCGGGTTAGAATGGGATGAAAATTGTCTCAATTATCATCAAGCACAAAGAGATGTAAGCACCGCCAGTTTATGGCAGGTCAGGCAACCTGTTTATAAAACATCATTGGAACGCTGGAAACGTTACGATAAACATATTGGCATATTGAAAGAGATACTGGCAGGTCATTATTGATCTCACATCAATGTATACACTATTCCCCGAAATCGAGGTCTACGCCAGTGACCGCATAGATACCGGTGACGGGCACCTGATCTATATGGAACAAGCGGGGAACCCGGACGGTATTCCGGTGATATTTCTGCATGGCGGGCCCGGTTCCGGCTGTAATCCCAATCATCGCCGTTATTTCAATCCAGATATTTACCGCATTATTATTTTTGATCAGCGGGGGTGCAATCGCTCAACACCGCAGGGGATTGTCGAAAACAATACCACGATGGATCTGGTTCAGGACCTGGAAACGATCCGCCGCACGCTGAATGTTGAAAAATGGCTGGTGTTCGGCGGATCCTGGGGTGCAACATTGGGGCTGTTGTATGCGCAGGCCCATCCGGAACATGTGACCGGCATGATTTTACGCGGGACGTTCCTGGCACGGCAGGTTGACCTGGACTGGTTTGCCAAAAACGGTGCCAATAAAATATTTCCCGATCAATGGGAACAATTTATCGGCTGCATCCCGCCGGAGGAACGGCGGGACCTCGTTGCGACCTATCACAAGCGACTCACGGACAAGGACATGGCTATCCGGCAGAAGTTTGCCCGTTCCTGGTCGGACTGGGCGACGCGGGTGGTGACCTGGAACCTGACTGAACAGAAAAACGAGGTGGAAGACATCAGCACCCTGGTGCACCAGGTGGCCATCGAAACGCATTATGCGTTCAACCGTTACTTCATTCAGGAAAACCAGATACTGGAAAACATCACGAAATTACCAGATGTACCGATAATCATTGTACACGGCAGGAAAGATTTGACCTGTACACTGGAGGCATCATGGTCATTGCATAAGTTACTGCCGAAATCTGAAATGGTCATCGTTCCGCATGCCGGCCATCTGGCCGGGGAACCGGCAATGACCGATGCATTAATCACGGCCACGAACAGGATGCCTGCGTTGCTCAAATGATCCCACTTGACTACTCGCGTCCACTGATCATGGGAATACTGAATGTTACGCCGGACAGTTTTTCCGATGGCGGAATGTTCCGACAGGCCGATGCGGCCGTTAAACATGCTTTACAAATGATAGAAGAAGGCGCAGACATCATCGATGTCGGGGGCGAATCCACGCGGCCGGGATCAAATCGTGTCAGTGCCAGCGAACAGATAAATCGTGTGCTGGCAGTGATCAAGGCACTGAAGGCAGAATTACCTGAAAATGCATTAATCAGTATAGATACCACATTATTATTAGTGGCCAGGGAGGCATTAGAAGCAGGTGCGATGATCATCAATGATATCTCAGCAGGCCGGGATGATCCCGCCATGTTCCCGCTGGCCGCTGAAAAACAATGCCCAATTATCCTGATGCATATGCAGGGCACGCCGGAAACCATGCAGGTTAATCCGGTCTATGAAGATGTGGTGGAAGAAATCAGATCATTTCTGGTTGAACGTGCACAGGCCGCGACTGATGCCGGGATTAAAAAAGAAAACATTATCCTTGACCCCGGCATCGGATTTGGCAAGACCCGGGAACACAACCTCGAACTCATGGCCGGCCTGCACAGGTTTGTGGCTACCGGTTTCCCGGTACTGCTCGGCACCAGCAGGAAACGCTTCATAGGTACACTGTGCGGAAGTGCAGCGCCGGACCAGTTAACCGGTGCCACCTGTGCAACCACTGCATTAGGTGTAGCAGCAGGCGTGAAACTGTTCAGGGTGCACGATGTCCGGGAAAACCGCCAGGCGGCTGATGTTGCCTGGACGATTTTGAATAATAGAAAATAATTAAATCTTGAAACCATATCTTGTCATGCTGGACTTTTCCCAGCATGACCTCCAGGGATAATGGAATGGACCCATCCCACTTTATTAACGGCCTCAAACGGGCCAAGATGAGGTTGTAACCAATCATCTAGAAATGGGAGGGTCCGCCATGCAGATTACAACAATAGGTTTGGATATTGCAAAATCGGTGTTTCATATTTACGGCGTGGATGCGCACGGTAGAATGGTGTTAAAGAAACAGCTGAAGCGTAAACAATTACTATTATATATGGCGCAGCTTGCCCCGTGCCGGGTGGCGATGGAAGCGTGTGGTGGTGCGCATCATTGGGCCAGGGCCTTTCAACGGTTGGGACATGAGGTCAAATTAATGGCACCGCACTACGTGAAGCCGTATGTGAAGAGCAACAAGAATGACTACAACGATGCGGAGGCCATTTGTGAAGCAGTGCAACGGCCTACCATGCGTTTTGTGCCGGTGAAATCATTAGAGCAGCAGGATATCCAGATGATACATCGCCTGCGGGAGCGTTTGGTCAAGGAACGTACCAGGCTGGTGAATCAAGCGCATGAGGTGTGCCAGCGGCTCGATGAGGTCATGGGCATTGGTCCGGTCACGGCCAGCGCGCTGTATGCGGCGGCGGGTGCGGCGCGGGAATTTAAAAATGGCCGGCACTTCTCGGCTTGGCTGGGACTGGTGCCACGGTAACATTCCAGCGGCGGCAAAAACCAGTTGCTGGGGATCAGTAAACGGGGCAATGCCTATCTGCGGACATTATTGATTCATGGGGCACGCGCGGTGTTGCGTTACTGTAGTCATAAAACTGATCGATTGAGCCGCTGGGCCCAGGCGTTAAAGGATATAGGTGGTAGAGCGACGCAGGAAGCCAAAGCCGAGCAGTTACCGAAGACCTGATCCCTGTTTCCCCTAATTATAGTAATTATAGGGAAATGCTCATTAAAAGGGGTCTGATCTTTAAATTCTTTTAATTTGAGGCAGATATAAAGATGGCTATCCGGGTTGAAAGGGAATAGGGTGTAAGGATTAGCGGTTTTTGTAGCGGTTCCCGGTAACTCCTCGCAGTGTATAACAGCAGTTCTTTCCGAGATTCTTCGTCAACAATATGCATGCTAATACATTGTTCTTTTAATAATTAATGAGGTTACCAAAATGTCTACAGGTACAGTAAAGTGGTTTAACGATAATAAGGGTTATGGATTTATCACACCGGCTGACGGCAGCCCTGATGTGTTTGTTCACCATAATTCCATCAAGGCTGAGGGATTCAAATCATTGGCCGAGGGTCAGAGTGTGAGCTTCGATACCGAGAAAGGTCCTAAAGGCCCCAGTGCAACCAACGTGGTTGCACAATAGACCAATCCAGGCAGTTTTTAGTCTGGGACAAAAGCCCCGTCAATGGCGGGGTTTTTTTATGAAATAATCAGGGACAGACCACGATTTTTTCCTGATTCATTGTTTCTGTTCAAACAATTCATTCTACTCCTCATTTTTTTTAAAAAACGTGGTCTGTCCCTGATTATTTGTCTGTTGCCAGTATTTCCATCGACCTTGGTTGTTATTCCCCCTTTGTCATGCCGAGGAAACAAGTTGTTATAGGGGCATCTGCGCTGGATGCGCAGATGACAAATTCGTCTGGAACGAATTTGGACATGCGAAAGCATGCCTAAAAGGTCAAGTCCATGGATGG
>Ga0214472_10002628_pt1 | contig 19240 bp, 16 predicted proteins | sample RVTome_6_FD_207662 | JGI IMG/M metagenome (GOLD analysis project Ga0214472, IMG submission 207662) | Soil microbial communities from uranium-contaminated site in the Upper Colorado River Basin, Wyoming, United States - RVT140D175 | ecosystem: Environmental > Terrestrial > Soil > Contaminated >...
CCAGAAACGACCAACTTTACCCCGTCCTCGATCGAGATGGGAAGCTGGATCGCGTCTCCTGCGGGGATCACGAGAAAGAACCCGCTCGTCGGATTGGGAGTCGTCGGAAGGAAAATGTGCAGATAGCCCGCGGGCAATTCGTTCGCCTCGCGCGTCACGAAGCCCAGAGAGAAGATGCCACGGCGCGGGTACTCGAAGAGCACGACGCGCCGGAATGCCGAGCTTCGGCCGCCGAAGACGACCCCGCTGAGATCCTTCGCCGCGCCGTAGACGGGTTTGATCCAGGGGATCTTGGCCAGGACGGCATCCAGCGCGCCGAAGAGCGCCCGACCCAGCAGATTCGACGCGAAGAGCCCGACCAGCGTGACGATGGACAGGGCCGTCAAGAATCCAATGCCGGTGATGCCGCCCTCGGGCAAGAGCCTGGCCAGGATAGGGACTTTCTGCAGGAGCGGGTTGATCCAGCCGTCGATGAGGCGGAAGAGGGACACGAAGACCCAGAGCGTCAGCCCCAGGGGCGCCAAGACCAACAGGCCCGTCAGGAAGGCCCGCCGAAAGGTCGGGAGCTCGAAACTCATCCACTCGTTCCTTCCTGCAGCTTCGCGCCAGGCGCACTGGCGAGCGCCTGTGGCGCCGTGAGCGTCACTTGCCGGATGCGCTGGCGCTCGACGCGGTCGACCGTGAAGTTCAGATCGCCGTACGTGACGTCGTCACCCCGCTCGGGCACGCGTCCGCAGAGCTGATACAGGAGTCCACCCAAGGTGTCCACTTCGTCCGTCGGCAGATTCAAACCCAGCAGCGCGTTGAGATCGTCCAGATCGATGCGCGGATCGATGATTGCGCGATGGCTGTCGACGTAGTGGACGAGTTCGCGCTCCTGATCGAACTCGTCACGGATCTCACCGACGATCTCCTCGAGAATGTCCTCGAGCGTGACGATGCCGGCGGTCCCTCCGTACTCGTCCACGACGACGGCGAGATGCACGCGCCCGTCTCGAAACTCACGAAGCGCTTCGTCGATCTTCTTGCTCTCCGGCAGAAAGTGGACCTTGCGCAGGAGGCTGCGGACGCTCACCCCGCTGCCACGGACGGCAGCGGCGAGCAGGTCTTTGGCGTGCAGCAGGCCCAGGATGCGGTCCTGGCTCCCCTCCCACACGGGCAGGCGCGTGTACCGCGCCTCCGCCGCGATGCGCACGGCCTCATTCAGATCCGTGTCGACATCCAGTCCGACCATGTCGATCCGCGGCAGCATGATCTCGCGAATCTCCGTATCGCCCAGTTCGAAGATCGAGCGCGCCCAGTCGAGTTCGTCGTCTTCCATCAGAGCCGCGGCGTCCTCGTCGGCGAGGATGCCGCGAATCTCCTGACCGGAGAACGGGGGCGAGAGTTCCAATGCCCAGAGCGTCGGCGTGAGGCGCGCGACCGAGCGCTCGAGCAGCTTCGTGAGCGGCCATAGAAGCAGGTGGATGAGCCAGACGAGTGGTGCAGCCGCGCGCGCGTAGCCGACTGGCTTCGACAGCGCGAGAGCCTTCGCCAGAACCGAACCGAAGAGCAGCGCCAGGACCAGGAGCGGCCAGGCCGCGACGGCCACGAGACGTCCGTGATCGCGCTGGATCGTGCCGATTGGACCGGCGAAGAGGACGACGACGGCACAGGAAGACAGAAGGAAGGCGATGGAGAGTGCGAGCAATACATTCCGCAGGCGCTCGAGCAGCGAGCGCGCCGGGAGGCTTGCATCATTGGGAAGCAGCCCATCGCGGCGCATGCGCGCGAGCAGAACCAGCGAGCTGATGGCACCGGCCGCCAGAAAGCTCAGCAGCAGAAAGCCGCCGAGCAGGGAAAACTCACCCAGGCCGGCCAAACTTTCAGGAACGCCGTCGTTCACGGCCTCCCACCTCCCCGTATCGCCCGATACTCGTCGAGAATCGGCGCGAAGAGCTCGCGTTCTCGTTCTTCCATTTCCGCTGCCTGCTCGTCGTCCACATGATCGTACCCCAGGACATGCAGCAATCCATGGGTCATGAGAAAGAGGATCTCCTCGTCGAAATCCCGTCCTTCACGCGCTGGGCGCTCCCGCACCGTCTCGAGTGAGATCAGCACCTGTCCGACGAGCACGGTTTCCTCACCGCCCGAATGCGGATCCGCGTATTTCTTCGCGCTCTCGCCGCCCAAGAGAGCGGCACGCGCGCCCTCGTGGTCGCTGAGATAGGAAAAGCTGAGCACATCGGTCGGACAATCCTTCTTTCGGTACTCGCGATTCAGCTCCAAGAGCGTGGCATCATCGGTCAGCACGATCTGAAGTTCGCCGTCGACGGGCCCTGTGCCCGCCACGAGCTCTTCGGCCAACCGCCTGATCTCAGCCGCCGGTCGCCATGGTCGTTCCACTTCGTCGTGCACGAGATCGAGCTTCAATGCTCTCCTTTTCCTTCTTCTCTTCGTGGGCGCGCTGGCCGGGGTAGGCAACGCGTTGATGGTGGATTCCAACGAGGATGGGAACGAACGCTTCGCGAATCTTCGCCAGGTCGCTGAGCGACAGACTGCACTCGTCGAGTTCTCCCTCGGCCATCCTCTTGTCGATGATCCGGCGCACCATCTCGCGCACCCGGCTCGGCGTCACGCGGCGCAACGAACGTACTGAGGCCTCGACCCCATCGGCGAGCATCACGACAGCCGTCTCCCGCGACCGCGGTTTCGGGCCGGGATAACGAAAATCGTCGACCTTGACGGTCTCGGCGTCGTCACTCTTGAGCGCCTTCTTGTAGAAGTAATGCATGACACTGGTGCCATGATGTTCGGGGATGTAGGCGAGCACCTCGCGGGGGAGCCCCCATTGGCGGCCCAACTCGATCCCGTCCTTGACGTGGGCGGCGATGACGAGCGCGCTCATGCTCGGCGTCAATTCGTCGTGCGCATTCGTCTCGCTCTGATTCTCGGCGTAGTAACGCGGCTTGAGCATTTTGCCGATGTCATGGAAGTTCGCACCGACGCGCGCGAGCAGCCCGTTGCCACCGATGGCACGGGCGCCTGCCTCAGCCAGCGTACCCACGACCTGACTGTGGTGATAGGTGCCGGGGCTCTCGAGGCTCATGCGCTTGAGGAGCGGATGGTTCAGGTCAGCCAGCTCGAGAATCGTGAGCTCGGTCGTGATGCCGAACAACGCCTCGAAGAGTGGCAGAAGGAAGAGACAGAGAGCCGTCGAGGCGATGCCACTACTCAGCACCCTCAAGAGTTCGCTCCCGAGAGCGGTCATTCCCTCGCCACTCGCAAACACCAGGCCGGTCACGCCGACGATGTAGCCGACCGAGACCATTCCCATGGCTCGGTAGAACTGATTGCGATGCCGGACATGTCGCACCTCGCGCGTCGCGACGCCGGCGACGAGTCCCCAGAGGGCCACGTGCAGACCGCTGATGTCCGCGACGATGGCCAGGAGCAAGATACCAATCGTGGTGATCCGTGGGCCGGCGCTGTGACCGAAAAGAATCGTCGCCAGCATCGCGAGCAAGACGACCGGCACCGCGGTTGCCCCGCCCCACATCGGATGTCGAAGGACCAACGCGGCGAGGGAGATGTGAAGAGCGAGCAGAATCGCGAGAAGCAGATACTCGCTGGGCGTCGAGAGCATGTGCCGATCCCGCTGGCGCAGGAGGAGCCCGAGACTCGCCAGAAGCGCCAAGATGAGCAGGACACGTCCGACGCGCAGACGGGCGCCGATGGAACGATCCTGCGCCAGTTCACGCCGCGCACGCGCGCTCTCGAGTGCGGCGAGGATCTCGAGATCGTCCAGTTCGACCCTGTCCCCGGCCTGCAGAATCCGCTCGTTGCGCGCGTACTCGCGCATGTCGGCCACGGCCTCCGCGGCCGACTCTCTGCGACGTTCGGTCTCCGCGTCGTCATAGCTCAAATTCGGCACGAGAAGCGAAAGCGCCAGATTCGAAGCGGCCTCGACCGCGGCGTGCTCGCCCAACTCGGCGCGAAAATCTTCCTGGAGTCTCTCTTCGAGCCGGTAGCCGAGGACCACGGACGAGACAGGCCGCATCGACTCGACGCCTCCGTTCGCATCGAGGAGTCGAATCTGCTGATAGGTCCCCCGGGGAGTCACGTCGACGACACCGGCGGACAGATAGCGGCGAGTGGTTCGCTCGACGCTCTCGCGCAGCAGAGGCAACTTTTCAGCCTGCAGCGCGTGCCTCCAGGTCGACTGCGGAATGTCGGGATAGCGCTCGTCGAGCAATTCGGCGCGCTGAGCGAGATCCACGGAATCCGCCTCGGCCAGATTCGCGATCTCGGTCATGAGAATCTTCATGCGCTGCTCGACCCGCAGCTCCGCTCCCTCGAGAACACGGTACACCGGTTCGACGCGCTGGCTGGCGTCGCGTCGCGCAATTTCCAACTCGCGCGACGGGCGCGGCGCCGTAAAACTGAACGGTGCCAGGATCTCCTGATCGCTGATGCTGCCCACGTCGAGACGAATCGATTGGTTGCCCCGCGCCGGCGGAAACAGCACGAGGTGCAGGACCACGAGGGCGCAGACGGGGATGGCGAGCAGCGCCAGCTTCCAGCTGAAGAGGACTCGTAGGCGCCCGAGCTCACCGCCGGCACCCACTGCCTCTTTGGCCTGGGCCGCCGGTCTCTTTCGCCAACGCGCGAGGATGCTCAAGACTCCCTCCCGCCCTGCGCTCCGCGTTCGGTGGAATTTTCGAATGCCGAGACGATACGTCGGACCAGTGGATGTCGAACGACATCACCCTCGTCGAGATCGACGAACGCAATGCCCTCGACCCCCGTTAGAATCGCACGCACCCGGATGAGTCCGCTCTCCAGCGGATCGTCCAGGTCGATCTGCGTGACATCGCCGGTGACCACGGCCTTGGTCCCTTCGCCGATGCGGGTCAGGAACATCTTCATCTGCCGAAGCGTCGTGTTCTGGCCTTCGTCCAAGATGACATACGCCCGCCGCAGCGTGCGGCCACGCATGTATGCCAGTGGCGCGATCTCGATCGTGCCCGCGGCCAGGAGCCGGTTCATCTGCGTCGAACCCAGGCACTCATTGAGTGCGTCGTAGAGCGGACGCAGATAGGGATCGACCTTCTCCTGGAGATCGCCGGGAAGAAATCCGAGCTGTTCTCCCGCTTCGACCGCCGGCCGCACCAGGAAGATCTTGTCGACCGCGCGGCTCTGGATCGCCTGCACCGCGCGCGCCACTGCCAGATAGGTCTTACCCGTCCCAGCGGGACCCACGGCGAACACGATGTCGTGCGACTGCAAGACGTCGAGATAGCGCGCTTGCCCACGCGTGCGAGGATGCACGGCCGAACGCTCGCCCCGGTCGAGACCGATGCTGCGGGCCTCGGCCTGCTCGTAACTCAGGGCTTCCCCGTCGAGGATCCGATCGAGGGCTCCCCGATCCAGGCGGCGACCGGCTTGGGCCCATGCGACGATCTCCTGCACGACCTCCTCCATCTTCCGGACCGCACCGGCCTCGCCACGCAAAATCAGTTCGTTGCCGCGCAGCACCAGGGTGCCAGGGAAGTGATCCTCCAGGCGGCGCAGATTGCCATCCTCATGTCCGAGAAAGCTGAGGAGGTCGATGCCCTGCAGGGATATGGTGCTTCGTTTTTCGTTCATCGACTGCCGCGACGGTCCAGTCGGACGAAGCGACTCGTGGAAGGGAGGCGGCGCGACGTCGAGCGCCACGTTCGAAATCTACCCGAGGTGCGGCCAGGGGGCAAGAGAGCCCATGCTGGCGCCTCGTGGCCCATGAGGGACAGCAGGATAGATGCCGCTCGCCGGACACGCGTGGCGAAGAAAAAGCGGCGCTCCCGTGAGGAAGCGCCGCCATCTTCGTCCGGGCGAGTCACGATTCAGTCGCGTGGAACCGTCAGCTCCCAATTCGGCCAGATCATGTCCGGGTCCTTGACCTGATCCCGATTCGCCTCGTAGATCCGGGTCCACTGGGTGGCATCGTCGTAGATCTCCCAATAGCCAGCGATGCGGCCGAGATACTCGTCCTGCCGGACGGTCCAGCGGTTCGGCCAATCGCGGGGAATCGTCAGCTCCCAGTTGGGATAGATCCAGTTCGGACCCTCTTCGAGCAGCATGTCGCGATTCGCAAAGTAGATCCGCGTCCACTTCGTCGGATCGTTGTAGATGTTCTCGAAACCCGAGATCTTCTGGAGGAAGTCACCCTTCTGCACGACATAGACCTTGGGGAGGCCTTCGTACCAGGCGATGTCCTTCTGGAGAGCATCGACCTCGCCCTTGCCGGCGTTGTGTTCCTTCTCCAGCCGCTGCAGCTCGGCGTTGAGGCTGCTGAGCTGGGAGCGCACGGCGCTCGCTTCGCTCGTCGCGCTCGCACCGCCTTGTTCCAGACTCGCCAACTCGGCGTCCAGTTTCGCGCAGTACGCGGCGTACTGCTCTTTGTTGAGCTTGCCGACTTCCTCGACCGTGTAATAGTCGCCGTCACTGACGTCCGCATCGCGCGCGACCTTGGACCCGCAGCCGATCACGCAGAAGAGCGTGAAGACCAGGGCCAGAACGCCGAGACGTCGCAGCAGATCGTTTCGCATCATGCTACCTCTCCTTGTTCGGGCCGGCCTAACGGCCGCTCCCCTTCTTGAGAATATCCAGGCGCTCGCGGAGCTCATCGGCATCCCCGAGCGAATTCGTCTGCTGCTGGAGGCTCTGCTTCTTGGCCTCGGCATTCGCCAGTTCGCTCTTGGCGCTGGCGAGCTCCGTCTGTGCGGACTCGAGGGCACTTCGCGCGGAATCCACTTGGCCGGGGTCGGTGTTGCAGGGCTCGTTCTTCCCGCAGCCCACACCGACCACCAAGGCGCCAGCGGTCGCGAGAAGTCCGATCGACTTCATCAAGCGGCTCATGGTGAAATCGCACCTCCTAACCAGCGCCCCAGAGCCAGGAATCCGGGGGCGCTCCCGCCTGGGCGGGGCGTACGTACACGAACGGCGGGAGTCCCACCGCGAACGAGGCCAATCTACAGGCCGAACCGCAGATGTCAAGAACCAAGCCGGTTGCGGCTAGAGTCCTTCCACGGAGCCACCAATGGGCCGGATCTCGAGATTCAGCTCTTCGAGCTGAGCGTCAGATACCGGCGACGGCGACCCGTCGAGCGGGTTCGTGGCCCTGGACGTCTTCGGGAAGGCGATGACGTCGCGAATGCTCTGTCCGCCCACCAGAAGGGTGACGAGGCGATCCAAACCCACGGCGATCCCGCCATGGGGCGGCGCCCCGAACTCGAGAGCTCGCAGGAACCAACCGAACTTGGCCTCTGCCTCTTCCTCACCAATCCCACAGGCTCGCAAGACCTGTTCCTGAAGCTCGCGCACGTGGATTCGGATGCTGCCGCTGCCGAGTTCGACGCCGTTGCAGACCAGGTCGTAGAGCTGCGCGTAGACCCGCCCAGGATCGCTCTCGACGAACGCGAGATCCTCTTCGCGGGGCATGGTGAACATGTGATGCATTGCGGCCCATTGCCCGGCCTCTTCGTCGCGCTCGAACAACGGAAACTGATGGACCCAGGCAAAAGAGAACCCTGCGGCCTTCGTATAGCCGCGCCGCCGCCCCACCTCGAGCCGCAGCGCTCCCAGCGCTTGATTCGCCACCTTTCGCGGTGCCGCCACGACCAGGAGCAGATCGCCCACGCGCGCTCCGGAACTCTCGGCGAAGCGTTCGAGGAGTTCGGGCGAGAAGAACTTCGCGAAGGAGCCGCTGATTCCCTCTTCCGTGACCTTGAGCCAGGCGAGGCCGCGCGCTCCATACCGCTTCGCGAGCTCTTCCAGCTCGCCGATTTCCTTGCGCGAGAGAGCGGCGAGCCCTTCTCCGAGGACGCCTTTGACGAGTCCCCCCGCCTCAATGACCGAGTGGAAGACTCCGAATTCACCCTGCGCCGCGAGGTCGGAGAGGTCGCAGATCTCGAGGCCGAATCGTAGATCTGGCTTGTCTGAGCCGTAGGCATCCATGGCGTCGTCGTAGGTGATGCGCGGAAATGGCGTCTGCAGGCGGACGCCCAGAGTCCTCTGGAATAGATGCACCATGAGCGTCTCCACGAGATGGAACACGTCCTCCTCCTCGATGAAGCTCATCTCCAGATCGATCTGAGTGTGCTCCGGCTGCCGGTCGGCGCGCAGGTCCTCGTCGCGCAGACAGCGCGCCAGTTGAAAGTAGCGGTCCACGCCGCTGATCATGAGCGTCTGCTTGTAGAGCTGAGGGCTTTGGGGTAGCGCGTAGAAGGCTCCGTGATGCACGCGGCTCGGCACGACGTAGTCGCGGGCCCCCTCGGGCGTGGTTCGAATCAGGAGGGGCGTCTCGATCTCGAGAAAGCCCTCGCCGCTGAGCACGTCGCGGACGGCCTGGAGGGACTCGTGACGCACGCGGAGATTGCGCTGCATGCTCGGCGATCGCAGATGGAGATAGCGATGGCGCAGGCGCAATTCCTCGCCCGCGCGGTCAGCCTCCGCGATCTGAAAGGGCAGCGTTCGGCATCGGTTCAGGACGTGGATTTCCGATGCGCTCAGCTCGACGGCGCCCGTGGGCATGTCGGGATTGACCATGTCGTCGGGGCGGGCGATGACCGCGCCACGAATCGCGACGACATCTTCGCTGCGCAACGAGCGCGCAAGTTCGACCAATTCGGAATCGCCACCCACCATGACCTGCGTGACGCCGTAGCGATCACGCAGATCCAGGAAGACGATGCCCCCGTGATCGCGCTGGCTGTCGATCCAGCCATTCAGCGTCGCACTCTCGCCCACATGGGCGGATCCGAGTTCGCCGCAGGTTCGTGTCCGGCGCAGTCCCTTCATGACGCGTCGTTTCCTTCCTTTGAGATTCGAGTCTTCAGAAGATACATTGCCGCCGCCAGCGCGCCGCCCAGCCCGCCCGTCGCGTCCGCCACCCAGTCGGCGAAGTCGCGGTCGCGGCCGCCGATCAAGCCTTGGTACAGCTCGTCCACCCCGCCGACCACGAGCGCCGCGAGCCAGGCGATGCCGATGCCCACTGCGAGCGGCCGGAAGAACTGGCGCCGTTGCTGCCGATAGACCAGGAAGCCGAGTATCGCGTATTCCGTGGCATGCGCCAGTTTGTCGGCGACTTCGATGCCCACGCGCTGCAATGCGGGGCCTGGAATCGAACTGGCGCAGAAGATCGCCCCGATCCAGATCCAGACGGGCAGGGCGTAGGTGAGTCCCGGGGACCGAGGCAGGCGATCGGGCGACATGACGGGGTCTCCGACGGTGGGCGTCGGCCTCAGGGCCGAAGGCCCGGCAGCGGCTCGACTGGAACGAAGCCGGCGAGGCGCAGCTGGGCCATCGCCGCGAGGACATTTCGCACCCGAAGGCTGCTCCGGTCGAAACGCAGAGTATCCAGATTCAGCGCCGCCGACCGCAGAGAGCGGCGCGTAGCCTGGACCAGCTGTGGACTCGCCACCAAGGCGAAGCAGGGCTTCGGCGGCCCAGCCGGACCGAAGGCGAAATCTCTTCGATCGACCAGACCGGATCCGACGGCCTCCAGGAGATCCGTCTCGCGCACGATTGCGACGTCGTAGGCGCCGTGGACCAGGGCGGCGATGGCCTCTTGATGGTCGTAGACGTCGCGCGCCGCGCGGATGCGTTGGGGCGCCGAGCGCGGATCGAGGCCGTGCTCACGCAGATACTCCGCGGCGCCGCGGCCGCCGGACCAGCTGTGCGGATCGCCGTAGATCAAGCGCGGCTCGGGCTTCTCGTACCAGATCTCGCCCCGCGGATAGAGAAACATCGGTCGGCTGCCGCTGCCCGTTGCCCTCAGCGTCTTGGCCCACGCCAAGGTCTCCGAGCCCTGCCAACTCTCCGCGAAGGTGGCGGGCACCAGCGCGAGATCGGCGTCGTGGAGATCGGCGAGAGAGTCGACGAGCTTCAGCTTCACCGTGCGGCGCGCCGACGCGGCGAGATAGTCGGCGAGGGGTTGCAGCGCGCGGCTGGTCGCCAGTTCGCCACGCCCTTGGAGGACGGCCATTTCGAGCACGCCGGGAATGGGCGTGGGGCCCGTGGGGTACACCGACCACAGGGCGAGCGCCAACACGGCGACCAGCATCAGAAGACTCAGGCGGTTTGGGCTCATCTCTGGGAGTTCGGCGCCGAGGGCCGCTCGACCACGACCCGCACGACGCGCGGATCGATGGCGGTGACCGTGGCGCCATCGGGCAGCACGACCTCGGCGGGAAGCTCGTAGATCCCCGGCAGAAGTTCGGCGATATGGACGAGGACCGAGACGTCCTCGGGCTGGAAGCTGCCGACCAGATTCGAAGCACCCTTCAGACGGACCTGTGCCGTCATGGGATCCACGTGGACCCACGCCGGATCGATATCGCTCAGAATCGTCAGCGGGACGTCGCGGAAGGCGCGCTCGACCATCTGGTCGACGCCGATGGAAACCTGCACCTCCACCGGGCGCAGCTCGACGTCCTGGTCGGGCACGGCCAGGCGGACGAGTTCACGGAAGCTCTGGCGCCGGCCGTTCAGCTGCAACGACTCGGTGTTGATCTGGTTGAGGGCGCGGATCAACGGTTCGGGGCCCTTGATCGAAACCGTCGAGGGGGTGACCTCGGGAAGCCCCGAGAGCGTGTGCTCCTTCTGGAGTTGCCCGACCAGGGCCACGCGTACCGGAACCTCTCGTTCGATCTTACGATGCACGCGGAAGCGGACGTCCTGCGGCGAGAGGACTTCCTCTGGAATCGCGCTGACGCGGATGTCGTCGGGCGCCAACTCGTAGCGCATCAGGCCTGCCGTGGCATCGGCGAGATAGAGTTCCGCCGTACCTGCCTCGCGCTCGAACCAATCCCGCAAGAGCAGCTGTAGCTTGCTGCCTCGGATGCGCACCCTCGCCTTCGAAGGCAGCGAGGCCGAACGGACGACGAGGCTGTCGGCCAGGCCCACGATCGTGATCGGCAACTCGACTTCCTTGACGACGTCGACGGTCCCCGCCACCTGCACCCACAGGAGCAGGGCGACGAAGAGACAGAGGAGTTTGATGTGGAGATTGTGGCGCACGCCCACCCAACTGCAGCTGAGAGACGCGGCCGAGCTTACGTCTGAACGGCGAAGAAGTCAGCCCTGCTCGCGGATGATGTAGAGCCAGGGATTCTGCGAGCGACCGTGACGAGCCACCTCGTAGTGGAGATGCGAACTCGTGCTGCGGCCGCTGCTCCCGACATAGCCGAGAATCTGACCGCGCTCGACCTGCTCTTCCTTCCCGACCGCGGAGGCACGCAGATGGCCGTAGCGCGTCACGAAGCCGTTGCCATGGTCGACTTCCACGAGATTGCCGAGGGATCCGTGCCGCGAAGAACGCTTGACCCTCCCGGCGGCGGTGGCGTAGACGGGCGTTCCCTCGAGGGCAGAAAAGTCGAGCCCGCGGTGGAAGGCGATGTTCCCGGTGAACGGATCGACGCGCTTGCCGTAGCGGCTCGAGAGCCAGCCACCGCGCAGGGGCCGCGTACTCGGGGTCGTATCGCGTAGTTCCTGGTCCTGGCGTAGGGCGTCGACGACCTCGACGAAGCCGCTCCGCTGCGCCCGCGCCTGCTGGAGCAGTCGCTCGAGCTGCAACCGGAGCTGGGCGAGGCGTTGCCGACTCAGACGATCTGTGCCACCGCGAATCGGGTTGTCGTAGGGAGCCTGGCCACCGAGACCACGCGAAGCTGGCTCATGGCGCAGCGGACCGAGACCTGCGATGAGATTCGCCCGCTCTTGCAGCTGGAAGCTCTCCGCCATCTGTTCTTCCACGACATGCAGCGTCGACTCGAGATCGGCGATTTCCCCGCGCAATGCGACGAGCTCCCGCTCGCGTTGGTTCGCGTCGTGGAGGTTGCTCTTCTGGATGATGAATTGAGTCGTCATTCCCAGGACGAGGAGCAGGAATACACCGACGCTCCCAGCCAGGAAATAGCTCAACCGGCGGTCGACGTGCACCGTGCGGACGCCGCCCTCACCCGAAGGCACGTACAGGAATGTCCAGTTCTTGTTCTGCATGAAGTCCGTGGAGTGGCTCGGGAGGCCCATCCTCCCGATCGCGGGGCCAGCTGCTCGGATCTCTAGGATCGCGCGGCAGGTTAGTCACGGGCCGGGGCCCTGTCAAGAAGACCATCGACCCCTCCAAGCCGCCTCGATTGCAAGGCGCGTTCCATCGGGCGCCATTTGGGGAGCTTATTTAGTCTTCACACGGACTAACAACCGCGAGGGAGCGGATCTCGCCATCCGCCCCCTCGGACTCTCAACCGGCGCTTTCGTGGTGGATCTTGAGGATCCCGGAGAGCTCGTGCTCGCGAAGCCGCCCCAGGGCGCGCTCCTTGAGCTGGCGGATGCGCTCCCGCGTCAGACTCATCCTCTGACCGATCTCCTCGAGCGTGAGGGCCGCGCTTCCATCCAGCCCGAAGTAGAGGACGAGGATCTTCGCCTCGCGCTCGGGGATGTCCGCCAAGAGCCTGCCGAGGTCCTCCCGGCAGCTGCGATCCAGCACCGAGGCATCGGTCGGCTCGGCGTCCTCGTCGGAGAGGCTGTCGGCCAGGGTGCGCCCGTCTTCCTCGGAGACGATCTGATCGAGGGCCGCGGGCCTCTGGCCGATGCGCAGCGCCTCGCAGACATCGCTGTAGCTGAACTGAGTCGCCTCGGCGATCTCTTCCGGACTGGGGATCCGGCCGAATCGCTGCGTCAGCTCGGCCTTCATGCGCTTGACCTTGTGAAGCACCACAGCACGGTTCTGCGGGAGGCGCACCACGCGGCTTTGGTCGGAAATGGCCTGCAGGATCGCCTGGCGAACCCACCACACGGCGTAACTGATGAATTTGAAACCCCGCCGTTCATCGAAACGGCGGCCCGCCTTCATCAGGCCGATGTTACCCTCGTTGATCAGGTCCTGGAGCGACAGTCCGTGCCCCAGGTATTGCTTCGCGACTGTGAACACGAAGCGGAGATTGGCGAGCACGAGCTCGTGAAGGGCTTCTTCGTCTCCCTCGCGGATTCGTTCGGCCAGCCGCACTTCCTCTTCTCGGCGAAGGAGAGGATAGCGGCCGATGTCACGTAGATAGCTCTCGAGGCTTCGTTCCATGTGACCGGAGAAATAATTCCGGCGAACTCGCATGGCGAAAACCTTCCTTGGGGGGTCGAGAGACCGACGACCGGCTCGTCGGCGGGCGTTTGTATGAATCTCCTCTCTTCTCTGCCCTCGCGGGCGACTGCGGCGAAATCTCGATCCTCACGCGGACGAGGCGGGGGATCGAGCGGCGAATCTCAGCTCACCCGTCCGTCGGATCGAGGGTGAGATAACTTGTCTGATCACCACGTCGAATGAGGATGGCGATCGGTTTGTCTCGCTCGGCGAAGCGCTCGCGCGCCTGTTGGAAGTCTTGCAGACCGGAGATCTCGACGTTCACGATCTCGATGATGACGTCCCCCGGCCGCAGCCGAGCCTTGTCCGCCGGGCTGCCGGCGCTCACGTCGACCACCAGGGCTCCCGTTTCGTCGCGGATGTCGAAGGTCGAGAGGATGCGCTGCACGCGAGGATTGGGGTCGTCGAGGCTGGCCGCGAGGATACCCAACCATCGCTCACCCCGAACGTCGCCGCCGCCTCCCGTCGTGGCGACCACGGCGTCCTCGTCGTACTCCGCCAGCGTGACCTCGAGTTCCTTGAACTTCCCGTCGCGATAGACGCGCACCATCGCGCTGTTGCCGACGGGTGTATCGGCGACCTTGAACGCCAGTTCATTGCTGGTCTGAATCTCCGCACCATCGAATCCGACGATGATGTCGCCCGGGCGCAGGCCCGCGCGCTCAGCCGGCGTGTTCGCCACGACTTCGACCACCTCGACGCCGTGCCGAATGTCGAGATCACGAGCCTCGGCCAGGCGAGGATTGATCTCGTTCATCTGCACGCCGAGATAACCACGCGACACGCGACCGAAGCGCACCAGCTGTTCGTGCACGCGCGCGGCAAGATTGATGGGAATGGCGAAGCCGATGTTCTGTCCCGAGGCATTGATGGCGGTGTTGACTCCAATCACGCGTCCATGGATGTCGACCAGTGGACCCCCGCTATTGCCGAAGTTGATCGCGGCATCGGTCTGGATGAAATCCTGGTAGCGCGGCGTCCCACCCTGGATACGCAGATCACTGCGCCCCTTGGCGCTGACGATCCCGACGGTGATGCTGCCTGCCAGCTGGCCCAGTGGGTTGCCGATGGCGATGGCCCACGCCCCGACCTTCACCTGATCGCTGTCTCCGAACTGCAGATGCGGCAGCGGTTCCTTGGATTCGATCTTCAGCACCGCCAGATCCGTCGCCGGGTCGACGCCGATGACCTCGGCGTCGAAGGGCTCCTCGTAGCCCGGGAGCTGCACGTGGATCTCGTTCGCGTCGACGACGACATGGTTGTTCGTCATCACATAGCCGTCGGCCGAGACGACGAAGCCACTGCCCGAGCCGGGCATCTCGAACTCCTGGCCCTGGGGAGCTTCGCCGCGCGGGAAGAACTGCCGGAACATGTCTTCCAGGGGATTTTGGCCCTCGGCGCCGGGATGGCTGAACGTCTTGCTCGTGTGAATGGCGGCAACCGCGGGCGCGACGCGCTCTGCGACCTTGATGAAGGGGCTCTGGACGTCCGCATTCAGCAGAGTCTCGTCAGCGAGGCCCGTCGCGGCCGCGAGCAGCAGGATCATCGAAGCGAGCAGGGCGCACACACCCGCCCGCATCGGATCGACTCGATGGAAATTCCGGCTCGACGGCCGGCGCACGTGACGCACTTGCAGCATGGCTACTTCCTCCCCGCACTTGGCAGGGGGCTCAGAGCCGAGCGTCGTGCATTTGTCGTCCAGGGCAGGCGAAGCGGAGCTGTGGGAGCTCCAGGCGAGTTCTCACCTGCTCAGGAATTGTAGACCCGCCCGGGGAGCAGGTCAAGGCACGCACTCGGTCACGGCCCAGATGTTGGACTAATCCGCCGCGGTCCCCTCGCCCTCGGCCTTGGATTTCTTCTTGGAGCCCTCGGCCGCAGCTTTGGCCCCCGTCTCTCGCTCACGGCGAATCGCCGCAATCTCCTCGTCCTTGTCCCGCAGCTCTCGCTCGAGGCCGCGGATCTCCTCCAGGATTGGGGCGATCGCCTCGTTCTGGGCCAATTCGGGAAATTCTCCCCGTCCCAGGATCGAGTGGACTTCCCCACCCAGATTCGTGAACTCGCGGGCTAGCCGGCGATGGGTGCCGTAGCGGTCGTAGTGACGGACACCGATCTGGGCCCATTCTTCGGTGCGCTCGGCCGCGACGACATACCAATCGATGATCTGAGCGCGCACGTCGTGCCAAAGACTCATCTCAGCCTCCTGCGGGGCGCTTGCTGCAGGGGAGGGCTTCCCCTAAGCTACGCGCCCGACCAGCTTCTGGCGGAACTCCCCCGCCATCCTTCAACGAAACCAAAGCGCGATCCGTTCCGCGCCGGCTCCCCGATGGACCCAGTCATTCACTTCGCCAGCGACACCCACTTCGGCGCGGGCTCCGTGCCCGGCCAGAAGCGTCGCGTCGAACTCTTCCTCCGCTGGCTGAGTGCCCTCGAAAACGGGTCCACGCTCTATCTCCTCGGGGATATTTTCGACTTCTGGCTGGACTATCCCAGCTACATGCCAAAAGAGCACATGGAAATCCTCTACGGCCTCAAGAAGGCACAGGAGAGGGACATCCGCCTCCGCTTCGTCGGCGGGAATCACGACATCTGGTGCGGCGACTTCCTCAGAGGCAGCCTTGACGTCGACATCCTCCCCAACGGCGTCGTCGTCGAACATCAGGGGCAGAGACTACGCCTTCACCACGGCGACGGCCTCCTCGCCGGCGACACCTATTACAAAGCGTTCCGGGGCGTGGTGCGCAATCGAGTCCTCGTATTTCTCGCGAAGAGTTTGCATCCCGAACTCCTGCACCGATTTGCCCATGCCCTCTCGCACCATTCCCGCGAGAAGGACCGGCCGGACAGCCAACGCATCGTCGCAATGATCCGAGAATACGCTTCCAGCCATTCCCACGCGGACGTCGACCACTTCGTCGTGGGTCACATCCACACGCCGCATCAGGAAAAATTCGGCGCTTGGACGTTTCACTGCCTGGGTGATTGGGTCACCCATAGTACGGCGGGTGAACTCCGCGACGGACGCTTCTCGGTCTACGACGTTCGAGACCGCCTCGACCGCTAGACTACTCCGCGTAGCTCAGCGAAATTCGGTGTGTCGCATCGAGGTCGTTCCTGCTCTCCATGAAGGCGTAATCGACCCGAAGCGGACCCCGGGCGAAACCGGCACCCATGGTGAATCCCAGGCTCTCGTAGTTTTGACGGTAGCCGCCACGAAGGGCGAAGCTCTCCTGCAGCTGCCACTCGGCGCCGTAGTGAATGCGGCCATTGCCGTCGTTGGGGAGCACCACGTCGGTAGCGAGCAACACATGTTGCAACCAGGGACGCGCCGCCACTGGGAGGACATAGCCGCCCCCCATGCGGACGGTCATGGGAAGATCGAATTCCTCTTCTTCGAGCACGAAACTCGAACCGAGATTCTGCACCATCGCCCCGAAGGCAAGCCCCTCGATGGTCGTGCTCTGGTGGGCGGCACCGATGTCGAACGAGATGCCCATGCCGTCGTACAGATCGATGCGCTGATAGATCAATCGACTCGTGAGGCCGACCGAGAATTCTCCCACCGTGTGCGCGTAACTGCCCCCGACCGCGACCGTGTAGGGCTGAAAAGTCCCAAGCTCGACACCCGCCGGTTCGTCGGCCGTGCGGACGAGTTCGTCCTTCGTGTAGAAGCCTCCGAAGTGCAGGCCGAAGCTCCCCCACCTGGTGGGATGCACCAACGCCAGGCTCTCCTCGCGGAAGAGAGACAGATACTCGCTGTGCTGCACACTGATCTCCGTGCCGCTGGCATAAGCCAGATTCGCCGGGTTCCAGAACGCCCCGGTCGCGTCAGAGGAGTTCGCGACGCCTGTCTCCCCCATGCCTCCATTGCGTCCGCCCATGCCGAGTCGCAGCGACAGGAGGCCGGCGGAGCCGGGATCCCCTGCGAGTGCGCTCATCGGCAACAGCAGTGCGAGAACGGTCGCCGCGATGGCGAGGGCATATGGATATTTCATGGAGCAGTCTCCGGAGAGGTTGAAAGAAAGCAGCGAACACATCTCAGCGCACGACCGTGAAGGGAAGGGCCAGATGCTCCCCGCCGGCCGAGACCCTGCAAACATACATCCCACTCGATAGATGTCCGACGTCCAGTTGTTCTTCGAAGGCGCCGCCACCGGTCAGTCCGACATCCGGACTCTCCGCGACCGCCTCGCCTTCGAGATTATACAGCGTCGCTCGGACCCTTGCCGAACGCCGCAGGAGCACCCGGACGCGCAGGCTCGAGCCACGCACAGGATGCGGATGGATGAAGAGGCTTCCGGGCTCGAGAACGGACCCGCTGCGCGCGATGCCGTTCCTCCCGCCGTCGAGGCTCTGGGAGGCACGATTCTCGATGCCACCGCGCCCCTGCGCCCACGGCGCGAAGTTCGTCGCCACCGCGTCGAGTTCGAAAAGCTGCAGCTCCCCGACCCACGGACCTGAGACCGTGGAACTGGGGCCGTCGATGTCCTCGATGGCCTGGAAGCGGCCGCAGACGACCAGCTCGAGCAATCCGTCACCGTCGATATCGCCGATGGCCGGCGAGCCCGCGGCCTCGGCGGCGGCCTGGACCGGCCAACCGACGACGGCATCTCCGTCGAGATCGACCGCGTGGACGGCCCCCGACGGGCCATGCCAGAGCATCTCGACGCGCCCATCGCCGTCGAGATCGACCAAGAGCGGCGCGGCCTGCAGCGGCGCGCCGTACTGAGACGCTCCGTGGAAAAACGGTAGATGCGGGAATCCGCTCAGCAGTTCGAGATTGCGATCGAGGGCGAGGAGTCTTCGCCCGGCGACGTAGGCCAGGACGGGCGCACCCCCCGCGCGTTGCAGGCCGCCGACGACGGCCGACAGACTGCCATCGAACGCGGGAGAACGCCGCGGATTCAGCGCAGCGGGAAGTTCGAGCGGCGGGGCCTCGAGCGCGGCGGGCAGCGGGTCGCGGACCACGGCACCGCTCCGGTCGACGATCAGGAGATCGACACCCTCCGGCCGCAGCGTCTGGGCGAAGGGCATGAGCTGCGTGGACGACGTCGTGCGATACGCCGAATGCTGCTGCGGGCCCACACTCATGTAGGCGACGCCTCGCCCGGAATCGTCCGCCCATGCGAAGGCGAGCGCATCGCCTCCTTCGATCTGCACGAGAGCCGCACCGTCGCTCGACACCGCGCCAAGCGGGATCGCGTAGCGATTCGCCTCGAAGGACTGGCCGTCGAAATTGCTCAGCGTCAGTGGGCCCACATTCCCGCCGTCGTCGGTGAGAACCACGATCCGGCCATCACCGGTCACGATCGGCGGGCCGACGATCGACGCGGCGCCATCCGTGTAGACGAGTCCAAACGTCGTCGGATCGAGATCGGCGTCGCTCAGCTCGCCGCCGTCGGCGCGGAAGGCATAGATCCCTTCCGGCGCGCTGAGGAAGATCTCGAGAACACCGTCACCGTCCAGATCCAAGAGTGCGGGGGGGGGATGGAAAGCGGGGAGGTTGCCGCCGGGACCGCTGGCCTCGGCGAGCACGCCGACCGTCAGCGGATCCGCGTCCCCATCTGCCCACTCCGACAGATCGGAGTTGAAGGCGTAGACGCGCCCTCCGTCCCCGGCCTGAACAATTTCGAGGGTTCCGTCGGGCGTTGGGTCCAGGGGGGTGGTCCCCAGATCGGCCAGCCGGAGATCGCCGCGGCCGGGGTCCGTGCTCATCCGCGCGCGGGCGCTCCGGCGGGCGGGCAGAGCCGCGTCGGCCGCAAACTCCACGCTCAATCGCAGCGCCGGCCGATAGACGAAGGCGTCACAAACTCCGCCAGTCACGAAGCTGTCCACCACGACCGTTTGGATCCCGTAGATGCGAATCCCCGTGCGGAGGCCGTCGGCGCTCTCGCTCGATGGAATCGTAGCGGGGCCGAATTCGTCGTTGCCCTCGCCGCGCCAGACATCGCCGTCCCACCCGAGGAAATAGCCCGAAGGCCGCGGCGAATCCAGATCCTGCACGCCGTCCGCTTCCTCCACGTCCACGCCCTTGTGGCGCGGATCGGCGTTGATGATGTTCTGATCGGTCAAGACTGCGTTCATGATGAC
>Ga0214472_10002629_pt1 | contig 19238 bp, 16 predicted proteins | sample RVTome_6_FD_207662 | JGI IMG/M metagenome (GOLD analysis project Ga0214472, IMG submission 207662) | Soil microbial communities from uranium-contaminated site in the Upper Colorado River Basin, Wyoming, United States - RVT140D175 | ecosystem: Environmental > Terrestrial > Soil > Contaminated >...
TTACAGTCAGAGCCACGCGACAGCGATGGTCGCATACTGTGTTCATCATGTTTCTCCGTATCTTCGTGATTAGAACAATAGCGCCGCCGCTATGTTCCGCAGCGGAACCACTGCAAAGTCTTCGAGTTTCGTAGCGTCAACGAGTGTGCCAATTGCTGACGACACAAGCGACAACCCAAGCACGGGCACATCGCAAGCGCGGCTGTAACATCGGAGGCTCAGATTGGAAATCAGATCAGGAGTGGTCGGTCAGAAGCCGGGATGGGGAGGTGTTCACCTTGCTGCATCGCAATCAGATTGCGCGAACGATGCGGACGCGACAGAAACGAATCGTAGCGTGCTTGCGTCACAGCAATCGCCGCAACCAGCATGATGGTGAAATCGTCAGCGTCTGTTTGCTTCGAGTGCGGCGAAACGACGTTGCACGATTCCGTGCACGAATCGCAATCTCGCGGATGGGATGAATCCGAATCATCGGGGGCTTCATCGCGCAGGTCGCAAGGGCAATCGTCCGGGCATCCATCGGGTGAGTCGTGCGACTTCTCATGCCCCGGAATCCCCAGCGTGCAGCACTCGACAAGGATGCCCGCTCGGCAAAGCGTTGGCATCCCCACGAGGCTCCAGACAACAGCTACCAGTGCAAGAATCCGCATGGCCATAGTCTATGTCATGCCTTCGCGTGGGTCAACGAATTTCAGTTTGATCGCCGTATCAGCGTGGTAACAACCTATCCCGTGCGAAACCTGCTGGGAGGGTAGCACCCACGATCCGCTGAGCGGGCAGGCTCACCATCCTATATCGGACAGCGACGAACCGGGGTACAGCAGCAGTCGAGAACGGTGCCGCGAGAATAACAGCCACCAGCTACGAATCGTACAGGCCGACACAATTATATCGGATGCTACGACGGCGTGGAACACCAACGCTGACGGAGACATCGCCGACGTGGATGACGACATTGTCTGGGACGAAAACTTCGGCTCCACCTTCGTAACCACATCCCACGATCACGCCGGCAACCTGATCGACGACGGTACTTTTCGGTATGTCTACGACGCCTGGAACCGCATCGTCAAGGTCCAGGCCTCCGAGGATAGCGGTGCGGCCACTATTCAGACGGCGGAATGAGCACGGTCTACGAGGCGCTCCAGTAAAAACCGCGCCGCACGGTGGCCGTCAAGCTTATGCGGGCGGGTATCGCCTCACGGTCCGCACTGCGCCGCTTTGAGTACGAGTCACAACTACTGGCCCGTCTCCGTCATCCCGGCATCGCCCAGGTTTACGACGCCGGAACACAAACTCCCTCTCCCTCCCAGGGAGAGGGCTGGGGTGAGGGTGCATAAGTCCCGTACTTCGCCATGGAGTACATTGCCGAGGCCAAGCCGATCACCGATTATGTGAAGTACAAGAAGCTCGGCTCACGCGAACGATGATACGTTCGTCCTCCTGGTAGTCGCATTGGCCTGCGGCTTTTTCTGCATCGCCCCGGCTTGGAAAGCGCTTGGCTTGGTGCCGTTGCGAAGTCCATGCCATGCAGCCGGGCGAAATACTGAGAATGTAGACAGCAATACCGGTCGTGTCGTTTCGCTTCTCAACTAACCATGCCATAGCCGTGTGCTCCCGTTGCAAAGTAGCGTGTTCAATGATTACCGTTCGCTCAGCCGATCAGTGAACCACGCGTTGGGCCCCGTCGTTTCCGTCGAGGCATGAAACGAAGCATCCCAAGGACCGGGAACGCCCAAACAATCATCCCCATGCCGGCGCCGCAGGTTCCCGAGGGTGCAGGCGTCGCGCACGTGTTTTCCGGAACGCCGCAACCACACTCGCCGGGTTCTGTCTTGCTTGGGTCGCCGGGGCAGCCATCAAAGCAGTTCAGCACGCCGTCGCCGTCCCTGTCCGTGTCGGGTACGCCGCATCCGCATACGCCCGGTTCGGATTTATCGGGATCATCAGGGCAACCATCGATGCAGTTGGGCACACCGTCGCCGTTTCGGTCCGTGTCGGGTACGCCGCATCCGCATACGCCCGGTTCGGATTTATCGGGATCATCAGGGCAACCATCGATGCAGTTGGGCACACCGTCGCCGTCCCTGTCCGTGTCGGGGACGCCGCAGCCGCACATACCCGGCTCGGTCTTGTTGGGGTCGTCCGGGCAGTTGTCCGTCTCGGTCGGCGCCTGAAACGCGCCGCGCCGGTAGATGACGCCGAAGTCGGCATCTTCGAGCCAGACGGTCGGAGTTCCCATCGGCTCCATTGTGTTTGGATTAACCTCCTGGCGAACAAGGGACAATCCCGTTGAAGTCGCGTCTGGGTAAGAAAAGACGACGGCTTTGTCGTCACCGGTGAAAGTGGGTACGCCGTAGTCCCCATTTACCGCCCCCACCGTAGTAAGCTCGCCCGTAAACAGGTTCATGGTAAACAGTACTGACACCCCGTTCACAAAGTCGTACGCGTCAAAGGCGAGAAAGTTATCGCTCGTCTTACTCAACGCGGGGTAGGCGAAGTCCAGCCCTTCAAATGGCGGAACGACCGGCAGAATCAGGTCGGTGGTCAGATCAATCGCGTAGATGCTCCACGTGCCGAAGGTCAAGGTGTCGCCGATGTCGATTTCGTTCCAAGCGTCGTAGAAGAGCCACTGCCCGCTGGACGAAAACGCCATCGCGTCGGCCGAGTCAACTTGCACTGCGCCACCACCGTCTATCAAGGGCGCCCGAAGAACGATGTCGCGCGTGTTCTGTTCGTTTTCGACGTCGATGATCGAGATGCGGTTATCAGGCTCACCGAACTCATCGAGAAAGACGATCGCAAACTGGTCACCCTGGGGAGACATGGCCACGCTGTTGATGGTACCGGGCAGACCGACGCACCACTCCTCAGGATCGCTCCCGTCCGTAGAGATGAGACAAAGGTCTTTGATCGAATCGACGAAGATGGCGAAGGAACCGTCGGCGGAGACCGATGGACGCGAAGGGGAAACGTCGAACGCGCTCAATGGACTTCCAAGCTGGGCGTCGCCCAAGGCTGTCTCGCGCCGCCCTAAGAAATAGGTACCGACGTCCGCATCCCAGAAAACGAACAGCGTGGAGTCGGGGGCGTCGATCTCCGGAAACGGCGTCGGCGGCGCGGTCGGAGTGTCGTCGAAGATTTCAACGGCGTCGAACGCCTCGGCAACTTTGGCGGCCTGGACGGAGTTCGCCCCAAAGAGTTCCTCGGCGGCGGCGATGCAGGCGTGCCGGGCGTCGATGAACTTGGCGTCTCTGAACAAGTGTGCCGTGAGGGCACGATAGAAAGTCTGCTCTGCGTCCGCAATGCCGATCGCACCCGGTAGACCCTCGGCGAGGAGATAATAGGCACGGTTGATGATCCCGCTGTTGATGTGCACCCCCTCATTGTCTCCATTTACAAAATTTCCCAGAAAGGCATCGTCTCGTTGAATAAACTCGCTCATACGCGAAGGATACATACGACCACCTGGTATGATCTCAAATGATGACGGATCGGCGAGGTTACGGCTGGGTGTACTTAGCCGCGATCCTTGAAGCCAGTCCGGGGCACCGTCCGTTCGGGCTTCGACCATCTCACCGAAGATATCTGCAAACGCTTCGTTCAGGGCGCCCGATTGACCTTGGTACACAAGGTCCGCTTCCTTTCGAATTACGGCATGAGTCAGTTCATGAGCGACCACGTCGAGCGCCCCGGCATATCGTTTCGCATTGCCGAAATGCAATCTTTGGTCAAGCATGAATGCGTTGGGGTAATTGGTTCCAACGCGCACAACTGCTACGATCGGCGCGCCGTTCCCATCAAGTGAGTTTCGACCAAACTGTCCAAGGTAGTAGTCGTACGTTTGTGATAAGCTGTAGGCGGCGCTCACCGCGTCGGGTAGGTTGAAAACCGTCAAGTCGAACGACTGCACCCAGTACAAAGAGTCAGGTTTTTGGGTGTCCGGATCGGCCGGGGTGTTCTGCGCATCGAGCACGTAAATGGTTCCACTCGTGCCAAAGGTCTGAACGGGGTTCTGCGACCCGTCGAACATCGGCTTGTTGGCGTCGATCAGGTAGTAGACACCGTCCTCTTCCCAGGCCGATACCTGCCGCGTAACGCCGAATAGATCGAGACCGGAGGCTGGGACGGATGCATCCATGACCTGATTGAACTTGCTGAGGATGCTCCCCGTGCTGGCGTCGACGACAACGAGCCAGTGCGCGGCCAGACCGAGCGACACCTCGAGTTTCCACGCCAGCCGCGGCGGCTGCTCGTCGGAGCTGTAGATGATGACCTCCGGATCCGTCGTCTCGGCGTCGTTGGCGGCCGCGAGGGCCTCGCGCGCAAGTCGTTTCGCGTCGTCTTTCACCACCGCGGGCGTAGTGAGCAGATGCTTTGGCGTGCGGATCGGCGAGCCGTTCGCCCGATCCACGTTGCCCTCGGCGTCAAGGTGAATGAGAAGCTCCGCCGGCCAGACGGGAACCCCTTTGTAGGACTGCTCCATCCTGACCTGCGTCCGATTCAAACGGTCCCGCTGCTTTTTCGTGACCGACAGCTCCCGGTCCGGATCGTCAAGACCGAAAAGCTTGCGATTGGTGCGCAGAAACTCCCGCGCCGTGGTAACGTCTGGATCCTCTCCGGCCAGTACTCCTTTGGAGGCAGGGTGAAGCGGCTTGCCGCTGATGATTGACGGTGTGCCGGATCGGTCTCTGTAGCGGACTTTGAACGAAGCACCGACGCGCGCCGCAAGTGCCTTCGCGGCGGCATGCACCTCTTCCCGCTGTTCGCGCTCTTTTGCCTGCGCGGCCGCTTTGGCCTGCGCGCTCGCGCGCACGGTCTGTGTCGCGGCCCGAAGTCGCTCCGCAACTTCTTTGCCCCGTGGCGAGAGCGGCGTCGGCTGTGCCGGTGCCGGCGCCGCCAATTGCCGGGCCTGTGGAATGGGATTCACCTGAATGTTGGGCGGTCGCTGTTGCGCCACGCTGGCCGCGCTGACGCTGACGGCCGCCACGGCCACAAGTATCGCGTGGATATAGGACTTTTTCGCTGTTGTGGGGTTTGACATCATTCGATCTCCAACTCGTCGACCAGTGGCCTGACTTCGATATCGGCGCTGCTCTGAGGCGCGTTTTCTTGCGATTGGGGAGGCTTGAGCGGGTTCGGGCCCTTGGTCGTCAGCCCTACGGCTACGCTTCAAACCGTAACGGTCGCGCGGTCCATCGGCAATGGAGTAAAGCGGCTTGATTATGAAATGGCTTTCCGATTCAACGACGCGTCGTCCGAATATGTCCGGGGAACGGATCCGGGCGCGCAAATGCCAATACCTTGGCGGTATTGTGGGGAGGCGATCGTCAGGAAATCATCGCGTCATGGCCGGGGAAGGGTTCGTCGTCGTCGGGGTTGATTCCGAACTCTTCGAGCCACTTCTGTCTGTCCGCGGGCGACAGGGAATCGTCGGTCGCGCCTTCTGGCGCCAAGCGGCTGTCGGAATGCGCCGGGCGGGTCGAACTTGTGCTCTTTCTGTCAGAAAACAGCTCGGCCACAAAGTCGGCGGAGTCAGTGTGCTTGCAGCGCCGATAGCGGGCCTCGCGGCGGATGGCCGTATCGCTGTCACAACGCCGCACAATTGGCCCGCGAATTGAGAACGCAGGGTTTTACGGGCTCAGACTGCAGCGTTCGTCGACGGGTCGTGAGTTGGGATCGCTCGGTTACCGGCGTGGCTCCGCCGTCAACGAAACCGCCCGGTGTACGTCCACCTTCGGCGAGACGCCTATCGTGGTTGTTTTTGAAAGACCCCGGTGACCGAAGTGAGCGAGAACGCGAATTCGTCGACGCCTTGTTTCAATGCCGTCCGGAGTTGGAGCGGGCTGCATCGTTGGCTCGTGCCTTCGCCGACATGATGCGTGAGCGCCGCGGAGAAGAACTGGACGCTTGGATTCGGCAGGCATGGCAAACGAACGTGCCACGCGAGATTGGCGTCTTCGCCATCGGTCTCAATAAGGACTACAAGGCCGTGAAGGCGGCACTGACGACGGAATGGAGTAACGGCCAGGTCGAAGGCCAAGTGAATCGGTTGAAACTGCTCAAACGACAGATGTACGGCCGTGCCAAGTTCGATCTACTTCGTCGGCGAGTGCTGTACACAGGATAATCGTCGCGCGCGGCCGTAAGTGCCGAACGTGCCAAAGGAGGAACGAATTGCCGCAGATGAACTGCGAAACGATGACAACAGCGATACGATGAGGCCGGGACGCCCCGACCTGATGGCTCGACCCTCTCAGTCCGTTGGGCGAAACGCAGTCATCAGTTCTAAGAAGGCAGACCAAGCGCAATCACCAAAAATGCGGGAGAACCAATTCTCGGTAGCCATTTCGAAAAACTACGCCGCACAGGATTCGAACCTGTAACCTTCGGTTCCGTAGACCGATGCTCTATCCAGTTGAGCTAGCGGCGCTAAGTGACACACATCCAAACTTGTGCGTCGCCGCGCGAGCCAATAACCGACCCGCGCGATAGACCAGACATTCTAGCGCCCTAGTCCATTCACACAAGGGGCGGTTGATTCACGTGGAAATCTCTGGACCCACCGATCTCGGCCTTGCAAGTACGGGAAAAGGCGCCCAGGGGCGACTAGAACCCCGGATGCCTCAGTAACCTAAGACGATTCGCCGCAGCCATTTTCGCCACTTGAATTGAGCCGGCTATGGAGCCGTCCCGGCCATTTGCTCCGCCGACGCGCCGGCTTCAAATCTGGCAATTGCCTTCTTGACAACTTTGGCCCCCGAACCCACTTTGTTGGATGACGGCGCATTATATTGACCGAGTCGACTGCCCGGCGGGATAGCGTCAAATCCGGAAGAACGATTCATGATCAGGTGGCCGCTTCGTTGATTCCGCCGACCCCTGTCTTTGCATGGTGTTGGGGGTGCCGGTTCGCCTGAAACCTCCGGGCAGCCAGCGATCTTCCCGTTCCGTGGTAGTCTCGTTTACGGGTCCGCAGATCCATGCTATAGTAGAACTGGCTTTCTTCATCGATGGGACAGGCCGTGAAGTTCACGGCCCTACTATTAGTTTTGTTCGCTGGAGCGATCCGTCAGGAACCTCAATTACGCTGAGGAAAACTCGCGGTCTTTCCTTACTATGCCTCGTTATTTTCCGAACGGCACATGGTATGAGGGAGCCGAGTCTAGGAAACGACTTTAGCAAAGCCGATTTCGCAACTCACGGCGAAATCGCCATGACTTGTTGTTTTGCAAAAACCTGGGAGAGGTGGGTGAGTGGCTGAAACCAACGGTTTGCTAAACCGTCGAACGGGTTTATACCCGTTCCGGGGGTTCGAATCCCCCCCTCTCCGTTTTTGACCTCGTAAGGAGGTAGGTTGAGCTTTGGATCGCTATGCCGGGCGAAGTCCTGAAGCACCTTCAGAGGCCCCCTCGAATCATTAACGAGCCGGCTCAGACCAGAGCCCCGCCGCGCATGGAAGTCCACCACACCGGAATCCGTTTCGTAGTCAATACCCGCCCCTTTGTCCGCCCGGATCTTGTTCGCCATAACGTGCTTTTCGGGCACCTTTGGAAACAGAGGCGCAGCCGGATAAGTGGCGCCGTTGTAGGCCGGAAGCTCCAATACTGTTACGGCCCGTAATGGAGGCTGAACCGGGTCCGAGTTCTTGGTGTCGTCATCGTGTTGCCGGACAATCGGCTCGACGTCATCAAGCTCGAATCTCGCCCGGATGTGTGTTCGATGCTCCGAGCTGCGCTACGCAGTTATAAGAACCCTGCGTCACATCCAATGCCACTCGGCCGCCGGCGTACCATTCCAGTCCAAGCCGGTTGGGGTCGACTCAAGCGATGCGCAGCCTCGTCTTGCTCAAACGGACACCGGAAGTGTATTCTCTGCCGGTGCGTTACCTCAGTTGGCGAGGTATCGAGTTTCGGACTTTGAAGTGCCCGCCCGGTCCGAACCAACTACGAAAGGTACGCCTTCCACGAACGTATATGGTGATTGCAACTCAGTTTAGAGAGCCCACCCGTTCGAGGCCTTTGCGGGTACGAAACGGGGGAACGTCGGGGAGTGGTCTTTTCGCCATGATAACGGCCCCCAAAGTCTTTTCCGGGTAGTCTTACTCGGAATTGTCCTCAGCAACGGTCGGCATCCAGGTGGTGTTGATTGGACGGGGGAATCGCCCCAGAGCGTTTACGGCGAATTGTTTTTCAGTGTAGCACCGTAGGGTAATTCCGTTTCCCCAGCTTTGGTCGGCGCTTTGTAAGTCGTTGCGAAATAACGACTTATAACTGGAGCCAGCGAGACTCGAACTCGCGACCTTCTGCATGCCATGCAGACGCGCTCCCAACTGCGCCATGGCCCCGGTGGGTGGATTATGCATCGAAACTCATTTCGACGCAACTGCATTTTTCCTCATGAGTCGGCACCCTCGAATATGTGGTTTGATCATTATCCGGTGCGCCTACACTCGCGTTGCTGATCCGCCGTCTCGTGAGCATCGGTTGCGCGACTATCATTGGTGGGGGTCGGGTGCGAGCGACTCTTGCACATCCCCGCCTTCATGCCCCGGCAGCGAACAGCTCGGAAGAATCGTCAATTCGCACTTGTTCGAACACCTGCGTGTCGGAACAGAAGAGCGATTCTTGTTTCGGCGTGCGGGGTCAAACGCATTTCCAAGTTCCTCGTACGATAAGGATTTGCGCTGGCTCGAGGCCTGTCGGGATTCGATTCCGTCTGCGGCTCGATCGTGGAGTTAGATTGGACTTCCAAACTCCTCCCGCTTTGTGCGATCGTGAAGCGTATTCCCATTGCGGTTTAACTCTGCCTGACCGCCGATAATGTATTGTGTTTTGCGCCGTGAAGGCTAATCCCGATCATAAAACATTTGATTGTCCCTCGGACATGCCTATGGCATTCAAGAAAGGGTTGCGATAAAAACTTTGCGAGCGATAACGCGCAACTTTTGCGCTTGTGTGTGGTGTTCAATCCGTTCACGGTCCGATATTCCCTTTGTTTGATTGCTATGAGTGACTGGCTGGATGCGCGCCGTTAAGACCGTTTTGACGAAAGCCCTGAATCCCGTACAATGGACGCTTGCGTTGGGGAAACGGGCGACATCCTACCCGAACACTTTAGTATATAGTGTCATTATCTGGCACTCGTTTCGTGAATGTCCCTCTGGAGGATCTGCTCAATGCTCGCAGTACAACAACCGGTTTGCAAGCCCCGTCAAACCGAACCGATGGTCAAGCAATTCCTTGATCATCTGTTTCTCGAATGCGGTTTGGCGGGCGCCACGGTTACGGCCTATCAGAGCGATCTCGCCGGATTGACTACGTTTCTCGAAGCGCGCATGGTGGCTTGGTCCGAAATCACCATGGACGACATTCAGCAGTACATGATCAATCTGAAGGAGCGGGGTCTGTCCGTTTCTTCGATCGCCCGGCACCTCTCGACCATCAAAGTCTTCTTGCGGTTCCTCTTAGCCGAGAGGGTGCTCAAACGCGATATCCCCACATTGATGGAGTCCCCCAAGCGTTGGCGTTCAATTCCCAACACCGCACGCTATTCTGAAATCGAAGCCTTACTATGTGCGCCTTCGCCCAATGACGAGTTCTACCTTCGAGATCAGGCGTTGTTGGAACTACTTTACGCTACCGGAATGCGCGTCAGCGAGGTGGCCGATCTTACGATTGACCAGGTCAATCTTGATCTCGGTTATACCCGATGTATCGGCAAGGGCCGCAAAGAACGCATCGTGCCCGTGGGTCGCAAGGCCATCGCCGCCATCGAAGAGTATCTCGAAATGCTCAGACCTCGACTCCTTGGCCACAACCATGTCAATGCCTTGATGCTCTCGCGGACCGGCCGTCCGCTGGATCGTACCAATATCTGGCGGTTGGTGCGCAAGTACGCCACGCTCGCCGGTATCAAACGTCAGATATCACCCCACACCCTGCGGCACTGCTTCGCAACCCATTTGCTCGCCGGCGGGGCCGACCTACGCATCGTCCAGGAGTTACTGGGCCACGCCGATGTCACTACTACGCAGATCTACACCCACGTCGATGAAACCCAGCTTAAACACGTCCATAGCCTGTATCACCCCAGACCGTAGCTTGCCGATCACCATGCGCTTCAAGATGAGAACAGTGACAGCCTATGTCACGTTTGGCTTAGCAGCCAGTTGGAACAACGCGAAGTAGCCATTTGTAACGGAGCGTCACCCTTCATCGATGACGTTGAATGCCGTTCTGCACGGCCCTGCAGTTTTCTCTAGGTCCGGCAACCCTTGACTTGGTCCACGGTGACGGGTACGTTGAAATATCGGACGTACTGCTCGTAATGGAGGTCGCATGTGGAGGAGTTACCATGTCGCCAACAGCAATCAATCGCGTCGTCCGGCGGGCCACAGTTCGAGGGTCGCGGATTAAGGAGGATTATTGATGTATCGAGCGGGCGGGTGGTCAAACGGATGCGGCCGTAGCTGGTCACTTCGCCGTCCGGCATAAATTTCGCATGCCAAATTGGGCGGAATTTGGAACGACTCTGCTGGCGGCTGGTGTGTATGATCTCTGCTGGCAAATAGGCCCAGCCGCGGCCGAGGTTGATCGTTCGCCGATGAGGCGTTTGATGGCTCGGCCAGTTAGATGCGAAAGTAAGGGATTCGTGTTCTGATGAGAAACTCGCGTAAAGACGAATCCAATCCGAAAGCGACTCGTGAGGCGCTCATCGGCGAACTTTGAACGAGTTCCTCTATAAACAACGTGTCCACCTTCCCTCACAACATCCCGCATTAAACCATAGTCCTCAAATCATCATACTCGACAGACTCCTAGGCGCGACGGAGCACTAGCCAATAGCCGGTCTTTAACATAGAATCATCAAGGCTGTATTCGTAGCGGTATCTGCACAGCGATCGTCCGGCCGTGCTGAAGGAGCCCATGGTGACGAATATCCAACGCTACACCCTAATCCTTACGGGGGTCTTCGGCTCCTGCCTATTAGCTCCGCCCACCTCGCAAGCCGGCCCGAATCTGATCGCTTTAGGGCATTACGACGAAATCGCCTACCGGCGCGCGACGGGCAGGGATAGCTTTTCGGAAGGCGAAATCGTATATCGATTCTCCGACCCGGAGTTCGATTTCGGAAGAATCGTGGTTCGGTCGCGCGAGCCGCTATCGGTTGTACGGCGCGACCTGTTCGTTGGCTACGATGGCGATGGGCTCATTGTGGACACGCGACAGCGCAGTCGAGGGGGCAGGTCAACCCGTATCGAAAGCCTCGAAGTTTGGTTGCGGGTGCGCGGCGAAATCCGCCCGCAGCGCCGCTACCGGTGGACGATGGAAGTCAGCGGAGAACGTGATCCATTGCAAAGAGGGCTTCAGGCCGTCATTCCGGCGATGTGGGTCGACGGCGAAATGGTTGCCGCGAATGTGACGGTTCACAATCCCCAAGTCCCCGACGACGATCGCATCCAGCGCATGACGTTTCCATCTGGAACCGTGAAAACACCATACTTTGAGGGGCTAAGCGGGGCCGCATGGATCGTTCTGCAACCCGCCGACTTCGGAAGCTATTTTCGCGTTGAACGGGTCTTATTCCGGGAGATCGAAGACAGCAAGGCCATCATCTCCAAGTCCGACATGCCGGTACCCGTGCGCTACGTTCCCATGCGCGACGTCCTGGAAGATCGAATCGCAGAAGCCGTCACTCGCGCGGCCGAGTCTCTAGGCGCGGCGCGGGGTCAGGAAAAACAATGGCCGGGTGATTCTCTGGAGGAAAGCGTCCTATTGACGGCACTGGCCGTCTCCGCGCTCGCCGAAATACAGAGTGCCGCCAAGACCTTGACACCGACCATGCACTGGCTTGCGCAGCAAGTCCCCCAAGGCAACTCGGAGGACTTCAGCGTTGAAACCCGTGCGGCCAGGTTGTATTGTCTCGCTCGCTACGGAGACTTTAAGACGTTCCGGCAGGTGATTCATGCCGACATTCAGTCATTGGGTGACGCCCAGTTCGCCAGCGGGGGTTGGTCGTTCCAAACTCGCGGAGCGCAGTCCGATGATCCCATCACCATCTCAGCGGACAATTATTCAACGGCGATGGTGTTGCGCAGTCTTCGTGAAGCACGATTCGCAGGGGCCGAGATTGATACCCCACTCTGGCGAAACGTCATGCAGTATTGGACGGAAGCGCAGGTGTTTGACGGCGGATTCAGCGAGCGATTGGAACGCTACGGGGGCACGGGGCTGATCGCAACCAACGCCTATACGGCCCTCGGGAGCACTGCCTTGCTCACCGCGCTGGATATGGCAAGCGGCGTTGGGGGTCGCCGCTGCAACACCTACCTCGCAAGCCGAAGACAACTCCGTGCCATTGACGGGGCTCTTGAGTGGCTCGACCGCCGCTTCGGGAAAAGCGCCAGTGCCCCCCCCGCGACGCAAGAGATACCCAGCCCTTTCATCGACCCCTTTGCGATGCAGTGGTTGGGGGAGGTTTCCGGCTTGGCGTTTTTCAATGATCGGAGAGCTTTCACGGATACGGTGCGCACCATGCTCCGACACTTTGACTCGGAAACGGCACTGTTTGGCGTGCGCGGCAAGGATGATTGGACGGAATCTCCATCGCTCCGGCGAACGGCGGAAGCCCTCTTGATATTGGGCGCCGGCGGCGCACCAACGGTGTGCCAACGCATCGTCGTTGGTGAAGACGAGCATGGTTGGATGCAGTATAACGGCGACGTGGCGCACTTGGTTCGGTACATGAGCACGCAGCGCGGACATCCGCTGAATTGGCGCCGCACGAGTATTGATCGAAGCGTTCGCGAGTTGGCGGAAGTGCCTTTGCTACTGCTCAGTTTCAAAGGGCCATTCGACTGGGGTCCGGCCCAATGGGGAAAACTGCGGGCGTATGTATTCGCCGGCGGTAGCATTGTCGTGGACATCTCCGAGAGACAAGGCGAACTCAGAAGCGAAGTCTTATCGAGCTTGGAATCGGTTTTCCCCGAGTTTCACCTGGTCCAGCTTCCCGCCGACTCGCCGTTGCTTTCGCCCCGGAAAAAACCTGCTAAAACGCCGCCGGTCAAGGTCATGGGCAACGGCCTCCGGCATTTTCTCTACTTGCCCGATGAGAGTTGGTCGTGCCAATGGCACCTGTACCAACTGCGTGAACACGGCGACACTTTCGAGATGATGAACAGCATCCTGAGTTACGCCACCGATCAAACGGAGCTCCGCAGTTCGTTCGCCCCCTCCACGTATGCCACGGGCACGCACTCTTTGTTTTCAATGAACGCCCTGCACTTCGAGGCCGGCGGAGACGTGCCGGCCTTTCCGGAGATGATCGATTCACTGGACCGCTTGATGCGTGACCATTTCCACTTGGAAGTGAACACGACAACAAGGGTGCAGGAGGCCGACATAGTCTGGTTGAGTGTCACTGGCGATACACCTTTGACTGCGGAGCAACGCCATGCGCTCCTCGTCGGGCTGCAGCAAGGCCGGTACTTATTCGTAGATATTGCCGGCGGGAGCCCCGCCTGGGATGAAACATACCGCGCGATCATAGAGAACATGGATGGCGTGACGCTTCACCGTATTCGGCGATCCCACCCTATCTTTTCAGGAAAGATCCCCGGCACGCAAGGGTTTGACGTTTCTACGGTCGCCTTCAGGCCGTCTTTACGCACCCGATTCTCCGATCGCGGTAGGTGCGATTTGTATGAGATTCGTTATCGCAACAAGGCGGCTGGTCTCTACAGTGCTCACGATATCGCCTCCGGCATTGGATATCACTACTTCCCGGAGTGCGAAGGCCCGATGCCCCGTGATGCCCGAGAAATAGCTATGAACGCATGTTTAGCGGCCTACGCTCGTAAAGTACAGGATAAATCGAGCAGGAAGGCATCAGAACCATAATGTCACGCGGATGGCTCCAATTGTTCGGCATCGCGATGTCGGCCACGGCATCCACCGCCGCCGCCGATACGTTCATCCTGAAAGACGGTTCTTTCGTCGATGGGAGTGTGACGCTACAAACCAGCAGAACCGTCCACGTCGATACGCGGTTTGGCGTCCGCACACTCCTCCGATCCGACATCGAACGCGTCATCGCCGACGCCGAATCGCTTTCGTCAGCTCGGTTCTCGCAACTGCCGCAGGCCGTGCGAATCGTTCTCAACGCCGAGGCGGACTACGACCTGGGACGTTACGAGCGTGCACGAGACCGCCTCAAGGCACTTAGCCCCGAAGAGTTGTCTTCATCGGCTCGACTGCGCTACGACTGGCTGGTCATCGAAATTCAGGAACGACTCGGACACTGGCAGCAAGTCCGCACGATGCTCGAACGGCAGACCGCCGGCGGGAATCCTGGTGCGCAGATCCGCGCACAGGCGCACCTCGACATCCTCAACGCAAACGAAAACTACGATCTCCGCTACGTGGGGGAGAAACATGCCCGTAATTTCATCCAAAGCGCCTCACTCATGTCACTCGCAAAACACCCCGGATCGCTCCGTGACCGCGAGATCATGAGAATCGCTCTGGAGGAGTATTGTGAACAGTTGCTCGTCGAGGATGATCTCAGCGTTAAGCGATTCGCGGAGAAGTTGGATGTTCAGGCGATCTATGATGCGGTGAAAAACACACCCCACACCGGCCACATCGCCAAGCACTTGCCCTACATGAATGATCTCCAACGGGCGGAAACGACGCTCGCGAAGACCCAAGCCATTCTTGGCGATTACGGGAGCGCCTTTGAGATGGACCTCGTTCGCACGGAGCTGCACCACTTGCTTCCCGTCATGCAGGAGTTGTTTCGCGATGCGATCGAGCTCAGCCCGGAGCGACTCACGCCGTCTTTCGACCGTCGAACCGGTGAGCTAACCAAAGACGGACAGATGCAATGGAGAAAACGCTGCGATGAATTCCTTGAAGCCGCCGACCCATTCGCACGGCTGGTTGATTACATGACGGAGCGCGTCAACCATTATCCCCGTGCCTTGCGCGATCTACGGAACATGTTGATGGACAATCAGCGACGCGGTGATGCCATGATCAAAGCCGTCAAGAAAGCAAGGAGCCGCACCCGTGTTTAGCCCGGTAACCCGCTTGCCCCGACGTTTGCTTCACGCGCGCATCGCCGTCATTTTCGTTCTGACCAGCGCATCGCAGGTTTGGTCTATCGACCTGGATGACGCGCGAAAGATGCTCGACGATGGCCGTTATGGTGAAGCCGTGAAGTGGCTCCAAAAGGAAACCGACGAGAACCCGGCACACAAAACCGCGCGCATCTGGCTGGCGGAGGCCTACGAAAAGAGTGGCAAAACTGAACAGGCCATTGAGACGTGGCAAGAGTTGATGATTATCGCGCGGGGCGATGAAACGCTCCGAATCGCACGGCGTGCGCTAAGCCGGCTTCGCCGAATTGAAATCGATCGACGGGGCCAAAAGGCACAGACCACGTCCAGAGACCGCGAAGATCCGTTCCGCATTCCCATGCCGCAGGTCGATTGGGCCGGGCTCGAAGTCGTCGAAGATACAGACTACCTCCCCCCCATCCTGCCCGCGCCGTACGATTTCGAGGTTCCGCCCTTCGCCCGCGAAACGGAACACTTCAGGGTGTATTCGACCAACGAACGACTGTCAGAGGTGATCGGTCAGCGTGCCGAAATCTATATGGAGTTCATGATCGACACACTCTTCGGTGGTCGATCCTGGCCGGTGCGGTTTCCCATTGTCGTCTACCCTACTTACAGCGACTACGTGCAACACGGCGCCCCGGAGGGCACGGGCGGCGTAACCATGCGCCACATCACCGGCAGCACCGAGTTCATCCTGTTATACCAGCTCAAACCCCAGTCAACAGGCGGAGGCGGCAGCCGGCGGAGAAGTGGCGGTCGCGATATCTGGAAGTATGGAATTGAAAGTGTCCTCCCCCACGAACTGACACATGCCGTCATTAACGAGTTTTTCGCCGGGCAACCAACCCCGACATGGCTCCACGAAGCCATCGCCGGACGCTTCGAGCAAACCCGCGATCATTACGGCGAAGCCACGCGACTCGCCCGTCAGGTAGCAGCCGGTGAATACTTCCGCGTGCGAGACCTCTTCAACCAAAAGGGCTACCCGGAACGGATCTCACTCTTCTACGAGCAGTCGGCCACGCTGGTGCTCTACCTCTTCGAGACCGGGCCTGAGACCATGCACGCATTCCTGGGAGAACTTGCGGCCGGCAATGGTCACGACGCGGCCTGCGCCGCCGCCCTGGGCATCCCCGTGGAAAACGCGGTGGAGGAATTTGAGCGGCGCTGGGTGGAGTGGATGAAGATGCTCCACGCCAATGACAGCGATCTCACCAACCCAGCGCCCGATGAACCGACGGCGGCCAGAAGCAAAAACGCCGTTTTTCAGCCCTGGGTCAACGAAATGGAAACCGTCAAGGGAATTGAACGATGGCGGGCCATTGATCTCAGTTCGCTCGCCGCCTTCGCCGACATCGACAACTCAAAGCAGTATTGGACCGCCGAGGGCAGAATCTTGCGCGTCAAACCTACAGATGAGCAAGGCGGGTCATTGCTCGGCGTTCGCATTAACGAAACGCCACCTCTTGTCATCAAATGTACCATCAAGTGCCGCGCTACGCCGGGCATTAAGACCCATTGGTTCGGCTTCACACAGCTTGACGCCAACCGAAACGATTCCGTCGTACAGGTCCGTGTGCCCGTCCGCGATATCTCGTCGCACGAGATGGTAGCCATCTGGTCCGACGACCTCGCCCTGTACATGGATGGCACCGCCGTGGCGCGATACCCGGCCACCTTCGTCTCCGGCGACGCCCCGGACATTGACTTTCCTCTGGCCATCATCGCCGACGGCCCGTTCCAATTGGAGGATCTCAGGGTTGCGCACATCGGCACGTTTTCCGACAAACCGGTGGCGACCCAGGCCGACGATTCGCCGAAGCGTTCCAAAGGACGCCGCAAGTCTCGCCGCCGCCGCAGTCCTTAGATGCGTTTAGGCAGTGCCGGATCGATAATCCGCACCACCACCCAATGCGGAGAATCATGATCAGGTCATGTCCGCATGCACCCCGCCCATGGGCGAATTAAGCTGCACCGGCCACCGTGTGAACGCCGTGAAATAGTTTTGAGCTTATCCCCAATAAGAGCCTATCCCAAAGTTGTGTGGCACCGGCATCTTGCCGGTGGATTCACGGGCTGGAAACCCTCGTTGTTGTACACAAGTTGAGGTGCCGGCTCATGCATCGGAACCAGAAGAATACACGACTGGAATCTTCCCTGAAAGGGAAAAATGACGTAGCCCAGGGTAAGTCCGCCTCAAGCGGACGCCACCCTGGGAAACAACACCGAGGTCATCAAACCCCGAAAGGAGTTCAATTTTCCAAATGATTCAACTATTCAACCCTTTCAGGGTTGGTGTCGTATTGCCTCCCGCAACCCAGGGTGGCGCTGCGCTTACCTTGGGCTATGTTATTCAGCCCCGTTGGGGCATCCCACAAGGACGTCTCCCTACACAAGACTGAGGCAAAGATGTGTAGAACAACGAGGCTGGAAACCCCGGGCCTCACTTGTATTGGGGATCGGTTCTATACCGGGCGGCGCGCACTTACATTGGCTATCCTGACTCTACGGACTGAATTGACAACACACACGTTCGCCGCCACATTGAGGCCATGAAGATTTCCGTCGCACAATCCCGATGCACGCCGGACCGTGACCACAACCGAGACATGGCCCGGCGCCTCGTGGAGCAAGCCGGTGCCTCGGGTGCAGATCTCGTGGTCTTGCCGGAAATGTCGATCGTTGAGTTCTTCCCGCGATTACCGCATCGCTACGATTTCTTCGATCTCGCCGAACCAATCCCCGGCCCGACCATGGAATGGTTCGCCGCCCTGGCAAAAGACAACAACATCCACATCGTCTACAACCACTACGAACGTTCCCCGGAACACCTGTTCTTCGATACCAGCGTGATCATTGATCGTACCGGTCGATATGTCGGTCGACAGCGCATGATGCACATCGCGGAAGAACCGGGCTACAATGAAAGATTCTACTACACCGGCGGATGGGATCGCTACAACGTGTTCGAGTTGGACGGCTGGCGCTTCGGCGTGGCCATTTGCTACGACCGCCACTTCCCCGAGGTCTTTCGCAGCTTCATTCTGCAAGGCGCTGAATTCGTTCTGGTGCCCACGGCCGTCGCCGCTTCCGAGCCCTTCGCCAACGTCTATGAGATCGAGATGCGAGCGGCCGCCGTAGCACACGGCATCTACATCGCCATGGCCAACCGAGTAGGCAGCGAACCCCCGCTCGAATTCATGGGCCAATCCATGATCATCGATCCGCTGGGCAGAGTCGTCGCGGCACTGGATACTGCTCTATCGCAATCTTCTGCCAGCGAGCCTGCGACCTGTACCGCCGAAATCTCCAAAGAGGTCGTCACCAAAGCCCGTATCCACTTCCCCTTCCTCCGCGACCGAAGACCGGAAACGTACGAATTGATCGCAAAGACCCCCACCCAACTCATCGTTAGATAGATACGCCCGTCAATCCTGAGTCGCGGGGAAAACCTGATGACCCACGCATCCGACGCCCTGAAGGCTCGCTCATGGCTGATTCTCGTCCTCAAAACCCCTATCCACGATTTCTCTCGACGATTCCGGGGGGCCACGACGATAACATATTTAGAACGCTGGGATACGTCCCAAGAGCGGGAAATACGCACACGAGGTTTGCTGTTTCGTACTGAAGTCCGTTCAGGATAGGGAGGTCGAGTCATGCCAACTGAACGTAGAGGCGGATTGTCGGGGAAGGCTAGAAAAGCTCGCTATCGTAACCGCGCAGCGCGCCTACACGCCAACAGACTCATCGAAGATTACATGGAACCTGAAACATCCCAAAAGTCTACCATTCAACATGTGCCCATCCGTGGCCGGGGCGACTTTTTACCCTCGGTGGCCCACATCGGAAAAGTATCCGATACCGACCAGCAGCTCGAACTTCCACTCGATAGAACGGAGGAGCGCCGCACACCAACTGACCAGAGTGTCCGGTTCCCCGCAGACCGCGCCAGGACCTTCGATCCGCGCGTGCTCGAACCGGCCGTGGGTGAACAAGGAGGGATATTAGGCGATTTCACACTGCGAGGCTTTATGATGGGCTGTGCGATGGGTAGCGCCGCGGCCGCGCTGCTGTTGCTCGTCGCCCATACGACGATTAGATAAACCGA
>Ga0214472_10002630_pt1 | contig 19234 bp, 25 predicted proteins | sample RVTome_6_FD_207662 | JGI IMG/M metagenome (GOLD analysis project Ga0214472, IMG submission 207662) | Soil microbial communities from uranium-contaminated site in the Upper Colorado River Basin, Wyoming, United States - RVT140D175 | ecosystem: Environmental > Terrestrial > Soil > Contaminated >...
AAAACGTCGTGAAAAAGGCGCGCTCTTAGTAGCATTAGACGACAAGTCCGACGAGGAGATAGCAACTGAGCTGAAAGTCAAGCGTCTGACAATAGAACGCTGGAAGACGCGAACTGGCTTCATGGCAAAAGTAGAAGAACACAGAGCGGGCTGGCGAGAAGAATTCAAGGACATGGGCATTGCCGACCGGCGCAACAGAGTAGAGTTCGCCAACGAGCGCCACCGGCTCTTGCAGCAAGTCATCAAAGAGCGCGCAGCAGACCCGCTGCTTGTCGGTGTCCCTGGCGGCTCGACCGGCCTCATAGTGCCTGAGCCGATGTTGGTCAAGGTGTACGAGACGCGGGAAGACGATGATACCACGCTGAGAGCTATCCCCAAGCTCTCGGAGATGGCATACAAGTACAGCCTTGACACCGGATTGCTAAAAGAGATGCGCGAGCTTGAGAAGCAGATTGCCCAAGACCTGGGCCAGTGGACCGAGAAGATTCAGGTTGAGTTCGAGAAGGCCAGGGAAGAGGTCAAAAAGATGCTCATGGAAGATGGACTCTCGGAGGCCGAAGCGGTGGCGACGGTAGAAGAATATTTGAGGCTCAAGGTATGACCACGCTCATAGCCGACGGCGTGCTGCTGGGGAAGATTCACAAAATGCGGATTGACCTCAAGCAGAAGAAACGCGAAGCGCAGAAGTCCGCGCCGATGCTGCCTATAGTCGAGTGGGCAGAGAAATATTATTACATACCGGAGACCTCCGAGCCGATTGTTTTTGAGGAACATCAAAAGGCTGTGCTGTCAAATGCTCTGGTACGCGAATCTGACGGCCATCTGAGATATCAGACCATCATTTATAGCACTGTCAAAAAAGGAGGTAAAACTCGCGTGTCCGGCGCCGTAGGCCGGTGGGCTGCGGAAACCTGGGGACCGTATCAAGAGATACTCTGCGTGGGCAACGATGCAGACCAGGCCAAAGAGCGCGCCTTTGCCGCCATATCTCAGAGCATCGAGCTTACACCTGACTACAACCGCTCGCGGCGTATCCTGCCCGACAGATGGCGGCTTCTGGACGCAGAGGCCACGTCTCTCGTTACAGGCTCAAAGATCAAAGCGATAGCCACTGACTACAAGGGCGAGGCCGGCGCGAACCCGTCGATCACATGCTGGACAGAGCTTTGGGGCATGATTGACAAAGCTGCCACCCGCTTCTGGGCTGAGATGGCGCCGTCTCCCACTCGCCGCGACTCCATCCGGTGGGTCGAGACCTACATGGGCTACGAAGGAGAGTCAGAACTCTTGTGGGGCCTGTACGAGTCTGCAATCCTGAACGGCAGACAGCTAAGAGCGATAGAGTTGGGAGAGGAATATCTGGGCTGCTTCGAGGAGGCCCCGAACCCTGATGACCTTGTGCCCTGCTACGTCAATGAGGCCGCCGGCATCTTTGCGTACTACGATCATGGTGAGGCGGCCCGTCGTATGCCCTGGCAGCGTGGAGAGCGCGGAGCAAGGTACTACGCCAACGAAGCGGCGACCCAGACGCCCTCACAGATGATACGACTGCACAGCAACGAGTGGGTGTCTGCGGAGTCGGCCTTTATCGAGATGGAGTGGTTTGATGCTTGCTATAATCCGCTGCCTCTCATGCCAGGTGAAAAGACGACGATGGTGATGGCCTTAGATGCAGCGGTTAGCGGTGACTGTTTTGGGATGACGCTCGGCAGTCGTGATCCCGACTCGCCGGCAGACAGCGTGGCTCTCAGGCTGGCCCGCAAGTGGGACCCGCCGAAGGGCGGCAAGATAGATTTCAGCGAGCCGGAAAAGTACATTGCCAACCTCTGCGGTTACGAGAAGGTGGAAGATGACGGCGCTGTAAAGTGGGTCAAAGTGCCTGGGATGGGCTATAATATCGTTGAGGTAGCCTATGATCCTTATCAGCTTCACGATCTTGCAACCAGGATGCAAAAGGCCGGCATTGCCTGGTTTAGGCCCTTCAGTCAGGGTGAGGACCGGCTGAAGGCTGATAAGGGTTTGTATGATCTCATAGTTCAGCGACGCTTCCGGCACGATGGCAATCTGGATGTTAGGGAGCATCTAGCCAACTGCAACGCACAGCAGGCAGCGAAAGAGGACACGAGATTGAGGCTGGTCAAGAAGAGTGAGAACAGAAAAATCGATTTGGCCGTTTGCACGAGCATGATGAGCGCGGAGATCATGAGGTTGAACATATGACGTTGTTACCATCCGCACAATGTCCGGATTGTAAAATTATGATATCCCTAGAGGGGACTAATATAGGTCCCTGTTATGCGGTGTGGTGCCACGACTGCCAAAAGTGGTTCGACTGGCCGACAGATGGAGTTAGACACATTAGCCGCCTAGCTCCATCACCTCCCTGCATACATTTCCAAACGATACAGGACATGATGGAGATATATGGCATCATCATCGTAGGCGAAGATATAACCGTGAGGTGTTATCAATGCGGCATGGCATGGTCAATGAGTGACGGCGCGGTAGTAGGCAGTCCCAACGAGCATAAGTGGGCGAGTCGTAGGCAGGCTGTGGACGCAGAAGTCGAAAGGGTCATAGATGGTGCACATCAAGGAGCTACGTAAATGGACTGGTACTTTTGGGCAATGGGCATACTAATCGTTGTATTGATAATATCACTGATAGTTACTCTCCAGAGGAGTGGGAGAATAGAGTCTGATTGCGATCTCTTGTCGCAAGCATTACAGAGAGACCAACGCCTGCACAACCGATTACAGACGGAGCTAGATATATACTTCGTAACTAGGCCCAGAGTAAGGCTGAGGTAGAATATGGTACAGTTTATATGCCCCGATTGTGGCATGGATATCAGCGCCACACAGACTAGCGAGGACCGCTATTACTTAGGAGCGGTTATCTTTACCTTGCAGCATTACTATTGTGCGAGAGACAAGGCTAGATATACTCCTTATGCCAACAGCAATGAGTATCTAAAAGAGTGGCCTATTATAGACTGGCCTATCAATTATGCCGTGCTTAGGAGCGCTACGTAATGGTATTAACTCGCTCGGTCCAAGAACAGCCCCAATATGAGGATAATCCCCGAAGCTCGATAGTCCTCATGCTGGCATCTGCCGCAGACTCATTCGAGCCGTGGGGAAATAACCTCATTATTCGAGACCGCCAGTTACGCGAGTTCTGGCCTACCGAGCCTACACTGGCATCAACCATCTACACCGTCGTTATGCAGAGGGCCTCGTATAGCTGGACGCTCGAAGGCCCTCCCCGAACCGTCAAAATCTATCAGGATATGTTGCACGAGGCCGACCTGGGTAAGGGCTGGCTGGTATTCATCTCCAAAGTTGTGACGGACCTTCTGACGCAGGATAACGGCGCCTTCATCGAGATCATCCGCGCCGGCAATTCACCGGACTCGCCCGTTATCGGCATCGCTCACCTCGACTCTGGCCGCTGTCGCAGGACGGGAGTGACTGACTGGCCGGTGGTCTACACCGACCGCATGGGCAGAGAACACCGGCTACAGCCGCACCAGGTCATAACCTGGGAAGAGTTCCCGTCGCCGATTGAGACAATGAACGGCGTTCAGCTTTGCGCCGTGTCCCGCGTCCTTAGAGCTGCACAGCTTCTCAGAGACATCGGCATTTATCTCCGCGAAAAAGCGGCAGGTTCCAGTCTCACCGCCATACATCTGGTTAGCGGCATCAAGGCATCTGAGATAGACGACGCCATTGCTCAGCACATGGATCGACAGAAACAGAAGGGCCTTACTAACTATCTGCTGCCCGCAGTGCTGGCGACGCTTGACCCGACTGCCAAGATAGACCACGCACAGATTGACCTGGCATCTCTGCCTGACAACTTTGACCTCGATGTTACAATGCGCTGGTACGTCAAGCAGCTTGCCATGGGTTTTGGCATAGACTCCCAGGACTTGGCGCCGCTGGAAGGATCAAGCCTGGGGACCGGCGCACAGTCGTTGGTGCTGCACATGAAAAGTCGAGGCAAGGGACCGGCAATGTTCATCAAGTCTCTCGCCCACAAGCTGAACTTTCACGGCGTTTTGCCCAGAAACGTCACTATCCGTCTGGACGAACAGGACACTGCGCAATCAATGGAGATAGCCGAGCTGGATAGGGTACGGGCTGAATCTGACAAGATTTACATAGATACCGGAGTGCTGCCGCCGGAGGCCATACGTCAAGAGCTACTCGACAGAGGTCGGATATCGCAAGAGCTATTTGACTCCATCCAGCTTAACTCAGACCTCACGCCGGACGTCGTGGCCGAGGATCAAGAGCGGATGGATGGACAGGGAGGCAAGGCAGTCGAGACACTATCAACGGCTATAGCAATCATGGCCGGTTGGACGCCGGAAGAACGGCAGCAATATATTAATAAAGGCATTGTGCCGGACCGTAAGGCAGTCGAGACCTGGCCGCAGGAACGTGCAGACCTAGACCCTGAAACAGAAGAGATAGTGGGGAAAGTGCTGGCAAGCACATTCGCCGAGATCAAGAAGCGTTTTGAGCGGGACACCAAAGCCATAATCTTCAAGGCATCGCCCTACGATTTACTTGACGATGCTGAGTTCTGGCTAGGCTTCAGGGCCGACATGCTCTCGGTCTACGGCCCGCAGACCCGCAAGATCATGAGGCGAGCGGCAGACCGCGCCGTTAGCTTAGGGATTGCAGTCGATATGGATATGGTCAATGAGCAAATGGTTGATTTTACCCGCACATACACGAATGAGTGGTGGTCTGAGATAGACGATACGACTAGACGCGGCTTGCGGAAGGCGCTGTTATCGTGGCAAGAGACCGGACTCGGCAAACGTGGACTGCCTGATCTGATAGACGCCATAGAGCCGCTGTTCGGCAAGGACAGGGCGGCTAGGATCGCGGCTACGGAAGTTACCCGATTGTTTGACGAAGGCGCACACTTGGCGAACCTTTCGGCAGGGATTGAGACAGAGGAATGGAGAACTGTGAGAGATAGCCGTATTTGCCCTATCTGCGCCCCGTTGGACAAGCAGAGATTCCCGATTAACGAGGGGCCGAGGCCGGTAACGGGTACTCATATCGCATGTAGATGCCTTCGGGCGCCGGTAGTAGATGATAGAGCGAGAGGGCGGTAACATGGCAATTAGCTACACTCTTATAATACCCAGGCGGCCCGTCGCCAACACTAACAAGATGCTCTCCGAGCTTAAAAGAGCGATGGAGAACACGGTAGCCGATGGCCTGCAATATATCCAGGACTACCCGCCTCAGCCAAGCACATTCCGGTATCGACGCACCGGCACTCTGGGCCGCTCTTGGAGCCGCAAGCCTGTAACAGTTAGCTCAAGTAGTATTTCGAGCGTGGTTGGTTCAAGCCCTGGCGTTGCTCCATACAACAAGCAAGTGCAAAACGCAGATCAGCAGAAGCCGATATTCAAAAGGGTTGGCTGGCGAACCGATGAAGAGCTTAAGGACCGGATGCAGGCCAGATTACAGAGAGAGGCTGATGAAGCAGTTAGGAGGGCGGTAAGATGAAGACGGCAAAGTGGCTAATCCTGGCTATATTTTTGGTTGTATTTGCATGGTTCGCAGTGACAATATACACAGAGGGTAATGCCCTCCGTGAGCCTACGCCAAGTCTGCCGGATGGCTATTGGGATGTGGTGCGAAATGACAGCACCGGCGTCTGTTATGAGGCTTACCTATCTCGCACTGGCGTTCGTGACCATCATATAACGAGTTTAGGGCAAGTTATTGATTGCCCATGAGAGGACACAAAAATGACACGTTTTACTACATCTCGGGAGTTTGAAGAGGCTTATGCGCTCAGTACAGGTAATACCGTTGAGGCCCTACACGCCGAGGGGCGTTATGGAAAACCGTGCGATTGCACGGAGGACGACTGCGGCGGATGGTATTTAGCACATCGAGATTTAGACGAAAAGCCGCATTGGATACTTTATGAGGATTCTGGCGACGATGATGCAGGGGCGATCTGCATCCTGGGTGTATTTGTAACTTCTGAACTGGCGATGCAGGCTTATGATAACTACAGACAGCAAGTATCGGACATCCTGACATCTCGGCTACATCCACAAGGCCACTGGCGAAATAGTTGGAAGCTGGGAGGGCAATTTAGAGCTACCGGACGACAGTGGTTCAAGACCTGCGATGCTGACGATTGTAGCTTGACCGCGTATGTTGCACCGTATGTCATGAACGCTGTCCGGCGACCGAGACTATTTTCGGGCGGACGTCTGTTAGTGGCGGAAGACGGAGTAATTGTTGCTACCTGATGCGCTTCACTGAGAGGACTTAAGTGACAACAATGCACGGAGAATATATACAGTGTAATACTTGCTTGACAATCTATCGTGATACAGACAGCCATGACCGATGGCACCGTTTAGCCCGCTCATGGGCGGCAATCCCTTGCACCGAAAAAGATTGTCAAGGAGAATGGGACATGAAATATGACTCTCGCGATGAAGTAAGAATATGGCCCCAAGAGGGTGAGGACATATTGCTATGACAACAGACTCCTACATCGTGATAGACCTGGAGACAACCGGCATTGATCCGCAAGAGGACAGGATTATAGAGATCGGTTACATCATCAAAGAGGATGGCAGTGACCGTCAAGGGTCTATGTTAATACAGCAAGAACAACCCATACCTCCTTTTATCACTGATCTTACGGGTATAACGGACGAGATGGTTGCTAAAGACGGCATCAGCATCGCGGAAGCATTAGGGTACATGTGGGCATGTATATTCTATCATCGCCAAACGTTCCCCATAGTAGGCCATAACATCTTAGCTTTTGATTGGCCTTTCATCGCAGCTGAGGTGGCACGGGCTAGCGCCGCAGAGAGTGGCAAGTACCGACAGCAAATAGGAGATTGTTTTGCCAAAGATGTGCATCCAGAGAATATCATAGACACCGCTGTCCTCTACCTGGGCTGGCGGATGCACACCAAGCAAGCCGAGAAGGAAACTCATGCCGGTTATGCTCAGCGGCTAATGCTGCACAGACCGCGCACCCTGAAATATAATCTAGCTCAGGCTTGCCTGGATATGGGAGTCGATACTTTGGGTGTGGAAAGACACAGAGCGTTGGGAGATGCCACGCTTACACAGAGACTTTACGAGGCGCTGAAGAATATCGAGATTGATAGTCCGAGAGCGGTGAGGTTGTAATGATCAAGACACTAGCCAAGTTGATGCTGGACCGGCACCGAGCTGAGCATGAAGCGAGCTATGGCGATATTGATGCTTGGCGCAGGCAGATAGAGGCCGAAGCTGCCATAAGGGACATCCTTTTTTCGCGGGGCTGCAAAGTGTGCGGGGATCATGACATTGCGCGCTTAGTATGGTTCAGGGACTTCGACAAACTTATGGGCGCGTCTTGTGGCCTGATGGAAGTGGTAGAGAGCCTGGGGGTTATGTGTCTCACTCACTTCGCAGAGAAGTATCCTGATACGGGAGGCTGTAATGCCAACTCTGTTAACTGGTGAGATTGCCGCGCTCTGGAAACAGATGTCCGAGTCCATAGCGGACGCAAAGCAAAGCATAATTCTGAGAGGCTGCATGGTATGCGGCGACAAGAGTTATAGCAATCTGACTATCATCACACATCCCGATACTATACGACCCAAACAGGCTGGATTTACCCTGAATGTGGAGTTTGAAGTTTTATGTCCAACGCATTTAGCGGAGAAATACCCTGATGCCTAGATACAGACCACTTGCGTGGCACAAGCCCACCTCTGCATGGTGCGCTATAGCAGGACCTCAAAGCACCGAGGGCGAGGCATGGGAGATCATTATTCGCGGGTTAGGCATCAGTGGACTGCCGACAGACTTGCTCCATTATCGTATTGAGGTACTAAGCTAGATGTGCAATGACCACCTAGCCGCTCAGACGATCCCTCTAAAGCTGCTGGAGAAAATCAGGCAGTGGATGTCCGAGCGTCAGACCGGACAGATCACCCTGGATTTCAAAGATGGGCGTATTCTGTCGGCCACTGTGCCGGATAAGATGCGGTTTGATCGTGAGAGCAAGGAGATAGTCTGAATTGAAAGAGTGTACTCAGCATTCGGATTGCATAGAGGGCAGCTTGTCTCATGATGGGTTGCTTCTGCATGAGGCATGGCGTCGAGAACGGAAGACGATTCTTGATGCGTTTCCGCCGTTGATATTAGTGCACTGGATACTCAGATTTTGGAAGTAGGGTATAACTATGGTCAAGTGCAAAATCCACACAGATTGTATCGAGGGCAGCCCGAAGCATAGTATGGAGTTGATAAATGATGCAGTGAGAGAGATTGGCGATAAGATGTTTGTATGGGCCACTGAGTTCCGCCAGAACCTAGACGATGCCTATAAGGGCAAAAACAAGGTAGATTCTTGACATTATAGTTATCTATATATACATTTAACCATAACAACCGAATAGTTTAGGGAGACCCTATGAAATGGGCCCCTGTTTGGACGCAAGTCCGGCAGGGGCCTTTTTGTTTTGAGGAAGCGAAGCCGATGACATACGATCATAACAAGGACGGAGCCAACCTCTGGATGGCATTAGTCAATACTGCCAAGAGCTTCTTTGCCATTCCGCCAGACTCAGACCCTACACCCACGCCCTCATTCTCACTCTTCAAAGACCTTGCCGGAGACTGGCGCTTTTTAGCCATCGTCTCCAACAAGTACCGCGACCACGACAACCCGCCTGAGATAATCGAGGACAAGGCGCACAGAGAGTTTATCGAGTACCTCGACAAAAGCGGAGACTACCCCGAAGCGTGGCTCTGGCATACTCCCAAGACCAGGTGGGGCAAGGTGGACTTTGCCGACTACGTGGACGGTTTTGTAATCATGAGCGGCACGGTAGATAAAGGCTCTGAGGACGTGGCTGAGCGGCTATCCAAAGAATCGAACCTGGGCGTAAGTCACGGCTTTAGAAACACCTACAGCGACAAGGACATCATCGGATGGTACCGAAGTTTTGAGTTATCCCCGCTGCCTCTGACCGCAGCGGCCAACCCCTGGACGGGAATATCACTGCTGAAAAAGGAGGCAGAAATGGGATTCAGCGACACCAAGAAGGCATGGCTTGAAAAGATTTTGGGGCCGGAAAAGGTATCGGCCCTGGGCAACGACATCAAGGGCATGGCCGACGCTCTGAACGCGGCGGGCGTGGAGTACAAGGACATGCCGCAGGATGACGACAAGGACAGCGACAAGACCGCTGAGACCGCTCTCACGGCCAAGGACATCGGAGACGCCGTGACAAAGGCCATTGAGGAATCGCAGCGGCTCAAGACTATGGATGACAGCATAGCCGCAATCAAGGCTAAGGCCGATATGGTTCCGAGCCTCATAGAGCGGCTGGACGCGCTTGAGAAGAGTGATGACGATAAGCTCGTGGACCTAATCAAGGCCCGCACAACTCAGGGTCAGATAAAGGGCTACAGGGCTTCTCAGTCCCACGACACCGTTCTGGGCGATACCGACGCTCTCAAGGCTGCAAGGCCGATGATAGACCCTGGATTTGCCGAATCCTTCAAGGGGCTTTAAGGCGAGAACATAAGGAGGTTTAAGAATGACCATTTTACAGATGAAGTCTCCACAGGATAGGCTCGCCGAGGCCGTGATGGAGCTTCTTGGCAAGAAGGGCGCCGGCTATAAGCATGACGCCACCGGAACGCCGACTACAACCTACGCTCACGGGCCAGGCGGTGTCTTCACCTACCCTGGCGTTGACCCGCAGGTCTTCTCGACCGTCCTGGGCATCGAGTCAGGCGTGATCGGGATGCTGCCCAAGTACCCGTCAGTCTACACCAACCCCATATTTCAGACCATCACCGGAGTGCAGGATGACACCGGCTCGGAGCCGGAGAATGTCTGCGATCCCGCTGTGGTGGCAGGTCTGCTCAAAGCCTGCAAACTCACGTCCGTGTTCGGACGCTACCGCAGACAGACCAGAGAAGTATACCTAAACCGTCTGGGCCAGCGAACAGACCCCTCCGATCCGATGAACCTGCGGCTGATGAACGCATACTCGGTTGATGACCCGCTGCTGAGACCAGACATGGCTCCGCAACTCGGCTCGAACGTCATGAACGATGAGATCATGAAGATACTCTTTGAGTTCGGCGCATCGGTCAACCGGCTTGTTGCTAGGCAGATGTGGACAGGCAACCCGTCCAACAACACGGGAGGAGAGGGTTACAAGGAGATGACGGGGTTTGACATCCTCATAGGCACCGGCAAGGTGGATGCAGAGACCGGCACAGCCTGCCCCTCTCTGGACTCGGACATCAAGAATTTCAACTATGCAAAGGTAGATAGCACGACTGACGACATCGTTGAGGTGGCGACCTACCTCTTCCGCTACGTTCGCAGCCTAGCCCGCAAAACCGGCATGATGCCCGTCCAGTGGGTGTGGGCAATGCGCGAAGAGCTATTCTATGAGCTAACCGCCGTCTGGCCTTGTTCCTACCTCACTTACCGCTGCGCTTTCAGGGACGGCAGCTTTGAGCGGGTGAACGTTGACGCAAGAGACGCCATTGACTTCCGCGACGGCATGAGGCAAGAGCAATACCTCTTGATAGACGGTATCCGAGTCCCCGTAGTCTTTGACGACGGCATAACCGAGGAGACTGCCGGCGACAACAACAACATCGATGAAGGCTGTTTTGCCTCGGATATGTACCTGATACCGCTCACGGTCTTAGGCGGGACGCCGGTCACTTACATGGAGTTCTTTGATCATGGCAACTCCAACATTCAGACTGCGCTTCAGGATGGACGGCTCTCTAGCCAGGTCTGGACTACCAACAACGGCGCCTGGATATGGACTGCCGAACGTTCAAGACTGTGCGTGTTCTGGGAGGGCAAGGTTGAGCCGAGGCTTGTGCTGAGGACTCCGCAGCTTGCAGGCCGGATTCAGAACGTTCAATTTTGTCCTCTACAACATACCCGACAGCCCTTCCCTGACGACCCGTACCACGTCAATGGCGGCGTGACATCTCGGACTGGACCATCATTGTACAGCGAATGGAATTTACCTGGCTAAGGTGCTTTGAGCCAGCGGCCATTCTTGCGGGGACGTTCCCAATAGTTAGTCGCTGGCTCAGGCCAAGCATTAAAGCGTTCAAATTTGCGCATAAGGAGCACGGTAGCATCTTGATAGAGATAATCTCTCAAAGCCAAACAGGACAATCGGCCTGCATAGCAGAGATACCACACATGGCTTTTGCTATGGGCATAGATGCTTCCTTGCCTCTTAATATGAGGCGCAAGAAGGGATTGAATATATTCCAAGAGGGACTTATTACCACAAAAAATGGCAGAGGGCTTAATCTTGACCGATCCATCACCGTCAAAGAAGCCTCGTATCCAATGGCGTTGAAGTGTCGAGGGGATATGTGGCAACGGGCCGAGAAGGTTAGAGCGCTTTGGGATAATGCCCAATTCTCGGAGCCGAGTAGCCAGGTATTGATCGGTCACAGTGATACCGGCAGACGGATAGTCCTTGCCATGCAAATGTACTATTCGATGTTGGATAGGTGCGCTAGTTTGTATAAGTTTACCCAAGAGAGCCAAATGTGCGCTGTCAGCATCTTGCAAGACTACGCTAAGACTGCGTTTGCTAACATTGCCGTCTGCAAACAGAAATCCGAGCCAATAGGCTTTAGCTTCAGTATCAATAACATCAAACACATGGGCATCCAGAGGATAGAGTCTATTGCGTTCAGGCGCTTCGCGCTGTGTGACACCTTGACGGCGCAGACTCGATGCCAAAGCGTTGTGATCAGTCTTCAACTCTCGGGCCATAGAGCGGAGGCTTTCGCCAGCAAGGTAACGTTGGGCGATGATAACTTCTTGGGCATCCGTGAATCTACGTGCAGGCATCCTAATTCTCCCTCTGTATACAATGGTGGTATTATACCAGATTGTGTAGAGGATTACTAATCGTCATAGCTGCCTGGCTAGAGTCGCACTCGAAAAGCGGGATGTCCTCCCCGCCTGCCAGGCATCAATCAGAGGACTATCGAAATGGAGGACTATTATGTATTCTGCATTACCATGCGCTTTAATGCCCATAGCGCTATGGATCGCCAGTATTGTGCGGCTTGTCGATCTGAGATATGGTCAGCAATATTGTCTGATTGCGATCCTATGGCAATATTTAAGGGATCGTTATTTGTTTTGTTGCCGTCTAAATGTCTTACGACCACGTTTGGCATGGCTGCGGCAGGCCCATATTTTTTTAGTGCAACGATGCGATGTTCATAAAAGTAGCCTCGGTGGGGATTTAAATACTGTTTTGCCAGCACTAGCGTCTCTGCATCCAGCATACGACTATTTATCTCTATGTAGCCATTTGACAGATGTTTGCCATCGCCTTTCAAAGGTGGAATATTACGAACGGCTATTACGCACGAACGGCACAAAGGTGAACGGGCTCTTTTGCTCCGAATCCCATTTACCCGTATCCACCGAGACTGGGTGCACGAAGGGCATGTGGCAAGTATACGAAGCATCTGTTTCCCGTTTGATTCAGTTGTTAACCGTTGCTGGTCGATGTCTAGCAACATACCCGTTGGTACTTCATCCGGTCGCAGGGGTGTAATGTGATGTGTACGTGGAGAAGTTTGCCATGAGTGTTTGCCAGCACAGCTTCGGCAGCGATAGGGGGACTTATGCACTTTACCTATCTTCAGAATGCCACAATCTATGCACTGGTGCTCTTTGGGCATTTCGTAGCTCCTTATAATAGCTAATATTATTATACCATATTATGGAGGCTAGATGTTAACGGGGAAGATACTGGTTACAGGTGGCAGCGGATTTCTTGCAAGAGGCTTATATAGGCGTGCTAGGATGGAGGGTTGGGATGCACAATTCACCTGTTACAGTCGGGGGGAGCACGCCCAAGACCTGATAGGAGCACAGTACCCAGAGGTTCGTCGTGTACTTGGCGATGTCCGAGACTTGCAAAAGCTAAAGGATATCACAGTAGGCCACGACGTAATAATTCACGCTGGCGCTTTAAAAAGAGTGCCGGAGGCAGAGTATGAACCTGTGGAAACTGTTAAGACCAATGTCTTAGGCTCCATGAATGTCATAGAGGCCGCGAAGCAGGCCCGTGTAGCTAATATTATCGCTATCAGTACCGATAAAGCAGTGCAGGGTGTGAATACCTATGGAAAATCTAAGGCCATAATGGAGGCTATATTCACCGATGCTTCCAGCTCCGACACCGCTTACAAATGCGTCCGCTATGGCAACGTAGTTGGCTCCACTGGCTCCGTGATACCGCTCTTTCAGCGGCAGAAACGGGAGTTAGGAAGGCTCACGGTTACAGACCCTGACATGACCCGCTTCTGGATGTCGGTAGACGAAGCCATTGACTGCATCATATTTGCGCTTGAGCATGGCAGTCCAGGCGGGATCATAGTGCCGAGGCCCAGGTCCATGAGCATTGGAACTCTGGCAAATGTGATAGCGGATGGTGATCCTATCGACATCATCGGCCAGAGGCCAGGGGAAAAGACGCACGAAGAGCTAGTGCATTTTCAGGAATCGGTCAGGGTCAAGACTCACAACCGCAGCTATTACGAGTTATTGCCGGTGAGGACCGGATTCAACGGCAGCGAACCATTCATGGTTTCCAGTTTGTACGCTGAGAAGATCGACCCTGCTGAGATGGTATTGATGATTTCAGACGCCGAGGATGTCTAAATGTATGAGGATTCACCGGCTCGCCAGGTAGCAATCAGCCGCAGGCTGTGTTGTGTAGAGGATATAGACCTCTTGCAAGAGATCATTGCTTTAGACGGGCCGGTTATAACAGTCATTATCGGCGCCGGATCAGGCACGATGTCACTTGGATTTTTAGAGGTGCGCGGCAGCCACCAGTGGTTGACCTCTGTTGACATCTCACAAGAGGCTTTGGACTGGGAACGCAAGGCATGGGTAGCCGGAGAATGGGGCGAATGGCCGAAGCGTGTTAGCCAGCTTTGTTGCGACTCCTCTAAGGCCGACTGGACTACTTTAGCCAGGATAGACTGCTTAATCATTGACGGAGACCACTCTGAAGAGGGCGTTCGCAAAGACCTAGAATCATGGCTGCCGAGGATGTCTGAACACAATGCTGTAATCATGCTCCACGATTATGACGCAACAAACGCGCCGGAGTTTTACCCAGGCGTCAAGGTAGCGGCAGATGAAATCTTAGTAGACTGGCAGTTTAGAGGAAAACAGGGATGGTCTGCATGGTGGACACGAAGATGAGAATAGCAATTACCGGAGCTAATGGGATGCTCGGACAGGCCGTAGTCGAAGAGGCTCGCAAACGCGGGCATCTTGTTATGGCGCTTACACGTAGCGAGTTGGACTTTCTACGTATCGGCGGAGCGGACTCTTATACTATCTTGCGCCATCCTGACGTGGTTATTAACTGCGCTGGTCTTGTGCCTGCACATCCTGACTTTGCCGACCCGACAAAGGTAGTGCGAGTCAACTCATTAGCGCCTCACGTCCTGGCGCAGTGGAGCAAGAGACTGATTCATGTGTCCACTGATTGCGTTTTTTCCGGAGTTCAGGGACCTTACACAGAGGTAGATATACCTTCCCCTACGGACTTTTACGGAGCCACCAAACTGGCTGGCGAAGTCCACTACGGTCCACATCTGACAGTGAGAACGTCTTTCATCGGCATGGGACCGAGAGGACTATTAGCCTGGTGTCTAGGACAGCCGCAAAATGCCGCTGTTGAGGGCTGGACTAATGCAATATGGAGCGGCCTAACCACGACAGCGCTTGCTCGCTACCTGTTGGACGTAGCTATGAGGCCGGAGATCACGGGCATCCTCAATATTGCAGGTGATCCTATCTGCAAACACGATCTATTATGCCTGGCGAGAGATGTCTTCAGACCGGACATTACAATCACCCAGTCTAATGCTCCATACGTAGATCGGTCTTTATCGCCACAAACAATGCACGCTCTAGGACTGATCAAAGCGGCACCACATTCAAACATGATGAAGGAGATGGCATGGCAGACAGTATCAGCGTCGTAATACCAGTTGGACCGTTGCCGCATCATAGACGATGGCTCAAAGAGTGTCTTGATAGCCTGTTGGCACAGACCAGACAACCGGATTCAGTAATCCTGGTCAATGATGGCGGTAGTCCTCTCACTGACTTGCCGGCGGGCCTGGTCTACGTGATTGTCGAAAACGAGATGCGGCTAGGCATGGTGGCATCCTTCAACAGGGGCGTGGCGACTGCGCCCGGACTGGCACTAACGTTAGGCTCAGATGATGTGCTTCTGCCTCACGCTTTGGCCGACGCAGAAGCCACCTGGAAGAAGTACCGGCGTGAGAACGCTTATTACTACTTTGACGTAGCATATTCCGATGGCCGTCCTAGTCAGTCCATAGCTTGTCATGCGGCAATGGTTCATGCGGGCTGGTACAAGAGCATCGGCGGACTGCCGCCGGAATCCGCAGTAGGGGCGCCCGATACTATGCTGATCAGTATGATTATGGCGAAACGTATTCACGCCGACCTGCTGAATATCAAGAGCGCCATACCGCCTTACTGGTATCGAGTGCATGACCTCACAGATACCAACACGAGGCGAGACCCCAGGATGCAGGGAGCTATCCATTCAGTCAGGGCTTATTTGTCAGAGGCATATCTGCCGTTGGGAGCCACCGCATGATAGCGATTACTCTATTGACCTACAAACCGGAGGGAGAGCTTGGTGAGGCGCGGCAGCGCTATGCAGAGGACACTCTTGCCGCTCTCTTTAAGCATATCCGCACAAAAGACGATCTATGGTTAGCCATAGCGGATGATGGTTCGGCGCCTGAGTACCGAGAGCATCTGTGGGAGTTAGCGGGAAAGTACGTTGGCTCCAACCGCTCTATCACCAACAGCGAACGGCGCGGCTATGGCGGCAACTATAACCTAAGCACACAGGTTACTCATAACCTTGCAGGACTGACGGCGCTTTTGCCGCTGGAAGATGATTGGAAACTGGAAAGGACTCTTGACCTTGACCCACTGGTTAGAGTGCTTCAGACCGAGCCTGCTATTGGCTGCATTAGATTGGGCTACGTCGGCTACATCCCGGGACAGTCTCTTAGAGGTACGTTCCTCTGGGCGGAAGACCAGCACTTTTTAGTGCTTGACCCATATTCGGAGAGCCAATATGTCTTCAGCGGGCATCCACGACTGGAGAGTGTCGAGTGGGCTAGGTCTGTCGGCCCGTGGCCGGAAGGACTGCCGGCGGGTGAGACGGAACTAGCGGTTAGCGGTAGGCTGGATGCTCGTTACAGAGTAGCGTGGCCGCTTGATTTGATACCGCCGAAGGGCGGGTTATTTTCCCACATTGGAACACACCAGGCGAAAAACGAGCCGTTGAAGGCGCTGGTATGACATTTATAAAGACGCGTAGGCCGCAAGATGTAAAAAACGAGGTGCGATTTCTACAAGCATTATCGGATACGCCCTTTGTGCCGCGTATTATCAGTTATGCAGGTCACTATGTAGAGTTGGAGCATATCGAGAGCGAGACGGTGACAGATGAAGACAAGTTCATTCGAGGCTGCGCTTCCGCTCTATCAGTCATGCGATCTAGGAGCATCCGTCACGGAGACCTTACAGAGTACAACGTCTTGGTGAGGGATAATGTGCCTGTGTTAGTGGACTTCGCTGAGTCAAGGTTCGAGGGTGAGCCTGGCGATGACAAAAGACAGGAAGGGGATGCCTATCATCTGTGGCGCACGGCGTTGCACTATACCACAGATGGACGTAGGGTACTGAGGCGATGGCTGGCTATGAGAGATCACATCGTGGGCAAGACCATGCTCGACATAGGCCCTGCACATGGCTTGTTCATAGACCTTGCTAACGCAGAGGGCTACGAGGCAATGGGGATTGACATACAGCCTGAAGTCAGCCATCCGCATATTAAGACCGCTGATATTTGGGGTCAGTCCCATATCAAGGCTGACAACATTCTCATGCTGGCGGTATGGCCCTATCTGGTACAGCAGGGCGGCTTTTCAAATGCCGCGAGATTACTGACGCAGATTGAGTACAAAGAGCTATTTTTCGAGGCTCAGCTAGTGGGAGACGGTCCAGGGACGTTTGCTTGTGCAGAGGCCGTTGAAGACTTCCTGGCGCTCTTTGGGGATGTGACGCCACTTGTAACTATAGAGATACCGGACCGGCATATTAGCAGGACTACGTACAAGGTGACAGCATGACAACTAAGACCAAAAACAGATTGCAGCCTCACGACCTTGCCAAATGGCGGCAGGCTGCGCTTAACAAGGAGCTTGCCGAAGGCTCGGTGAGGGCATTGCTGGCTGAGTTCTTCGGGTCATATAACCTCGACAAGAACGCTCATTATGTCATCGACTGGAACGGCGACATAATCAAAAAAGAGCCTGTGAACGGAGCGTCAGGAACGTAAGATGAAATTATTCTTAACTCCCAATTATAGAGGCCCAGACCGCGCTGAAGGTGGTATTCGGAGAATAGTTGAAGCTCAGCAGAAATGGCTTACTCAGTTCGGCTTCGATCTGGTGCATTCTGTGGAAGAAGCCGATATAGTGCATTCTCATGTTACAGGTGTGCCCAATGTGCCCGTTGACAAACCATATCTGCTATCAATGCACGGATTATATTGGAGCGAATACGAATGGCCTGCATGGGCTTATAAACTCAACAAAGAAGTCATTGATGCCATGAGACAGGCCGATCATGTTTCTGCACCCTCTGAATGGGTTGCACAAGTGCTGCGTCGTGGGATGTGGCTATCTCCTACAGTGCTATATCACGGGGTTGATCCTGAGGAGTGGGAAGGCGGTACAAATGAGGGGTATGTCTTATTCAATAAAGCTCGGATGGATGGATACTCTGATCCCGCTCCGATGAATGAATTGGCACGCCATAGCCCTTCACTAACTTTCGTCAGTACCTTTGGCGATGCTACTGAGAATGTAAAAATTACCGGAGCGATGCCATACCCAGATATGCAGAAAGTGATTACAAATGCCGGAGTTTACCTCTGTACTACGCGTGAAACACTAGGCATAGGAACCTTAGAGGCAATGGCTGCGGGCGTTCCGGTTGTCGGCTGGAAGTGGGGCGGACAGAGAGAGATTATCAAGCACGGTGAGACCGGATGGCTGGCCGCTCCTGGGGATTACGAGGGCCTGAGAGAGGGCCTTGCCTGGGCCGTTGCAAACAGGAATCGAATTGCGGAAGCGTGTAAGGCCGACGTGCTGGAACGTTGGACTTGGGAACGGGCTATGAAACGCTACGCCGAATTGTATCAGGGCATGATTGCTAACCGGACGTTAACTCCTTCTGCCGTCTCGGTCTCTGTCATCGTGCCCTGTTACAACTTGGCGAAGTATCTGCCGGAGACTTTGGAGAGTGTCCAGTCTCAGACCTTGCAGAATTGGGAGTGCATTATCGTTGATGATGCCAGCACAGATAACAGCGCGGACGTTGCACAGAGGTTTGTCGAGGCAGATAAGCGGTTTAGGTATGTCCGAAACGAGACTAACCAGCACGTAGCTAAAACGCGAAATAGAGGACTGAGATTGGCGACGGGCCGAAACCTTATCTGCCTGGATGCAGACGACCGTATAACGCCACATACTTTAGAGGTATTATCCAACGCTCTTGACAACGATAGAGGAATTCATCTGGCTTACGGCGGCTTACAGATCATGCACGAAAACGGCGTTGTGCGTGAGGGCATCCACGACTGGCCCCCTCCGTTCGACTTTGCGAAACAGATCACGAGGCAGAATCAAGTGCCTACTCTCTGCATGTTTAAGCGGGAGGTTTTTGAGAGGACCGGAGGCTACCGGCATCGAGTGAGGCCGGTCGAGGATGCGGACTTGTGGACCCGTGCGGCAAGTCTCGGATTGATACCGAGCAAGGTGACGGAAGAGCCGCTCTTGCAATACAGAGTACGCTCCAACTCCATCAGCCGGACAATGGTCAATCCAAACTGGACTGACTGGTACCCCTGGAGCCGCAGGAAGGCTTTGCTACCCTTTGCAGCGGTGTTGGAACCGCCGAAGGGGTTGGCGTGGCCCGTCCCGACATATGAACCGTCACAGATAGCCGTGATTATGCCGGTGGGTCCTGGACATGAAGAATTACTCTTGGACGCTCTCGATAG
>Ga0214472_10002631_pt1 | contig 19232 bp, 16 predicted proteins | sample RVTome_6_FD_207662 | JGI IMG/M metagenome (GOLD analysis project Ga0214472, IMG submission 207662) | Soil microbial communities from uranium-contaminated site in the Upper Colorado River Basin, Wyoming, United States - RVT140D175 | ecosystem: Environmental > Terrestrial > Soil > Contaminated >...
CCGATAAGCTTGAGCGGCAGGCAGTAAATCGTATAGCGACCTCGAGCCACCGCGGCCAGGTTCAATCCCTCGACAATCACCACCCCGGCCTCCAGCAAGATGCGATGGGTCGGCGCTCCATTTCCGAATGGTGCGACCGAAAGATAGTCAACCCCGACCAACCGGACCCCCTTGCGAACCAACCATTCGGCCCCGCTGGAATCAACGGCTACAAAGTCACGCCGAAACTTGGGCTCGCCCTTGGCCCAATATTCGGAGTTGCGAGTCTTGAACAACAGCCGCCGGGTACGAGGCGGGATCCCGGCGCCTTCTAGAGTGGAGGCGTCCAAGACTTCCGCTCGCTTCAACTCAATGACGTAGGCCCGCCCGATCAGTGACTTGAGTGGAATTGCTTCCACACTGCGTCCGCCGGGGATGAAGTGCAGTGGAGCATCGATGTGAGTGCCTACGTGCACACCGGCCTCGAACCGCGAGACGTTGGCATGGGCCCCGGCATCCATCGACTGGACCCGTTCGAGCCGCACCGGCGCGTCCCCTGGCCAGACCGGGATCTCCGGCGAGATGCCGACCGAGATATCGTAGATCCGCATGGACGGCGGCGGATTATAGAGTCGATCCCAACAGAATGCGAACCGGGTCTTTCCCGCGACTATAATCGGCCCATGCCCACCAATTGGCAGGCGATCGATCGCGCAATTGATGACCGGCTCGAGAGAACTCTAGCCGAGCTGGGCAAGCTGTGCGCCCAGCCGAGCGTCTCGGCCCACGGATTGGGGATGCAGGAATGTGCCGAGCTTGTGGCCGAGATGCTGCAGGCCAGAGGCTTCGACACCAAAGTCATGGCGACCGACGGACAGCCAGTCGTCTTTGGCGAACGGTCCGGCCGGGGCGACCGAACTTTGCTGCTGTACAACCACTATGACGTGCAGCCCCCGGAACCGCTAGATTTGTGGATCACGCCTCCTTTCGAAGCCAGCCGGCGCGACGGCCAGCTCTTTGCCCGCGGGGTGAGCGATGACAAGGGCCATTTCCAGTGCCGGCTCGCAGCCCTGGACGCTTTCCTGGAAGTTGAAGGGGAGCTGCCCTGTTCGGTCAAGTTCGTCGTCGAAGGAGAGGAGGAGGTCGGGAGCGTCCATCTGCCTGAGTTCGTCAAGCGCCACTCCGGGCTGCTGGCGGCCGACGCTTGCCTATGGGAGTTTGGCGAGATCAATCACGAGGGTACGCCCATTCAAGCTGCCGGAATGCGCGGCATCTGCTATGTCGAACTCAGCGTGGAGACGGCATCCCGCGACTCGCACTCGGGCACGAGCGGCTCGATCTTCCCCAACGCGGCCTGGCGGTTGGTCTGGGCGCTCCGGACCCTCAAAGGGTCGGACGAGATGATCCGGCTACCCGGCTTTTACGATCGGGTGGTACCGCCGACCGAACGCGATCTTTCGCTGTTGGAGCAGATCCCCGACCCGAGTGACCATTTCCGGGAATTCTATGGGATCAAGAGATTCCTAAAAGGAACCGAGGGCGGGCTCGACCTGCTGCGTGAGCAAGTCTTCGTCCCGACTTGTACGATCTGCGGACTGACGGCCGGTTATCAGGGGCCGGGGAGCAAGACTGTTCTCCCCGCCCGGGCCAGCGCCAAGGTAGATTTTCGCCTAGTACCGGATCAGCGGCCCAGCGAGGTCTTGGAGCAGCTGCGGACCCATTTGGACACAGAGGGTTTCCCGGAGGTCGAGATCCTCGAGTTGGGCAGCGAACCACCCGGCCGCACGGATCCGGACGATCCGTTCTTGCAGCTCGTCGTAAACTCGGCCGTCGAGGTCTATGGTGTCCCCCAATTGATCAGTCCGATGGTGGGCGGCTCCGGCCCGAATCACGCATTCATCCATGGGCTCGGCGTGCCGGTGGCGACCGCCGGCCTCGGTTACCCCGGCTCCAACGTTCATGCGCCAAATGAGAACATCGTGATTGATTACTTCGTCCGGGGGGCACGCCACACCGCCAGAGTTCTCGGTTATTTCGGCGCGGGGCTGACCCTTCCGTAGCCGAGCGGGCACATCTATAATCGATCCGGTATCCTCGGGGCGTAGCGCAGCCCGGTTAGCGCACCTGCATGGGGTGCAGGGGGTCGGCGGTTCGAATCCGCCCGCCCCGACTGCGGACCGTCGCAACTTCGCGGCGGTCCGGCCGTTTCACGACCCACTCACGAGATCAGAGCCTGCGCAGGATGACCGATGAAGGTCCAGCTATTCGCCACCTGTTTGGTCGATAGCTTGTTTCCCGAGGTCGGGGAAGCGGTCGTCGAGGTCCTGGCCAAGGCCGGAGTCGAAGTCTGGTTTCCCAAGGGCCAGACTTGCTGCGGGCAACCGGCCCTCAACGCCGGAATGCGGGCCGAGGCTCGCACGCTGGCCCTTCACACCCTGGAGGCCCTGGAGGCCGAGGACGTCGTCGTGGTCCCCTCGGGTTCTTGTTCCGAGATGATCCGGCACCGTTATCCGGAGCTCCTGGCGGACGAACCCGGCCAGCTCAAGCGGGCCCGGCGATTGGCGGACCGGACTTACGAGTTCAGTGAATTCCTGGTCGATCAGCTGCTGGTCGCCGATTTCGGTGCCGCGCTCCCGCTCGTGATTGGATACCACCCCTCCTGCCACTTGCTCAGGGGGTTGGGAGTGGACCGCCAGCCGCTTCGACTGCTGGAAGGAATCGCGGGAGCTTCGACCGAGCGGCTGAGTCCGGAGTGCTGCGGGTTTGGCGGGATGTTTTCGATCGAGATGCCGGAGATCTCAGCCGAGATGCTGGAGCGGACCCTCGATCGGATTCGAAGCTCGGGGATCGAACTCGTGGCGGGATGCGATGTAAGTTGTTTGATGCAGATCGAAGGCGGCCTGCGGCGGGCCGGCTCCTCGGTGCGCTGTGCCCATCTGGCTCAGCTCTTAGCTGGGCGAGAGGCGGGGCTGAAATGACTTTGGCTTTCCGACAGCGTGCCCGCCAGGCGATCGCCGATCCCCAGCTGCAGCGACTGCTGGATCAAAATGCCGATGTCCGCCAGCAGGCTCGGATGGAAGCCCTCGAGGAGCTGCCCCAGTCCGGCGAGCTGCGTGGGCGGGCCCGCTCGATCCGCCAGCAAGTGATCGCCGAGCTAGGCGCCTATCTGGATCAGTTTGGGACCCGCTTGGCCGAGAACGGGATCCAAGCCCAGCGGGCTGCCAACGCGGCAGAGGCTAACCGGTTGATCTTGGACATCGTCCAAAAGCACAAGGCCAAGCTGGTAGCCAAGTCCAAGTCGATGCTGACCGAGGAGATCGGCTTGAACGCCGCCCTCGAAGCCGCCGGGATTCGACCGGTCGAGACCGACCTGGGCGAGTACGTCGTCCAGCTGCGGGCTGAGAAGCCGGCTCACATCCTGACCCCCGCCCTGCATCTAAGTACGAAAGATGTCGCCGAAACTTTCCGGCGCCAGCTTGGCGCGAGCCTGGGTGACGATGTGGAACAGATCAATGCCGAAGCCCGCAGCCGGTTACGGGAAGTCTTCCTGACCGCTCCGGTGGGGATTACGGGCGTGAACTTTGGGGTCGCCGAAACCGGAACGCTGTGCCTGGTGACAAACGAAGGGAACGGTCGGATGGTCGCTACCTTACCGCCGGTGCATATCGCGGTGATGGGGATCGAGCGGCTGGTCCCGACCCTGGACGACCTGGCGGTGATGCTGCGGCTCTTGCCACGGTTCGCGACCGGCCAAGCGATCACCAGCTACGTTTCGCTCATTCACGCTCCCCGCCGGGCTGGCGATCCTGAAGGCCCGACCGAGCGGCACCTGATCCTGGTGGACAACGGCCGTTCAGAGCTGGCGAGCACTCCGGCAGCCGAGTCGCTGCTGTGCATCCGCTGCGGCGCTTGTCTAAACGCCTGCCCGATCTTTCGCGAGGCTGGCGGCCACGCGTATGACAGCGTGTACTCCGGACCGATCGGAGCCGTGTTGTCGCCTGGGTTGTTCGGACTCGAGAAGTACGGGCATCTCGGCAAGGCCTCGACCCTCTGCGGCGCCTGCACGGAGGCCTGCCCGGTTGGAATCGACATCCCCGGCTTGCTGCTGAACGTTCGGGCTGAAGTCGAGCCGAAGCCGCTCGGCCGCGGCCTCCGGCTGTTCAGTTGGGTGGCCCGCTCGCCGACCCGCTTCCGCTGGGCCCAACGGACGGCAGCATTGGGCGGCCGGTTGTTGGCGCGGCGAGCCGGGTGGATCACCCAGCTCCCCGGACCGTTCGCGGAGTGGACCCACTTCCGCGACTTCCCGCCGTTCGCCTCCCGGCCGCTCCGTTCACGGCTTCGAAGGGCGAGACGGCCGGCCAAGGATCGCCTACCCGAACTCGAGCCGGAGGAGGTCGCACCCGCCGCTGCTCAGGAGGCCGGCGAGCCCGACGACCGGATCAATCGATTTGAAGCGAAGCTCAAGGCCCTGGGCGGCGAAGTGATCCGCTGCGCGGAGTTCGAGGCTGCGGACCGAATCGTCGGTCAGCTGTATGTGCTGGGAGCCAGCCGATTGTTGTCGTGGGGACCGGTAGAGCCGATTCTTTTTACTGTGCTCCAGCGGCTGGAGCGGGAGGGTTTTCCGGTCGTTCAGCCGGAGGTACCGGAGGGCGCCCGCGGGACGCGGGCGATCCGTGCATTTGGTGAGTTCCCGGTTGGGTTGACCGGGGCCGTGGCCGGTCTCGCAGACACCGGGTCGCTGATCCTCTCGGGAGGTTCGCGGCGGTCGCTGCTGCCCTCGCTGCTGCCCGAAACGCACTTAGCGGTCGTGCGATCGAAAGACATCTATGCTGATCTGGAGGGGTGGCTGCGGGCGGTCGGCTCTCCCTATGTGGCCGGGAGTTCCAATCTAGTGTTGATCAGCGGGCCTTCGCGAACGGCCGATATCGAGATGACCCTAACGATGGGCGTACACGGTCCACGGCAACTGATTGTCTTCCTGATCGAGTAGTAGTTGCTGCCGCCCGGAGAGCCTCGTGGCTCCCTCAGGCGGAGCGGGCTTCTTCCTGCAGTTTCTCGCCCGAGAGCGCCTCCAGAACCCCGATCACGGCAGAGTTATCCAGCTCGCGCATCCCGAGCTGCAGCATCGCTTCAAAGAGCTGCATGTTTGCCGCAGTTGCGGGCAGCGGCATCCCGTAGGCCCGCGCCGTGTCGAGAGCGATGGCCAGATCCTTGTGCATCAGGTGGGCCTTGAACCCGGGCCGCCGCTCCCCGGCGAAGAGCCGGGGAGGTTTGACGTCGAGCGTCCAGCATTGTGCCGCTCCGCCCTTGATGGCGTCCACCACTCGAAGTGGGGAGACGCCTAACTTCTGGGCCAGCAGCAGCAACTCCCCCATAGCGACCATTTGAGCGGCCACCATGATCTGGTTGCAGGCCTTGGCCACCTGCCCGGCTCCGCTCTCGCCAACGTAGGTAATGGTCTTGCCGACGGCCTCAAAAACCGGCCTGGCCCGTTCAAATGCCGCCGGAGGGCCGCCGACCATGATTGCCAGGGTGCCGGCTTTGGCGCCCACGTCGCCGCCCGATACCGGCGCGTCCAGCGCCGAAATCTCGTGGTCCCCGAGCCGGTCGGAAATCCGGCGGGCCAGCTCGGGTTTGATCGTACTGTGATCGATGAAGAGGCTGCCGGATTGAGCTCCCTCCAGGATTCCCGCGCTCCCGAGCACCACGGCCTCGACATCCGGCGAATCCGGCAGGCAGGTGATCACGATCTCAGAGGACTCGGCCACCTCCCGAGCCGAACTGGCCACCGCCGCGCCGGCGGCGGCCAATTCCTGGACCGGTCCAGGGCTGCGACTGTGGACGGTGAGCTCGAAGCCGGCCTTCACGAGATTGAGCGACATCGGCTTTCCCATCAGGCCAAGCCCGATGAACCCGATTCGTCTGTCCATGTTCACCTCAACCTGACTTGATCGGTTAATCTCTGCCTGATCACGCACGGCCTGCCCGGCTTGAGGCCCCCTCTTCGATCGGATACAATCGCCTTCAGCCCCTGTAGCTCAGTGGATAGAGCGCTGCCCTCCGGAGGCAGATGCCGGCGTTCGAGTCGCCGCAGGGGCGCTGCAGGCCCCGGCCGCCCACCGGGGCCGTTTACTTTCCCAGACGCTGCCTGAGAGCTCCGATCAACGCGGGGAGGATCTGGTGTAGGTCGCCAACCACGCCGAAGCGGGCAAGCTTGAAGATCGGGGCGTCGGGATCCCGGTTGATGGCCACAATCGTTTTGGCCGTCCGCATTCCGGCCAGGTGCTGGATCGCTCCGGATATCCCGCAGGCAATGTAGAGATCCGGAGAAACGACCTTCCCGGTTTGGCCGACCTGGTGAGCATAGGGGATGTAGCCGGCGTCCACCGCCGCCCGGCTGGCCCCAACCGCGCCTCCCAAAACCTGCGCCAACTCTCCGACCAATTTGAAACCCTCCCGCGCCCGCCAGATCTCCTGCTCCTTCTCACTGGTGAGCTCGGCTGGCGGCTGCAGCCCGGGATTGTTCGCAACTCCACGTCCACCGGAGACGATGATGGCCGCGTCGGCCAGGCTGACCCCACCGCCGGACGGCTTGTAGCCCGTTACTTCCGTGCGCGGCTGGCCGAGATCCAGCTCAACTCGGGTGATCTCGCCTGCCCGAGCGGGATCGGGTTCGGGCGCGGGGAATGATCGGCTGCGGACGGTGAGCAGCTGGGGCCGGTGGGCGAGGTTGACCTCCTTCGTCAGCAGCTTTCCGGCGTAGATTGGCCGGGTTGCGACGATCGCGCCGTTCTGTCGGTCCAGCTGGATCGCGTCGGGGGTGATTCCGGTACCCAGGTCGACCGCCACCAGAGCGGCCAGCTCGCGGGCGCGGCTGGTAGTTGGGAAAAGGACCGTGGCGGCCCCGCTCTGGCGGATGATCTCGCTCAGGCCGTCGGCGTAGACCTCCGGCCGGAACTCCTTGAGTCGATCGTCGTCTGCCAGGACCACCCCGTGCGCGCCGCGGCTGACTGCCTCGCCGGCCAGCGCCTCGACCCCCTGGCCCATCACCACTGCCTTGATCTCGGAGCCCTCCGCAAGTCGAGCCCCGGCCCCTAGAGCTTCCCAGGCAACTGTCGGTGCCGTCCCGCCGAAATGATCGATGTAGACCAGCACCATCAGATAAGCTTCTCTTCGATCAGCCGGTCCACCAGGGCCGCGGCCTGTTGCTGGGCTGTCTCCCCCGACATGAACTCACAGCTCTGCTCGGTCCGAGCCGGTGCAGTCACTTCCGGCCAGCTTAGAGCCGGCTCAGGGACGGGCTGCAGGCCGATCTCGGTCGCGGTCCAGACCGGGATCTCGGCCTTGGAGGCCTTTCGAATCCCCATGAAGGATGGGTAGCGGGGTTCGTTAATCTCTTTCACGACGCTCACTACGGCGGGGAGCGGGCTGCGCACGATCTGTCGGCCCTCCTCCAGGAGGCGTTCTACCGTGATGGTCTTCGCCGCCGGATCGAGCTCGCTGATGGCTGCAACCAAGTTCAAGGATGGCCAGCCCAGCCGGCGGGCAACCTGAGGACCGGTCACTCCGGTATCCGTGTCGACGGCTGCCTTGCCGAAGAAGACGAGATCCGAAGCATCGATCCGCTTGATCGCCGCCGCCAAGGCCGCGGAAGCGACCAGCGAGTCGGCTCTTTCGAAGGCCGGATCGCTGAGCAAGACGGCTTCGTCGCAGCCCATGGCCAGTGCTTGTTTCAGCGACTCTTTGGCCGCCTCCGCACCGAGGCTGAGTGCCGTGACGCTCCCGCCATGGGCTTCCTTGGTCCGCAGCGCTTGCTCGATTGCGTATTCGTCCCACGGATTCAGGACGAGCGGGGCGTCGCCCCAGGAGGCCTTCCCTCCAACGACGGTTAGGGTCGCGGCGGTATCTGGGGTTTGTTTGACACAGACGATAACTTTCACAAGTCTGTCCTCACTGCTTCAACGGCTGACGATGGGCGGCGAGTCGAGCTCGGCCTGCCACCGGGTCGACTCATAGGCCGGCATCTCGCGGCGCAATGCCTTATCGGTGCGATTCCCAAGCGCATAGCCGGCTTGGATCAGCGAATGGATCTCATTGGTTCCCTCGTAAATCATTGCGCCGCGGGCATTGCGTAAGTAGCGCTCCACTGGGAATTCATCACTGTAACCGTAGCTTCCATGTACTGCGATCGCCTCGGAGGCCGCATGGAAGGACGCATCGGTGGCGAACTGCTTCGCCCTGGAGGTCTCGACCGTGTTCCGAACCCCTTGGTTCTTCAGCCAGCCGGCTTTCAAAAAGAGCAGCTTGGCAATCTCATAGTCGCTCGCCATCCGGGCGATCTTAGCCTGGACCAGTTGATGTTCGGCAATCGGCTGCCCAAACGTCTTGCGACCATTTGCGTATGCCACGCTGGCTTCGAGGCAGGCCCGAATCAGCCCGGCAGCTCCGGCGGCTACTGTATAGCGACCGCTGTCGAAGGCCGACATGGTGATCTTGAATCCCTCGCCGTGCTCGCCGAGGCGGCTGGCAGCGGGCACCCGAACGTCCTGCATAGAAATCCATCCGGTCGAGCCCGCCCGGACTCCGAGCTTCCCTTTGAGATCTCCCGTCGTAACCCCCTTGCTGTGCAGATCCACAATAAAGGAGGAGAGCCCCTGGCTGCGCCGCTTGGGGTTCGGATCAGTGCGGGCGGTGAGCAGGGCGAAGTCCGCCTTACTGGCGAGTGAAATCCACATCTTCTCGCCGTTAAGGATGTAGTCGGACCCATCCTGCTTGGCGGTTGTTTGAAGATTCGCAACGTCCGAACCCGCCCCAGATTCCGAGAATGCTCCGCAGCCGATCTTTTCGCCTCGGGCCAAGGGAACGAGGAACTCAGCTTGCTGGGCCTCGGTTCCCCACTGAAGGAGGCTGAGCCCACAGAGACCGACGTGAACCGACATTACGACCCGGAGGGTCGTGTCGACTGCCTCCAATTCTTCGCAGGCCAGCCCCAGGGAAATGAAATCCATCCCCTGACCCCCAAGGTTGACCGGGAAGCAGATACCGAGAATCCCGAGCTCGCCCATCCTGGGCAGTACTTGGGGAGCCATCTCCTGCTTGCGGTCCCACTCCTGTATCGAGGGAGCGATTTCCTTCTGCGCAAACTCGCGCACCATCTTCTGGACCAGTTCGTGTTCTGGTCCCAGGCTGAAATCCATGCCAGCGGTCTCCTGCAAATTCGTCCGCAATTATAGCCTTGGGACCTTGCTAGACTGCAGGGTGCCCGCCGCTATAATCCCCCGACATGGAATGGCTCCGCCCTCGCGCGGTCCAGCTCGCGCTTTCGATTGGACTGCTTTTCGCACTGGCGCCCACTCCAGCCTCCCGTGTGCTCGCTGCGCGACTGCGGGCCGGAGTCGATGCGCTGCAGTCCGGCCAATCCGAACGAGCCCTGGGCGAGTTCGAGCTGGCCCTTGTGCTCGAGCCAGAGCTCCCCGCGGCACACTGGCTTGCGGCGCACTCGGCGATGATGCTTGGTGCTCCGATGAAGGCCCGGGGGCATCTGGACGCGAGCTATGGTCTAGCAGAAGAGACCGAGTGCCTCGAGGTCGCTGTGAGTCTAGCGTTCGGAGAGCTTTCCGAGGCGGTTGAGCGGCTCTCGGCCGCCAAGTCAGAGTGCTTGGCCCAGGTGCCACAACTTGAGGCCGCAATCGACGGGTTCGTGCTGAGCGGCCGGCCCGAAGCTGCGCTCGCCCTCTTGGAGCGGATGGCAACTCTGCAGCCTGCCTGGGCCCATTTCCGGCTGGGTCAATGGTACGCGGTTCGCCAACCCGAACTCGCACTCAGCCACCTGGCGCTGGCGGGCGTACTCGACCCGCAATCCGCCGACTACCTAGGCCAGTTGATCGAGGTAATCGAACAGGCTCAGTCCCAAGCCGACCCGTCGTTCAGCCTCGCCCAGGTTGGGCAGTTCATGGCCAGATCCGGCGATTGGTCACTGGCGGCGGAGGCTTTCAGCAATGCGCTGGCCATCCGGCCGGACTATACCGAGGCCCGGGCCTACCTGGGCCTGGCACTCGATCAATCGGGAGCAGATGGTTTCGAGCAGCTGGAACGGGCGGCTGAGGAGGCCCCCGCGGCGGCCCTACCTCAGGAGCTGCTCGGCAAGCACTGGCGCTCGCGTGGAGACCCGACTCGCGCCCTTCAGGCCTTCGAACGGGCCGCCACCCTTGCACCGGACGATCCCTTGATTGCGGTTGATCTGGCCGCGGCCTACGTAGCCTCTGGAGATTTGATCTCAGCCAAGGCCGCCTACCTGCACTCCACCGAAGTGGCGCCGGACGAGCCACTCTATTGGACCCTCCTGGCACAGTTTTCCCTGGATCATGAGATCGAGGTCGCGACCCTCGGCCTCCCGGCCGCCCGCCGGGTCGTCCTACTCAGCCCGGGCCAGGCCAGCGCCCTGGATATGCTCGGCTTCTGCCATTACCTGCTTGGAAACTGGAAACTCGCCGAGCGATTGTTGACTAGGGCCGTTGAGGCAGACTTGGACCTGGCCTCAGCCCACTACCACCTGGGGCTGCTCCAGCTTGTTCTCGGGGACCTTAGCTCCGGGCGCCGGGCTCTTCAAACCGCCTCACGATTGGACGAGGGCGGATGGGTTGGAACTCTGGCGAGGCGCTCTTTGGAGAATCTGGGTCCTTAAGATGCCTGGCGGCCGTCGCTTACCGGATGGATCGCTTCTAGCGGCCGGCCTGCTTCTGGCCGCCTGTCAGAGCCTCGCCCCGCGAGTAGATCCAGGTCAGGTCATCTTTCAGGACGACTTCTCCCGCCCGACCAGTGGCTGGGACCGCTACCACGACACCACTTATCTCTCGGACTACTCTGAGGGCTCCTACCGGATCCATGTTCTGAATCCCAACACCGACGCCTGGGCCAATCCCAACTTGACTCTGTCGGATGTCCGGATAGAGGTAGACATCACCAAAGTCGGCGGGCCCGATAATAACGTCTTTGGCGTGCTGTGCCGCTATCAGGACTCGCGCAATTTCTACTTCTTCCTTGCTTCCAGCGACGGCTATGTTGGGATCGGGGTCTATAAGGACGGAAGGCGCGGGCTGCTCAGCGACAAGAGCCTGCTGCCATCGGAGGCGGTCCATCGTGGTCTGAGCTCCAACCATTTGAGGGCGGATTGCGACGGCTACCGCTTGGCGCTGTTTGTCAACGGCCGGCTGGTGGCCGAGGCCCAAGCAGCCGAATGGCAGAGCGGTGACATCGGACTGATCGCCGGGACCTACGATCTGCCCGGTACCGATGTGTTGTTCGACAACTTCTCAGTCTTGCAACCCTCGCCCTGAGCCTCGCTTCGGCATCCTACTTATGTTAGTTACAATCCCCCTCTTCGGGGCCGCCGACGGCCGACTCAGGTCGCTGCTGTATAATCGCAGGGTGGTAACGAAGCCAGAATTGGAATCCCGTCTTCACGAAGCAATCCGCAGTTCCGACGATGTCGCCAAGCGGACCCTGAGGATGATCCTCACGGCCTGGAAGCTGGCCGAAGTCGAAATCGGAAGTCCGTTGGACGAGCCGGGCACCCTCTCCCTGCTGCAGAAAGAGGCGAAAGGCCGCCGCGAGACCATCGCCGACGCCGAGCGAGCAGGCCGGCAGGACATGATTCGGGCGGCGAACGCCGAGCTCGCATTCCTGGAGACCTTTCTGCCCCGGCCGCTTACCGATCGGGAGCTTGAAGACCTGGCACTGCTAGCCATCCAGGAGGTGGGTGCCAGCGGACCCGAGCAGATGGGCCTGGTCATGAAGGCCCTCTTGCCGGCCGTGCAGGGCCGGGCCGATGGCAAGGCGGTCAGCCAGGCGGTTCGGAACTTGCTCAAAGCCTCCTGAGGCGGCATGGAATCCCCTGAAAACCTGAGCTTGAGAAGACGGCTGCTGCGGGTGTGGGATGCCACCCGGCTCGGGCTAATTCTGAGTCTGGGCGTCATCGGAACTGTGGCAGGGATCTCGATTGGCACGCTTCAGGACAGATCCGCCCTGGGCCTGGCGGTTGGCGACGTTTCCCCCCAAGACCTGCTGGCCCCCTTCGCTTTGACCTACGAAAGCGCGGTCCTCACCGAACAGGGCCGGGCTGCAGCCGAAAGCGCGGTACCGGATTTGTTCGATCCGCCCGACAGCGCGATTGCCCGAAAGCAGCTCGAGCGGCTCAAGTCAGGATTGGAGTCCATCGCCGCGGTGCGAGCGGATGACTCTGTCAGCGCGCAACAACGGCTGCAGAGCCTGCTCGGCCTCCCAGAGGTCCAAATTACTCCCGAAACCGCTCAGGCTATTCTCAATTTGCCCTCCTCCCGCTGGGAAGCGCTTCGGCTCGAGGCTGTAATCGTGCTGGAACAGGTGATGCGGGGTGAAATTCGGGAAGGCGAAGTGGAGGATGCCCGGCGGGGCCTGCCTACCCTGGTCAGCATCAACATGGCGGAGGACCAGGCCATCCTGGTGGTCGAGTTGGTCGGGGCCTCAATCGCCCCCAACGCCCTTTATAACGCAAGTGCTACCCAACTGGCCCGCCAGGCGGCCTGGGATTCGGTCGCCCCGGTCAATCGCAGCTTCGCGCTGGGGGAGACGATCATTACCCGCGGCCAGGTGGTCGGCGAGCTTGAGATCGAGGCCCTGAGCAAGTTCGGGCTGCTCGAGCCACCGAATCGATTCACAAGCTTGGCTGTGAATGGATTGATCGTGACCGTGTTGGGCGCGGCCGTGGCCCTCTTCGCCCATCGGGCCTTCCCTGATTTCGTCGGCAGCTTGCGGCTCGTGGGCCTGACCGCCCTGCTGTTTGTTGTCACCGCTTTGGGGATGGGCTTCGCGATCCCCGAACGTACGATACTGCCCTACCTCTTCCCGGTGGCGATGCTCCCGATGCTAATGGCGATCCTGGTCGGGCCAGGAATGGGCGTCATGGCTGCCTTAGTGCTCGGCACCCTGGGCGGGCTAGCTGCCCAGCGGGGACTTGAGCTGGGCCTATATTACATGCTCGGAGGGGTGCTGGGCGCGCTAACCATTGGCCGGGCAGAGCGACTCAGCATATTTGTCTGGGCCGGACTGGCGGCCGACCTGGCCGCAGTGGCAGTGGTGGTCGCGTTCCGATTTCCGGATCCGGCCACCGACACGATCGGCAAGGCCTCCTTGTTGGGAGCCGCCCTCGCGAGTGGGCTTTTCTCGGCCAGCCTGGTATTTGGGCTGTTGGTATTAATCGGCAACCTGCTCGGGATCACCACCAACTTGCAACTGATTGAACTCTCCCGCCCGGATCACCCACTGCTTCAGCAGCTGCTGCGGTCGGCTCCCGGGACCTATCAGCACAGTTTGCAGGTTGCCAACCTGGCCGAACAGGCCGCCCGGTCGATCGGAGCCAACGCGATGCTGACTCGGGTCGGGGCCCTGTACCACGACGTCGGGAAGTCGGTGCAGCCCCAATTCTTCATCGAAAACCAGCTCTCCGGCCACAATATCCACGAGCAGCTCGATCCCGCGACCAGCGCCAGCATGATCTTGGCACACGTTCCGGAAGGTGTCGAACTGGCCCGCAAGTATCGGTTGCCGAAAGTCGTCGCTGATTTCATTCCCGAACACCACGGCAAGATGCTCACCAGCTACCAGTTTCACTCCGCCCGGGAGGCCGCCGGCAGCAACGCGGCAAGCATTGACCCGCGACAGTTCACCTACCCGGGCCCCCGGCCGCGGTCCAAAGAGACCGCCATCCTGATGCTGGCCGACGGGGTAGAGGCCAAGATCCGGGCCGACATGCCGGAAGACGAAGCTGCCTTGGGCGAGGCCGTCGCCTGGGTTATCGAGGATCGGCTGGCCTCCGGTCAGCTAGCTCGCACCGACCTGACTTTGAAAGATTTGGACACCATTCGGCGATCCTTTGTGACGACACTGCGCAGCATCTACCACCCTCGAATCCGCTATCCCGCCGAAGCCGCGGAACGAGAACTTGCCCCCAGCCCGCCGGCCACCAATCGGGCCCAGGACGGGTCGGGCACCCACCCAGGTTCGGCGGAGCCGAACCAGCCGCTTTCTCCGGTTCGTGAACCCCAGGAACGGTGACCCTTCAGATCCTGGTTGAGCCCGGCCCGCTGGGAGATGGCTTCAGCCAGGCACTCCACGCAGCGGCCGAGGCGACCCTCCAGGATCAAGGAGTCGAGCAGGCCAGTCTTACGGTTGTGCTCGCCGATGAAACCCGGATGGCGGCCTTCAACCTCGAGTTCGCCGGAAAGAGTGAACCCACCGACGTACTTTCCTTTCCGGATGGCAAACCGGATCCTGACTCGGGTCGGATCTATCTTGGAGACGTGATTGTGTGTCCGCCAATCGCACGAGCTGGCGCAGCACTCGGTCAGCACAGCCTGCTTGACGAATTGACCCTGCTGACCATTCACGGCGTGCTCCATCTCCTCGATCACGACCACGACACTGCAGGACATCGCGCGCAGATGTGGGAGGCTCAAGCCCGGATCCTGCGCCGGCTTGGCAGCCCGGTCAGGCTGCCCTGAGTTGAGCCCGATGGGAAGTCGTGGTTCCCTGATTGCTTCTTTTCGAAACGCCCTATCCGGACTGGGCCAACTGCTGCGGTCCCAACGCAACGCCCGGATCCACCTTGCGATCACGCTGGCCGTCATTACGGTGTCGGGCTGGCTGCGGCTCTCGACCGGCGATTGGGTTCTGCTGGCCTTGGCGGCCGCTTTGGTCTGGACCGCCGAGCTCATCAACTCTGCCCTGGAGGCAGTCGTCGATCTGGCGACTAAGGAGTGGCAACCGCTGGCCCGCGATGCGAAGGATCTAGGCGCGGCGGCCGTTCTGGTGGCCGCGGTCGGAGCAGCCGTGGTAGGCGTGCTGGTCCTGGGTCCCCCGCTGTTTCGCCGGGTGTTTTCGTCCCCCTAAAGCTCTCATTGCAAGCCACCTTTGACTATGACATAATGACCTCTCGCCTGATCAAGCGCTCGACGGTGCGCGTCAAAAGGAACTGAACGTGAGTGAAGATGGCCGCGGCATGCAAGACAGCTTGTATCGTGCCGCCACAATCTCCTTCGATTTCTACAACCCGAGCGAAGCGCTTGCCGAGCTCTTGAAGATGGCTAAGGAGCTGCTCGGGGCCCAGCGGGCGGCACTCTATGAATACGAAGAGAACGGGACAGGCTTTACGCCGCGTGCCTCAGCCGGAGTCCCAATTGCCGAGTTGGGCCGGTTGTCTTCCAACCCCGATCACCCGGTGCTCCGCCAGGTTCTGACCACCCACCGAGCCAGCACCACCGATGGTACTCGCGGCTCCATGGGGCTCCCGCTTTCTCCTGGCGCCGTCGCCTGCGCTCCTTGTTTCACCAGCGGGAAGACGATCGGGCTGGTATTCGTGGCGAACGAAAACGGCCAACCCTATGGCCAGGCTGAACTCTCGACCCTCGACGTTTTGGCGGCCCGAGCTGCCGAAGTTCTCGCCTTCGCCCGCCAGACCGCCAATCAGACCTACCTGTTCAACAAACTCACCTGGCTCTATCAAGCCAGCAATGCGATGATCACCGGATCGCACACTCAACAGGAAGCCGTTAGCCAGATGGCGACCCATCTGTTGAAGGCAACCTCGGCCGGGATCTGTGAAGTGCAGGTCGTGGGGGATGGGACGGAACAAACGACCCGTTTTCAACAAGCGCTCGGCCAAGCCGTTCCCCACACCAAGGTCCTCGACTCCCACAGCCAGCCACCCGATTATCCGATCCATCAGCAGGTGCTTAATGATCTCCAGCCGGCGATGATCAGTTTGCGGCCGCCGACCGGTTCAGGTGAAGACCTCGCCTTGCTCGAGTCGGAAGGGTTCAGCGCTGCGGCCATCTTTCCGCTGGTGGCATCGAGTGAAGCGCTTGGCCTGGTTCGGGTGCTTTACGACCAGCCCGGCCGCCAGATCGACGATCAGGAGATGGAGTTGGCCCAGGCGATCGTAAACATTGGGGCCATCGGCCTCCAAGACGCCATCCACTTGGAGACCGCCGAAGCGCGGGCCAGCCAATTGCAAGTGTTGGGCGACATCGGCCGCGAGATGACCTCGACCCTCGATCTGGAGAAGGCCCTCCGAAACTCGATGACCAATGCCCAGAAAATGCTGCAGGTCGAGGCGGTCGTGCTGTTTCTGCTTGACGAGGAAGGCAAGAAGCTGAGGTTGAAGGCCAGCGGCGGCCGGCATGTCCGCATCCGGGATGTCGACATCGGCTTGGAAGCGAGCATTGCGGGCTGGGTGGTACGCAACAAGCAACCAAATATTGTTAACGATGTCCGCACCAATTCGCTGTTTCATAACGCCATTGACACCCAGACTGGCTTGCTCACCCACTCGGTCTTAGCCGTCCCGCTGGAGACTCGCGGCGAGGTGCTCGGCGTAATCGAGGCCATCAACCATCCCCGAGGCGCCTTCAATCAAACCGACGCCCAGATGCTGGCTTCGGTCGCCTCCTGGGCGGCCATCGCCCTCGACAACGCGAATTTGTTTCAGCGGGTGGCCGAAGAAAGCAAGCGGGTGACGGAAGAAAAGAGCCGGCTGCAAGCGACCCTTGAGGAGACCGTTGACGCGGTCGTCCTCACCGATCCGGCGGGGCGCATCATTCTGGTCAATAAGGCCGCCGCCCAAGCGTTCCGGATCAACGCCGAGAAAGCGAAGGACCGCCCAGCCGACGATATTTTCTTCGACCACCCGCTCGGCGATGCACTGATGAGCCAGACAATCGAGCTGCCTACCAGCCTAGAACTGACTACCCCCAGCGATCGCACCATGTACTCGACGATCAGCGAAGTCACCGACGTGGGCCGGGTGGTCGTGATGCAGGACATCACGGCCTTGAAGCAAATCGACCGGATGCGGTCCCAGCTGCTGGGAACCGCAGCCCACGACCTTAAGAACCCGCTCAACGCCATCCGGCTCGGCGCCGATCTGCTAAGCGATGCTCCCCTTAGTCAGCAGCAGCGCAAGGCCCTCGACATGATGCACCGGGCAACTGACAGCATGACAAATCTGATTACCGGACTGCTCGAGACTATTCGAGTCGAGTCCACCGCCAATATCCTCTTTGAACCCTGCAACATCAATGACCTGGTCCGGCGCGCCATCGAAGATCTGCGCCCGCTGGCTGAGGCTCAGGAGCACGTGATCGAGTACAAGCCGCCGGAGGAGTCATTGCTCATCATGGGGGACCCGAACCGGCTGAATTCGGTCATGAACAATTTGCTCAGCAATGCAATCAAGTTTACCGATCCCAGGGGATTGATCCGGGTCGAGGTCAGCTGGAACGATGATGAAGCGATCATCAGCGTAACTGACAACGGCCCCGGCATCCCGCAGGAGGAGATGCCGCGAGTCTTCGAGCATCTCTTCCGCGGCCGGGCCTCGGTGCGCGACCCCAACAATCCCATCGAAGGGACCGGATTGGGCTTGGCCTTGGCCAAGACCGTGATCGAACAGCACGGCGGACGACTGTGGGTGGAAAGTGAAGAGGGCAAAGGCAGCACCTTCCGCTTCGCCCTTCCCCGGGAGGCAACTCCCAAGACCGGTTCGCTCCGACGCGAAGAAGCCCGTTAGCCGCACAATCCAACATGGCCAAAGCCGCCTTCAGGTTCGGCACCGTTGGCATTCCGCGGTCCACCCCGCCTAAGCCGGGCGGCGCGGTTGGCGGCGTGCTCCGATTGAGCGAGCTGGGGCTGGACGCCTTTGAGATTGGATGGGTGCAGTCGGTCCGGGTAAAAGTGGAGACCTGCCAGAAGATTAACGAGGCTGCCGCCATGGCGGACGTGGCAATCAGCGTCCACGCGCCCTACTTCATCAATCTGAACGCCACCAAGGAGGAATGGCCCAAGAGCCGCAAGCGACTGATGGACGCCGCCCACTACGGCAACTTGGCCGGCGCGACCGACATCATTTTCCACCCGGGGTCGTATTTCGGTCTGCCGCCGAATCAGGTGCTCCAAGTCGCAGTCCCTAGGCTGCAGGGTTGCATCGATGAGCTGCGGGCCGCAGACAATCCTGCGATGCTGCGGCCGGAGACGATGGGCAAGAGCGCCCTGTTGGGCACCCTAGCCGATGCGCTGGTGTTGGCGAAGGAGATCGAAGGCGTCCTTCCGTGTGTCGACTTCGCCCACCTGCATGCCAGGGCCGGCGATGGAACCGTGAACTCATACCCCGAGTGGGTCGCCGCACTCACGAGTTACAAGAAGGCGCTCGGGGCCCAGGCGATGAAGCGAATGCACATCCATCTCTCAGGCATCCAGTACGGCCCCAAGGGCGAGCGAAAACACTTGATGCTGGCGGAGTCCGACTTCGATCTGAATGGTCTGCTGAGGGCGCTGCGGGAGTTCAACTGCCAGGGGCGGATCCTCTGCGAGAGTCCGGTCATGGAGCAGGATGCGGCCGTCATTAAGAAGGGCTGGCAGCGGGTAGCCAAGTAGCTCCCCGCTGAGCAACTGCTCATGAACTCAAAATGGGGCTGCCGATTGCGGCAGCCCCATTTTGCTTCTTAGCTCTGATGGGATCCGGTTAGGCCGAGACCTGCTCATCCGGATTTGGAGCCTGATCCGGTCTGCGGTCGGGACGATCCTCCGGGTTTCGGCCCGGCCGATCCTCCGGCCGAGGCCGGTCCTCGGGGGCCTGGCGGGCCGCAACCCAGATCGCAACCAGGTCGCCGTCGGTTTGCTTGGCGCCTACCGCCGCAAACATACCGAATTCCAACTCCTCAAAACTGCCGATTCCCTTGTAGTGAGTGTCTTGGGTCACGGCGAAGGTGAGCAGCTCGCCTTCACGGGTCATGAGGGTGAACGATCCATCGCCCTTGGAATCGACTCGGCCGGCCGCGCGCACATCGACTCTCGGCCGCTCCGGACGATCTTCCGGATTCCCAGCCGCCACGAGCAGCGCTTGCAAAACCCCCTCTTTCTTGATCCCGGCCACCATGGCCTTCATCCCCGGCTCGAGGTCATCGATGCCCTGCACCGAGCCATCCGGGCCGCGATAGTGGGTTCGCTCGCCGGTCTGAAACTCCAGCTGCTCCCCGGCACGGGTCAGCAAGCTAAACGTGCCTTGGCCGGGCTCCACCCCGGTGATCTCGCCAGCGTACCGAAATCGCTCGGGTTGAGGATGCTCTTCCTCGGCGAACGCGGTACTCGGAACCAACTGCGAGAGTAGAACGATACCGATTGTGGCTACACGCACTCTGTTCATTATGATCCACCTCCGTGGT
>Ga0214472_10002633_pt1 | contig 19211 bp, 24 predicted proteins | sample RVTome_6_FD_207662 | JGI IMG/M metagenome (GOLD analysis project Ga0214472, IMG submission 207662) | Soil microbial communities from uranium-contaminated site in the Upper Colorado River Basin, Wyoming, United States - RVT140D175 | ecosystem: Environmental > Terrestrial > Soil > Contaminated >...
AGGCGAAGCTCGAGATCGACCCGATCGATGGACCCGGCATAGAAAAGATGGTGAACGGCTTGTATGAAATCGAGCCCGCCATCGTGAATCGAGTTAAACAGATACTCGAGTCAAAGTAGGAGGGAGAAAAAGGGACGGGCACTTTCAATTGAAGCGGCGAACGCCGCTGTGACCTGGGTCGGGTCTATGGATTCTTATTTGTGAATGCTTTCTGCCGCGGATCGCAGAGCCGTTGCCAGCGGGAGCGCGTCTTGAATCCTTGGCGCCACAAACTTTGATTTGCGCCGCTTGGCCCGTGCGTTGGGCTAAAGAAAATTCCCGCTCTCTCGCTTTCACACTTTGAGAATTCTCAAAACCTAAACGCGTCCCCCGATCGACGATACTTTCGCAATTGCGCAACTACGCAACTACCCGTTTCTGCTCCCGCCGCGCTTGAGCGAATCCGGTGACTTGCTCAAGTTGCGTAACTCGAAACGGTTTCGATCGCGGAAAACGGGACGGGAAGACCTCTAAATTGGCAGTGGCAGGCCCCCGGCCCAATATGGTAACTTTAATGGCGGTGGAGAACCCCACGGCCTGGATAGTGTCAGATCCCGATCATCTTGGAGGAAAGCCGCGTGTCCGGGACACCCGCATCGCTGTCGCGTTGCTCTTGGAATGGCTGGCGGCCGGAATGACCATCGCCGAGATCGTGAAGGAGTATCCCAGCTTGACGGAAGAGGCGATTCGCGGAACGCTGGAAGAGCTAGCCCGTTCCGATCTGCTCACCCGCGGTGAAGATCCTTCTAGACGAGAACATGCCTGAGCCGCTGTTGAGACGGGGTTAAAAAGGGGCCAGTGGTCTGTCCCGCTGCTATATAGGAGGTTCTCTATGGGCAGTCAATCCGCCGTGCAGAAATTCATCGCCTCGGCACGCCGGCTTCACGCCGAGGAGAAGGATACAGAGAAGCGTTGGGAAAAAATGACGCCGCTGTTGCGGGAATTGTTGGCCGATCCGGCGGTGAAAGAGCAGTCAATGAAATGGCCCGATTGTTCCCAGGGCGGCGAGCGGGCGGAAAATTTACTTTTTTACGAAGACCCGGACTACAAGTTCGTCATCAACGGTCTCATCAAAGCGCCCAAGACTCGCACGCAAATCCACGATCACGCGCATAACTGGACCCTCTACGGCGTGCTCGACGGCGCGGAGACCATCATGCGGTATGAGCGCGTGGACGATCGATCCAAGCCCGGCTACGCGGAGATCCGCGGTATCAGCAAGCTCCGCGCCGGACCGGGAGAAGTCGACTTGGTTCGCCCATGGGAAATTCACGCCGAGGCGAGCGGCGAAGAGCGGACGGTGGCGATCATCGTGCGCGCCGAGAAGGCGGGCGGTTTTCTTCAGGGGCGATACGACCCGGTGAACAGAAAATACTGGCAAGGCTATGGGCCGAAACAGCTTCCCTTCGAACTCAAGTAGCATATCGTCATTGTCCAGCGAGCGATCTTCTCCTTGGAGTCAACTATGGTTAACGCCAGCGTAAAACCCCGCATCGCAGTTTTCTCCGGACCAACGGCGACCATCCAAAACAGCGAGCCGTTGGTCACCAGTAATAAGGCGCGCGAAAAATACGGTCTGCCGTTGCGCACGAATCCGGACGGCTCGCCGATGCGCTCCGACGTGCTACGGGCGCAGCGCTTAGCCGCGCCCGTCACGGTCTACATCGAACAGTTCAGCGCCCATCCGTTGGAACGAGACGCCGCCGAGCTTTATGCACCCGCCGACGGTTATCTCGATTCCGCCGGCGTTTTTCACAAGGAGCGCACGAGTCCCAACGACAAACCTGTTTACCAAGTCACGCTGACACCGGAAGATGGTCTTTATCCCCTGCCCTATATGGCGCGCCAGGCCAACGGCCAAGCTTGGGAGATGGACGGCACGGAGGAGAGAGCGCCGGCGGAACTGTGCCGCGTGCCGTTTTTTCCCGACGGCTCGCGGCTTTTCGAAGAGATCGATCGCCTGGGAATTTCCGATGAAGGGGTGGGCTGCCTGCTGAGCGCCAAAGCGGACTTCGACTTTTACCGGGCGCTGCCTTCCGGAGGCTACGCCAAAGGACGAAGAGCCGAAGAACGAACCGACATTGGCGACGGGGATATCCCACCGGAAATACGCGGCACCGATTTCTTTCCTTACCGGCCCGGCTATCTGCGCAAAGAGCCGCCGATGGCGGCGTTGGCGCGCCTCACCAATGTCGTTCAGAAGGCGTTAAGCATCGGCAAATATCTCGGCGCGATTTGGCTCGAAGGCAGCCCGTTCGTCGAAGAGACAACTTACTGGCTCAATCTACTGATCGACACGACGGTACCGATCTGCGGCAATTCTTCGCAGCGGCCCCACGGCGCCATCGCGAACGACGGCGACCGTAACATCGTCGATTCCGTGGACTACATCACGTCGCGGATTTGGGCGGATGAGAACGGCAGAGACTTCGTCGGCGCCGTGGCGATTCTCGACGAGCAGATTTTTACCTCACGCGACGTGCAAAAGTCCGATGCGCGGCCCGGCGGCTATGTCGCCACCGGCGGCCACGGTGGCATCATCGGCCGGATGGGCCATCCGGGCGCGCCGCAGTTTTCCTTCAAACCGGTCAAGCGGCATACGCACAAGTCCGCGGTAAACATGAGCCGATTGCCGAGAGAGGTTCAAGGTTCAAGGGTTCAAGGTTCCAAGATTGGAACGATTGCCGTACCGGTTAAAGACGCTGAGGGAAAGCTATTGCCGACGGCGATTCCGACGGTCACGATCGTTAAACATGCGCGTTACTTGCCGGAAGACACTTCGGGAGACGCGAGCAGCGAAGTGGATATCCTCGCGCGCATGGAAAAAAATCTGCGCGACGCGCCGCTGGCGGGTTTTGTCGCCGAAGGCTCGGCGCCCTTCGGCGCCATGAGCAACGCCGTGGATGCGGCACTGAAACGCGCGACTTTCAGCGGTATGCCGGTGGTAAAGGTTGCTCGCGGCAACGCCGGCGGTTACGTCGACCCGACGCGCGATCCGCTGGCGATCGCGGGAAGTAATCTCACCGCGACCAAGGCCAGGTTGTTGCTGATGGTCTGCTTGATGAAGTTAGGCTCCTTGCCGCCAGCAGTCGATCCAACGAAACCAACCGCCGCAGAGACTGAAGCGACCAAGGCCAAGTTGAAACAATACCAAGAGATATTCGATACCCACTGATCCAAACGCTCCGGAGGAACGAACATGTCGGGAAAACATGGCCACAAGCCGTTCGAAGGGCATATGCATGATTTCGAGGCTCACATTCGGGCCGTCGAAGAGGATTTGGAATATTACCGCGCCAAGCGGTTCGAGCCGCGCATCTTCTATTTGATTCGGCGCGGCGTCGTGACGTTTTCCGATTTGCTCAACGCCCGCGTGGCGCTCAAGCGCAAGAATCAATTCTTTAAGCCCAGGAAGCCTCAGGGGAAAAACATCGAAGCCCGGGTGCGTTACCTAGAGGAATGGCTCGATGAATATGTGAAGGGCATTGCGCTAGTTTCCGCCCGCGCCGTCGAAGCCATGGACATGGTGACCGAAGACAATCGCAAAGAGCGCGGCGATTACGACGACTTTTTTAAATTCAAGAAGAAAGAGCACAAAGGCACCCTCGCAGAACGCATGGTAAGTCTGGAGCAAGATCTAAAGGACTACCAGGAATTGCTCGAGGTGTTCGTCCAGGCGCTGATCAAGCGCGGCTGGTCTACTCGGAGGGAGTTGGCGCAGAGTTGGAAGCAACTCCATGAGGAGCGCCCATGGGCCGGCGGCGTGATTGTCGCCAAGGCTTGGACCGATCCCGCGTTCAAGCACGCTTTGTTGACGACGGGCCGGGAAGCGCTCAGAGAAATGGGCGTGCACCAGGGGAAAGTCGGCAAGCTGGTCGTCGTGGAAAATACCAACAAGGTTCACAATGTCGTCGTCTGCACACTCTGTTCCTGTTATCCCTATGACATTTTGGGCGACACGCCGTGGTGGTACAAGCACGAGAGCTACCGCACCAAGATCGTCCAAAACCCGCGCGCCTGCGTAAAGGAAATGTTTCAGTTGGAGATTCCCGGCGGCAAGGAAGTTCAAGTCTACGACAGCACTTCCGACGTTCGCTACTTCGTCCTACCGCAACGGCCCGCCGGCACCGAGGGGATGTCGGAGGAAGAATTGGCCAAGCTCGTCACCGTCGATAGTTTAATCGGCGCCGGCTACGCCCTGGAGCCCTCGCAGCAGAAAAAGGCGATGAAATTAGGAGCCGCTCCGGAATCGCCGCGAGTCCGGCCGGATTGAGTTGAATTATGGCAGCAAAATTCAAAGTCGGCGATCCCGTCGTCGTCGCATCTGAAAACGCCACCGGCAACCCGCGCACACCGCGTTACATCCGAGGCAAGCGTGGCGTGATCGGCTCAGTCCACGGCGTTCTGGAAAACATCAGAGACCACCGCGGCATCCACAACCCGCTCTACACCGTCAGGTTTGACTTAAGTGAAGTGTCCACGTGCCATGACCAGGATTCGATCTGGGTCGATGTGCATGAGGAGTGGCTGAGCGAGTTGCCCCAGGAGCGCGAAGGCGACGGCACACAGCCATGCACCTGCCGGTTAGGCTGATGCTGTAATTCCTGTAGCCAAGTCTCCGTACCGTTCCGAACTTAGAATAGCGAAAGCTGTTTTGGCTTACGGTCAAAACCCGTGCGGCCGTTTAGCGAAGGCGATATTACGTTTTCGTGGGCGATGGCCGCTTCATAATCGGCTGTCGGTTTGAGCTCGGTTTCGACCGCACGCAAGAAGCGTTCGAGACGGCGCAGACCGTCGATTTTGTCGTGGTCGCCGATCTTCGCGCCCTCAAGAGAGTTACGTAACCAATTGATCGATTCGTCGTACGTTTTTAGCGGGACTGGAAATGGATGGCCATCTTTGCCGCCGTGGGCAAACGAGAAACGCGCGGGATCGGAGAAGCGGCTCGGCGCGCCGTGAACGACCTCGGCGATCAAGGCGAGCGACTGAAGGGTGCGAGGTCCGAGCTTTTCCAAGAGCAGAAGTTCGGCGAAGCCGTGGAGATCACGCTCGTACGCGACCGCAAGCACGGCTCCCAGGCGCTTCAGGTCGATGTTTTGCTCACGGACTTCGTGATGGGCCGGCAAGCGGAGATGGTGCGCGGCTGCCAGCGTCTTCTCCGGTTTTTCGCGGGCGATTTCGACGAGCGCGTCTTGCGCGGGTTTCGCTTGTGCATCGACGAGATTCATGATCATGCCTTGATTCCGGCCGACGATGGCAGTGTGTGGCTCGGCGACGAAATCGACCACCGACGCGGAGTGCCAATGGTAGCGGCGCGCCATTCCGCTCCGCTCGTTCAAACCCTGCTGCACCACGGCCCACTCGCCATTGGAGGTCACGGCGAAACTGTGCAGGTAAATCTGAAAGCCGTCGGCGATGGCATTGTTGTCGATGCGCGCGGTTAGCCTGCTGGTCCGGACCAGGGCGTCGCCGTCGAAGCCGTGCCGCTCGGCAACCATTCGCAGTTCCTGCGGCGTGTTTCGCGCAAACCTGCCCCGGCCGCCACAGATGTAAATGCCGAGCTCTTTCGCGCGCGGCGTAAGGCCGCGCTTCAAAGCTCCCATGACAGAGGTGGTGACTCCTGAAGAGTGCCAGTCCATTCCCATCACAGCGCCTAGCGCCTGGAACCAGAAAGGATCGCTCAGACGCGAGAGGAATGATGATACGCCGTAATCCTGGACGATGGCTTCGGTGATGGCGGCGCCGAGCTTAGTCATCCGTTCGGCAAGCCATCGCGGCACCTGACCCCCGTGGAGAGGAAGATCTGCAAATCCGGAGCGCTTCATGTTGCGATGTTTCTGGGGCGATTACGGTACGGCGACTCAGTTAGTGGGCACAGCGCGAAACCGTAAGTCATGGGGGTAGCCGCCATGTCTTGAACCTTCTCCGAGATTCCGCCGCTCGATTAAGCCCATACCTGCTTGGCAGTCTCCACGATCGTATCGAGTTTCCGCCACATCTCGTCCTCGCTTAAAACTTTAGAATCGATCCCGCCGAAGCCGCATTGGGGGCTGAGGGCGAGTTGATTTAGCGGTAATAATTTGCTGGCTAGGTCGATGCGGCGTTTCAAGTCGTCTACGGTTTCCATTTCCGAGCTTTTGGTTGAGACCAAGCCGAGCACGACGGTCTTGTCTTTCGGTACGAACCGCAATGGCTCGAAGCTGCCGGCGCGGTCGCTGTCGTATTCGAGCAGCAGGCGCTGATGTTTGAGACTGGTGAATAGTTGCTCGGCAATGGCGTCGTAGGAGCCTTCGCGGTGCCACTGCGGCACGAGCTTGCCGGTCTTGGGGTCGATGGTGCGGGCGTTGCCGCGGCAGACGTGGATGCCGAACGTCACGCCGGGAAAGCCTTCGATGAGCGCGTTGTCCGCTTCGATGGAGCGTTCTAGGTTCCGCTTGGGGTCTTCGCCGCGCGAGCGCATGCGATCCAATGAAACCTTGTCGACGTAGGCGGTATAACCGGGGGCGTCGATTTGAATATACTTGCAGCCAGCCTTTACCAGTTCGGCGATCATCTGCCGTTCGATTTGAACCACGTGATCGACGAAGTCGTCCAGGCCTTTGTAGATGGTTTTCGACGCTTCCCATTTGAAGCGCTGGGCGATGCGGTCGGGGCCGAGCACGGTGACCTTGGCGGGAACCTTGGCAACGCTCTGGGCGAAGTCGAATTCCTCCAGCGGCAGGTTGCGCACGAGCTTCAACCGTTCTACGGCGCCGCGGCGGGTGATGATCGCCGGGCCCGCCTCTTCGAAGTTTTGTTCGGCGCGTTCAAGGGGAGTTTCATTTAAATCGCGCTTCTCGTAGTAGAGCGAAACGTTCTTTGGCACGTCGAAGCCGGTGACGCACTCGGAGAAGCTTTCTTGAAAACTGTGGCGGCGAAACTCACCGTCGGTGACGACGGGAAAACCGTGGGCTTCTTGTTTTTGGATCACGTCGCGGATGGCGGCGTCCTGGGCTTTGGCTAGTTCTTCACGCGACGCCTGGCCGCGGTCATAGCGGGTAAAGACATCTTTTAGATTCGCCGGGCGAACCAGGCTGCCGATATGGTCGATGCGAATATCGTTCATGGGGTTAGCTGCCGGCGCCATAGGGTCCTCCATGATTTCTCGGCTTCGCCTCGAAATGACAACAGTGTTTCACCTGAAGGGTTAAGGCTCCAAAAGGATTATCATGCAAATATGCCATAGCACCTACCTTACATGAACTCTACGAAGATCGAGTTGGCTACCAATAGGCCCTTCCGCGTAAGGCGCAGAAAACCGTTGTTCTCTTCCATTATCCCGCCTTCTGTCCAGGAGGCGATCCGGGGATAAAATTCGACGGGAGTTTTCTCAAACCGGAATCGAAAAGCGTCAATTGAGATTCCTTCGGTCATTCTCAGGCCAAGGAACAGGAACTCCCCCACCGCTTTAGTTTCGTCAATTGTCTCGCGATCGACAACCGCTACGCCGGATTCCATGCCCAGCGCCATGTAACGTCCAGGATTTTTTTCGTTACTCCATCTCTGGCCCATTACTCCACCGGTTTCCATTCTCTGGTAGCTATGCGCGCCCGCGCCGAGGCCGAGATAGTCGCCGCCGCGCCAGTAGTTGACGTTGTGGCGCGAGTGGAATCCGGGCCGGGCGTAGTTGGAGATTTCATAGCGCTGTAACCCTGCCTCTTTGAGTTTCTGTTCCACGAGTTCCGCCATGGCGATCTCTTCGTCTTCGGTGAGCGATTTCATCCTGCCCGAGCGGTATTCATGACCGAAGGGCGTGCCCTCTTCGAAGGTCAAATTGTAAGCCGACAAATGCGGCGACTGAAAAGTGAGCGCTTCATTCAGGTCCGCTCCTAATTCGTACAATGTCTGACTTGGATTCGCGTACATTAGGTCCAAGCTGAAGTTGTCGAAGCCGGCTCGTTTAACGACCTCCAGGGCTTGGCGTGCCTCGTCCGCCGAATGGGCGCGCCCGAGAAACTTGAGCAGGCGCGGTTGAAAAGACTGAACGCCGACGCTGATGCGGTTGACGCCCGCATCGCGGTAGCCGAAAAAATTCTCCTGATCCACCGTTCCGGGATTCGCTTCCAGTGTGATCTCGCAGTCCGCTTGGAGCGGAAAGATCGCGGCCGCCCGCGCGAGAATCTTGCCAATACTCGTGGGCTTGAACGTAGATGGCGTGCCGCCACCGAAGAAGATGCTTTGCACGTTTCGATTCTGCCACTCATCCCGCGAGCCGTAGTGGTCTAGCTCCCGCAGTAGCGCTTCGGTGTACGGTTTTTCCGGAATCTCGGGCACCACATGTGAATTGAAATCGCAGTACGGGCACTTACTGATGCAATAGGGGATATGGATGTAGAGAGAAAAAGGCTTTTCGGCAGTGCTCATTCTGCCTTCATCTTATGAGTCGGAGAGCGCAGGTTCAAGACGACGGGTCCATCGGCCGGATAAGATTTTCCACTGGCGGGAATGGCAAACAGAGGTAAGAACGCGGCTGTATCTTATGACCGTGGGAAGTCACAGGTTGCACCATCCAGCTTCTGGGTGTTCTCCAGCGCCATGGCCGACCTCGCCGCACCGTGTACGTTCCGCCCGCTCTGCAACCTGCGATCACTCTTTTGGAGCGCACAGTTCATCTTCAAAAAGGCGCCGCTAATCGCCCGCAGCCACCTATTCCGTTCACTCGATCCGTCCGATCGATACATTGCGCCGGTCCGACCCGCTTCTCTTATTTGACGTTCAACCCGTTAAATGCTCTGAGTCAAGAAACCATGGAGCAAACAGAATCCACCAAGCCGCGCATTGGCCGGTTCGCGCTGTTCCTGACCTTCTCCCGGATTACCCTCTCCAGTTTCGGCGGCGCGCTGTTCTGGGCGCGGCGCGGGCTGGTCGAGCGCCAGCGCTGGCTCACGGAGCGGGAGTTTGTCGAGTTGTTGTCGCTCGGCCAGCTCCTGCCCGGGCCGAACGTTCTCAATCTGACGGTGATGGTCGGCTATCGCTTCGCCGGCTGGACCGGCGCCGCAGCCGCCGTCGCCGGGTACCTGGGTTGGCCGTGTCTGGTGGTCATCGGCATGGGCGTGCTCTACCAGCATTACGGCGCCCTCCCGCAGGTGCAGCGGGCGCTCGCCGGCATGTCCATCGTGGCGGCGGGGCTATTGCTCGCCACCGTCATCAAGTTGGCGATGGTGTTGCCGCGGCGCTGGCGGCCGTGGCTGTTCGGCATGCTGGCCTTTGTCGGCGTCGGCATCATGCGTTGGCCGCTTTTGTGGGTCATCGGCGCGCTCGCGCCCTGGGCCGTCTTGGCGGCCTGGAAAGAAAAAGAGTGATGGACCGTGTCGATCTCACTGCGCTGTTTCTGCATTTTTTGGCCCTCTGGTTCGTGGCCGTCGGCGGTCCGTCGACGATTCTGCCGGACATCCACCGCTATCTAGTGGAAGCTCGCCACCTGTTGACCAGCGCGCAGTTTGCCGAGATCTACACCTTGGCGCAGGTGGCGCCCGGCCCCAACGTCATGTACGTCACCCTGATCGGCTGGCACCTGGCGGGGTGGGCGGGCGTGGCCGCGACTACGATCCCACTGCTCGTGCCGGCGACCACGCTTACGCTGCTGGTCGGGCACTTCAACGAGCGCTATCCCGATGCCCCGATCGGCCGCGCCATCCGCCGCGGCCTGATGCCGATTACAATCGGCCTGATGTTCGCGAGCGCAACGATCCTGATGCGCGCGGTGAACCACGACTGGCGCGGCTATTTGCTCACGCTGCTCACCGTCGCCGTGGTGCTGCGCAAATCATGGAACCCGCTGTGGCTGCTCGCCGCCGGTGCGCTGGCGGGCATAGTCGGCCTTGTCTGAGCAGCGGTTCTCGCGCCGAACCATTTGGCGGCATCTCTAACGTCCCCGCGTCTAGGTTTCGTCCACGTTGCGTCAAGCGCGGGCCCTGTTTATATTCGGATTCGCGCCTGGATATCTTAACAATCTTTCGATCCATCGCCCCGACCGCATAATCCCGAAGTCCGCAGTTGAACATGAGCGAGGGGTGAACCTGGAGCGGCGAAGACACCCAGGCGTGCTGTTTCAAAGTCTTTTCTGCCGCTTGGCACAATGCCTTTTGACTCCGACAATATTCGCACAGCAGCGAGATCCGGCCTGAGCTCAGAGGTACAAAAGCATTGTCTTCGTTGCGGAAGGTTTGCCCCTCGCTCATAACGTTACTCTCCTACTGCGGAATCGGGGATGATCCGATGGGTCACAATTTACTTGCGGCTCGTCGGTTTGGTTCATTGTCCCGCGCTGCGAATCTGCGGCTCAAATTTTGGCCGAGAGAGGCGCCAGCCGCCAGCGGCCGTAGGCGACGAAGGCCGCGAGGGTTCCAACCACGAGTGAGAACAGAGCTGTCACGACCTCGCCGGTCATAAGCGTGAGCACCACCGCGCCGATCATGATGATCACGAGTCCGGCGGCGGCCAACGACGTCAGTCCCGTGCGAACGCGGAAGAGGCCGGGGAGGATGAGGCCGAGCGCGCCAAGCATCTCGCACACGCCGATGAAGTGCAGGAACCAGCCCGGTATCGACGGCATTTGTTTCGTCAGCTCCTCGACTGGCACGACGAACTTCGATCCACCGGCGAATAGAAAGAGAGCCGCGAGCAACCCCTGAACGATCCATAGTGCAATGTTCATGATCGGTCTCCTCCGTGACGATTCTAGCCGCCCGCTATCGCCCCGACGACCATGAAAGCCTCTACGCCTGTCGCGACCGCGTCGGGCAGCGGGGCGTCCGGCGGTTCGTGGGACAGATCCTGCTGGCAGGCGAAGAACCGCACGAACGCCCGGCGCTTTTGCGTGACCTGGTCGCGGATCGTCCCGCGCAGCATGGGATAGCGCGCCTCGAGGGCATCGAGAACCGCCTGCTGCGTAACGCGACCCGCGACTTCGAGCTTCACCTCGCCGTCTACTTGCGCGAGCTTGCGCAGCTGCGCCGGAAGCGTGACTCGGATCATGGCAGCACCTGGACCTCCACGGACACCGCCGCCGGAAGATGTTGCGCGATGGGCGCCCAACTGTCGCCGGCGTCGGCCGACGCGTACACCTGCCCGCCGGTGGTGCCGAAGTAGACGCCGCACTTGTCGAGCGAATCGACGGCCATCGCGTCGCGCAGCACGTTGACGTAACAGTTGCGCTGCGGCAGGCCTTTGGTCAGCGGTTCCCATTCGTTGCCGCCGCTGCGGCTGCGGTAAACGCGCAGTTTGCCGTCGGGCGGAAAATGCTCCGAGTCGCTCTTGATCGGCACCACGTAGACGGTCTCCGGCTCATGCGCATGCACGTCGATTACGAAGCCGAAGTCGGTCGGCAGGTTACCGCTGACTTCTTGCCACGACTCACCGGCGTCGTTGCTGCGCATGACGTCCCAGTGCTTTTGCATGAACAGCACGCCCGGACGCGACCGGTGCATCGCGATGCGGTGAACACAGTGGCCGACCTCGGCAGTCGGGTTGGGGATATGGAGCGAATGCAGACCGCGATTGATCGGCTGCCAGCTCTTGCCGGCGTCGTCTGTGCGGAACGCGCCCGCGGACGAGATCGCGATAAAGATCCGGTTAGCGTTGCTCGGGTCGAGCAGGATCGTGTGCAGGCACATGCCGCCGGCGCCCGGCGCCCAGGAAGACCCCGAGCCATGGCCGCGCAGTCCTGGTAGCTCGTGCCAAGTCTTCGCGCCGTCGGTGGAACGAAACAGCGCGGCGTCTTCGACGCCGGCGTAAACTGTATCCGGATCGGTCAACGAAGGCTCCAGATGCCAGACGCGCTTGAACTCCCACGGGTGTGGCGTGCCGTCGTACCATTGGTGCGTGGTGAGGGGTTTGCCGGTTTCAGAAGACGTGTCGTAAACGAACTTGTTGCTCTCGGCCTTGGGCATGCCTTCCGGGGTGGTGGTCGGTTCGCCGGGGGGTGTTCCCGGCTGGTGCCACGTCTTGCCGCCGTCATCCGAGCGTTGAATGATCTGGCCAAACCAGCCGCTCGACTGCGACGCGTAAATCCGATTCGGGTCGGCGGGAGACCCCTTAAGGTGATACATCTCCCAGCCCGCAAAGTGGGGGCCGCTGATGTTCCATTTGTTGCGCTTTCCGTCCGCAGTCAGGATGAACGCCCCCTTGCGCGTGCCAACCAGCAGTCTTAATCCGCTCATATGTTACTCCTTTCTATAATTCGCGCGCTCCCGGCGCGAGGTTTTTTCTGACTCTTCGTTCCGCCGCCCGCGAACTCCTACTTATTCGGCAGGCCCGGGATATCGATCACCGGCCGGACCTCGACCGTGCCCTTACGCGCCATGGGAACGCGCGCGGCGATGCTGATCGCCTCGTCGAGATTCTTGGCGTCGATGAGGAAATAGCCGCCTAACTGTTCCCGCGTCTCCGCGAACGGGCCATCGGTCACCAGCCGTTTGCCGTCGCGTACGCGCACGCTGGTCGCCATCGCCGTCGGATGCAGCGGGTTGGCGGCCAGATACTGCCCGCTCGAATGAATCTCGTGGGCGAGCTGGGTGGATTCCACGTAGCACTCCTGCCGCTCGGTCTCGCTCAACGATTGCTCGTCAAGATAAATCAGCAACATGTACTTCATGTCAAAACCTCCTTAGAGGGGGGACAGTCCCTTTTCTCGAGAGGGACTGTCCCCTTTTCCGCTCTCATCCTCGCTCGTACGCCTGCTTCAAACCTTGGATGTCGATTTTCGTCATTTGAAGCAGTGCCTTCATCACACTTTCCGATTTCTTGGCGTCCTTGTCTTGCAACATCTTGCCTAAGACAGTAGGAACGATCTGCCACGAAACGCCGTATTTGTCTTTGAGCCAGCCGCATTGTTGCGCCTTCTTATCGCCACCGTCGGAAAGTTTCCCCCAATAGTAGTCTACTTCTTCTTGAGACTCGCAACCGACTTGGAATGATATGGCCTCGTTGAATTGGAACACCGGCCCGCCGTTGAGTGCCGTAAAGGCCTGCCCATTGAGTTCGAATTCCATTGTCAGTACTGTTCCTGCGGGTTTTCCGTGGATTTCATATCCCGCTTCTCCATATCGGGATATATTTCCGATCTTGGAGTTCTTAAAAATCGCGGTGTAAAAATTCACGGCCTCCTCGGCGTTACTGTCGAACCACAAGCATGGGGTGATTTTTTGCATCGCCTTTGCTCCCTTCGTTCGTTTGTCAGTTGTAACGCGCGGGCGCCACGTCAAGCCGCGACCGTGACCATCCAGCCGACGCCGAAGCGGTCGGCGATCATGCCGAAACGCGGCGACCAGAACGTCTTCGTCAGCGGCATCTTCACTTGTCCGCCATCGGTGAGGGCGGTAAACACCCGCTCGGCTTCTGCATCGTTGGCCACGGATAGCGACAACGAAAATCCTTGAAAATTTGTCCCCTCGCTGCAACCGTCGGAGGCCATCACAGTAGTGTTAGCGATGCGCAAGCTCGTGTGCATGATCTTGTTCTCCCAGCCCGGCGGTATCACGCCGGGCGGATGCGGCTCCGGGCTCTCTTTGTAGCGCATCAGCATCGAGACCTCGGCGCCCAGCGCTTTCTTGTAAAACTCGATCGCCTCTTCGCAACGGCCGTTGAAAAATAGATAGGCTTCGACTCGCATGGCATCCTCCTTTTATAACTTTGACTTGATATGCGCGAATTCGGTTTCAGCGTTTCGTGGTTTTCGCCAGCTCCTCCGCTTGCGCGCGCACTCGCTCCTCTTGTGCCCGCAGTTCGGACGTGAACTCGGCGCCGAAGTCCTCGGCCTCGAACACCTGGCGAATTTCGATTTCGCCTTCTTCGTTGTGGGGATTGGGGCAGCGCTTGACCCATTCGATCGCCTCTTCCTTCGATTTCACCTGCCAAATCCAGAAGCCAGCGATCAGCTCCTTGGTCTCGGCGAAGGGCCCGTCGATCACGGTCCGCTTGCCGCCGGAGAACCTGACTCGTGCGCCCTTGGAGCTTGGATGAAGCCCCTCGGCCGCGAGAAGCACGCCGGCTTTCGCCAGCTCTTCGTTGAATTTGCCCATTTCACTCAGGAGTCGCTCGCTCGGCATCACGCCCGCTTCCGAGTCCTTGCTGGCTTTGACTATGACCATAAATCGCATAGTTAACCCTCTTCTGTGATTTTGACCCTGCTTACCGGCTCAACCGGTTAAATCCTTGCTCTACTCACTTGTCGAAGCGGGGTGCGTGAAATCGACATCGCGATCGATAATTTTTTCTTGGCAATTGTGCCCCGCGCCGGGTTTATCGTCTTGCCAGCCTATACGGCGACCTCCGCTGCAAGAAACGACTCCACCCCTTCGCGGAGCTCAAACGTCGGGCAGTCCGGAAATCTCCCTCAGCGGTCGCACCTCGATGGTGCCGATGCGCGCCCCGGGAACCCGAGTGGCGATGGCTATCGCATCGTCGCGGTCTTTAGCTTCAATCAGGAAGTATCCGGCGATCTGTTCGCGCGTCTCGATGAACGGGCCGTCGGTCACGAAGTTTTTGCCGTCGCGTACCCGAACGATAGTCGCCGTCGACGATGGTTGGAGCGGCGACGCGCTCACATATTGCCGGTGGGCATGGAGCCGGTGGGTGAGCTCGACGGATTCCGCGAGCATCTCCCGCTTGGTTGTTTCGCCAAGCTTGTCGAAGGCCGCTTCATCGTGGTGCACCAGCAACATGAATTTCATGGCTTCGCCTCCTTGGACATTAGATAGTCGTTCGGCGCGGCGCCGAATCGACAATGGGCCGATTATTTATTTAGCTCGGCCAAGCGACGCTCCAGAAACCGCTGTTCCGGCCCCTGCTCCGTGAGGCTCAGGGCCCGTTCATAGGAAACTCGGGCTTCCGCAGTTCGCCCCAGCCGCCGGCAGAGATCCGCCCGCGCCGCATGCGCCAGGTGATAGTTGTTCAGATCGCCCCGCGCCAGGATGGCGTCGACCTGTTCAAGTCCCGCCGCCGGACCGTCGCGCATCGCCACCGCTACGGCGCGGTTCAGCTCGACCACGGGTGACGGCTCCGCCCGCACCAGCAGGTCGTACAGCGCGACGATCTGAGCCCAGTCGGTCGCGGCGGCGCTGGGGGCGTTGGCATGCACGGCCGCGATTGCCGCTTGGACGGCGTACGGGCCGACCTGGCGCGCGGCCAGCGCCCGTTCGACCAGCGACGATCCTTCCGTAATGTAATCCCGGTTCCAAAGCGAGCGGTCCTGGTCATCGAGCAGGATCAACTCCCCGCTCGGCGATGCGCGCGCGGCGCGGCGCGAGTCGTGGAGCAGCATCAGCGCCAGCAGTCCCAGCGCTTCCGGCTCCGGCAGCAAATCCACCAGCAGCCTGCCCACGCGGATTGCTTCCCCCGAGAGATCCGATCGTGTCAACGATCCACCCGATGACGCGGAGTATCCCTCGTTGAACACGAGGTAGATCACCCGCAGCACGGCATCGAGCCGGTCCGGCAGTTCGGTTGCCGACGGTATCTCGTAGGGAATGCGCGCGTTGCGGATCTTCGCCTTGGCGCGCACGATGCGCTGCGCCAACGTTGGCGCGGCGGTTAGGAACGCCCGCGCGATCTCTTCCGTGGTGAGGCCGCAGACTTCGCGCAGGGTGAGCGCTACCTGGGCGTCCAGCGAAAGCGCCGGGTGGCAGCAGGTGAAAATGAGGCGCAGCCGGTCGTCCTCAAGCCTGTCTTTGTCCCACGCCGCGGAATCATCGGCGTCGGCCACGAGTCGTTCGTCAATATCGTCCGGCAACGGCTGTAGTCGGGTGCGCCGGCGAATTGCGTCGATCGCCTTGAAGCGGCCGGTCGATACGAGCCAGGCGCGCGGATTGGCGGGCACACCATCGCGCGGCCATTGCTCCAGCGCCGCCGTGAATGCTTCGTGCAGCGCCTCCTCCGCGAGATCGAAGTCGCCCAGCAGGCGGATTAAAGTGGCGAGGACGTGGCGCGAATCGGCGCGGTAGACCGCGTCCACCGCCTCTCGCGCGCCCTCGGCCGTGAGGCCGACGTCGACTTTCGGGCTGCTCTTCATCGTTTAAATATACGACGAATGAACGGGCGAGTTTAAGACACAGGTAAGAAAAAAATGTATCGCGAGTTTTCGAGAGCTTTTCGAACCGCTGCCGAAATGCAGTGCTGATTCAATACCGAGCCGTTTCGCGGTCGCTATTTGCCAATCAGAGTTCTCTAGAAAATATTGGTATTGTGTCCCCGGAATTCGAAGCACGCCCCAATGTCACTGCCGCGCTCCGGGATTCAACGCGCGCGTGAGACAACGAGTGTCGGAATGAGCTGTGATCGGTGCCCTCATCGGAGCTGAGCTTTCCTCGCTCTCGGGAGGTCTGCATTGAGTTGATCGATGATTTCGGTCCGGGCTTGCGTGACCAGCGCCGACGGGAACGGAGTGACCGTTGAACCTTGCAGAAACATACTGTGGAAACCCTGTCCAGCATGCCATGATCGCAAATAGAACGATGACCAGGAGAAAGATCCAGCCGGGCCCGGTGTACTCGAATCGAACCGATCTCTGGGGACCGCGGTACGAAAACTTTGTAATCACCAGAAGTTTTTTGTACTCTCGTCCCATGGTCCAGTCTAACGCTTGTCTCCTTCGTTTCTTCATGGCGGGAATGTAAATTAGGTTACCCGTCCAAGGGAGCATTGAAACCTCGTCTTTTCTTGGGAGGTTTCGATACGGTCAGAATCTTTCCGCTTTTGGACGACAGAGGGTACCATGGAAGATCGTATACAGCGTGAATTAGATATTATTGTGTGGAAATGGACTGCCGCACATGAAAACTTTAAACACGACTACAAATGGCTCGCGAGCCCGTCGAACCGACGGGATGCCATCCAGACGCTCAAAAGAGCTGATAATCATCTCAAAAGGTTAGCCGAATGGCTTAGGAATGACCCTCGCGTTCCAACAATCCGCATAGAAGATCTTAGGACGCGGGGACGATGGGAATGCGTCAAGGCAACGGACTATCTTGCTAGGGGCCAGCTGCTATGGATAGCGGAGTGGATTTCTGAAATAAACGCGGAGGGAGGGAGACCGCCGGAAGCAATGATTGCCCGCTGCGCGGAAGAATTAGCGGCCGTGTTTACAAGAGAAACAGGACAGCACAAATGGTTGGAGGTTGGCAGGGATTGTAGCTAGGGTGTAGAAATTCAGCCAGCTTTGAGCCTTGCTGGATTCCCGGTTTCTGGTATCTGGTCGGATGATGCTGAGTCGAGTATTCGATGGCGCTGCTGTCGCAGCGTGGGAGGTATGGTTTGCTCAATTTGGTCGAGCATCCGACCGTGGGAGCAGCCCCGTAAAGCGAGATCGATTTGAGCGCTGGTGTGAGTGCCACAAAGCAGAGGGATAATATAAACGAGTCTGTTGAGTTCGGCTTGAGGGTTTCTCTGGACGATTGTCTTAAACTTTCCGAACAGAGATTCGATGGCGTCACTGCTGACAAGAAGCGGAAGCTGTCCGATTGCGAGTCTGCACTGGATATGAAGATGGCGGTCGAGCCAGGATGACAGTCGGGCGTGGACTTCCGATCTATCCGGGAGCTGCTTCAAGAGGGTTTTTGCTTCCGAGTAAGTCGCTTGATTGAGCCCCTTCAGCTTTAGCAGTTTCAAGAACTGTTCCGTCACCCGGCACGTCGCACCAAATTGCTCCAGAAATAAACGAAGCTGAGAGAGCCCGCGAAAGGCCTTTCGGAGCATGCCCAATTCGCTGTCCTCTTTGGACCGGCCTTGCCCGCCCATCAAATTGAGAAGCTTCTCGGCCCACTGCGCCAATTCAGTGATCCCCTGGAATCTTCCCTTGGTTCTAATTTTGGGTGGCAACAGCGACGCTAAATCCGTTTGTCTGATCCGAGCCGCGCCCTTTCGAATAATCTCCAGAAATACGGAGAAAGCGGTTCTCTCTGCAAATTCGGCTTTCAACGCGTTTGCCGCGACATGGCCGAGGTCCTCGATCACCCATACTTGTTTTGCGTATTCCACCTCGCGGTAGAGCTCAACGCCTTTCTTGAGATCTGTGCCGCCATCCTTGATGATAGCCTGCGGCATTCCTGCTTTGCCGAAAATCTCAACGAGGGCATCTTTGACGAGGGGACCGTTCCACCGGGTCGAGATCTTCAAACCAATGCATTCGCAGTCTTGTAGCCCGATGGCACCTTGTTTTTGATGAATTGCCGATAGTGGCACACGCAAAACGACAAGGGCCTTCCTCGTTCCAATGTCGATTGAACAATCAATGATGGCAAGCCAGGGTTCGTCCGTGCGGCCGACCGCGTTGAAGACAGCCATTCCAGCGCGCAACGTCCAGTGGATTACTGAGGTGAAGTGCGGGATCTGAATTTGTGCCCAACTAAGCCGCTGGAGTACTCCCCATATCCGTGGAACAGCCCGAAAGGAAACGATCCCTTCGATCACCATCATGACACACGAGGTTCGGCGCAGGTCCAGGGAGCCTCCATCGATGACAGCAGGGGGATGGACCACAGCAGTTGATCGCAAGGAAGCATTCTCGCACTCGAGAAAGCCAACCCTTTCTTCCAGCTCAAGATGACGTGCGTCCTGTCGCTCCTGAAGACGGGCCGACTTCTTGCGCTGATAACGCAGCTTGGTTGCCCGAAGAACGGCCTTGGCCTTCCAGGTGTTTCTGGACTTCTGAATCCGAGCTGTTTTCGTCAATCCGCATCACCTCACCACTATCTGATAGCATGTCTAGGCTATCAGATTCAATTATGATAAGGTAGACTAATGCAGATACAAAAGATGGAAAAACGAATCGAAGAAATTAAGGGAAAGCTCGTGCTGATCGGCGAGATGAGGCCCGGAAGTCTAAACGAGCAGCTCACGGTCTGTGGTCGTTCAAACTGTCGCTGCACGGCACCGAAGAAGCCCCAAAAACATGGCCCATATTACCAGCTCAGCTATGTTCATCAGGGGAAAAGCACAAGTCAGTTCGTCCAGAAAGAATGGGTGGGTGCGGTGAGATCACAGTTAGCCAATTACAAGCATTTCAAGGCGCTGACGGCTGAATGGGTGGATATCGCTCTGACCCTTGCCAAGGAAAAGCTCCGGGCTGACAAAGAGCGTCACAAGGGTGAAACTCTAGCGCTCGAACAAAAACAGCGCGCGATTAGGGGTACAAG
>Ga0214472_10002634_pt1 | contig 19209 bp, 20 predicted proteins | sample RVTome_6_FD_207662 | JGI IMG/M metagenome (GOLD analysis project Ga0214472, IMG submission 207662) | Soil microbial communities from uranium-contaminated site in the Upper Colorado River Basin, Wyoming, United States - RVT140D175 | ecosystem: Environmental > Terrestrial > Soil > Contaminated >...
CGGCCTCGGTGTGGCCGGCGCGCACGAGCGTGCCGCCTTCCTTGGCGATCAACGGGAAGACGTGGCCGGGCGTGACGATGTCGTCATGATCCCTGGTCGGATCAATCGCGACGGCGATCGTCCGGGCGCGGTCATGCGCCGAGATGCCGGTGGTGACGCCTTCCTTGGCTTCGATGGAGACGGTGAAGGCGGTCTGCATGCTTTCGCGGTTATTGCGCGTCATCATGTCGAGTTGCAGGGTGTGGGCACGCTCCTGCGACATCGCAAGGCAGACAAGGCCGCGTCCGTAGCGGGCCATGAAGTTGATGGCCTCGGGGGTGGCGAAGGTGGCGGGAATGACGAGGTCGCCTTCGTTCTCGCGGTCCTCGGCGTCAACGAGGATGAACATGCGCCCGTTGCGCGCGTCTTCGATGATCTCCTCGATGGAGGATATGGCAGAGTGGTAACTGTCGCTCATGGCTGGTTACTTTCCTTCCGGCGCATCGGCGCCGATCATGCGCGCGACATAGCGCGCCAGCATATCTATTTCGAGGTTGACACGTGCACCGGCCCTCAGGGCGCTGAGGGTCGTGACTTCCCATGTGTGCGGGATGATTGCGACCTGGAAATCGCCGTTCGGCTGGGCGGCGGCGACGGTGAGGGAGACGCCGTCGATGGCGGCCGAGCCCTTGGTGGCGAAGTAGCGCGCGATATCAGCGGGCGGGCGGATGGTGACGCGGAAGCTCTGGCCTTCCGGATCGACGGAGACGACCTCGCCGACGCCGTCGACATGGCCGAACACGAAATGGCCGCCGAGTTCGTCGCCGAGCTTCAGGCTCTGCTCCAGGTTCACTTTCGATCCCTCTGTCCAGCTGCCGAGGACGGTCCTGGAAAGGGTTTCCGGTACGGCCTCGACGGCGAACCAGGCGCCGCGGGCGGCTTCGCCCATGTCGACCACGGTCAGACAGACGCCGGCGTGCAGGATCGAGGCGCCCAGGGCGATGCCGGACAGCGGATAGCCGCTTTCGACCTCGAACCGGGTGAGGCCATTACGGTGCTCGGCGCGGCGGATGGTGCCGACATCTGTAACGAGGCCTGTAAACATTGGGAAATCCTGCAGGGGTCTATTGCTCAACTCGAACATAAGTATCGAGCACGTCATCTCCAATCCGTTCCGTCGCGACAGGACGCCAACGGGTCGCGGCCTTGAGGTCGGTGAGGCCGAGCGCGCCGACGGCGGAGAGCCCTTCTCCGCCGATCAGGATCGGCGCGCGGAACCAGGCGAGTTCATGGACGAGGCCTTCGCGCACGAAACTGGCGGCGAGATGGCTGCCGCCTTCAAGCAGGAGCGTGCGGATGCCTTCGGCTTCGGCGCGGCGGAGGAATTCGTGAACGTTGACGCGGATGCCATTGCCGCAGCGCCAGATTCTCGCTCCCGCCTGCGCAAGCACCTGAGCCGGGTTGCCAGCAGTGGCGATGACGACCGGGCCGACATTCAACGATGTCATCAGCTTCGACGTGACAGGTGTTCTGGCATTGGAGTCGGCGACGATGCGGACAGGCTGGCGGGCCGGCAGCGGGATGGTGCGCGCGGTGAGGAGCGGATCATCGGCTATGACCGTTCCGGCGCCGACCATCACGGCATCATGCGCGGCGCGCAGCTCGTGCGCACGGGCCCGTGAGGCACTGGACGTGATCCACTGGCTGGTGCCATCGGCGAGCGCGATGCGACCGTCCAGCGAGGTCGCAAGCTTCAGGGTGACCCGGACGCCGGTCATTCGTCGCCGGCGTCGTCTTCGTCGAGTGCGGCCTTTTCGATGAACTGGGCGAAGTCACTCGGATCCTTAAAGTCTCGGTAGACGCTGGCGAAGCGTACATAGCCGACGGGATCGACCATCCGGAGGGCTTCCATGGCGAGTTCGCCGACGTCGTTGGAACTGATTTCAGACTCGCCGGTGCTTTCGAGTTTGCGCACGATGCCGGAGACCATCTGGTCGATCTGCTCCCGGTCCACCGGTCGTTTGCGCAGAGCAATGGTGATCGAGCGGGCGAGGCGTTCGCGGTCGAAGGGCGCACGCTTGCCATCGCGCTTGATGACCGTGATTTCGCGCAGTTGCACGCGCTCGAAAGTGGTGAAGCGGGCGCCGCAGCTTTCGCAGACGCGGCGGCGGCGCACGGCTGTGTCATCTTCCGCGGAGCGGCTGTCCTTTACCGCCGTATTGTCTGAGCCGCAGAATGGACACCGCAAGACGTATCAGGCTCCCAGACCGTCATAGATCGGGAAGCGCGCCGTCAGGGCTTTCACCTCGCCGCGCACGCGCTCTTCGACAGCGCCGTTATCCTGTGACGACAGGGCATCGACGATCTCGCCGATCCACGTGCCGATCTGGCGGAACTCTTCCTCGCCAAAGCCGCGCGTCGTGCCGGCCGGTGAGCCGACACGGATGCCGGAGGTGATGGTCGGCGGGGCGGGATCGAACGGGATGCCGTTCTTGTTGCAGGTGATGAAGGCGCGTTCGAGGGCGGCTTCGGCATCCTTGCCGGTAACACCTTTCGGACGAAGATCGATCAGCGCGACATGGGTGTCGGTGCCGCCCGAGACGACATCCAGGCCGGCCGCGCGGCAGGCGGCGGCCATCGCCCGGGCGTTGGCGACGACCTGGGCGGCATATGTGCGGAACTCGGGCGTCAGCGCTTCGCCGAATGCAACGGCCTTGGCGGCGATCACATGCATCAGCGGGCCGCCCTGGATGCCAGGGAAGATCGCCGAGTTGATCTTCTTGGCAAGGCTTTCGTCATTGGTGAGGATCATGCCGCCGCGGGGACCGCGCAGCGTCTTGTGGGTGGTCGTGGTGGCAACGTGGGCATGGTCGAGCGGGTTCGGATGGACACCGCCCGCGACGAGGCCTGCGAAATGGGCCATGTCGACAAGGAAGATTGCGCCGACTTCATCGGCGATCTCGCGAAAGCGGCGGAAGTCGATCTGGCGCGGATAGGCCGAGCCGCCGGCAATGATCATCTGCGGACGATGCGCACGGGCGAGGCGCGAGACTTCCTCGAAATCGACGAGATGGTCGTCCGGGCGCACGCCGTACTGGACGGCGTTGAACCATTTGCCGGACTGGTTTGGCTTGGCGCCGTGGGTGAGGTGGCCGCCCGCGGCAAGGCTCATACCGAGGATCGTGTCGCCGGGCTTCAGGACCGCCTGAAAGACGCCCTGGTTCGCCTGGCTGCCGGAATTCGGCTGGACGTTGGCAAAGCCGCAATTGAAGAGTTTCTTTGCCCGCTCAATGGCGAGTTCTTCGGCAATATCAACGAACTCGCAGCCGCCATAGTAACGCTTGCCGGGATACCCTTCGGCATACTTGTTGGTAAGGATCGAGCCCTGCGCCTCCAATACGGCGCGGGAAACAATGTTTTCCGATGCTATCAGCTCGATCTGGTGCTGCTGGCGAGTGGCTTCATTGCCGATCGCCGCGGCGAGTTCCGGGTCGCGTTCTGCAAGCGAAGCGGTAAAAAAGCCGCCGGAAAGGGTTTGGGGGATGTGCGCCGAGTCTGCCATTGAGTCCTCTGGGTCCGAGTCCTCGGCTGTTTACGCGTCTGCGCCGCCCGGGGCAACAGGCGCGCGGTCCATGTGCAACTTGCACGCATGACTGGCAAAAACCAAATATATTCGTGGTCTTACGGGATAGATACTTTACGAAAGACCCCGATTACAATTAAAGTGAACCCTTATCTGAATTCTGGTTCCGCGAATACAGAGTCAGATGGGGTGGGACATGAAAGAACTTGAAGAATCCGAGCTGCTCGAGATGACCGTAGAAATCGTGTCGTCTTATGTCGCCAACAACTCGCTTCAGGCCGCCGCCCTGCCCGACCTGATCAAGACCGTGCATGCGACCATCATCGGCCTGACACACGAGACCGAAACCCCGAAGGAAAAGCTAGAACCGGCGGTGGCGATCTCGAAGTCCGTGACGCCGGAATACATCATCTGCCTGGAAGATGGCCGGAAGCTGAAGATGCTGAAGCGCTACCTTCGCACGCGCTATGACATGACGCCGGAAGAATACCGCACCAAATGGGGCCTGCCGGCAGACTATCCGATGGTGGCCCCGAACTATGCCAAATTGCGTTCGCGACATGCGAAGCAGATCGGCCTTGGAAAAAAGCGGTAACGGCCGCGGAGGAACCCCTCACGCGGCCTGATCAAGCCCGAGCTGCTTCCAAACCGCGAGCAAAGCGGCGACCAGCTCGTCCATCATGATCTCGTCATGCACCGGGCTCGGCGTGAAGCGCAGACGTTCGGTGCCGCGCGGCACGGTCGGATAGTTGATCGGCTGAACGTAGATCCCGAAGTCGAACAGCAGCGTGTCGGACAGCGCCTTGCAGCGCTCCGGATCACCAACGAGCAACGGCACGATGTGCGAAGGCGAGTCCATCACCGGCAGGCCGGCTTCGCGGAACTTCGCTTTCAGTTGCGCAGCCTTCGCCTGGTGGGCGGCGCGCAGGCGGCGGCCTTCGTCCGTGCGCAGCTTAGACACGCTGGAAAGTGCGCCCGCCGCCATGACCGGGCAGGTCGAGGTCGTGAAGATGAAGCCGGAGGCCATCGAGCGGATCGCATCAACGACCGAGGCGTGGCTGGCGATATAGCCCCCCATGACGCCGTAGGCCTTGCCGAGCGTGCCCTCGATGATATCGATCCTGTCGGCGAGACCCAGCTGCTCCGCAACGCCGGCGCCATTGTCGCCGTACATGCCGACCGCGTGCACTTCATCGAGATAGGTCAGCGCATCGAACGCATCGGCGAGGTCGCAGATTTCTTCCATACGGCCGAAATCGCCATCCATCGAGTAGACGCTCTCGAAGGCAATGAGTTTCGGGCGCGCCGGATCGTCGAGTTCCAGCAGCGAGCGGAGATGGTCGACATCGTTATGGCGGAATACGCGGTAATCCGCGCCGGAACGGCGGATGCCTTCGATCATCGAGGCATGGTTCAGGGCGTCGGAATAAATGATCAGGTTCGGCAGGATCTTACCGAGGGTCGACAGGGTCGCCTCGTTGGAGACATAGCCGGATGTGAAGAGCAGCGAGGCTTCCTTGCCGTGCAGGTCAGCTAGCTCGCGCTCAAGATCGACATGGTAGCGCGTCGTGCCGGAAATGTTGCGCGTGCCGCCGGAACCGGCGCCGAAGCTGTCGATCGCCTCGTGCATCGCATCGATGACGTCCTGATCCTGGCCCATGCCGAGATAGTCGTTCGAGCACCAGATCGTGACTTCGCGCTCGCCGTCTTCCATGCGGGCGGTGGCCTTGGGAAAGCTTCCCCGATGGCGCTGGAGGTCAATAAAGACCCGGTAACGGCCCTCCCCGCGGATATTGTTGAGGGCGTCTTCGAAAGATTTGAGATGCTTCATTTACCGCACGCTGACTTTCACTTGTGAGGATGCCCGTTAAGGGACCGCCGGGCCATTTCTCATTAAGCCCGGCGTTTATTTAGGCTTATCCGCAAAATTACCTATGCGGCATATCCGGGCAGCTGGCGGTCGAGCTTGCGCAACAAGGCCGGCCAGACGAGTTTTTCGGTGAGCATCGACATACCCGAGCTGTGTTCGGTCATGCCGCCCTGCCCGGCAACCTTGCCTTGCAGGTCGCCGCCGCATTCCAGCACGCCGTCGCGGCCCGCTGTCAGCGCCATGATCTGCATCTTGCAGGCGCGCTCAAGGAAGAACATCCGGGTGAAGGTCAGGGCTGCCGTGGCGCCGCAGGTCAGCGTGCCGTGGTTGCGCAGGATCATCGAATGCTTCTTGGGGCCAAGATCGGCCACGAGGCGTTCACGCTCGTCAAGGTCGAGGGCGATGCCTTCATAGTCGTGATAGGCGACATCTTCGCGCACGGCCATCGCGGTCTGGCTGATCGGCAGAAGGCCTTCCTTCTGGGCCGAGACTGCGACACCCTGGTCGGTATGGACGTGCATCACGACCATCGCGTCTTCGCGGGCCGCGTGGATGGCCGAGTGGATGGTGAAACCGGCCGGATTGATCATCGAGTCGGTTTCCTGGACGATGTTTCCTTCCAGATCGACCTTCACAAGCGAGGAGGCGGTGATTTCCTCGAAGAAGTAGCCGTAGGGATTGATCAGGAAGTGGTGCTCCGGCCCCGGCACCCGGTGGGAGATGTGGGTGAAGATCATGTCGTCCCAGCCATACATCGCCGTCAGGCGGTAGAGGGCGGCAAGGTCCACCCGTGCCTTCCATTCGGCTTCGCTCACAGCGCTGCGGACATCGATATTCGGGCTACCATCGGCCATCTTGAGTTTCTCCCTGTTTGACGCGGGCACTTTAACCGAACTCGCGTGGGCGCGCCAGCCAAAGGTGACGCGCGTGTCAGGTTCTTCCTTCGCTGCCCGGGTGCCTTGCCTTGACGCGACCCTCAAAGCATTTGCAGATGCCGCACATGGCCGACCTCAAACTCTCGTTTTTCGCGTCCAAACGCCCTGAAGCACAGCTGGCCCTGCCCGTGCTGGCGGCCCGGTATGGCAACCATTCTGAAGAAGATGCGGACGTCGTGGTGGCGCTCGGCGGCGACGGGGCGATGCTGGACACGTTGCGGCGCCGGTTCGCCGACAACAAGCCGGTCTATGGCATGAACCTCGGGACCATTGGCTTCCTGATGAACGAGTACAAGGCCGAGGGGCTGGTCGAACGGATCGACGCTGCGGAACGAGCGAGCCTGATGCCGCTGCGCATGTTCGCCGTGGACGTGAACGGCACCGAGCATCGGGCGCTGGCCATCAACGAAGTCTCGCTGCTGCGCCAGACAGCCCAGTCGGCGCGCCTGCGGATTGCGGTCGATGGCCGGGTGCGGATGGATGAGCTGGTCTGCGACGGCATCATGGTGGCCACACCGGCCGGCTCGACCGCCTACAACCTGTCCGCCCACGGGCCGATCCTGCCGATCGGAGCCAATATGCTGGCAATGACGCCGATCAGCGCGTTCCGCCCTCGCCGGTGGCGCGGTGCGCTGCTGCGCCATGACGCCAAGGTCGATATCGAGATCCTGGCGCCCGACCGGCGTCCTGTATCAGCCTCTGCAGACAACCAGGAAGTGCGCGACATCGTACGGGTCTCGGTGGAGGCCGACCAGACCCGGCGCCTAACCCTCCTGTTCGATCCCGGGCATGCCCTGGACGAGCGGATCTTGACCGAACAGTTTGCTTTTTAAGGGCTTCCTGCCGCCTTGCGTCAGTTTAATGTTAAGGCTTGGCGGTTAACCTTGGGGCCTAAATCGTGAGGCTTGTCGCATGCTCGCAAAACTGTTCGCCAAGGCAACCCAGTCGGTATCCACCAATCGCCGGGCCAGCCAGCCCCTGCCGCCGCCGGACATTTCGCGCGTCATCCGAACCGCAGCGCCTGCCTTCCCGGCGCCGCTGACGCAGGCCGAGACCGATTCGATCGTCGAAGTCGCCGAGCGCGCCGTCGATAACCTGACCGAACAGTTCGAAGCCTGGATGCGCCGCGATCTAGAATCGCTGCGCGAGACCTGGGCGGATGCCCAGAAGCCCGACGCGAAGCCGGAGGATTACCGCCGCCTGTATACAGCCGCACACAATATTACCGGCGCGGCACCGTCTTACGGCTTCCCGGCCGTGGCCCGCCTCAGCCGGTCGCTGTGCCTGCTCCTGTCTCAGACGACGCCGGGCCAGAATGCACCGCTGATCAACCTGCACGTCGAAGCCTGCCGCGCGGCGATCGCCGCCGGGCCGGAGGGGGACGCCAGCCACTCGGTGGCCGATGCGGTGTGTGATGCGCTGGAACGCCGTGTGAATGTGAAGATTGCCGGATCCGAACGCGCGGCCGGCTGATCAGACTTTCACGTTCGACAACAGCTCCATCGTCTGGCCGTAACCGGCCTCTTCCGGGATGTAGAGGCAGGGCTGGCCGTCGCCAGATTTGCCGACTTGCGGCAACACGCTGACGACGGGCTCGGAGCCAAACGTCTTGACCGCCATGTCGACCGATGTCGCGCGCGCGAGCTTCACGAGGTTCATCCGTGTCGGGAAGATGATGGTGGCTCGTCCATCGCGTTCCTGAGCCAATGCATCTTCTGCCGAAAGCCAGACGGCATCGGTTGTCTCACGTCCATCATGCGCGGCGATCTGCCAGAGCGGCGCCGGCGCGAGATAGAAATGCGTGTCGAACCGTTTCGGCATCATGACCGGCGTGATCCAGTGGCCAAAGTGGACGAGGCTGTCGAGCGCGAGCACCAGATCGTGCTCTTTCATCAGGCCAAGGAAGGACATTTCGCCCCGGTCCACCGCGCTGCGGTGCGGGCTCAGGAGTTCGGCAATGTCCGCGCCGACGAGCGGCGCTCCAGGACCGCGCACAGCCCGGCGGCGGGCGATCAGCAGGCCGGATTCCTCGTAGGCTTCCCGGATCGCAGCGATGCGCGCATCCTGCTGGACCGGGCCGAAGTCGCCGTCGGTCCAGTCGTCCCAGTCGGAGCTGGCATCGGCGGCGGCGGCCTTGCCGCCCGGGAATACGAGCGCGCCGGCGGCAAAATCGATCTCGTAATGGCGCTTCACCATCAGCACTTCCGGCTTCGGCGCAGCGTCGCGCAGCAGCAGGATTGTCGCGGAGAGCCGGGGTTCGGGCGGAGAACGTTCCGTCATGGTGGCCAAAATCCTTAAAATTTCCGGGAAAACTCACCCGTCGCCTGCGCGCGATGTTCAACTCCAGCCGCTAGGGAAGGCAATAGCCTGACATGTGACGCAACAAGGATTCCGGATGCGCCCCTTCCCCCGCCCCAACACACGCCTCATGCGCACGTCGCCTGCTCCGGCCGTTCGCTTCAAGCCGGTGATGCACCTGCTGGGTGGCGATTCCCTCGGTCTCGTCGCGGATGAACCTGTGGAATTCGAAGAGCGCGTGTCCTTCGGCCCGGCCGCAAACGATTCCGACGCCGCCAGCCCCGCCAAATGGATGGCTGGCCGCCTTGAGCGCGTCGCCAGCGCCGCCTGCGCGCAGGAAATGCCCCACCGTCCCATACTCGTCGCCGCGCCGATGGCCGGACTTGCCGATCCGGACACGGCTGTCGCCTGTGACGCCGCGGTGCGCCGGACGATCCTCTGCCAGCAGGAATTCTGCTTGATGTTCTCCGATGCCGCCTTCGCGGGCGACCCTGCAGACAGCACCTCGCGCATTGCCCGTTTCCGCCGCGCCGGTTTCCGGGTTGGCGTCGACATGCGCCATTCCTGGCAGGCGCCGCTCAGCGAAAGCTTCCGTATCCTGATCGATACGATCCGCGTGGACGCCGATGCGCTCGAAGCGTCGAACGATCTGTGCACGGTCACCCAGGTTGCAAAATCAGCCGGCATCCTCGTGGTGGCCGATCACGCCAGCTGGCGCGATGGGGGCTATCTGAGTGAGCTGGGTGTGGCAGGCGCCGTGGCGCCCCAGACCGACGCCTGATCTCAGGCCGCGTCGGTATCCTCGTTGACCTCGTCGCGCATCGCCATTTCCGAATAATAGTCGAGCTTGTCGAGCAGATAGTCGAGATCTTCCTTCGGGATCGCCTGGAACTGCGTCAGCACCCGCTCGATCATCCGTGCACGGAACCGCGCCCGGTCGTTCTGGCCGCCGTCGTGCTGGGTTTCGTGGAAGACGTTCACTGCGGCCTTGAAGGCCGGTAGCATCTTGCGCGGAAGACCGGCACGGTCGAACACCGCCTGAAGCCCGAGCGGACCGGCATCGTGGATCATCAGCCAGACGCGCTGGTGGGCGACACCGGAAAGTTCGGCCAGCGCATATTCGACGAAGCGCATCTGCCCGCAGCAGAGCGCCCGCATGATCAACGAGTTGGAGAGGCGGCCGTTGAGGTTCAGCTGCGAGACAAAGCGCGGCAGATCGTTGGTGCGCCCCGCCTGCTCGACAAGGTCAACAGTCGCCCGCTCGCGCGCACTGGCGGCGAGGTCGATGGCAAGCTGGGCCGGAAGTTCGTGGCGGTTGACGAGGATGTCGAACAGCTGGCCGGAAACCATCGAGACCAGTTTCTCGGCAATGTGGGTCGGAATGAAGTCACGCCGGATGAGGCCGGACTGGACGATTTCATCGCGGCCGAAACGGCGGATCGTGTCGTCATAGGCCTTGTCGGTCCACTCGGCGCCGCGGTTGGCGGAAAGCGCACGCACGGCCTCGACGGCGCCGTGCTCGGAAATGACTTCGGTGACGGTGATTGACAAGGTGTCGCGGTTGGCGATTGCGGCCTGTTTCGCGGCGGTGACCGACAGGACCAGCTCGACCAGGTCCTCGTCCGACAGCACAGGCGAATCCTGCAGGATCGGGATGGCAACGGCTTCGATGTCGCGCGCGAGTTTCAGGGCGATCTCACGCGGCAGGATGGGCGAGGAACGCAGCGTGACGGCCAGTGTGCGGCGAACGAGGTCGGCGGCATCCTCGGCGAGGATGCCGATGATCTCCTCGGCGAAGGATTTTTCCTTGTCTGTCAGCACATCCAGGGCGATCCGCCGGCAAAGGCGATGCGCCACAGAGGCGCGCTGCTCAGGCGTTTCGCCGCGCATCAGGCGAAGGATATCTTCCTCGGTCAGTTGGGGGCGAATGCTCTGGACCGTCATGGGCGGGCTCAATCTTCAGAATCGGACTTCGTCCCGAACTTGCGCGGCGGTGGTTAATATCGGTTTACCAAAGCGCGGCCCGCCTGCCTTTCGAGCATGAAAAAAGCCGGCCGGATGGATCCGGCCGGCTTTCAAAAACTGCTTTGAAGGCAACGCTCAGGCGTCATCTTCCTTGAAAAGGTCCTCGCGCGTTACCGGCGTTTCCTCGACCGTGGCAACCGACAGGATATGGTCGACGACCTTGTCCTCATAGATCGGCGCGCGCAGCTGGGCCATGGCGTTCGGGTTGCGCTGGAAGAACTGGACGACTTCCCGCTCCTGGCCCGGATACTGGCGGGCTTCGCGGATCAGGGCCTGGTTCACTTCCTGCTCGGTGATGCGGACATCCGAAATACGGCCCATTTCCGCCAGCACCAGGCCGAGGCGCACGCGGCGCTCGGCGATCTTGCGGTATTCGGCCTTCAGTTCGTCTTCCGGCTTGGCCTTGTCTTCCGGCGTGACGCGGCCGGCATCCATTTCGGTCTGCAGCTGCTGCCAGATCTGGTTGAACTCCTGCTCCACCATGCCCGGCGGCAGGTCGAAGCTGTGGGCCGTGTCGAGCTTGTCGAGCAGGTCGCGCTTGGCTTTCGAGCGTGACGCGTTGGCGTGCTCGGCGGCCAGCTGATCCTTCACGAGGCCGCGCAGCTGTTCGAGGCTTTCAAGGCCGAGGCCCTTGGCGAACTCCTCGTCGAGTTCCGGCGTCTTGGGCGCGCGGACTTCGTGGACCTTCGTTTCGAAGACAGCCGCCTTGCCGGCGAGATCGGCCGACTGGTAGTTCTCCGGGAACGTGACGTTGAGCTCTTTCTCGTCACCGGCTTTCACACCGGCGAGCTGTTCTTCGAAGCCCGGGATGAAGCGGTTCGAGCCGAGGACGACTGACTGCTGCTCGGCGGCGCCGCCCTCGAAGGGCACGCCGTCGATCTTGCCGACGAAATCGACGACCACAGCGTCGCCATCGACAGCGGCTTCGGCAGCGTCGCGCGGTTCATACTTGATGTTCTGCTCGGCAATGCGGCCGAGGGACTCGTCAATCTGCTCGTCGGTCACTTCGGCGACCGGGCGGGTGATTGTCAGGGATGAAGCCTCAACCGGGGTGAATTCCGGCATCACGTCGACATTCATCTGATAGGCGAGGTCCGCCTCCCCCTTCACGACTTTCTCGATGTCGCCGTCCATCTTCACGGCCGGCTGGCCGGCGGGGCGCAGGGCGCTGTCCTCGAGCGCCTTCTGGTTGGTCTCGTTGACCAGCTTGTCGATCAGCTCGCCCATCAGGTCGCGGCCATACATCTTGCGCACATGGGCGGCCGGAACCTTGCCCGGTCGGAAACCCTTGAGCTTCATCTGCGGGCGGATTTCCTCGATCCGCTGGGCCAGCTTGGCCTGGAGCTCGGTGGCGCTAACCTTCACCTCAAAGGTGCGGCTGAGACCTTCTGCCTTGGTCTGAGTGACTTCCATGTCCTCGTCTTTCGTCAATGGGGCATGGCCGGGGGTGCCGCGAAGGGGCCCCGGACACGCTGAATCCTGCCTGAAGCGGCGGCTTATGTCATATGGGGAAGGCCCTGTCCACGCCGCGCGGCGGGCGAGTGCAGTGGCTTTCCGGATGCCGGCGGCGCCCCCTGCCGGATGGGACAATTGCCCCGGGCCGAGGCCTCGCGTAAGAGGCGCTCACGTGCGGATGTGGCGGAATTGGTAGACGCACTGGATTTAGGTTCCAGCGCCGCAAGGTGTGGAGGTTCGAGTCCTCTCATCCGCACCACCGGGCTCAGGTGCTACCGCCGAGTTGCGCGGCCTCGCCCAGCATCTTCTTGCCGACCTCAGGCACTGCCCGGATGAGACAGAAGGCAAAGGCCAGGGCCAGCAGGAAGGCCTCGTCCCGCGTGAGCGCCGTGATCGCGAAGATCACGGCTGAAAAGGCCAGGAAGAATGTCAGGCGCACCATCTGGCTCGACAGGGCGTGCTCGTTGCCGCCGGCCCGGCGCACGGCATACATCGACCAGGTCCGCACGATCTGGGCGAGGCCGATCGCAACGCCCGCCGGATGGATGGGCAGGAACAATAGTGGGCCGAAATACTTGGTCGCGTGCAGCGGCAGGTAGGCGAAGACCCGCCAGGCCAGGGGCGCATAGTTGAACAGGCGGAAGATCGCGCGCGAAACAAGCAGGAAAGCCGTCCAGATGCCGGTGAGGACGACGAGGCTCCATCCGGGCGCGGCATAGACGCTGAGCTGCAGGCGGGCCAGCATGCCGGCGCGCATGTCGGCGGGAATGACGGCAAAGGCTGCGATGGTGACCAGCAGCGCCTAGATCCAGACATCTGGTTCCAGCCGATAGGACCTGAAGGCGAAGAAAGCTTTCGACAGGCGGGGATCGGCCTCCTGGGCTTCGCCAACGCGGTCATTTTCAGCATAGCCGATCTCGTAGACCAGCGTGTACGATACAAAGAGCAGGCCGAGGCAAAGGAGAGTCGGCACAATACTCGCGCCATGCAGGGAGGCGAACATGATCAGGACGACCGGCAATTCTTCGAGGAAGACCTGCTTGACGAGGAAATCCGGTGTCCGCTTGATCCGTGCCGTGTAGAAAAACGGGAAGTAGACTGACGCATGCGCCGGGCTGGAGTTTGCAGCCGGCCACTCGATCAGATGGCCCTGACGGACTGCAGCGAGAAGGTCTGCATCATCCTTTGCCGAATCCGTGACGACGATGTCCGCATCCGGATTGACGGAATACCCGGCGCGCGCCAGCAGCGCGATCTTACCCTTACGGCGCGCCGCGGCCATTCTCGCCAGATTCGGGGCAACAATGACGGCATGCTCAAAACGCGATCCCGACAGCAAGGACCGGATGATCCAGTGGAGCCCGAAGCTGACGATGACGATACGATGGGGGTCGATGCCATCCAGGATCGCTTCAAGTTCGACGTTTCGTTCGCGTGCATAGATTGAGGGTGCAGCCTTGCGAAATTGCCCGATGGTCCAAGGCGCGAACAGCAAGACCATCAGTATGCGCACTGTATCTCGCCATACAAAATAGCCGTTCCTGCTGAGTCTGTTCCATGGAACCAGTCCTGAAACAACCTTCAGAAGCGGCGCCAGTATACCGGCCGGACGTGCCTCATTCAGGAAGGCTTCCGTCGAGTTCCAGAGAAACAGAGAATGGTCGAAATCGACATAGATGCGGCCGTCAGGACCGAGGTGCGCGACGTCGCGCATCAGCCCGGCCTGCAGATCGCATTCCTCCTCAAGCGGGGCGGCGGCCTTCAAAGTGTCCAACTTGCCCTCCAACGACCTATATCAAGGGTGCGAAACAGCACTTTCTCAATCGGAACATTTCCGAATTGATCCGGCACACGCACCGCGCAAGCCTAGCATTGCAGGCTGAACTGAACTGCCAAATTGCGACGCCCCGCCATCGCCTGGAAGTAATGAACGTTTATTGTGCAAACAAAGTGACGTGATTGCAAACCAAATGCGAACATTCGCGTCAGGAGTGAACCGGGGCGCCGGAATCGCGCCGAAATCGCTTTCCGGGCGGATAATGTGGCACACCCCGCGCCGGAAGCTAGGCGAGTTCCCCGTGCAGGGCGCTCAGGATATCCGGCAGCTGCGCCTCTAGGTCTTCTGCAATCAGTCCCGCCCCGATACGCCGGCCAGCTTCGCCGTGGATCCAGACGGCCATCGCGGCGGAAAGGAATGTGTCGACACCTTGTGCCATGAGTCCGGCAAGAATGCCCGCCAGCACATCGCCTGAACCGGCCGTCGCCAGCCAGCGGGTTGCGTGCGTGTTGACGATGACATGGCTGGTCGGGGCGGCAATCACGGTGTCAGCGCCTTTGACGACCACGACGCAGCCGGCCCGTGCCGCAGCGGCGCGTGCCGCTTCGATCTTGTTGTGCGCAGTCTCCAGCAGGTTGCCGAACAGGCGTTCGAATTCTCCGGTATGCGGCGTCAGGACATCCGCCTCGCGCAGATGCTGGAATAGCACGGTAGGGTCGTCGGCGAAAACCGTCAGCGCGTCAGCGTCGAGCACCACTCGCGCGGAGGACTTCAGGACGGAGGACACATTCTGCCGTGTTTGCGGCGTGACGCCCGCCGCAGGACCGATGATGACAGCGCTGGCTTTCTGAGCCGCCTCAAAGAGTTCATCTGCTCCGTCCACTGAGGAAAGCATGATCGCGGTGAGGTGTGCGGCGTTCACCTGCAGCGCCGATTGCGGCGACAGAAGCGTCACCAGCCCCGCCCCTGCACGCAGGCCCGCGCGCGCGGCAAGACGCGCCGCGCCGGTCGCATTGATCGGCCCACTGACGACTTTCAGATGCCCACGTCGGTGCTTGTAATCGCCCTGCCCCGGTTGCGGCATCTGCGCCGCCCAGAGCAACGGGCTGTTTTCCATGACCTGGGTCTGCACGGGAACGCCGATGTCTGCGACCATCACTGCGCCGCAGAAGGCCGCGCCCGGCAACAGCACATGCGCTGGCCGGAGCGCCGCAAAGGTGAGGGTGCCTTCGGCGCGGAAACAAGGTCCCAGCGGCCTCGCCGTGAAGCCATCGACACCGGAGGGAACATCCACCGAGACAACCCGGGCCGGGCGCGCCGCAAGCGCAGCCGCGGTCCCTTCCAGCGGCCGGGACAGCCCGCCGCCATAGAGCGCATCCAGCACCAGTTCATGCGGCGCAGTCAGCGCGTCTTCCAGGGTGCCGACGGGGCCTTCCCAAAGCGCAGCAGCCTTCGCCACATCACCCTTGAGTTCCGATACTGGCAGAGCGCAGAACACCTCGACCTTGCGCCACAGCTTGGCGAGTTTCGCCGCCGCGACAAACCCGTCTCCGCCGTTGCCGCCAGGGCCGCACAGAACCTGAATTTGGCCATCCGGCCAGTGCGCGTGGACGAACTCGGCAACCGCCTCGCCGGCGCGCTGCATCACGGTGAAGCTGTCGGTGCCGGCGTCGAAAATCGCCTGTTCAGCGAGGCGCATTTCCTGCGGCGTGAGGATTGGTCTGCCCATACGGGCAGCTCATAGCACGCGGGTTGCGGATTCGCTTCCGTATTCTGCGACACGCAGGCGCCCGCCGCGACGCTCAAGCCGGGTGATGGAGCAGTGGCCTGGGCGGAACACCGTCACGCGATCATCGCCTTCCAGCAGGCCGCAAAGCGCGTTGATGGCGACAAAATGCGAGAACACAGCCGTATGGGGCGAGAGGCCATCGACGAAGGCGCCCACGCCGGCGCGCCACTGGACATAGCCCGCGCCGGCATCCGGCCAGAAGCCCGCCATCACCCCGCGCAGCCAGGCGACCCGGTCGCCAACATCCTGCGGAGTTTCGATTTCCGAGACTTCCGGCGCGATGGTGGCAGCCAGTCCCAGCTGCACCGAAAGCGGGCCGGAAGTTTCGCGGCAGCGCTGCATCGGGCTTGAGACAATCTGCCGGATGCCAAGACCGCCGAGAAGGCCAGCAACGGCGACGGCCTGCTTCGCGCCGAGCGCGCTGAGAGCGGGGTCCGGATGGTCGCCCCAACCAGCTTCGGCCTCGCCATGACGGATCAAATAGATCAAGCGGCGACGGGCTCAGCCGACATCACCTGCGGCTGCAGCGTCGGTGTATAGCCGTGGCGCGTCAGCAGCTCGAGCGTTTCCCTGTAGACCACCGGCGCGGCGATGCCGAGGCGCGCCCGGGCCGCGTCGAGCGGTTCGCGGAGCAGCGCGACAATATCCTGCTGGATGATCTTCCTGGCCTTGGCGCCGTTGTGCTTGCCTTCCCGGAAACAGTCCATGATCCGTGCGCCCTTCGGCGCGTGCTTGGCAATCGTGCGGCACCCCATGAAAGAGATGAAGATCACGCCGAGGCCCGGCTGCTGGCTGTAGGTGAAGGCGAGCAGCGAGGCTTCGCCCAATGCGTCGCGGTTATAGCCGCTGAGGACGTGGAACAGGTCGTGCGTATCGCGCAGGCGATTGCCGTACCATTGGTAGTCGTCGTCAAACTCGCGCGCCTTGGAGCGGAACTTCTCGCTTTCGTCGACCAGGCCCTGCGCTGTGAGACCTTCGCGCTCCATGAACTCGACATAGGCGTGGCCGACAGTGCCCTCCGGCAGCTCCCGGATCCAGCTATGATCGTCCAGAACCGGTGGGAGATGGGGTTTCTCCTCAAGCAGCTTGCGGCCGGCCGGGGTTTCGGCGAATGCCCAGAAATTGCGCTCGAAGGACCGGCCGTTCAAAGCCTCTATGATGTGGAACACCTGCTCGGTGTCTTCCTTGTCCTCGATCAGCTTCTGCATGTGATTCCAGGCCTTGAGCGGGCGGAAGCTGGAGGGGCGCCGGTCGGGATGAATAAAGACTTGAGCAGCCATGGGTAACTCCGGAAGCTTTCCTTCCTGTAGCACGCGGAGGCGTTCGTGAAAAGTGACGCGGGCGTCACTATTTTTGAATTTGGCCGGGAATTACCTGCCTAATCGTTAGGCAGCGCCGCCCGAAAATTTACCATGCAGTGCGCGCCGCACTCGACTCCCACGTCTTACCCTCGCCTCCGCACCCAACTCCCCATACGCACGATTCAAATCTTAACCGGGCCGCTGGGGAGAACCACGCATGAAAAAGATCGAAGCCATCATCAAACCGTTCAAGCTCGACGACGTGAAGGAAGCCCTTCAGGAAATCGGCCTGCAAGGCATGACCGTCATTGAAGCCAAAGGCTTTGGCCGCCAGCGCGGCCACACCGAACTCTATCGCGGCGCGGAATATGTCGTCGATTTCCTGCCGAAGCTGAAGATTGAAGTTGTCCTGGCCGACAGCGCGGTCGAAGGCGCCGTCGAGGCCATCAAGAAAGCGGCCCACACCGACAAGATCGGGGATGGCAAGATCTTCGTTTCCGATGTTATCGATGCTGTGCGCATTCGCACAGGCGAAACCGGCGACGCGGCCCTTTAGACTATCCTGCGGCGTGCCAGAGCGCCCCCAACAAATCAGACAGCTCGAACAGCTCACGAGAAGGCAAAATCAATGGCTGATGACATATTCAAAATGATGAAGGAAGCAGACGCGCAATACGTCGATCTTCGCTTCACTGATCCGCGCGGCAAGATGCAGCACGTGACATTCCACAAGGGCATGGTGGGAGATGATTTCTTCACCGAAGGCCAGATGTTCGACGGCTCGTCCGTTGCTGGCTGGAAGGCCATCAACGAGTCCGACATGCTGCTGATGCCTGACCAGTCGACGGCGATCATCGACCCGTTCTTCCAGCAACCAACGCTGGCCGTCATCTGTGACGTGCTCGATCCGATCACTCACCAGCCCTACAACCGCGACCCACGCACCACCGCCAAGAAAGCCGAAGCCTACTTGCAGGCTGCCGGCGTGGGCGACACCGCCTTCTTCGGCCCTGAAGCCGAGTTCTTCGTCTTCGATGACGTGCGCTGGTCGATCGAACCGCACAAGACGGGCTACAGCTTCGATTCCACGGAACTGCCGATCAATACCGGCAAGGAATACCCGATGGGCAACCTCGGCCACCGGCCGGGTCCGAAGGGCGGTTACTTCCCTGTTCCGCCGATTGATTCCGAGCAGGACATGCGCGGCGAGATGCTTTCGATCATGGGCGAGATCGGTCTTGATCCCGAGAAGCACCACCACGAAGTGGCCCCGGCCCAGCACGAACTTGGACTCAAGTTCTCGACGCTGACCGTGATGGCTGACCGGATGCAACTCTACAAGTACGTGATCCACAATGTGGCCGCGTCGTATGGCAAGACCGCAACCTTCATGCCGAAGCCGATGTTCAAGGACAATGGCTCGGGCATGCACGTGCACCAGTCGATCTGGAAAGGCGGCAAGCCGCTGTTCGCCGGCAACAAGTATGCCGACCTCAGCGACATGTGCCTCTACTATATCGGCGGCATCATCAAACACGCCAAAGCCCTGAACGCGATTACCAACCCCTCGACGAACAGCTACAAGCGCCTCGTCCCGGGCTATGAAGCGCCGGTCATGCTGGCCTATTCGTCGCGCAACCGCTCGGCCTCGATCCGCATTCCGTTCGGTTCGAACCCGAAGGCGAAACGTATCGAAGCCCGCTTCCCGGATCCGATGGCGAACCCCTATCTGGCCTTCGCCGCGCTCCTGATGGCCGGCCTCGACGGGATCGAGAACAAGATCCATCCGGGCGACGCCATGGACAAGGACCTCTACGACCTGCCGCCGGCCGAAGCGAAATCGATCCCGCAGGTTTGTGGATCACTGCGCGAAGCGCTTTCGGCCCTCGACCAGGACCGCGCCTTCCTCAAGAAAGGCGGCGTGTTCGACGACGATCAGATCGACTCGTACATCGACCTCAAGATGGAAGAGAACATGCGTTTCGAACTCCATCCGCACCCGGTCGAATTCGACATGTACTACAAGATGTAGGTGGGACGGCATAACGCCTGATAAGGATGGCCGGTATCTTCGGATGCCGGCCATTTCTTTGCCACGAAGGCTGATCAGGAAGATTGCATGCTGAAGCTAATGATCTTCTGGGGCAGTTTTGCCTGGTTTCCCTTCGCGCTCGCCTGCTTCTGGCTGGCCTTGCGC
>Ga0214472_10002635_pt1 | contig 19209 bp, 24 predicted proteins | sample RVTome_6_FD_207662 | JGI IMG/M metagenome (GOLD analysis project Ga0214472, IMG submission 207662) | Soil microbial communities from uranium-contaminated site in the Upper Colorado River Basin, Wyoming, United States - RVT140D175 | ecosystem: Environmental > Terrestrial > Soil > Contaminated >...
TCCTCCTCATCTTGCGCCCAAGATCCGGGAGGAAGATGAAGGAGAAGAGGCAGGACGCGTCGAATGTCCTATCGCGGCCGCGAGCCCTTCCGGTCGCCTCTGAGCCCGAGGAGGTCGAGGTGGGTCGACGGTCCAGCACGCGAGCAGCTCTGTTCATCTTCGCAGCCACGCTCACCGTGGCGGTCCCCACGGGACCCGCTGCATCGGCCGTTGCCGCCCCGTCCAACGATGCCTTCGGCTCGGCCGTCGACCTGACCACCGTGCCGGCCTCCAGGAACGGATCGAATAGCGGGGCCACCCTCGAGCCGGGTGAACCGACTCCTTGCGGGGAGATCGGGGCCACCGTGTGGTACCGGCTGACCACCTCGGCCGACGTCAACGTCGTCGCGGATACCCTCGGCAGCGGGTACGACACCGTCCTGGCCGCCTACACCGGAGCGTCGCTCCAGGCCCTGGAGGACCTCGACTGCAACGACGACACCGACGAGAACCTGCAGTCTCGCGTCGGCTTCTCGGCCAGGGCCGGGGAGCCCGTCTACCTCCAACTCGGTGGCTTCGACGGAGACACGGGGTCGTTCAAGCTGAACCTGGCCGTCGGCGGGGCGCTGTCCGGCTCGGTCACCGACCAGCAGGGAGCGCCCCTCGACCAGATCTGCGTGCAGGCCATCGCCCCCACCGCGTACGAGGGTTCCGAAGTGGTCACGGATCAGGCCGGCCGCTACCGGTTCGGCGCCCTCTCGCCGGGCGACTACCAGATCCGCTTCTCCGACTGCGCTGAGGAGCCGCGTGTCTCCGGGGAGTGGTACGACGCCCGGACCACGAGAGCCGAAGCCGACACGATCCAGGTTGCGGCAGGGGCGGAGACCACGGGCATCGATGCGTCCCTCGCTCCGGCAGCCACGATCCGTGGCCGGGTGACGGTGGCCGACGGCTCTCCCGTCGATGAGGTGTGCGTGATCGGACGCTCGGCCGACGTGCCGTTCGAGGAGTACGACGAGGATCTCTTCGGCCTGACCGACGGCGATGGCCGGTACGTCCTGGGCGGTGCGAGCGCGGGCCGGTACAAGATCGAGTTCTACCCCTGCGGCGAGGAGGGCCATGCGGGGGAGTGGTACGACGACCAGGACAGCTTCGAGTCCGCGGACGTGATCGACCTGAGCCCGGGGGAGGACCGCTCGGGGGTCGACGCCGTCCTCACCGAGGGAGGGAGCATCGCCGGTCGCGTCACCGACGAGAGCGGCACGCCGGTCCCGTTCGGATGCGTGGTGGCCGTCGACCGGGACGGCGACTACGCGGGCTACGGCGACACCGATGGCTCCGGCGACTACGAGGTCCTGGGCCTCCATGCCGGTTCCTACCGCGTCCGGTTCGGGGACTGCGATGCCGGCGAGCTGGCCGCCGAGTGGTACGACGATCGGCCCGACCGGGCCACCGCCGATGAGGTGACCGTGACGGACGGTGCCCGCACCTCGGGGATCGACGCCCGTCTGGGCCCCGGCGGCTCGATCAGTGGCCGGGTCACGGACCGGGGCGGCGAGGCCCTCCCGTACATCTACGTGGGCGTCTACGATCCCGCGGAGGATGAGCTGGCATGGGGGTTCACCGATGAGGACGGCACGTACGAGGTCGGCGGGCTCCCGGCCGGCGAGCACCGGGTGACGTTCGAGGACTGGGACCAGGACCTCTACACCGCGGAGTGGTACGACGACAGGGGGAGCTTCGCCGCCGCCACCCCGGTCAGCCTTGCGTCCGGGGGCCGGGTGGATGGGATCGATGCGGTGCTGGACCGGTTCCGGGTGGTGGTCGGAGAGACCGAGGGTGGAACCACCGTGGAGGAGGGAGGCGCGTCCGACACCTACACGCTCCAACTGACCGCCCCGCCCTCCCATCCGGTGCAGGTGACGGTCGAGACGGATGCCTCCCAGCTGACGGCCGTTCCCGTCACGGTCACCTTCACTGAGGACGCGTGGGACGTCCCGCAGGCGGTGGTGGTGTCGGCGGTCGACGATGACGCGGCCGAAGGTCTCCACGTGGTGCCGGTCGGGCATCTCGTATCGAGCGAGGACCCTCGCTTCGACGGGGTGACCGTTCCAGACGTAGACGTGCTGATCCGGGACGATGAGCTGCGGGCCACCGAGACCGAGGTGTCGTACGAGGGGCCGGCGTCGGGCATCCGGGGCCAGGACGTGACCCTGGAGGCCGTGCTCAGTGATGCGGACAGCGGGGCTCCGATCCCCGGTGCCGAGGTGTCCTTCACGCTGGAGGACATGGAGGCCTTCGGGGTGACCGATGTGACCGGCAGGGCGGAGGCGACCGTGACGCTGGACCTCGACCCCGGTCCGTACCAGGTTCAGGTCGGGTACGCGGGGGATCCGGAGCACTTCGGGGCCCAGGCCAGCGCGCCGTTCGAGGTCCGGTGGCACTACACGTTCGAGGACCAGGACGGCGCGGGACGCGTGCACCTCAACCCGCTCACCGAGGAGTTCCGGGTGGTGACCGCCTCGATCGACACCGGGATCGTGTGGGAGCCGAACATGCTGGTCGCCGGGCCGACGGGGGCGCTGGTCACCGTGGTGCACCGCGGGCCGGTCATCGACCTCACGGGCGAGTTCGACCTCGCGGGAGGCCGCTTCGCGGCCGCGGGGAGGTCCGGGACCCAGCCCTTCGCCCTGCGCCGGGCGCCCTAGCTGGATCGGGCCGGTCCGGACCCCACCTCCTTTGTGCACCTGCACAAAGGAGGCCGTGGTCCGGGCGGCGAAGGTAAACGCGAACGTCGCTGAGGAGGGGTGGGATGACCAGGATCGGAACCGCGTTGACGGTGGTGCTCGCCTTGGCGCTGGGCGCGCCTGCCGCGCCGGCCGGCACGCCGGAATCGAGCCCTAACCTGAAGCTGGTGGCCTCGATCCCCTTCGAGCAGAGCGAGAACGTGGAGCTGTTCACCCGGTCGCTGCGCACGTGGGTGGACCGGGACGGCTCCACCGTGATCATCGACGAGGACGAGGAGCCGGTGATCCGCCACTTCGCCGTGGTCATCGCCCTCCCTCGCCCCCGGATCATCGACGTCACCGACCCCGAGCGGCCGTACGTGGTGGGCCAGGTGCCGTGCAGCGCCACCGACGTCGATGCCCTGACCGACGGGACCCTGGCCGTGTTCGCCACGAACGCCTGCGCGCCGGTCCTGGGCAACGTCGTGGTCAGCCTGGCCAACCCCTACCAGCCGGAGGTCCTGGGCGGCGCCCCGGGCTATGCGCACCACCTCCGGCTCCATCCCGGAGGCCGGTACCTGTACCTGTCCGGCGGCGACATCTACGACCTGGCCGACCCCACCCAGCCGGCCAAGGTGGGGAGCTGGCTCCAGACCCTGCCGATCGTGGGGCACGCGAACCTGAGCTTCTCCGGGGACGGGTCGCGCATGTACTCGGCCACCCAGCCCGTGTACGTTTTCGACACCGTGAACCCCGCGGCGCCGGTGCTGCTGTCGCGGCTGTTCGTGCCGGGGATGGTCGTGGTCCACGACGCCGTGCCCACCCCGGACCGGCGCTTCCTGTTCGTCTCCGAGACGGCCACGGGCGGCTGCCCGGTGGGCGGCGTGGCCGTGTGGGACGTGCGGGATGACGCGAACCCCCTCTTCCTCGGTGAGGTGTGGGCCGGGGCCGGCCTGCTCACCAACCGGGAGAACGACGAGATGGGGACGGGGGAGAACGCCGGACTGGCCTGCTCCTCCCACATCCTGGAGATGGATCCCGGCGGGCGTTCGTTCTCGATCGGGTGGATGGCCGCCGGCACACGGACGTTCGACATCGACGGCCTCTACACGCAGGACCCGCCGCTCGCCGCGGCGTGGGGCCGCTACGGGACCGGCGTGGTCGAGGAGGGGTTCGTCAAGCCGGCCGGAGGGAGGACGTCCGCGGCCAAGCGGTACCCGGCCCTCCCGGGCTACGTCTTCTCGGCCGACCTCCAGCTGGGCTTCTACGTCTCGAAGGACGTCGCGCCCTAGCCGCTCTTCTCCTCGTCGGTGCCGACCACCGACCGGATGACGTCGGCCGGGAGCGAGGCCGCGGACGACAGGCCCTTCTTCACCGCGCCCACGGCTTCGGAGGACACCTCGCCCACCGCCTGAAGGGCCGTCTCCGCGGCGGCCCTGGCCACCCCGGCCACGTCCTGGCCCACCTTGCCGGCGGCCTCGACGGCCCCCTCCACGGCTCCGACCGCGGTCACCGCGACGTCCGTCCCCACCTCGGTTGCCCCGCGGACCGCGCCGCGCACGGCGTTCTTGGCGCCCTCGACCACGTCGCCGCCCACCTGGCTGACCGCTTCCACGGCCCCCGAAACGATGGCCCTGGCGGTCTCGGCCACCCCGGCCCCGGCGTCCTTCGTGCCCTGGAGGGCTCCCCGCACGGCGTCGGTGACCACGCCGAGAGCCGCGCCGGTGATCTCGCCGGCCTCCTTCAGGGTGCCGACCACCAGGTCGGTCACGGTGGTCCGCACCGCGCCCACGATGTCCCCGGCCCCCTTGACCGCCCCGATCACGCCGTTCTTGACCTTGTCCAGGATGCCTTCCGCCATGGCTCCCCCTTTCGGCTTGCTCTCCATCCTACCCAGGACCGGGGGGCTCACGCGTGGTCCACGGCCCTCGGGGCGGCGGCCCCGAGGGCCATCACCATCCCCTCGGCGGCGAGGATGGGCGGCTCCCCGTCTGGTCCCCACAGGTCGACTGCCTGCGACCGCATGCCCTGGAGCTGGTCGTCGGTATGGAGGGGGTCGTGGTGGAACATCACCAGCTCGCCCACGCCGCACAGGCGGGCGAAGTCCACTGCGTGGGTCACGCTGGAATGGCCCCATCCGATCCGGGACGGGTACTCCTGGTCCGTGTACTGGGCGTCGTGGAACAGGACGTCCGCCCCTTCGGCCACCGAGTGCCCCGAGATCCATGCCGGCTCCACCGAGGCCAGGTCGATCCCCAGCGCGGGTTCGTGGTCGGGAAGGTAGGCCAGCGACCGCCCGCCGTCCTCGATCCGGAAGCCCACCGTCGGCCCCTGGTGAGAGACCGGCCGGGCCCGGATCAGGGCCGGGCCGATCCCCAGGTCCCCCCGGGCGTCGTGGAAGATGGGCTTGGAGGGGAGCTCCTCCAGGTGGACCGGGAACAGGGGGGGCGAGAGGTAGCGGGCCACGTTCTGCTCCAGGGTCCTGGTGGGTGAGGGCGGTCCCCAGACGTGGAGGTCCACGTCCGGGTCCCACAGCGGCCCGAAGAACGGGAGCCCCTGGAGATGATCCAGGTGCAGGTGACTGAGGAAGATGTGGATCGTCGAGCCCTTGACCTCGCCCAGGGAGATGCCCAGGGGCCGGATCCCCGTGCCCGCGTCGAGGATCACCAGGGTCCCGTCCGACAGCCGGACCTCCACGCAGGACGTGTTGCCTCCGTAGCGCACCGTCTCCGGCCCGGGGGCGGCCAGCGACCCTCGGGACCCCCATACGCGGAGCTTCATCCCTACCGCCGGTCCTCCCAGAAGATGGCCATGGCCCCGATGAACTCGTCCGACTTCGCGAACAGGGGGAGCGCGGTCACCGCGATGTCCCGCTCCACGCCGTCCATCCCGGTGATGTGCAGGGGCGCATGCGCGGGCTCCCGCTTCTCCAGGGCCATGCCCAGGGGCAGCGAGGTGGGTTCCACCTCCCGGCCGGTCGTCGGGTCCACGGGCGTGAACAGGGTTCCCCACTCCTCGATCGTCAAGGTTCCCGACTCCGCGTACGTCTGGCCCAGGATCTCCTCGGCCGGCTCGTTGTAGTACACGAGGGTCCCCTCGGGATCCACCAGGAACACCGGGGTGGCGATGCTCGAGGCCAGGCCCCGGGCCAGGATGAACACCAGGTTGTGCTCGTCGGCCATGCCTCCTCCTTCCGCCGAGGCCATGATAGGGCCCGGGCGGCGGGCGGTCACGGGGGCGGGGGGTATCCTCGACCCATGCGCGAAGAGGTGCGTCTGTCGAAGTACAGCCACGGCTCCGGCTGAGCCTGCAAGCTCGGTCCGAAGGACCTGGCCCAGGTGCTGGGCCAGCTCGACCCCGTGGACCAGCCGCCCGAGGTGCTGGTGTCCTCCGACACCAGCGACGACGCGGCCGTGTACCGCCTGCCCGACGGCACCGCCCTGGTGCAGTCGGTGGACTTCTTCACGCCCATCGTGGACGACCCCTACGACTGGGGACGGATCGCCGCGGCCAACGCCCTGAGCGACCTGTACGCCATGGGGGCCCGGCCGGTCCTGGCCCTGAACCTGGTGGCCTGGCCGGTCGAGGAGCTATCGCTGGACCTGCTGGCCGACGTGCTCCGCGGGGGGGCCAAGGTGGCGTCGGAGGCCGGGGTGGCGGTGGTCGGCGGCCACAGCATCACGGACCCCGAGCCGAAGTACGGGATGGCCGTGACCGGTTTCGCCGACCAGGCCCACCTCACGCGCAACTCGACGGCCCGTCCCGGGGCCGCGCTGTGGCTCACCAAGCCGCTGGGCATCGGCATCGTGACCACGGCCATCAAGCGTCGCAAGGCCTCACCCGAGCAGGTCGCCGCCGCCGTGGAGGTCATGACCACCCTGAACGCGGCCGCCGCGGAGGCGGCCCGCGACGTCGGAGCGCAGGCCGTGACGGACGTCACGGGGTTCGGCTTCCTGGGGCACCTCCACGAGATGCTCCGGGCCTCGGGGGTGGCGGCCGTGGTGGACGCCGGGGCGGTCCCCACCCTGACCGGGACCCTGGCCCTGGCCGGGCAGGGCGTGGTGCCCTCGGGCTCCCGCCGCAACCACGACTTCCTGTCTCCCCACGTCACGTGGGGGGATCTGCCCGAGGCCGAGCAGATGGTCCTGGCCGACGCCCAGACGTCCGGGGGGCTCCTGATCGCCGTATCCGAGGAGTCCGGAGGGGCGCTGGGACGGGAGCTGGAGGCCCGGGGCATCGCCGCGTCCAGGGTGGGGACCACCCTGGAAGGGACCCCCGGGGCCATCGAGGTCCGGGGACGGGTCGGGGGAATCTGACCTCGCTGGTAGGATTCTGCCCGATGGAGCTCTCGAAGGCCTTCTACGAGGAGATCCTGGCCCACGCCCGGGCCGGGTACCCCAATGAGGCCTGCGGGGTGGTGGCCGGGCGGGACGGCCGGCCGGTGGCCGTGTATCCCATGGCCAACGCCGAGCGGAGCCCCGTGATCTACCGCTTCGACGAGCGCGAGCAGCTCAAGGTGTTCCGGGAGATCGAGGACCAGGGCTGGGACCTCCTGGCCTTCTTCCACTCCCACCCCCACACGGAGGCTTTCCCCTCGCCCACGGACCGGACCCGGGCGCACTGGCCCGACCCCGTGACCGGCCGGCCCGTCCCCGCGTACCCTGGGACCCGGTACCTGATCCTGTCGCTCGGGGACCGGCTCGAGCTCCGGGCGTTCCGGTTCGAAGACGGGGAGCCCGTCGAGGAGGAGCTGACGATCGCATGACCGACCCGGTGTTCACCGAGGAGCAGGTGGTCCGGTACGCTCGTCACATCATCCTGCCGGGGATCGGGGGGGCCGGGCAGGCCCGGCTGATGGAGGCCAGCGTGGTGCTGATCGGCGCGGGCGGCCTGGGCTCGCCGGCAGCGATGTACCTGGCCGCGGCCGGCGTGGGCCGGCTGGGCATCGTGGACTTCGACCGGGTGGACGCCACCAACCTCCAGCGCCAGCTCCTGCACGACACGGACGACGTCGGCCGCCCCAAGGTGGCCTCGGCCGCCGAGCGCCTCAACGACCTGAACCCCAACGTCGACGTGGTGCCGCACGACGTGGCGCTGTCCTCGGCCAACGCCTTCGAGGTCCTCCGCGGCTACGACGTGGTGGTGGACGGCACCGACAACTTCCCGGTCCGGTACCTGGTGAACGACGCCACCCAGATGCTGGGCATCCCGCTGGTCCACGGCTCGATCTACCAGTTCGAGGGCCAGGCCAGCGTGTTCCTGCCGGGGAAGGGCACCCCGTGCTACCGGTGCCTGTTCCCCGAGCCGCCGCCCCCCGGGGCGGTGCCTTCGTGCGCCGAGGCCGGCGTGTTCGGTGTCCTGCCGGGGATCATCGGCTCGATCCAGGCCGTGGAGGCCATCAAGCTGATCCTGGGCGCCGGGGAGTCGCTGGCCGGGAGGCTCCTGCTGTTCGACGCCCTGGCCATGTCGTTCCGGACCGTGAAGCTCCGGTGGGACCCGGCCTGCCCGGTATGCGGGGAGGAGCCCACGGTCACCGAGCTGATCGACTACGAGGCCTTCTGCGGCCTGGCCCCCGGCCAGGCTCCGCCCGAGGCCGAGCGGGCCCCGGCGGTGGGGGAGTAGTGGCCGTCACGGTCCGGGTGCCCACCCTGCTCCGGTCCCGCACGGGAGGGGAGGCCATCGTGGAGGGGGCGGGCTCCACCCTCCGCGAGCTGCTGCACGACCTCGAGGACCGCTATCCCGGGCTGACCGGGGGCCTGATCGGCAAGGACGGCGGTGTGCACCGGTTCGTCAACCTGTACGTGAACGACGAGGACACCCGGTACCTGCAGGCCCTGGACACGCCGGTGGCCGACGGCGACGTGGTCAGCATCCTTCCCGCGGTGGCCGGCGGCTGAGGCCGGGCGGATGCGCTCGGACGACATCCTCGACGCCATCGGCGAGACGCCCCTGGTGGGCCTGCCCCGGCTGTCCCCCAAGCCAGGGGTGCGGCTGTGGGCCAAGCTGGAGGGCCAGAACCCCACCGGCTCCCTGAAGGACCGCATCGCCCTGCGCATGGTGGAGGAGGCCGAGCGCCAGGGCACTCTGACCCCGGGGAGGGTCCTGCTGGAGCCGACGTCCGGGAACACGGGGATCTCGCTGGCCATGGTGGCCCGGCGCAAGGGGTACCGCCTGATCGTGGTGATCCCCGAAAACGCCGGACGCGAGCGCCTGAGCCTGCTGGAGCTGTACGGCGCAGAGGTGGTGTTCAGCCCTGCCGACCAGGGGACGAACGGAGCCGTGGCGGTGGCCCGGCGGATGGCCGAGGACCCTCGGTACGTGATGCTGTTCCAGTACGGCAACCCCGCCAACCCCCTGGCCCACTACGAGGGCACGGGCGCGGAGATCGTCCGAGACCTCCCCGAGGTCACCCACTTCGTGGCCGGCCTGGGGACCGGCGGCACGCTGATGGGCGTGGGCCGGCGCCTGCGGGAGCACCACCCGGACGTCCGGATCCACGCCGCGGAGCCGGCCCTCGGCGAGATGGTGTACGGTCTCCGGTCCCTGGACGAGGGGTTCATCCCGCCGGTCTTCGACCCGTCCGCACTGGACGGGAAGATCCTGGTCTCGGCCTCGGACGCCCTGGGTGCCACTCGTCAGCTGACCGCCGAAGAGGGTATCTTCGCTGGGATCTCCGCCGGGGCTGTGCTCCACGCGGCGCTCCGGGTGGCCGAGAAGCTGGAGCGGGGGGACATCGTGTGCCTCCTCGCGGACGGCGGGTGGAAGTACCTGTCCACGAAGGCGTGGATCGGAGAGATGGAGGAGGCCGAGCAGCGGGTGGAGGAGACGCTCTGGTGGTAGGCGACCGCTCGATCGGGGTGTTCGACTCCGGCCTGGGGGGGCTGACCGTGGCCCGGGCGGTGCTGGATCTGCTCCCGCGAGAGGCCGTGACGTACTTCGGTGACACCGCCCGCAGCCCGTACGGCCCGCGACGGGTGGAGGAGATCCGGGGCTTCGCCCGGGAGATCGCCTCGCTGCTGCTGGCCCGGGACGTGAAGATGCTGGTGGTGGCGTGCAACTCGATCGAGGTGGCCGCCATCGACCACCTCACCCAGCCGGAGGGCGTGCCGGTGGTGGGGGTGATCGACCCCGGCGTCCGGGCCGCTCTCCGGGTCACCCGCAGCGGCCGGATCGGCGTGATCGGCACCGAGGCCACCATCGCCAGCGGGGCCTACCAGCGCGCGGTCGCCGGAGCCGACGCCTCCGTTCGCCTGGAAGCGGCGGCCTGTCCCGCCTTCGTCCCCGCCGTGGAGCGAGGGGACACCACCAGCGAGGAGCTCCGGACGCTGGCCCGGAGCTACCTGGCCCCCCTGGCCGGCGTGGACGCGCTGATCCTGGGCTGCACGCACTACCCCTTCCTGTCGGGGCTGATCCAGGAGGTGGTCGGCCGGGACGTGGTGCTGGTGTCCTCGGCCCAGGAGACCGCAAAGGACGTGTACGCGGCTCTCCACGGCGCCGGCCTCCTGCGCCAGGCGGAGGGCATCCCGCGGCACACGTTCCTGTGCTCCGGGGACCCGGCCTCGTTCCTCGAGCTGGGATCCCGCTTCCTGGGACCGGAGCTCCTGGAGGTCCGCCGGGCCGGGGTCCGGGAGGCGGCATGGACCTGACCATCCTCGGGGCCTGCGGAACGTGGCCCAAGGCCGGCGGGGCGTGCAGCGGCTACCTGGTCCGTCACGAGGGGTTCACGGTGTGGGTGGACATGGGCGCCGGCACGCTGGCCAACGCCCAGGAGCACACCGACCTGCTGGACGTGGACGCGGTGATCGTGTCTCACTCCCACGCCGATCACATCGTGGACCTGTTCCCCTACTTCTACGCCCGGCACTACGCGCTGGGGGGGCCCAAGGGCACCCCCCTGTTCTGGCCGCCGGGCGTTTACGCCAGGGTGGGCGGCCTGCTCTCGGAGGAGAGCCTGGGCGACCTGGCCACCAGCTTCCTGCTCCACGACGTCGAGCCGGGGACCGAGTTCGAGATCGGTCCGTTCCGGGTGACCACGGCTCCCATGGCCCACCCGGTGCCCACCCTCGGCATCCGCATGGAGGCCGGTGGCAACGTCCTGGCATACACGGCCGACTCGGGGCCCACACCGGAGGTGGTGAAGCTGTCCCGCGAGGCCGATCTGATGCTGGCCGACGCCACATGGCAGTCCGGCACGGATGCGTCCTACCCGCCCGACATCCACATGACCGACCGGGAGGCCGGCCAGGCCGCACGGGAGGCCGAGGTCCATTCGCTGGTGCTGACGCACATCTGGCCCAGCCTGGACCTCCGGGTCTCCGAGGAGCAGGCGGCCCGGGAGTACCAGGGCCCCGTGACCCTGGCCCGGGAGGGCATGCACCTGGCGGTGGGGGAGTGACCCGACCCGACGGCCGGGCTCCCGCCGATCTCCGTCCGGTCAGCTACCAGACCTCCTACCTCCAGTGGGCCGAGGGCTCGGTCCTGTTCGAGATGGGCGGCACGAGGGTCCTGTGCGCGGCCACCTACGAGCCCGGTGTGCCCCGCTTCCTGACGGGGACCGGCTCGGGATGGGTCACCGGGGAGTACTCGATGCTCCCCCGGGCCACCAAGGAACGGACCAGCCGCGAGGTCAGCAGGGGCCGTCCCTCGGGCCGGACCCAGGAGATCCAGCGGCTGATCGGCCGGTCCCTCCGCGCGGTGTCCAACCTCAAGGCCCTTGGCGAGGGCACCATCTGGATCGACTGCGACGTGATCCAGGCCGACGGCGGGACCCGTACGGCTTCCATCACCGGCGGGTACATCGCCCTGGCCCTGGCCCTGAACGGTCTCCGCCAGCAGGGGGTGGTCAAGGGCGAGGTCCTCCGGGACTCCGTGGCCGCGGTGAGCGCCGGGATCATCGGTGGGGATCCGGTCCTGGACCTGTCGTACGAGGAAGATGCCGCGGCCGACGTGGACTTCAACGTGGTGATGACCGGATCCGGGAAGCTGGTCGAGCTCCAGGGCACGGCCGAGGGGGAGCCGTTCTCCCGCGACCAGCTGGACGGCATGCTCTCGCTGGCCGCCACCGGGATCGACCGCCTCACGCAGATCCAGGCCCAGGCCGCCGGCTCCTGAGCCCGTGGCCTTCCCGTCCCGCCTGGTCATCGCGTCCCGCAACCCGGGGAAGGTCCGGGAGATCCTGCGCATCTGCTTCGACTGGCCCGTGGCCTGGGTCACCGATGCGGCCTGGCCTGACGTGGAGGAGACCGGCGACACGTACCTCGACAACGCGCTGGCCAAGGCCCGTGCGGTGGCCGCGGCCACCGGGGAGGCGGCACTGGCCGACGACTCGGGCATCGAGGTGGACGCCCTGGGCGGGGCCCCGGGGCCCCGCTCCGCCCGGTACGCCGGGGAGGAGGCCACCGACGAGCGTAACCTCCGGGCCCTGCTGGCCGCGCTCAAGGGCATCCCCGGGAGTGGCCGCACCGCCCGGTACCGGGCCGTGGCCGCCGTGGCGCTCCCCGGCGGAGAAGATGTCTGGGCCGAGGGAACGTGCGAGGGCTTCCTGCGGACGAGGCCCACCGGCGAAGGCGGCTTCGGCTACGATCCGATCTTCGAGCCTGCCGGCTGGGACCGGACGATGGCCCAGCTCGACCCGGAGGAGAAGGACCGCATCAGCCACCGCGGCCGGTCCTTGCGGGCCCTGGGGGCCGCCCTGGCCTGAGGTTGCGCGTTCCGGACCAACGGATATCCTCTGAGGGTTGGACGTCCCGGCCGGTGGGTAGCGCTCCGGTGGCAGACCCGGGCCCCCGAGGGAAGGAGTGAGGTCCATGTGTCTCACCTGCGGGTGCGGTGAGTTGAACGCCGACCACGGCGACGACCGCCATATCACGTACGACGACCTCAAGGCGGCGGCCGACGCCGCCGGCGTCTCCGTCGAGGAGGCGACCCGGAACTTCGACGAGACGGTCAAGAAGGCGTAGGGGACGGCGGTATGATGGGGGCCCCGGTTCGAAGGCCGGGGCCCCGGGAGCCATGGGTCTTCTGAAGACGGTCGACGAGCAGGGCCGGACGCGCCGCTGGACGCTCAAGGAGGTCGTCCAGGGCAGGCCGCTCGGCCATCCCTCCCACCCCATGTTCGTGCACTTCCCGGTGGCCTTCTACCTGGCGGTGGTGGTGTTCGACGTGATGTCGCGGATCGCCCCCACCCCCGGCCTGGTCCTGGCGGGGACCTACCTGATCGTCGGAGCGGCCCTGGCCAGCGTCCTGGCGGTGACCACCGGTCTGGTCGACTGGTGGGGCATGGTCCGCGGTTCCGCGAAGCGCCGGATCGCCACCCGGCACATGATCCTGCAGTTCATCACGTTCGGGTTCTTCGCCTCGATGATGGTGCTCCGGTGGCCGGAGCGGCATGCGCTGGAGGCCGACACGATCTGGATCGTGCTGGGCATCCTTGGGTACCTGGTCCTGGTCGTGGGCCAGTGGCTGGGCGGGATCCTGGTCTACCAGAAGGCCATGCGGGTGAGCACCGGGGGCTCGGCCGGATAGGCTCCCGCGGTTGGGCCGTTCCGGCCCGGACGTGGAACACTACCCCTCGATGAAGAAGCGACTCCCCCGCGACGCGCCTCACCCGTCGGACATCGACGACCTCCGCCTGTACCTGGAGGCCGCGGCTTCCGAGCCCCTCCTGACCAAGGAGGAGGAGGTGGAGCTGGCCATCACCATCGAGCACGGGGCCGAGGCGGCCGAGAAGCTGGCCTCGGGACGGATCCGGGCCGAGCGCTCGATCCAGCGCCTGGAACGGGAGATCCGCAGGGCCCGGGACGCCCGGCGGCGGTTCATCCTGGCCAACCTTCGGCTGGTGGTGTCGATCGCCAAGAAGTACCAGGGGCAGGGCCTGCCACTCCTGGACCTGATCCAGGAGGGGAACATCGGGCTGATGCGCGGCGTGGAGCTGTTCGACTGGCGGCGAGGCTTCAAGTTCTCCACCTACGCCACGTGGTGGATCCGGCAGGCCATCACCCGGGCCATCGCCGACCGGGGGCGCCAGATCCGGATCCCGGTGCACGTCCAGGAGCGCCTTCGGAAGGTCCGCCAGGCCCGGGAGCGCCTGGTGCAGAGCACGGGACGGGAGCCCACCCCAGAGGAGCTGGCCAAGGAGGCCGACGTCCCGGTGGAAACGCTGGAGGAGCTGGAGACGGCCTCCCGCCAGGAGCCCCGGTCCCTCCAGGAGCCGGTGGGGGAGGACGCCGAGCTCGGGGACCTGGTGGCCCAGGTGGAGACGGAGAACCCGGTGGACGCCGTGGAGGACACCATGATGCGTCACGAGATCGCCACCGCGGTGGCCAGCACCCTGGAGCCGCTGGAGCGCGAGGTGGTGGGTCTCCGGTACGGGTTGGGCAACGGTCGGACCATGAGCCTGCGCGAGGTCGGCGAGGCGGTGGGCGTGTCCGCGGAGACCGTGCGCAAGGTGGAGCGGGAGGCCCTGCGCAAGCTCCGCGAGGCGGAGCTCCTCCAAGACATCTGGTGACATGCCCGTCGCCGTGACCGGGGCGGACGGTCCCGTGGGCCGGGCCCTGGTTCCCATGCTCGTCTCCCGGGGAGGCGAGGTCCGGGCATCGGCCCCCGACCGGGACCGGGCCCGGGTCCTGCGGGCCCTGGGGGCCAAGGTGGCGGTGGGCGATCCCTCCGGCGAGGACGTCCTGTGGCCGCTGCTCCAGGATGCCCACACCCTGTGCCACCTGGCCGCCGACCCCCTGGCCGCCGACGGAGACACCGAACGCATCAACCTGAAGGTGGTGGAGGCGGTCCTGACCGCGGCGGCCGCCGCGGGGATCCGCCGGCTGCTGCTCCTCTCCTCCGTGGGTGCCTCCCCCGGGTCTCCCAACCCTACGCTCCGGGCCCTTGGCCGGGCGGAGGCCCTGGTGAGCGGGGCCGGCCTCGAGCATGTGATCCTGCGGACCACCCACGTGGTGGGGGAGGGATCGGCGTGGATGATCCTCACCGCCCTGCTGGCCCGGCGGCGCCCGCCGGTGGTGGTGGGACCCGGGACGCAGGTCATGGCCCCCGTGCTGGCCGAGGACGTGGCCCGGGTCCTGGTCGCGGCCGACCACCGCGCGGAAGCCGTTGACGGGACCCTGGCCGCGGCAGGGCCGGAGCGCCTGACCGCCGATCGGGTGGCGGACCTGATCGCCGGCCGGACCCGACGGTGGAAGCGCCACGTGGACCGGGTCCCCGGTCTGGGGGACGCGGCCGCACGGATCCTGGCCGCGGACTCCCTGCCCGACGCCCCGGATGCATGTGCCCGGTTCGCGGTGATTCCATCCTCGGCGTTCCCCCTCCCGCAGGGGCCGGGCGGGGGAGGGGGCTAGGCACCTCGGGCCACCGGAAATGGCCATATCGTGCTACTCAATCCCGTCCCCGGGAGGACCGATGCTTCCAACCGAGGGACGGGGGGGAACGTGGAAGAGACGATGATCCTCGCCATGCGGGCGCTGAGGCACCCGCAGACCGGCCTGGCCGGCGTGCTGGCAGCGGTCCAGCCACAGCTGGAGGCTGGTCTGGCGGCCGTGTACCTGGCCCCCCCGGGCCCCGGGCCGGTGGAGCTCGTGGCCGCCTCGGGAGGCAGGGCCGCCGACCTGGGCGGCCCCGGACAGCTCGAGGGAGCGATGTGCCGGGCCGTCCGGGCCCTGGTCGGCCGGCCCGCCGGATGGTCGCCCCCTTCCTCGATCCCTCTCGAGCCCTGGACGTCCTTCGGATCGCTCGGCCACATCCCCACCCCGCTCCCCTCGGGCGGGGCCTGCCTCCTGCTGGTGGGAGCCGGTCGGCAGGGCGGGGTGGAGGACCTTCGGCGGGCCTCAGCCCCGGCCGCCGTGCTGGCCGCCCTGCTGTCCTCCAGCCGCGAGGTCGAGAACCTTCGCCACGAGCTGCACGAGGTCCGGCAGTCGCAGAGCCTCCTGGCGGCCGGCATCCAGCACGACCTCCGGACCCCGCTGACCTCCATCCTGGGCTCGGCCCGGACCCTGATGACCCAGGGTGACCTGCTGGCCCAGGGAGACCGCGACGAGCTGCTGCAGATCGTGGCCTCGCAGGCCGAGCGGCTGACGGAGATGCTGGCCGAGGCCCTGGTCCCCGACACGCTGGGGCCCGACGCTCCCCTGCGCCTGGCGGAGTGGGACATGGCCGAGGTGGCCACACGGGCCTCGGGCGCGGCCAAGGTGGGGCGGGGGGGTCAGGTGGTGATCGACGTCGCTCCCGCCACCCTTGTCACCGATGCCGGGAGGGTGGAGCGAGCCCTGCTCAACCTGCTGGACAACGCGCTCAAGTACGCGCCGGAGGGCGCCCCGGCGCACCTCGGGGGCGCCCCCCACGACGTTGGGTACCGGTTCACGGTGGCCGATCCGGGACCCGGGGTGTCCGAGGCCATCGTGCCCACCCTGTTCAGCGCGTACGCCACAGATCCGAACCGGGCGGGCGGCATCGGGCTGGGACTGCACTCCGTGGCCACCCTGGCCGCGGAGCTGGGAGGCCGGATCGCCTACGCTCGTCACGAGGGCTGGACGCGCTTCTCCCTGTGGCTGCCCGACCTGCGGGGGCAGGGCGCCGCACCGGTTCCCGAGGTGGCCGAGGTGGGCCGGTGACCCTGGCCGCTTTGGCCGAGGGCGTGGGCGCCCGCGACCTGTTCGTGCTCCAGAGCGTGGATGCCGGCCGCCTGGTCAACCTGGACGGCTTCGGCCGGGGGGCCGGATGGGCCGGGAACCTCACCGTGGACCCGGAGGCGGAGCCCTGGCTGTCCGGCGCTCGTCCCGGCGTGGTGCACCGGCACGCCAGCGGTGTCCCCGAGCGCATCTTGGGCCCCTACTGGGCCACGGCCGCGGCCGCGATCCAGGTGGGCGAGGCCATCGTCGTCCTGGGTGGGGAGGGGCTGTCCGGGCAGGACGACGGAGCCCTGATCGTCGTGGCCCGGGAGGCCGCGGCCGCGGTGGCCGAGGTGCCGGTGGCCAAGCGTCTGGCCGACGAGCTGGAGGTCAGCCAGGCGGCCCTGTCGATCGCCACCCTGCGTCCCGCCAGCCTGCGCGACGCTGCGGTGGAGATCGCCACCAGGTCCGCGGAGGCGCTGTCGTGCGAGTTCGGAGCCGTGCTCCTGCTGGGGCCGCCCATCGAGGTGTTCATGGCCCGGGAGGGATGGCGGCCGACCGCCGCGGAGGACGAGGTGATCGCCGCCCTCCTGCCCATCGCCCGGGCCCTCCAGGACGATCTCATAGTCGAGCAGGACCTGAGCTGCAGCGCGTTTCCCTACCATCCCCTGTCGTTCGAGGACGGCCTGGTGGCCCGGGCCACCGTCCCGCTGTCGCCGGACGGGACGGCCGGCATGCTGGTCGTGGCCCATGCCGCCAGCACCCCCCGGGGGTTCACCACGCTGTGCCAGCGCGTGCTGGTCACCATCGCCCGGGCGGCCGACGTGGTCCTGTCCTCGGCCATGGAGGGAACGGTGGCCACCCGGTCCTGATCGCTAGAACACGCTGGTCCCAGGCATCCGCGCGGCCGCCCGGTCCGAAACCAAGCAGGAGACATCCACCCGACGTCGAACAAGGGAGGTAGAGAACGAAAGGAGGCGGCCACGATGTTCGACTTCCGGCTCTTCAGGGAGCGCCGGGTCCGGGTGCGCCTCCGGGACGGATCCCGCTATCTCGGTTTCTATCGCCTCATCCTGCCCGAGGGCTGGGTGGAGGCCAAGCCCACCCTGTGGCTCAGTGACTGGTCGCTCGAGCACTTCGTGACCCTCGACGACATCGAGGAGCTCGAGGCAGCCTGACGCGGGTAGACTGCGTGCGTGCCCACGATCCTGGTCGATCGTGACGAGGTCCGCCGCCTGCTGGAGGACGGCGCCCAGCTGGTCGAGGTCCTCCCCGAGCGTGAGTACGCCGAGGAGCACCTGCCCGGGGCCATCAACATCCCGCTGAAGACGCTGGACCCGGACAGGGCCGCCCGGCTCGACCGGGACCGGCCGGTCATCGTGTACTGCTGGGATTACCTTTGAGACATGAGCCCGCGAGCCGCGTGGCGGCTCGGATCACTCGGCTTCGAGGACGTCTACGACTACGCGCCCGGGAAGGCCGATTGGACCGCGGCAGGCCTGCCCACCGAAGGGGAGGAGGCGGACACGGCCACCCTCCGGCACGCGGCCCGTAGGGACGCCCCCACCTGCCCCCTGGACGAGCCGGCCGGCGCGGCCCTGGCCCGGGCCCGCGAGGAGGGGTGGGACCAGGTCGTGGTGGCCACCTCAGGGCGGGTGGTCCTGGGCCGTCTGCGGGCCCGCGACGTGGAGGGGCGGGGGGACCGGCCCGCCGGATCCGTGATGCAGGAAGGCCCCAGCACGTTCCGCCTCAACGTCTCGGTCGTGGAGATGGCTCGCTACATGGGGGAGCGAGGACGGATGCGCGACGCGCTGGTCACGGACCCGGAAGGGCGGCTGTACGGCGTGGCGTACCGGGAGGACCTGGAGCGGCTCCTGGAGGAGGTCCACGACCACCAGCACGACCACCCGGCCGGAGGCCCGCAGGGGTACCCGGCCTCATGATGGCCTGCCCCTGCTGCCGCCGCCCCACCACGATGGCGGTCCGCCTCCCCATGATCCGGAGCCGCCTGCTGTTCGGGGACCGGACGTGCCGGCCATGCCGAGCCACCTACCGCCGGGACCTGATCCGCGCGGTGGAGGAGGAGGGCGCCATGTGGCCGGCGTGCTCCGAGCATCCGGAGGCGGGTGCGAGAGGAGGGATTTGAACCCCCACGCCCTTTCGGGCACCGGCTCCTAAGGCCGGCGCGTCTACCGTTCCGCCACTCTCGCCTGGGCCGAGTGTAGCCCACGCGTGTGTGGGCGGACCCGTTCAGCGAACCATGCGTCGCAGGGCAGGGGCGCCGAACGGCGCCCTCCGGTCGTGGGCCGCCCAGGACTCGAACCTGGAACCTTGGGCTTAAGAGGCCCCTGCTCTGGCCAATTGAGCTAGCGGCCCGACGATGTCCCCATGATACCCAGGGGACGAGGAGGGTGACCGAGGGGACTCGAACCCCCAGCCTCCGGGACCACAACCCGGCGCTCTGACCACTTGAGCTACGGCCACCACGTGCTCCGATTGTAGCAAGGGACCTGCCGGCTCCCCTCAGGCCAGGCGCTCCTCCACGCCCACCCGGATCCCCAGGCCCTCGGCGGCCAGGTCCGCCAGGAACGGCTCGGGGTCCAGGGCGGTCTCCGGCGGGTGCACGCCGGGCTCCACGCGGCCCTCGGCCAGCCATCGGACCGCGACGGCGATGGGCAGGGCGGTGCCGAACGCGCCGGCCGAGATCCTCTCGGGTGTCGGCTGGCAGGACACCAGGCCGGTGAACACCGCGGGGCGGCCGCCCAGGGTGCCGACCGCGCGGACCTCGGTGGCCTCCCGGTCCTGGGGGGGCCCGCCCGGGGCGGGGGTGCGGGCCAGGACGGCCAGGAGGAGGTCGCGGGGGATGACCTTCCCGTCGGGCGTGTCCACCG
>Ga0214472_10002636_pt1 | contig 19206 bp, 15 predicted proteins | sample RVTome_6_FD_207662 | JGI IMG/M metagenome (GOLD analysis project Ga0214472, IMG submission 207662) | Soil microbial communities from uranium-contaminated site in the Upper Colorado River Basin, Wyoming, United States - RVT140D175 | ecosystem: Environmental > Terrestrial > Soil > Contaminated >...
CATGGAGCCGTACCGCGCGCTCGGGTGGAAGCTGATCGTGCACTTCATCGCGGCCGGATTCTTCATGTTCGGATGGCTGCGGGTGATCGGCGGATCGCGCCCCGCCGCCCTCCTCGGCGGGACCGCGTACATGCTCGTCCCGTACTTCGTCAGCCTCGTCATGCCCGGCCACGACGGGAAGATCTTCGTCACCGCGCTCGCGCCGCTCCTCTTCTGGGCCGTGGAGCGACACTTCCAGCGATCGACGCTCGGCACCTTCTCCGCGATCGCCTTCGTTGTCGGGCTCGTGATCTCCACGACGCACTTCCAGATGGCGTACTTCCTCTTCGGCGCCGTTGGCCTGTACGCGGCCTTCAGGGCGGTGATGATCTGGCGGGGGCGTGACGCCGAGCCGGCTGCGGGGGCCGACGCTTCGCCGACGGGCCGCGCCGGGGCTCTCCGCTTCGCCGTCTTCCTCGGCGCTTCCGTCGCGGGCGCCGGCCTGGCTGCGGGCCAGCTCGTACCGGCGGTCGAGTACGTCACCGAGCACTCCCGGCGTGTGCAGACGACGCGTGAGGCGGCCGCGGAAAGCGGCGTGGCGTGGTCGAGCTCGTGGTCCATGCACCCCGAGGAGACCATGGCGCTCATCATTCCCGAGTTCGCAGGGAACGACGCGGGCGGCGCGGACTGGGCCGAGGGCACGTACTGGGGCCGCAACGCCGTGCGCGACAACCACCCGAGCGCGGGGCTCGTGGTGCTCCTGCTCGCGGCGGTCGCCCTGGTCGGAGGGAGGCAGGCCGGCAGATGGTTCTTCTTCGGGCTGGGAACGCTCGCGCTCCTCTTCGCGCTCGGTGCGCACACCCCGGTCTGGCGAATCTCCTACGAGCTGGTGCCGGGCATCCGGCTCTTCAGGGCTCCCGATCAGGCGATGTTCCTCTTCGCGTTCGCGGCCTCGACGCTCGCCGCGTTCGGTCTCGACCGCATCCTGCGGCTCCCCGACGACGAGCCCGCCGCTCGCACGCGCGTGCTCCGGACGCTCTGGGTGGGGTGCGGCGTGCTCGGCGCCCTCGCGCTCCTCGCGTCGAGCGGCGGGCTCACCTCGCTCTGGACCTCGGTGGTCTACCCGGACGCCGCTCCATCCCGCCTCGACCGGTTGGCGACGCTGGAGCCCTTCATCGTGCGGGGCGCGGGCGTGGGGCTCATCCTGGCGCTCGCGACCGCGGGCATTGCGTGGGCGCGGGCCAAGGGCGCCCTCGCGCCGGCGGCGGTCGCCGCCGGGCTCGTCGTGCTCGTCGCGGCCGACGAGCTCCGCGTGAGCAGCGTGTTCGTCCAGGTGATCGACTTCGAGGAGTGGGTCGCGCCGGACCCCAACGTGCAGGCCCTCCTCGAGCGAGAGGCGGACTCGACCGAGCCCTACCGGCTCCTTTCGTTCCGCCAGGACGGGCAGGACGTGCGCCCGGCGCTGCATGGGATCGAGCTCGCGGGCGGGCACCATCCGAACGACCTGTCGCGCTATCGGGAGCTGATCGGGATGGTAGGCTCGGGGCTCCCGGAGAACCTGCTCGACGAGGACATCCGTCGGCTGCTCAACGTGCGCTACATCCTCTGGCCGGACTTTCAGCGTGGGCAGTCGATCGGCGGCATGCCCGTGGTCTCGCGCACCGCGCTCCAGGACGGCAGACCCTACGAGACGATCCTCGAGGACCAGGGCCTGCCGCGGGCCCGGCTCGTCGGGGCGGCCACGGTGAAGGCAGACGCTGAGGCGGTCGCCTATATGCTCTCCGACGCGTTCGATCCGGAGCGCGAGGTGGTGCTGGCGGAGCCGTCGTCGCTCGAGCTCGACGGCCAGCCCGCGCAGGGGAGCGTGGCGTGGCTCGTCCACTCGCCGAACGAGCTGCGCCTCTCGGTCACCACCGAGCGCCCCGCGCTCCTCGTCGTCGCGGACAACTGGTTCCCCGCCTGGCTGGCGACCGTCGACGGGGAGGCGGCGCCGGTGCTCCGGGCCTACCACACGCTGCGCGCCGTACCCGTGCCCGCCGGAACCCACACCGTGGAGATGCGTTACAGCTCGGGCACCGTGCGGCGGAGCCTCTGGGTGAGCCTCACGCTGCTGGTCGCTCTCACCGGACTCATGGGCCTCCACCTCTGGCGCGAGCGGCGCCCCGGGGAGGCCTCCTGAGCACGTGGGTCGTGCGAGCGCTCCAGCTCGCCCTGACCGTCGCGGTGACCTGGTTCATCCTCGACCGTGTGGGTCTCGGGCTCGCCGATCTGGCCGCGGTCGAAGGAGCGCTCTGGGTCCCGGATCCTGTTCTCCTCCTGGCGGCTTCGCTCCTCCTGCTCGCCGCGTACGTCGTCTCCGCCGCGCTCTGGGGGCTCATCGTCCACGAGCTCGGGGGGCCCCGGCTGCCGCTGGGCGACTCCGTGCGGATCTTCATGATCGCGAACCTCGGACGATACGTGCCCGGAAAGGTCTGGCAGATCGCAGGGCTGGCGGCGCTCGCGAAGGGGAGGGGGGTCCCGCCCGCGACGGCCGCCGCCTCGGCGGTCCTCGGACAGGGGATCGCGCTCGTCGCGGCGGCCGCGGTGGGCATGGGAGCGCTCCTCGGCGGACCCGAATCGTATCGCCGGTGGGGGCTCGTCGGGGCCGCGGGGGTCGTCGCGGCCGTCGCGCTCCTCTCGATCCCGGCGGTCTTTCGCCGCCTTGCCGGCGCATGGTTCCGCCTCGCGCGCACCGAGGCGCCGGCCGACCTGGGCATGCTGCACGGGCTCCGCTGGCTCGGCCTCTACGCCGCCAACTGGGTCTTGTACGGGCTTTCGTTCTGGGTGTTGGCGCGTAGCCTGGGACTCGACGGCGGAGTCATCCCTCTCGCTTCGGCGTTCGCCGCCGCCTACGTGCTCGGCTACGCCATGGTGTTCGCGCCCGCCGGGCTCGGGCCCCGTGAGGGATTCTTGATCGTTTTCCTGACCCCTCACGTCGGCGCCGGCCCCGCGGCGGTCGTCGCCGTGGTGTCCCGCCTGTGGACGACGGTGGTGGAGCTGCTCCCGGCGGGGATCTTCTGGCTCCGCTGGGTCGGCACCCGCCCGCCCGCGGAGGCGGGGGCGCCCGTGGCCGGGGGAGGTGCGGGGGGAGGGAAGGCACCGTGAGCGAGCGGCGCTTTCTCGTGATCGTGCCGACGTACAACGAGGCGGAGAACCTCCCGCGCAAGGCCCCCCAGATCCTGGCACAGGACCCCCGGATCGATCTCCTCGTGGTCGACGACGCCTCCCCGGACGGCACCGGCGAGCTCGCCGCCGAAATGGCCGCGGCCGACCCGCGCGTGCACCTCCTGCGGCGCCCGGCCAAGGGGGGGCTCGGCGCGGCCTACCTCGCTGGCTTCGCCTGGGGGCTCGAACGTAAGTACGATCTGCTCTTCGAGATGGATGCGGACATCTCACATCCTCCCGAGGCGCTGTCCCGGATGATCGATGCCGCGAGCACCTACGATGTCGTGATCGGCTCGCGCTACGTGGGGGGGAAGGCGACGGTGTCGAACTGGCCCATGAGCCGACTCCTCATCAGCTACTTCGGCTGCTGGTATGCGCGCGTGATCACCCGCATGCCGGTCCGTGACGCGACCGGCGGCTTCAACTGCTGGCGCCGGGAGGTGTTGGAGGCCGTCGACTCGAGTCGTATCCGCTCCAACGGTTACGCCTTCCAGATCGAGCTGAAGTTCAGGGCCTATCGAAAGGGATTCAGCATGCTCGAGATCCCGATCCTGTTCGAGGAGCGCGACAGCGGGGAGTCGAAGATGTCCAAGCGGATCCTGCGCGAGGCCGTCTGGAGGGTCTGGTGGCTGAAGATTCAGGACCTCTTCGGGAAGGTGTAGGAGCCCACATGGCCCACGAGCCCCGCATCGGCCGCGAGCACTACGACTCGAGCGACTACTTCGAGGGCCGGGGCGCGGCGCACCTCACCGACTCCGAGAGCCCCTTCCAGCGCTACCGGGTGGCGAAGCTCACGGAGCTGCGCGCGCCGAGCGCCACGGACCGCGTCGTCGACCTGGGGTGCGGGTGGGGCACGTTCTGCTTCGCCTGGGCGGAGCGGGCCCGGGAGATCGTGGGCGTGGACTTCAGCGTGCGGTCGATCGAGCTCTGCCGGCACCGGCTCGCGGAAACGCCGCACGGAAACGTCCGTTTCGTGTGCGCCGACGCGGCTGAAACCGGGCTCGAGACCGAGGCGTACGATCTCGTGATCGCGGCGGACCTCTTCGAGCACCTCTACCCGGACGACTCGGCGCGCGTCGCGCGGGAGGCATACCGACTGCTGACGCCGGAAGGGCACTTCGCGGTCTGGACCCCACACCGCGGTCACGTGCTCGAGGCCCTCAAGCACCGCGGCATCCTCCTCGAGCCCGATCCGACGCACGTCGACTACAAGTCGATGGACGCGATGCAGAGGTTGCTTTCAGAGGCCGGATTCGCCATCGAGAGGGCGTACTATGCCGAGTCCCACGTGCCGGGGCTGCGGCTCGCGGAGCGACTCCTGCACCCGGTCGTGCCGTTCCTACGGCGCAGGATCGCGGTCTTGGGCCGTAAGCCTGGGAGAGGTCGTTGATGGCGTGGGAGATCGAGCGCCGGTTCCTGGTGCGGGTGGCGGGAGGAGTCAGGAACACCCTCGGGGAGGGGAGACATCTGCGACAGGGATACGTGCGCAACGGGCAGCCATCCGTGCGGATCCGGGTGGGGGAGGGGCGGGGGGCGGTGCTCACCTGCAAGAGTGGGTCGGGGATCCGCCGGAGCGAGGTCGAGACGGTGGTACCGGACGAGGTGGCCGAGGCGCTCTTCGAGGCCGCGGAGGACCGCATCATCGAGAAGATCAGATGGCAGCTCGGCGACTGGACGCTCGACCGCTTCCTGGGGTCCCTCGACGGGCTCGAGCTCATGGAGGTCGAGCTCGAGCGGGAGGATCAGCCTCTCCCGGGCGCGCCGCGCGGCGTGCACGTTCTGCGCGAGGTCACCGATGACAAACGGTTCGTGAGCGGCCACTTGGCTCGCATGAAGCCCAGGGAGCAGCGGAAGTTGGTCAAGAAGGCGTACAAGGAGGTGAAGGGATGGACGGGGCTCACCGACTAGCCGCTCTGTGCTGCGCCATCGCGCTCTCGGGGTGCACCATGATCGGCGCGCCACGCACGATCGTGCCCCCACCTCTGCCGGCCGGCATCGCGGACCTCACCCCGCGCGACGAGTCGCCCAGTCGGGGGGGCAATCCGATCGAGTATGAACAGAGCGGACGGTGGTACCGCGTGCTCGACAGCTCATACGGGTACGACGAGCGAGGGCAGGCCTCGTGGTATGGGGAGCAGTTCCAGGGGCGCCCGACGAGCAGCGGAGAGATCTACGACATGTACGCGCTCTCGGCCGCCCACCGGACGCTGCCCATCCCGACGTATGTGCGTGTCACCAACTTGGATAACGGCCGTTCTGTGATCCTCCGCGTGAACGACAGAGGCCCTTTCAGCGACCCCGACAGCCGCATCATCGACGTGTCCTATGCGGCGGCGATCCGGCTCGACATGGTCCGCGACGGCACGGCCGACGTCCGGGTCCAGGCGGTGGAGCCCTGGCAGTACCGGGTGCGATAGGGGAGAGCAGGCGGGGCCGGCCCGACAGCACCAAGCCAGTCACGACGCGCCTACTGTTTTTGGCAGCTCCGAACCGCGAAGATAACATAATATGTATTATACGAAGTACCGAAGCGTGTACGGAAAGGGCTACGCACATACTCATCGGATCACGATCTGGGCGTCCGGGACCCCGCTCCTCCCGGGGCGCCGGCCTGCCGATCAGGCGTTCGTGCCGGCCCTGAGCTCCGCGATGCGCATCTCGTAGAGGCCGCGCTCGGGCGAATCCTCCTCGAGGCCCTCGATCGCCTGCTCGAAGAGCTGGATCGCCCCGGCCACGTCGCCCCGGTCACTCCGGATCCGGGCGGCCGCGGCCAGCGCGTTGCGTACCTGGAAGTCCAGGTCCGAGCGGCTGGCGATGGTCAGGTAGATCTGCTCGGCTTCCTGCTGCCGGCCCACCTGCTCGTACGCGGCAGCCAGCAGAGAGGCGCCCTGGAGCTCGATCGGCCGGCGCGGAGAGCTTCCCAGCGGCTCGAGCACGGCCTGAGCCTGCTCCGAGCGCCCATCCCTGAGGTAGATCTCTCCGAGGACGAGCCGCGCCTCGCCCTCGTACGCGGTGCCGCTGAAACGCTCCAGGAACGTCGTCAGCTCGTTGACCGCCCCTTCCATGTCCTGGATCGACGCGGTCTGATAGACGAGCTCGAGCTGCTGAGCCGCCTGCACGTTCAGCGAGCTCCGGTAGTTCCGATAGTAGACGAGACCGGCCATGAGGATCGCCGCGACGACGATGAGCACCGTCAGTACCTGCTGGTTCGCCTCGGCCCATTTGCCGAGGTGCAGGACCCGCGCGACGAAGACGTCGTCGGGCTCCGACGCGGATTGCGATCTGGTCTTGCGAGATCCCGGGTGCTTCGACATGGACGGACCGTCTCGTGGTTTGAAGGCCGCAAAACCTAGGCGCGACACGAATTTGGGTCAACGCGCCCCTACGGCGTCGCGGCAGCCTGCTCGGAGGCGGCATGATACCCTGCGAGCGCCCATAGGTCCCGGGGCTTCCGGAGCGATAGGCAGCCGTCGCCGGTGGTCCCGAGAACGCCGTCGTAGAGCCAGTCATTGAGGAGCGTCGTCACGGTGGCCCGATGCGAGCCGGCGAGATCGGCGAGCACCTGATGCGTCAGCTTCTGGGTGAAGTGGACGGCGCGCCCCTCCGGCTCACCGCAGCGCTCGCCCAGGTCGAGCAGCACCTCGGCCAGGCGCTGGGAGGCGTTCGGCCCCCGCGACCCGCCCTGCGCGTGTCGCAGGCGGTGGAGCTCGCGCTCGACCCCTTCCAGGTAGGCATCGAGGCTGCTCTTGGCGGTCTTGAGACCGGTCAGCACGCCCCCCTTGGGAAGCGGATAGATCATGCATGTCGAGCCGGCGATGGCCCCGTAACGGCGGTGCCCCTCGGTGAACGCCTCCTCGCCGAAGAGCTCCCACGGAAGCGCCACGCCGACCGTGCGCTCGGAGAGGCCCGGCGCCATGCCGGGAAGCACCAGACGAACGAAACCCCCGCGCACGATGAAGACCTCGCGAGCCGCGTCGCCGGGCGCGTAGAGGGACCGTCCCTTCGCGAGCCTGATCGCCTCGGCCTTTTTCAGCAGCCGGAAGAGCTTGCGGTCCCTCGCGGGCTCGAGCCGGTACGGCAAAGGGTCAGCTCCCCTCGCGCGTCGAGGCGGCGCGCCCGAGCGCAGGGTGCAGCGCCAGGCCGACCGCGACGAGGATGACCGGCATCGAAAGGAGCGCTGCCGCGTACGCGCCGATCTGATCGGCGACAGCCCCGGTGACGAGCACGCCGAGCGAGCCGGTGGCCCACGCGAGCCCCATGACGATCCCCGAGCTCACGGCCGCGGCGGTGGGCACGAGCTCCTGCGCCATGACGACGATCGGAGGCAACGTGGCGAGGCCTAGGAAGCCAGCGGTCGCCGTCAGGGTCAACCCGAGCGCCCCGGTCGGGCCGATCCAGATCGCCAGCAGGTGCGCTGGTAGCGCCCAAGAGCAGAGCTGGATGAGGAGCACGCGACGATCCACGCGATCCGCGAGTAAGCCACCTGTCACCATGCCCGCCGACTGCGCTGTCAGGTACACGCTCAACGCGATCGCCCCGAGCGTCTCGCTCCCGCCGGCCGCGTCGACAATGATCGGCTCCATCGTCAGGTACGTGCGCTGCACGAACGCCATCGTCGCGCTGATCCCGAAGATGAGCCCGAGCGGTCCGCGAAGGTGCCCGAGCACGGCCGAGGGCCTAGGTGGTGGCGCAGCCGCGGCAGCCGCCTCGCGGCGTCCGCTCGGAAGGCTCGCGTAGACCACGGGCGCCAAGACGAGCGCGGGCAGCATCGCGATCCAGAGCCCCTCCATCCCCCGCCACTGCACGATGGAGACCGCTGCGATGGGACCGATCGCGAAGCCGGCCGCGCCGCCGAACGCGAACAGCGAGTAGCGCGTGCCGCCCCCCTTCCCTTCGCCGACGCGCACCGCGTAGGAGGCCCCTGCCGGGTGAAACGCCGCGCTCCCCAAGCCGCCGACGGCGAGGAGCGCCACGAGCGTCCAGAAAGTCGAGGTGAACGCGATCGAAGCCACGAAGACGCCCGCGACGAGCGGGCCCATCACGGCGAACGCGCGGCGGCCGAAGCGGTCCGCGGCGTAGCCCAGAAACGGCTGCGGGAGCGCCCCGGCGATCGAGTATGCCACCGCCAACGTGGCGGCGAGCGTGATGGACAGCCCGAGGTCGTCCATGATCCGCGGCAGGAGCGGCGGCACGAACGAGGCGTACATGTCGGTGACGCCGTGCGCCACGGCGACGACCAGGGCGACGCGCACGCCTCGACTCGCCGTGACGCGACGATCGATGGGAGGCGCGACGACTTGCAAGCTGGCGTAGCTCCGACGGCTGGAATGACGACCTGGAGAAAGCCCCACGATAACCGTCGCGCCCATGCGCGACCACCGCCCCTGGCGTGTCGTTCGGGCCCGTGGCAACGTGTGCTTTCCATGCGCCTCTTCTTCATTCTCGGGTCCGTGCTCGCGGGCGTCGGCGTCGCGCTTGGCGCTTTCGCTGCGCACGGTCTACGCAACACGCTGAGCGCCGCCGACCTGGCGACGTTCGAGGTCGGCGTGCGCTACCAGATGTACCACGCCCTCGCGCTGCTCGCGGTCGCGGGCGCTGTCGCGCGCTGGGAGTCGAGCACGGCCGTGGCGGCGGGCTGGTTCTTCACGGCCGGCATCGTGCTCTTCTCGGGAAGCCTCTATCTGTTCGTGTTGGCGGGCCCGAGGTGGCTCGTCGCGATCACGCCCCTGGGCGGCGTCGCCTTCCTCGTGGGATGGGCGCTGCTCGCGTGGACGGCCCTCCAGGGATGAACGCGGCGGTCGAGCGCGCCCGGGATCTCGTCGGCCGCGCCGAGCGGATCGTCGTGCTCACCGGCGCCGGCGTATCCGCCGAGTCCGGCGTGCCGACGTTCCGTGGCACGGACGGTCTCTGGAAATCGCGGCGGCCCGAGCAGCTCGCGACGCCGGAGGCGTTCGCGCGCGATCCACGGACGGTCTGGGAGTGGTACGCATGGCGCCGGAGCGTGATCGGTGCGTGCTTGCCGAACCCCGCGCATCTGGCGCTCGCCCGCCTCGCCCTCACGCACGACCACGTGACGCTCGTCACGCAGAATGTCGACGGGCTCCATCACCGCGCGGCCGACGAGGTGGCGGACGACCTGGCCGACGCGGGGGCCGACGCCGCCCGTGCCCATCCGCTCGAGGTGCACGGCGCGATGCATCGGGATCGCTGCTCCGGCTGCGGATGGCGGAGCCCAGGGCGCACGGACGTCGACACGACCTCCGTGGACACGCTGCCTCGCTGCGAATCCTGCGGCGAGCTGCTCCGCCCCGACGTGGTCTGGTTCGGCGAGGCGCTGGACATGGAGGTGCTCGGCGCCGCGCTCGAGGCCGCGCGGCACGCCGACCTCTGCCTGGTGGTCGGCACGAGCGCGGTGGTGTACCCGGCGGCCTCGATCCCCGAGCTGGCGCACCGGAGCGGCGCGGCGGTCGTGGAGGTGAACCTGGAGGAGACGCCGCTCGCCCGCTACGCGACGACGAGCGTACGGGGCGCTGCCGGGCTCACCCTTCCCACCGTGCTCGGCCTGGCGCTCACGCCTTGCGGCACCTCGACGCACGGTTGAGGGTTACTCTTCGGAGCACATCCACGCGGAGATAGTCGATGTCACCTCGCGCGCGCAGCGCGATCCTGCTCACGACGCTCATGGGCGTCGCGGCGTGCGGTGAGGACGATGGCCCCACCGGCCCGGTGCCGGTCGCCACCGTGCTCGTCGCCCCGAGCCCCGCCGACGTGCGCGTGGGCGAGACGCTGCAGCTCTCCGCGACACCTCAGGACCAGGCGGGCAACACGCTCTCCGGCCGGGGTGTGACGTGGACCTCGGTCAACTCCTCCATCGCAACGGTCACGGCCGGGATCGTGCTCGGCGTCGCCGAGGGGACGACAACCGTCTCGGCGGTCTCCGAGGGGACCGAGGGCTCCGTCGCGGTCACCGTGTCGCCCGCCGGCGTGGCGTCCGTCGACGTTCGTCCCGCGAACGCATCCGTGCTCATCGGCGAGACTCTGCAGATGACGGCCACGCCGCGTAGCTCGACCGGGGTGCCGCTCGTGGGCCGTACCGTCAACTGGTCGACCTCCGATCCGCTCGTCGCGACGGTGAGCGCAACCGGACTCGTCGAGGGTCTCACAGGTGGGCCCGTCACGATCACCGCGACGGTGGAGCTCCGGGAGGGCACCACCGGAGTGGAGGTGGTCGACCCGACCGCGCCCCGTCTCAGCGCGATCACCCCCTTCCCCATGATCGAGGGCGAGCCCGCCACCATCACCGGACAGAACTTCGGCGCCGCTCCCGGGGACAACGCGGTGACCGTCGACGGGCTCGCGGCCATCGTGACGGCCGCTGACGGCGCCAGCGTCAGCTTCACCGTGCCCGACACCGGCTGCCGTCCCCTGCGCGACGTCTCCGTGCGCGTGACGGCGGACGGTAAGTCTGGATCGCGCACGCACCCCATCCGTCCCGCAGCGTTCACGCAGGTCGGTGTCGGCGAGCAGGTCGTGCTCACCGGTCCGCCGTGCCTGCAGCTCGACGCCAACAACGCATTCGAGACCTATCTGTTCGGTGTCTACTCGACCACCGAGTCCGCGGCGAGCCTGCATGCGACCCAGGTGACCGGTCGGACGGGTCTCTCGGCAGCCGGGTCGGCGGCCGCACCGTTCACGACGCCCACGACGACAGCGAGGCGAGGCACCGCGGCTGCCCGGGTCTCGGCCGGGCCGGCCCCGGCGCTCGACCCCGGGCTCTTGGACGCGCTCAGGACGCACGGAGCCCGGCACCTCGAGGCGCGCAACGCGGAGGCCGAGTCCCTCCGCACCGAAACCCCCGACTTCTCGCGCGCGCGCGCGGGCGCGCTCCAGAGCACGATCCCGCCGGACGCGCAGGTGGGGCAGACGTTCACCGTGCGCGTCCCACCCCACTTCCCTGGTAGCTGCACGAGCTCCAACCCGATCACCGCGGAGCTCCGCCTCATCACGACGAGAGGCTACTGGCTCATCGACCAGGCGAACCCCTCGGGCGGGTTCACCGACGAGCAGCTCCAGCAGATCGCCACCGCGTTCGAGGACGACGTCGCGCCCGTGCTCGAGGCGACGTTCGGGCCCATTCCCGATACCGACGGCGACGGGCGCGTCGCGTTCGTGTCGACGTCGCGCGTGAACCAGGAGGGGTGGCTCAGCTACGCGAGTCTCTTCGACTACCGGCCGACCTCCGAGTGCGCGGCGAGCAACGAGGGGGATTGGGCCTACCTCGCCACGCCGCAGGCCGGCTCGAGCTTCACCGCGCTCTTCCTCCTCGAGGTCCTTCCTCAGTCGCTCGCGCACGACTTCACGCACGTCATCCAGAACCGCGCGCTGATCGCGGGGGGCGCGCGCGCGGATGCGTGGATCGAGGAGGGCCAGGCGACGCTCGGTGAGGAGGTGTTCGCGCACGCCGTCTCTGCGCGCTCGTCCGGCCAGAACTACGGCTCGTCCGTCATCTTCTCGCAGACGGGCTCCGCGCAGCCGTACTCGATGGTTTCCGGCCTCGCCCTCTACTACGGCTTCGACAGCTCGAGCACGCCCAAGATCACGAACGCTCCCGAGCAGTGCTCATGGCTGCTCCCCCTCCCCGCTGGCACGCCGCCCGGGCCGTGCCTGTCCTCTGCGGCGTTCGGCGGCTCGTGGGCCTTCCTCCGATGGCTCACGGACCACTTCGCCGACGCGGTCGGCGGGGACGGCGCGTTCCATCAGGCGCTCATCGATGCGTCCGGGCCCGGCTTCGACCGCGTCGCCACGCTGGCGGGTCTGCCCATCGAGACCCTCCTCGCGCGCTTCGGCGCGTCGCTCTACGTGGACGACCGCATCGACCTGGCCGACGCGCTCCTCGACTTCCCGAGCTGGGACCTCTTCGACTTGCACGAGAGCGTTGTCCAGCAGGCTCAGCTCGCGCCCCGCAATGTGGGCTACGAAGCCTTCGTACAGGATGTCTCCGTGCGCGGCGGGTCGACGGCCTACTTCCGCATCTCGGGTCCAGGCCGCCCCGCGACAGCCATCGAGCTCACCGACGCGGCGGGCGGCGCGCTGAGCCCGGACGTACGCGTCTGGGCCGTCCGCCTCGACTAGGGAGCGCAGGGCATGAGCACCTGGAAACGGATCGCGGTCGCGGCGGCGCTGGCTCTCCACGGATGCGGCGATGGGTCGACCGGACCCAAGCCGGTCGCGTCGGTCGACGTCTCCCCCGCCGCCGTGACGCTCTCGGCGGGTCAGACCACCGCGCTCGCGGGCGTCGCGCGCGACGCGGGCGGAGTGGCCCTCCCCGACCGGGAGCTCACCTGGACGAGCCAGAACGGGACGCTCGCCACGGTGAGCCCCGCGGGTGCGGTGACCGGCCTCGCCGAAGGCTCGACGGGCATCACGGCCACGGCCGAGGGGGTGAGCGGGTTGGCGAGCGTGACCATCCTGCCGCCCGCGGTGGCCTCGGTGGAGGTCGAGCCCGCACAGCTCTCGCTCCTCCCCGGCGAGACCGCACAGCTCACCGCGACCGCGCTGGACGCGCAGGGCGGAACGCTTACGGGAAGGACGTTCACCTGGGTCAGCGACGACATCTCGGTGGCCACGGTGGATACGGACGGCCTCGTCGCCTCCGTGGCGCCCGGCTCGGCGACGATCTTCGCGACCGTCGGCGGCCGCTCGGGAGCCTCTGCGTTGGGCGTGGCCGACCCGAACGCACCGCGCGTGCTGTCCGTCACCCCCGCCGAGCTGGTCGAGGGACAGCCGGCGACGCTCGAAGGCGCCAACTTCAGCGCGGTCGTCGCCGAGAACGTGGTCACGATCGACGGCGTCCGCGCCACCGTGACGTCGGCCACGGACACCTCGCTCGACATCGTGGTGCCGACGCTCGCGTGCCGGCCTCGCCACCTCGCGGATGTCTCCGTGACCGTGGACGCGCGCACGGGACGCTCCACCCATCCGGCTCGCCCGGCAGCGTCGTTCCAGCTCGCGGAGGGGCAGATGGCGCTCTTGCAGGACCCGACCGCCTACTGCCTACAGTTCGACGCGGGCGCGGCCGACGAGGAGTACCTCATCGGCGTCCAGTCTACCGCGTACCAACCATCGACGCTCACGTTCGCACAGGTCACGAGCGAGAAGGACGCCACCGCACCACCGGCGACGGTGGGCCCGCGCGCTGCGGCGCCCTCCCGCGTGCTCCCGCGGGTGTCCCTCTCCGATGCCACGACCGCGCTCGCGCTCGAGTGGCGCGCGCGCGAGGCCGAGGTCATGCGCCGCGAGGTCGAGCAGGCGCGCCTCCTGCCGCGCGCCGAGCCAGGCGCGGGCCCCCTGCGCACCGCCCTCGCGCGCATCCCGGGGACCGTGACTGTCGGCACGCAGGTCATGGTCCGCTACCCGGACCTCGAATCCAGCAACACGTGCGTCAACTACATCGATGTCGAGGGGACGGTACGCTATGTGGGCGCCACGGGCATCTGGGTGAGCGACGACGACAACCCATCCATCGATGGCTATTCCGACAGCGACTACACGACCCTGGGCGACCAGTTCGAGGCAGACATCTACCCTACGCAGACTGGCTACTTCGGCGCGCCCGACGACGCGGACGGCAACGGCCGTATCGTCGTCGTGGTGACCAAGGAGGTGAACGCAGACGGCATCGGCGGAATCGTGCCCTCGGCCAACCTCTTCCCGCGCTCTCAGTGCGCGGGCAGCAACGAGGGTGAGTACTTCTTCATGTTCGCGCCGGACCCGGATGGCGAATACGAAGTCGGCTCCGTCAGCGCGCTTCAGGCGCGCGGCATCGCCCCCGCGATCCTCGGCCACGAGCTCGTGCACAACATCCACCTGTCCAGGCGCTTCGCGCTCGGCCTCAACTTCTGGGACTCGTGGATGCACGAGGGCCAGGCGACGCTAGGCGAGGAGATCCTCGGCCACGCACTGACCGGGCGGAGCCCCGGACAGGACTACGGATGGACGGTCATCCGGGACAACGCGAGCGGCCTCCGCTGGTACTACGACGCGTTCTCGCAGCTCTTCCGCTATTACGGGTGGAGCGGCGACGGCGATCCGACCATCTCGACGGACGACGGTAGCGTCAAGCAGGCGAGTGCGCCGGAGGGGTGCACCTGGCTCGACTCGCCCACGGGTACGAACGCGGGCGTGTGCGCGGACCGGGGCCTGCTCGTGTACGGCGTCACCTGGTCCTTCCTGCGCTGGCTCACCGACCACTACTCGGGAAGCTTCGCGAGCGAGGCCGCCATGCACACGGCGTGGATCGACGGAGTGCCCGGCGGCTTCGAGTCGATCGAGGCGCTCGCCGGCGAGGACATCGAGACGCTCCTCGCCCGGTGGGCCGCGAGCCTCTACATGGACGACCGCGTCGCCGGGCTCGACCCCTTCCTCACGCTGCCGAGCTGGGACCTCTTCGACGTCGAGAGCAACGTGGCGCCGGAGGCTCGACTCGAGCCGCGCCTGCGCGCATTCGACGACTTCTCGCAGGCCGTCCAGGTCCGCGCGGGATCCACCGCCTACTTCCTCGTCTCGGGCGCGGATCGGCCGTCGACGGCGATCCGCGTGCGCGCGCCTTCCGGCGGGTTCCTCAGCCCGGCGATGCAGCTCTGGGTGGTGCGTGTACGGTGAGCGGCCGGCCCGAAGCGCCCTGATCGGGTAGCGCATTCTTGTCCGGGGGCTCGAGGGCCGTGCGGCGCGCCACCTTCGCGACGTCGGCCGCGGCCGCCATCATCCTCCGCTCGGAGGCTTGCAGGTTCGTCTGGATCTCGGTGTGGGACCAACCCGAGAGCCTCGCCCGCTGCACGTACTCCTCCAGGCGACGGATCTCCCGCAGGAACACCACGACCTTGGCGCGGAGGTCCAAGTTGCGCCGTTGCTGGCCCCCTCGAGGCCGTCCGGGAATCTCGCCCATCGGGAGGCCGGTCAGCGCGGAATAGCCGAGGTGGCCGAGGAGGGCGAAGCCCAACAGGCGGGCGATCGAGGACTCAACTGCCATCGTCAGCAGCACCGCGAGCCCCAGCATCTCGGCGGCCGCGATCCAGGTCCAACGGTCCCGCGCGGCCAACCATACCGTGATCTTCATCGCTTCCCCCCCGCTCGCGATCATCCGACGGACGGTAGCTCGCGTGCAACCATCATGCCATACCGGACGCCACGGAAGCACGCCACGGAAGTACGCCCCGAACGGGCCTCCCGAACATCCATCCCTACACAATGGTCCCCGAGCCCCGGCACGAGTTGCCGGGAGACAGGCGCGCTCGGGCACCGCTCAGGTCGCCGGACATTCGGATCGGGGACAGGCTATCGCCTTTCGACGAGATCGCGTTGAGGACCTGACTCCAAAGTCCCGACGTGGCGGTCCGCCCAAAGTCCGTATCTACGGCACTTCCTCCGGATACCATCCGAATCCTCCAGAACCTACTCGGCACGACTCCGGTTGCGAACATACCCACGAATATACCCAGGTCGAACCAGCTGTTGCGCGCAGAGGCATGGCGCGGTCCGCTCGCGCGACGCGCCGCCCTGGCGAGAGTCTGACGCGACCGTTGTGAGCGCGGCGCCGTCCGGCCGATCTTCCTCCCATGATACTCGTCACGGGTGGTGCCGGATTCATCGGATCGAACCTCGTCGCCCGGCTCGTCGAAGAGGGCCGACGCGTCGCCATCAGCGACACACTCGGCTCGGGTGACAAGTGGCGCAACCTGGCTCGCCACCCGATCGACGAACTCGTCGCGCCGGGCGCGCTGACGGATTTGCTCGAGCGTCGCGGGCGCGAGATCGAGCTGGTCTACCATCTCGGCGCGATCACCTCGACGACCGAGACTGATGCCGATCTACTCACCGAGACCAACCTACGGCTCTCGCAGCGGGTATGGCGCTGGTGCGCCGCCGAGGAGATCCCGCTCGTCTATGCGTCGTCCGCGGCGACGTACGGCGACGGCTCGGGTGGGTTTGCGGACGACGACTCGCCCGAAGCGCTCGCGCGCTTGCGTCCGCTCAACGCTTACGCGTGGAGCAAGCACGCCTTCGATCGCTGGGCGGCGCGCGAGGTCGCGGAAGACCGCCCCACTCCGCCGAGCTGGTTCGGCTTGAAGCTCTTCAACGTGTACGGACCCAACGAGTACCACAAAGGTGAGATGCGCAGCGTGGTCGCCAGGGCTTTCCCGCGGGCCGCGTGTGGGGAGCCGGTCACGCTCTTCCGCTCCCACCATCCCGACTATTCGGATGGGGGCCAGAAGCGCGATTTTGTCTACGTGCCCGACTGCGTGGAACTCATGGTGTGGGTGGCGCGCCAGCGGCCCGCAAGCGGCATCTACAACGTCGGGACCGGCCGCGCACAGACGTGGATCGAGGTCATGGGCGCCCTGTACCGCGCGCTCGGCAGGGAGCTGCGCGTCGAGTGGGTGGACACGCCCACCGAGATCCGCGACCGGTACCAGTACTTCACCGAGGCGGACCTTTCGAAGCTGTACGCGGCCGGCTGGGACCGGGAGTTCGCGCCCGTGGACGTGGGCGTGCGGGACTACGTGGAGAGGTACCTGACGGCGGAGGATCCTTACCGGTAGAGCTCGGTCGGCGCACGAAAGCGTGGCGACGCGTGCGCGCCCGGTGGTACACTCGTCGAGCCTCATCCGCTCGAGCCCGCCGCACCCATGTCGAACAGTCGTCCACCGGAAGGTCGAGGAGCTGGCCAACCTGGACCCGCTCGCCAGCTCCCTCCGGCACGCGTACCTGAGGCGGTGGGCCACCGTTCGGAAGCATCTGCTGGCGGTCGACGTGGCGAAGGCGGGCACCCACGAGCCCCACGACTTCCCCCCCACTCTCCGTATCCTGCTTGCCTGCACGTACTTCTCCAGTGCCCTCGCCGCGACTCGAACGCGGGACCTACTGCTTAATGTAGGAGGCGCCCTCCCCTGTCCTGTCGGTCCGGCGAAGGTCCGTGTTTGCTAGTGTTTCTTCGGATGCCGTCCAGGAGATCCGGTTCCCATATGGAGGCCTTCCGGGCGGCAACATACCGGCGGCGCGTCGAAAGGGGGCGGCGGCACGACGATAGGGGCGTCGGACGAGTCACGCGAGGGGCGCCATCTCCGCGGCCGTATGGACGGCGCGCCATCCGTCCCTAGGCTCACCGCCGACGTGACCCCGAGCGCACTTTTTGACCCTACGGCTTCCGAAACAGCTCCGCGCCACGTGCGCCGCCCTCGCCCTGGCGGCGTACGCGTTGCCGATGGTTGTGGGCCTCGCCGCCCAGATCGGCCACGGGGCGGAGCACGCGCTCGAGCTGCTGCGGGATGAGCGCCGTGCCACCGTCGAGGTCGCGCGCTCGATCAGTGACGACCACGAGCAAGCAGAAACTCGAAAGAGCGAAGCCCGGCAACGCCATAAGACGTTGCCGGGCTTCTTCTTAGCAAGTGCCCTCGCCGCGACTCGAACGCGGGACCTACTGCTTAGGAGGCAGTCGCTCTATCCACCTGAGCTACGAGGGCTAAGTCGTTGTGCTGCATAGTGTGGAGAACCGATCACTGACGCGCGGGATTCCCAAACTGTGCCAAAGAAACTGCAGTGGGACGCGGGATCTGCCAACCTTGGGAGCGGCGACCACAGGCTCATCAGGCAGGCAGGCGGCAGGCCTGGAGCGGAATCCGTGCCCCGACTTTGCGCCCTTTCGCTCGCGGAGCTGGAGAAACTGTGCCGAACACTCCGGGGGCACCCACCGCTACGGGCCAACGCTGGCCGGCACGAGAGCCGGCAATCCCAACGCCTACCCGGGGAGCCGGCCCGTCGTTCGTGCTCAGCGAGCCACGATCGTGAAATCATGGCTCGCCTCGGCGTCGCGGCCATCGCTGTCCTCGACCTGCAACGTGATGCGATAGGAGCCCGGCGCCAGGTCGCTGGGGGAGATCATGCGCTTGCGGCTGGTCGCGAAGCCGTCGGCACCGTCGTCCCAACTCTCTCGGAACGGATCGGAGCCCCCTCCGAAGAAGCGGCCGACGCGGCCCACAACGCCTCCGGCGTCCGCCGGTCTGATCCTGACCTGCGTGGTGAACAACTGATCGTCCGGCAAACCGCAGACCACGTAATCGAGCCCGATCTCGGCGCCCAGGGTGACGGTTCCAGGAGGCTCGAGGAGCACGGCGCGCTCATCCTCGGAGGCGTTGGGTATCGCCGCCCGGCATTGTGCGGCCGCGCCGTCACGACCGATGACGACGGCGAGCACCGCGGCGACCGCGGACGCTGATATCCAGAAGCGCCTCCCTCGGCCACGTAGCCACTGGATAAGCGTGTAGCCTGCGGATCGTTCCGCGGGAGCCAATGCACGGCCCCTCACCGTCGACGCCGACGGAGGCATTGCCATCGACAGGCCGGGCTCGCTCAAAGCCTCGCGGATGTCGTCCGCGCTACACGGGCGATCGGCGCCGTCCTTGGCCAACAGTCGCCGGATGACCTCGTACGTCCGCCGCTCTCCTTCCGAGTTCAGCGCCGGCTCCGGCACCGGATCGTGGAGATGCGCGTACAAAATGGCCAAGGGATCGTCGCCCTCGAACGGTGGCCGGCCGACGAGACTGTGGTAGGCTACGACGCCGAGGCTGTAGAAGTCGCTTCCGCCATCCAGCTCGGCACCCTTCGCCTGCTCCGGACTCATGTACTTGGGCGTCCCTATGGAGCCTCCCGTCTGGGTGAGCTGCGTACCGGATAGCGACTTGGCGATGCCGAAGTCCATCACGACGTACCGGCCCGTCTGGTCTCTCATGATGTTGTCGGGCTTCACGTCACGGTGGACGACGCGCTGGCCGTGCGCGTGGTCGAGCGCGTCGCTGACCTCGAGCAGGAGCCTCTCGACCTCCACCGGCTCCATACGTCCCTCGTTCGCGAGCAAGTCCGACAGCGACGGACCCCGCACGAACTTCATGACGAAGAAGTTCACGCGCCCCGACTGGCCCACCCGATACACCGGCACGATGTGCGGATGCTCGAGGGACGCAGACAGGC
>Ga0214472_10002638_pt1 | contig 19193 bp, 12 predicted proteins | sample RVTome_6_FD_207662 | JGI IMG/M metagenome (GOLD analysis project Ga0214472, IMG submission 207662) | Soil microbial communities from uranium-contaminated site in the Upper Colorado River Basin, Wyoming, United States - RVT140D175 | ecosystem: Environmental > Terrestrial > Soil > Contaminated >...
TCGCGCCGCGTCTGGTGCTGGTCGTCCTCTCGGCCCTCCTGGTGGGGACGCTGCTCCGCACGGTGGGCCAGGAGCGGATGACTCGCGACCTGCTCCACAGCTTCTACGATCGCCCCTCGCGGCTGGTTGCCGTCTCGTTCGCGGCCCTGATCCTGCTGGGAACCCTGCTGCTGAGCTTTCCAGCGGCGGCGAGCGGGCGCCTGCTTTCGCCGCTCGACGCGCTGTTCACCGCCACCAGCGCGAGCTGCGTTACCGGTCTGGTAGTGCTCGATACCGGCACCGACTTCTCGCTCTTCGGCCAGGTCGTGATCCTCCTGCTCATCCAGGTTGGCGGGCTGGGCATCATGACCTTGTCGACCTTCGCGACCCTGCTCCTCGGAGGAAGCCTGGGGCTGCGGGGCGAGCAAGCGCTTCATCGCGTGCTCGATCTCCAAGCCCCGACCAACGCCTATCGGCTGACGCGCTTCATCGTTCTGACCACTCTGTCGGTGGAGGGGGCGGGAGCGCTGGTACTCACCGGCTGCTTCCGCGCGCAGGGTGCGGGCTGGGGCGAAGCGGCGTGGAAGGGCGCCTTTCACGCCATCTCGGCGTTCTGCAACGCGGGCTTCGCGCTCCAGGCGGACTCGTTCGTCCCGTTCCAGGAGCAGCCGCTCGCCCTGGTCACGGTCGCCGTCTTGATCGTCATGGGCGGCTTGGGATTCGTGGTGCTGGCGGCGCTCTGGGCTCGAATCTCGACTCGCGACCGACAACTCTGGAGCGTGCAGGTGCGGGTGGTCGGCGTGGCCAGCGGAGTACTGATCGTCGCTGGAGCCGTGCTCTTCGCGGTGATCGAGTGGAACGGCAGCCTGGGAGCTCTGCCGGCCGTCGACCGGCTGGTCAATGCTCTGTTCCAGAGCGTCACTCTGCGCACCGCCGGCTTCAACAGTGTCGACATGGCGAGCACTCACTCGGCGAGCCGCCTCGTCATGACCCTGTTCATGTTTGTCGGCGGTGCTCCCGGCTCGACGGCGGGGGGCATCAAGGTCACCACGGCGGTGATCCTGCTGGTCGCCCTGCGCTCCGCCTCGAGATCACAGGGCCCGGTGGTGCTCTACCGGCGCGAGATCCCGCTCGACGTGGTCTATCGGAGCTTGGCGATCCTGGTGCTCTCGGCGGCGGCAGTGGCGACGACCCTCTTCGCCCTGCTGCTGGTCGAATCGCAGCCGTTCGATGCGCTGCTTTTCGAGGCGGTCAGCGCCTTCGGAACCGTCGGTCTGTCGCTGGGGGCCACGCCGGGCCTCGGTGGGCTGGGGCGGATCGTCGTCATCGCGGCGATGTTCATCGGCCGGATCGGTCCGCTGACTCTCACACTGCTGCTGGGGGCGGCCGATGCGCGGCGTGCCGACCTGCGTTTCCCCGAAACTCGATTGATGGTGGGCTGAGCGCGCCCTCATCGATACCCGGTGAAAAATGCAGTCGAGGGGGGCATAATCGGAGGTCATGGCGGAGTTCGCGATCGTGGGCATGGGGCGCTTTGGACGGGCAACGGCGCGTAGCTTGGCGCGGCGAGGCGAGGCGGTTCTGGCGATCGATCGCGATTCCCATCGGCTCGATCTGATCACCGAGGAAGTGGCCGCCGTCGCCGTCGCCGACACCACCGAGCCGAGTCAGGTGCGGGGGCTGGATCTAGACCGCATTCCTTGCGCCGTCGTTGCCTTGGGAGGGCGCGCTATGGAGGCTTCACTCCTCACCACGGCTCTTCTGCGCCAGGCCGGCGTCTCCCACATCGTGGCGCGCTCGTTCGATGATCGTCACGGCAGGCTGCTGCTGTCGATCGGCGCTCACCAAGTGATCAACCCCGAGGATGCCGTGGGCGGCGACCTGGCGGCTCGCTTATCGCTACCCTCGGTACGTGGGCAGACGACGCTCGGCGACCAGAGCCTCGCCGTGATCCAGGCGCCGGAGGCCTTCACCGGCCGCGCTCTCGCAGATCTCGCTCTGGCCGAACGCTATGAGCTGACCCTGCTCGCGATCCGTCGCGGCGGCGCTAACGTCGTCCCGTCATCCTCGGACGAGACGATCGAGAGCGGCGATCTCCTGGTGGTGGTGGGAGGGGACGAGGCGGTGGCTCGTGTCGCGGGTCTGGTATGAAGCTGCGATCGCGGCTGCTCTTCGGCTACTGGTATCTGGTGGGCCTTCTGGTGGTCGCCGCGGCCACCGCCACGTTCGGCTTTCTGCACCTCTCGGCCGGTATCGACGTGGTGCTCGAAGAGAACTTCAAGAGCATCCGGGCCGGCATGCGGATGGTCGAGGCGCTCGAGCGGCAGGACAGCGCGACCCTGGCGGCGCTGGCTGAAGAGGAGCCTTCGGGCCGTGACCTGGCTGACCTTGACGCGGAGTTTCTGAGTGCTTTCGAGGTTGCCGAGGGCAACGTGACGGAAAGGGACGAGATCCCCGTCCTGGAAGCTATCGACAAGGGCTTCGCAGGGTATCGGGCGTCGCGCGACGCGCTGCTCGCGACCCCGGCCAGCCGCAACCCGCTGGAGTACCGGCAACGTGTCTTTCCACGATTCATCGCACTCAAGCGCGAGCTCCTCGAGCTCGTGGAGATCAACCAGCGGGCGATGGTCGCGGCCGACCGCGGCGCGCGAGAGGCGGCGCTGCGCAGTGCCGGCTGGTTGGGTGTTCTGGTCGGCATCGCGTTGCTTTCGCTGGTCGGCCTGTCCCGATCGCTCCAGCGCCATTTCCTGTCGCGCCTGTCGCGACTTGAGCGTGCCATGGCGGCGATCGCCGAGGGCGAGGAGAGCCGTCGGGTTCGCGAGGAGGGAAGCGACGAGCTCAGTCTGATCGCGCGCCAGTTCAACCGCCTGCTCGACCGACGCCAGGAGTTGTCTGCAGCCTCCGACGGCCGGGTGGCGCGAGAGCGGAGGGTCGTCCTCGGTCTTCTGGAGGCGTTGGGCGAGGGCGCGGCGCTGTACGCCCTGTCGGGGGCGCTCATGGCCAGTGCCTCGGAATCTCCGCGCTTTGAGTCCGAGGTCGCCGATTGGATCGCCTCCGAAGGACGAAAGCTCGTCGAACGATGGGGGAGTACCGCCTCGGGCGCACCGCCCACAGGTCGCGTGGATCTCTCGTCGGGAGGCTACGCCGCAGTCCGCTTGCTGGCCGGCGGCCGAAGGCGCGCCGGGGTGGGCTGGCTGGTCACTCCACAGCCAGCCGGAGAGCGGTGAAAAGGTCCCAGCATCGACAGCCGGTGAGAAGGTCGGGCTAGCGTTCGCCGACCAGGCGAGCGAGCTGGTCGTCGCGGCCGGCCACGAGCAGCGCGTCCGACTCTTTGAGGGGCGCGTCGGCATCAGGTGCGGGACGCGTTTCGCCGGTCAGGTAGTCGCGCACCGCGATCACGAAGACGCCGTGCTTCCGGGGCAGCTCGAGGTCGCGGAGCGAGCGCCCGATCCAGTCCTCGGGCACCACCATCTCCTGTGCCGAGAATCCAGCTCCCAAGTCGACGTAGTTCAGGATCTCCCGGCTCGAGACTCGCCGGGCCAAGAGGTGTGCCGCCTCGCGCTCCGGGAAAATGCTCTCGGCAACCCCGAGCGTTTCGAGGATGCGGGCGTGTAGCTCCGAGACGACCTTGACGTGGATCTCCCGCACGCCACAGTCACGCAGTGCCAGCGCGGCGAGAAGGCTGGCGGTGACATCGTGGCCGGTCGAAACGATGCCGGCGTCGGCCTCCGCCGCACCCACGCGGTCGAGCACATGCACGTCCGTGCCGTCGCCTGCCGCGGTAGCCGCGAGGCGGTCGGCCAGGCGCTGGGACTTCTCGGGGTCGGTGTCGAGAGCCACTACCTCGTGGCCCAGGTGGTGGAGGGCGAGCGCGGCGCTGGATCCGAAGTTGCCCAGGCCGATCACCACAAAGCGCTTCACGATGGGCCATTCTAAGGCTACCGGGGCGGTGATGCGCCGCCCTGCTAGTATCTGAGATTCGCGCCTGACGAAGCCGACGAGCCGAGCTGACTCTGCTTATGAAACCCCATCCGCCGAAGAGCGGTGAGGGCGATCCGACCCCCGTCGCAGATCTAGACGAGTCGGCCCCGCCGCTGCCATTCCCGACCGACGATGCGGCGGGTGAGCCGGCGGTGGGCGGGCTGCCCAACCGCTACCTGATCAAAGAGGACGACGAGGGGCGGTACCTGACCTGCGTCGAGGCGCCGGAGATCAAGATCCGGCTGCAACGCGATCTGTCGGTGCCGGCGGCGGCGGCGCGCAAGTACCCGGAGGGCACGATCTTCCTCGATGGCGCGGCGCTGGCACCTCCGTTCCTCGACCTCGAGCGCCAGGTCTACAACCTCGACCATCACGAGGGGTGTGTCCGTCGCTTCACGCTGGCGAGCTGCGAGCAGGCCCTGGTGCTGGTGCTGCGCGGGCTCGACCTGCGGACCCGCGCCTGGACCGTATGGGCGAACTCGCCCGATCTCGATACCGTGCTGGCGGTCTGGCTACTGCTCAACGCTCTCCACCTGAGCGAGAACAACGCGGATATCAAGCGCACGGTGATCCCCCTGGTGCGGCTCGAGGGCCTGATCGACTCTCAGGGATTGGAGCTCGTCGAGTTCAGCGGCTTCTCGGAGCCGCAGCTTGCCAGGATGACCCGCCTCCTCGAGCAGCTCCGGGAGGCGGAGCTCGAGCACCTACGGCGTCCACCGACAGGTGGCGAGATGCGCGGCCCCGACCTGTTCGAGCTCACCGCGAGTTTGCTCCACAAGATCGACGAGCTGGTCTACCCGACCGGCTTCTTCGAAGAGATGCCGATGATGGAAGAGCTCGCCCGAGAGGAGTTGGGCGGCGAGCGCATTGTCGTGGTGTGCCACTCGGAGAGTGGGATCTACGAGATCGAGACGGTGCTGAAGCGGCTCTACGGGAAGCGCCTCGGAGTCATCATCCTGCAGAAGGACGACAGCAACTACACACTGCGTCAGGTGGACTCGTTTCTGCCGGTCAATCTCGAGGCGGCGTACCGACGGCTCAATCTGATCGATCCGGCGGCGGGTCGCGGCGGCCACTCGAACCGGTGGGGGGGATCGGGAGAGATCGGCGGCTCGCCGCGACGTACCGGAACCGACCTCACCCCGACTGAGATCGCGCGCGCCTGCAAGCTCGCCTATCAGCGCCCGCCCATCCGCGACCGCATTGGCTCGACACTACTGGCGCTCGTGTGGTCGGCGGTGGCGATGGCCGCGGGTTGGCTGGCCCAGGGGCTCGCCGTGGGCTCGCCGCCGTGGACGTGGGAAGGGCAGCGCCCGGGCGGCTCTCTGAACTTCGCCGCAGTGGGAGCCTATAGCGCGCTCGCCATCCTGGCGGTCCTGTCGAGCCAACGCCGGCGACGGCTCTTCGGAGTCCAGGTGCCGGTGGGCAACTCGTGGCTGCTGGCGGCTCCCGGGGTGTTCGTCGGCGCCGTCCTGGGAGGGGTCTGGGTCGCCCCGGTTGGGCCTGACGGTCCCTTCGGTCTCTTTCACGTCCTCGCGCTGCTCCACCTGCCGCTCTTTGCCGAGCTCACGTTCCGGGGCATCGCGCACGGCCTGCTGGTCCGCTTTTTCAGCGTGGTGGGCACGCAAGGCCGCTGGTTCCTCTCCTGGCCGGCGGCGATCTCGGCGTTGATCTACACCTTCTGGACCGTGCCCCTGGGCCACCCGTCGCCGACGACCGGCGTACCCTTCTGGCCGGCGGCGCCCGGTTGGCCGCTGGCTCCCGTCCTGCTCTCTGTCGTGGGAGCCTTGGTAGCCGGCGTCTCGCTCGCCATCTGCCGGGAGCGCTCGGGCAGCCTCCTCGCCCCGCTCACCCTGCACTACTCGGGCGTCGCGGTGGCCCTGCTCGTCGCGAAGTTCATCGGATGACTCCGAGGGCCCTGCCACCTCCGAGGGTGCTGCTTCTGCACCCCTGGCTCGATTTCCATGGCGGTGTCCCCCGGAGCTATCTCACCTACGCCCGCGAGGCGGCCGGCGAGGTGGAGTTGCAGGTGGCTTCCGCTCATTCGCCAGAAGGGGAGATGGCGGCGGCCTTTGCAGAGCTCTCGGTTCCTGTCCATGTGCTGGGAGGGGGCTCGACCGTGGAGTGGGTCGGGCGGCTCGCCAGCTTGGTGCGCAGAGAGGGGATCGATGGAGTGGTCTGCACCCTGCTCAGGACCCTGGCCGTGGCGCGGTTGGCGACCTGGGGCACGGCTTGCCGCGTGATTTTCTATGCCAGCGGCATCTCGCTCGTGCTGGAGGATCCGCTACGGCGTGCCCTCTTCGGGCTGTTGTCGCGCTCGGTGCCAATAGCCGCCGTCTCGCGCGCGGCACTTGACCATCACCTTCCTCCGGGTCGCGACCGGTCGGCTCGCAGGAGGCCCGAGCGCGTGATCCAGCTCGGTGTCTCCTCTGCGGCCTCCGACCCCGAAGCGGCCCCCTTCCGGAGGAGGGGGCGCTCTGTGCTGGGCATCCCGGAGGAAGCGAGCTTGATTGTCTTCACCGCCGAGTTCTTGGATTGGAAGCGGCATGCCTGTCTGTTCGAGGCCTTCTCCAAGCTCGCTGCCAGGCGCCCGGAGATCCACCTGCTGCTGATCGGCGATGGGCCGCTGCGCGAAGCTCTCGAGGCGAAGGTCCGAGCCGAGCCGTCCGGCGGCCGGGTTCACTTCACGGGCACGCGCTTCGACGCCCGAAAGCTCCTCGGTTGGGCCGACCTTTACGCTCATCCGGCGGTCGGCGAAGGGTTCGGCCTGGCGCTGGTAGAGGCGATGGCGGCGGGCGTGCCGGTAGTGGCGGCGCGATCAGGGGCCCTTCCGGAGCTTGTCGTCGATGGCGACACGGGGTTGCTCTTCGAGCCGGACAACGCCGTGGACCTGGCGGCGCGGATCGAAGAGTTGCTCGGGCAGCCCGAGCGGGCGCGACGGCTGGGCCGAGCCGGCCGCGAGCGTTGTTTCGAGTGCTTCCAGGGTGAAGCGTTCGCTGCTCGCCTCAGCGGTTTTCTCCTCGAGGCGCTGGATGCCCGGAGGAGCGGCGGCCTGGAGAGGAAGGCGGCGAGTCCGAGTGCGATCTGAGCGCGCGCTGGTCCTGACGCTCGATGCCGCCGACGAGGGCCTCGTCCGCCGGTGGGCCGGAGATGGCACGCTGCCGACCTTCGCCCGGCTGCTGCGCGATGGGAGCTGGGCCCAGGTGGCCAATCCCATCGGTCTGGCGGCCGGAGCCGTCTGGCCGGGTTTCTACGCGGCGGTTTCACCGGGGGTGCACGGCCTCTACGATGCCTTGCAGCGCTTCGATCCGGAGACCTACCGGGAGCTCATCATCACCCCGGAGCAAGTCACCCGGGGGCCCTTCTGGTCGACAGTCGCGAAGGCTGGGAAGCGGGTCGTGCTCCTCGACTGCCCGTACAACTACGTCGACGAGACGTGCGGCGCGGTTCAGGTGCTCGACTGGGGGACCCACGACCGGACCTACCTCGCGGCGCCGGTCTTCCGGCCGACGGACCTGGGCGAGGCGCTGCTGCACGAATTCGGGACCGATCCATTCGGGTATCAGTGTCAGACCCCGTGCCAGGAGGTGCCACCCAAAGGGAGGGAGGGCTTCGAAGCGTTCCGCGACGCCCTGCTCGATCGGTGCCGACGTCGCCGGCGACTGATCTCGCGTCTTGTCGAGCGCGGTGGGTGGGATCTGATGCTCGCCAGCTTCAGCGAGGCCCACTGTATCGGCCATACCTGCTGGCACATCCACGATCCGCAGACGGAAGCCGACCGCGAGCTCGCGGAGACGATCGGAGATCCGGTGCGAGAGGTCTATGCGGCCATCGACCGGGCGGTCGCCGAGATCCTCGAGGTTGTCCCTTCGGGAACCGCCGTCTTCGTCTACCTGAGCCACGGCATGGGCCTGGGATACAGCGCCTCGAACCTCCTCGACGCCATCCTCGCGAGGCTCGAAGGGGGCGAGAGGGCGGTCGGCCGCTCGTGGCCGGTGCGTGCCGGCCGCGCTCTCTGGCGCCGCGCCCCGGGAGCCGTGCGGCGCGCGCTGATGCCCCTGCGCCGCGGGGTCTGGCAGGAGCACTACGAGCGTTCGCTCCGCCGCTCGGAGCGGCGCTTCTTCGAAGTGGTCAACAACGACGCGGCGGGCGGCGTGCGCATCAACCTCGAGGGGCGTGAAGCGCAAGGCAAGGTGAAGGCCGGCGAGTACGAGGCGGTGCTCGAGGAATTGGCGCGTGATCTCGGCCAGGTGGAGAACGTGGACAGCGGCCGGCCGCTGGCCCGCCGCGTCCTCTTCGCGCAACGGGAGTTTCCCGGGCCCGAGGCGCACCGCCTGCCGGATCTCGTTCTCGAGTGGGATCGAAGGGCGCCGATCCGCAGCGTCCGCTCGCCCAAGATCGGCCTCCTGCCGCACGTGCATACGAGCATCCGAACCGGTGACCACGAGCCCGACGGCCTCTTCGTAGCGATGGGAGGGAGTGGTGGACGGCTCGCTGAACCGGTCGCTCTCGAGGATCTGGCGCCGACGCTCGCTGCCGCGGTGGGATGCGCCCTGCCTGATGTTGGGGGCAGGCCCCGCGAGGCGTTCCTCACCGATCGGAGCCGGGGCGAGGGGCGACGGTTCGAAGAGAGAGTTCCGCCGCAGTGACCCCCCGCCACCGGGTGCTACTCGGGCTGCTTCTCCTCGCGGGCCTATCGATCCGCCTGGTCTATGCGAGCTATGGCCTCGAGGGCCGACGGTTCTGGGATGAGCGCTACAGCCTGATGAACGTGCAGAAGATCCTGGATACGGGATCGCTGCGCCCGGCCAAGGGCTACTATCCGTCGCCGCTCGTTTCGTGGCCTCAGGCCGCTGCGGTGGCGGCCAGCTCGGGCCTGCACCAGCTCACCGGCTGGGAGGGCTTCGCGATCCGCAAGGGCCGCCACTACAGCTCCACGACCTATCTGCTGGTGCGGCTTTTCTCCGTGCTCTACGGAACGGCCGCCATCGCCGTGCTCTTCCAGGTCGGGCGGCTGGCCGCTTCGCCCGGCGTTGGCCTGGTGGCGGCTACGGCGCTCGCCTTCATGCCCTTGGCGATCCGCCAGTCGGGAGTCTTCAAGCCCGACGCTTTGGTCCTGCTCACGGTTCTCGTCGCTACCCTCTGGTCGATGCGTGCGGTGCTCGATCCCAGGGCGCGCAACCACCTCCTCGCCGCTTTCGGGATCGCCCTGGCGTTGAGCGCCAAGGTCACCGGTGGAATGGTGGCGACGGCGATTGTCGCCGGCACGCTGGCGATGGACTGGCGCGATCGTCGCCGCTGGTACCTGCTCGCCCTCGCGGCGGCGGCGAGCCTGATCTTCTTCTTCGCCATGAACCCCTTAGGGGCCGACTACCTGTTCTACGCCGCACATCTGCAGGACGACTACGAGATGCGTGCCGAGAGCAAGGGCATGGAGCGCTGGGGGGTGCCGCGCCGAGTGCTCGCGCTCCTCGCCGGAGGGTCCGTCCAGGGACCTTGGTTTGGCGGGGTGGCGGCGGCCGGCGCGCTCCTGGCGGTGTGGCTCGCCGCGCGGAGCCGCAGCCGACGGCGCGCCTCGCTGGTGACGATGTGCCTCGCATTTCCCCTGCTCTACGTCGCTGCTTACACCGCGGTGACGCCGCACTTCAAAGTCAACAACTTTCTGCCCATTGTGCCGTTCGTCGCGCTGGCCGGCGCAGTGGCCCTGGTGGGCTCCTGGCAGTGGGCCGGACGCCGCCTGCCGAGGTTGGACCAACCGGCGGTCACGGCACCGGTGGCGCTTCTGCTCGTCGCCGGACTGTCCTGGCCCGGGGTGCGCTTTGTATACCAGAGCTTGACGCCGACGACGGTGGACGCGGCGACCGCGCTGCTGCAGGACGCCCTGGGGCGCCGCGACCCGGGCCGGTATGTGGCGGTCGAGCGATGGGAAGCGCCGCAGGAGAGCTGGCCGTGGGAGCCGAGCCGGTACTACGGGAGGCCCGGGGCGGCCACGGTGGTCGAGATGGGGGACAGCGGCCGGCTGGCGCGAAAGCGGCTGGATCGCGCCGACGGCGAGGTGGTCCGCCTCGAGGGCGGCGCCGGTGCGGCCATCGCCGTCGAGCGCCTCGGGCGCGTGGATCCGGATGCCGTTACCGCGTTCGAGGGCACGATCTTCCGCTTCCGCGGGCCGTCGGTGGCGGCGATCCTCCATCCCTGGCGTCCGAGACGCCAGTTGGGCTCTCTCCCGGGAGTGCCCTGTGCCGAGCGACCGGACTGTGTCGAAATCGCCATCCCACGCGGCGGGCGACTCGGCGCGCGGAGCGTCGTCTCGGCACTCATCCGGGTGCCCGCTACGGCGGGGACGGCGGCGCCACCGCGCCCCACGATCTTCTACCGCGATCGCGCGCTTCGCGCCTGGCCGGGCCCTGCCGCGCGCGGGCAGATCGCCTTCGCCACCGAGCGATTCCGACTCGGCGCGGGAAAGCGAGCGCTGCGCGTAGAGCCGGTGGATCTCGTCGACGCTGACCTGGGCAGTGCATTCGTCACCTTTTGGCAACCGCCGACGCTCGCTACGGTCGTTGAACCGTGATGGGGAGGCCTGTGCCCCCGTTGCCGAGCGCCGCCGCGCCCGTCCTCGTCGTGCTGCTCGACTCCGCGGAGTGCGAGCTTCTCGAACGCTGGGCGGACGACGGCACGCTTCCGCACCTGGCCGCCCTCCGGCGCCGCGCGCGCGCCTGGCGAGTCGCGAACCGGGTCGATCTGTTGCCCGAGTCGCTGTGGCCGGAGCTCACCACCGGCCGGAGTGTCGCGCGAACCGGGCACCACAACGCCATGGGCGTGCTGCGGACGGGGAGCTCGACGGTCACCGCGGTTCCGTGGCAAGAGCTCGACCGGCTCGATCACTTCTGGATCTGGGCGGACCGCGCCGGCAAGCGGGCAGTTGTCCTGGACATCGCGGAGGCGGGTCTCAACTCGGAGAGCGGCGCCTGGCAAGTGCAGGGCTTCGCGGTGCACAACCACTTCGGGCCGCCGCGAGAGAGCCCTCGGGAGCCGCTCTCCGGGATCGTCGAGCGCATAGGCCGCGCCTCGGATCGCAAGTGCCAGGACTACGGACCGTCGCACGCCGCGCGGGAGGAGCTGCTCGACGACCTGCTCGACGGGCTCCGGCGCAAAACCGAGCTAGCCCTCGAGCTGCTCGGCGCGGCGCCCTGGGATCTCTTCTGCGTCTCGCTCAGCCAAGCCCACTGCGTGGCGCACGAGCTCTGGCACCTCCACGACGAGGACGATCCTCGACACGACCCCGCGGCACCGGCGCGCCTTCGAACGGGGATCCGATCGGTCTACGAGGCTCTCGATCGGTCACTGGGTCGCATTCTCGCTACGGTCGGAGAGGGCACCACGGTCCTGGTCCTCGCGACTCACGGTATGACCAGGCTCGGCGGCGCTCAGGACATGCTGCCTGAGCTTCTCGAGGGCTTGGGCCTGGGGGTCGGAGGCCGCGGCCGAATGCGCTGGGCGGCGCGCCTCCCGATGTGGGCCAAGCGCCTCGGCCGGCGGCTGTTCAACCAAGCCTTTCTGGATCGACACCGGGTGGGTTTCTATACCCGCATCTCGGGCTTCCACGGCGCCGCTGTGCTGCCTCTCATGAACTACCGCACCGGGGCGGTGCGCTTGAACCTGGTGGGCCGCGAGCCGGAGGGGCGGATCCAGCCCGGTGGGGAGGCCGACGAAGTGATGCGGCGCATCGTTGAAGCGGCGTCGGAGCTGGTCGACGAGCGCACCGGCAGGCCGATCCTGATGCGGGCGACTCGCGCTCACGAAGCGTTCGGCGAGGGGTACCATGCGGACCTTCCGGACCTCTTCCTCGAGTTCCGGCAGGACCTGGGTCCGATCGACGCCGCGCGCTCGGAGCGTCTCGGGCGGCTGGTGCGCCCCCGGTTGACCCACCGTACCGGCGACCACACGTCGCACTCCCGGTTGTGGATCGCCGGCCCCCGAACGCTGCCGGGGGAGAGGGGCGGAGAACCGGTGGAGTGCGATCTGCTCGACCTCGCGCCCACGATCCTGCACCTCTCTGGGGTCGAGCCACCGCCGGTCATGGATGGCCGGTCCCTGTTGGATCAGCTCTTCAGGTGATCGGCCAACCTCACCGCCAAGGCGACGATCGTTACCGTCGGGTTGGCGAAGCTGTAAGTCGGAAAGACCGAGCTCCCCGCCACGAAGAGGTTCTCCGTGCCGTGCACCCGGCTGTTGCGGTCCACGACTCCGCGTCGCGGATCGTCGTGCATCCGCGTGCCCCCCATCGGGTGCTTGCCGTTGTGCATCCCCTCGATCCAGTCGTCGGTGCCCTCGGCATAGATCGCGCTCGTTTCCCCTTCACCACAGCGCTCGATCTCGCTCCGCACGAGCTGCTGGAAGCGCGCGAGGCTGCGCCGCTCCTTGTCGCCCGCCGCCCAGTGGATCACCGGACGCGGTGTGCCGAACGCATCCCGTTCGTCGCCAAGCTCGACGCGGTTCTCGGCGGACGGCTCGAGCTCGAGCGCAATCCGGACGTCCGCCCACGGTGGGGAGGAGAGATGCTGGCGGGTGCGAGTCAGGGTTGCGGCGGCCAGTCCCGGTAGCCCGCGAGCCGCCTGCGCGAGCAGTCGGCGCACCGGCGCCGCGGGAACACGCGCTCGGACCACGTGGAGCAGCTCGCGGGCCGCCGCCACCGAGCGGCTCTCGTAGAGCGGACTCTCCATGTATGGCCAGCGGGGCCACAGGTAGCCGCCGCACTGGAGGAGGCCCTCCGTGCGTAGCGTCGTCTCGCCGAAGGTCAGGATCCCGTGCCCCGGCCGGCTGTAGTGGAAGCCGGCGGCGGCCAGCAGGCGTCGACCCGGCCGCTCGATCCGAATCGTCGAGACGTGGGGGTGATCCGCGTAGTAGCGGCCCACCAGCTCTCCGCCCAGACGCCTGCCGCTCGCCGTCATCAGGAGTCGCGGATTCTCGACGCCGCCGCCCGCCAGTACATAGGTGCGCGCGCGCACGGCAAAGCGACTTCCCTCGAGTGTGCCGCAGCGGATCGTTCCCAGCCGGCCTCCGGCGTTCAAGCCGCCGAGATCGAGCACCGTTGCGTTGAGAAGCACCGCGAGCCGGGGCTCGGCGGCGAGCCTTCGGCGGTAGGCGGTGCCCCATCGGAGTCGGCGGGTCTGCGCCCACCGCAGGTCGACGAGGTCCCGATCGAGCCCCAGCGCCTCGGCCAGGCCCCGCGCCCGGCTCCGGCTCCAGGCCGGATCGCGCCGCAACCGGCAGAGGCTCCACGCGCGCTCGTAGCAGGAGGCCATCTCGTCCCAGGAGATCGGCCAGCCGCTGTCGGCGATCTCTCGCCGCTCCTCGAAGTCGATCGGGTCGAGGGTGAGACACCTTCCCTCCCAGCGCAGGGTCGAACCGCCGAGCGCTCGAAAGCGCGTCGCGGTCAAGGGCAGCGCCGGAAGACCTTCGGTGTAGCCCACGTTCAGCTCCTGCGCACCGGGCTCCAGGCCGTGGCCGCCGCTTTCGAGCAGCAGCACCTCGCGACCGGCGCCCGCCAGCTCCAGAGCGAGCGTGATGCCGGCCGGCCCCGCGCCCACCACGCAGAGGTCGGTTGCGAGCTCGCTGCCTTGGGGGATGGTTCGCGCGTCGCGGATCATGCAGGCCCGCGAGGCACTGTCGGGAGAGGGGAATCGAATCGCCCCGCCAGCGCCCATCCGCAGGCGTACGAAACCCAGCGCAGCCAGAGCAATCGTCGCCGGCGGGAACAGGGCCGCGCCAGGGCGCTGAGCGAGAGCCGCAGACCGGTGGCGAGCACGCGCAGCGCGGGGCCGCGACGGGGTGGAATCGTGCCCCGGTGCCGTGCCTGCAACCGACGGCGCGCCCCTCCGTAGTCGAAGGCTTGCCGAGCCACATCGCGCGCGCAACTTCGCTGCCGGTAGGCGATCAGCGCGCCCGGCGCGAACGCAAGGCGAAAGCCGGCCGCGTGCGCGCGCCATGAGAAGTCGATGTCCTCGGCGGTGTGAGCGGCGGCGTCCCACCCTCCGAGGGCCTCGACGACCTGGCGCCGCACCGCGTAGTTGGCGCCGGGCGCGAAAGGCGGACCGCCGGACGCCTCGGGCAGGCGGTCGGTGGGGTAGGGCGAGAGCCAGCGGATCCCCGCGCGGTCGGCAGGCTCCTCGATCAGGTCGTCCCGCAGATGCCCGCCGACCAGATCGGCCACTTCGAGAGCGGTGAGATGGGCGGCGATCCAACCCGGCTGCACGACGTCGTCCGAGTCGCAAAAGAGCAGCCGGTCGCTGCGCGCCGCGGCGACTCCGCTGTTGCGAGCGGCGGCGATGGAGGCTAGATCACCGCCATCGACGATGGTGAGGGGCAGTCGGTCCCGCCAGCGCTCAGCGACCTCCCGCGTTCCATCGGTGGAGCCGTTGTCGACGACGAGCAGCTCCCACGGCTCGGTGACCTCCTGCTCGGCGAGTGCGCTCAGCTGATCGCCGATCGTGCCCGCACCGTTTCGCACCGGCAGGACGACGCTGAAATGGGGTTGAGGCACGACGCTGGCTGGGGTCCCCTCGAAGGCCGTCGCGGCGGAAGCGCGGGACGCGGGTCGGAAGGTGGCGAGTATACTGCGCTCCATCTTGCGGAGGGACGAGGGTGGCGCCGGCACGCGCCGGAAGAGTCGCGTGCTTCTGGTGCTCTTGGACTCCGCCGAATCAGAGTGCCTCGAACGCTGGGCGGACCAGGGGGCCCTACCTGCCCTCGCAGCCCTGCGCCGCACCGCCCGGACCTACCGCCCCGCGAACCGCCTCGACCTGATCCCCGACTCCTTGTGGCCCGAGGTCCACACCGGGCGGAGCGTGGCCAAGACCGGTCTCTACAACGCGCTTTCGAATCTTCGCACCGGCAGGGACGCCATCGAGCCGATCCCTCCCGAGGAGCTTGACCGCCGGGAGCAGTGGTGGACGTGGGCCGAGCGCGCGGGCAGCCGGGTGGTGGTCGTCGACGCCATCGAGGGCGGCCTCAACCCCGAGCTTGCCGCCTGGCAAGTGCAGGGCTTCTCGGTGCACCACCACGTCGGATCGCCCCGGGAAAGCCCCGCCGATCCGCTTTCGGGGACCGTCGAGTGCATCGGCCGCGACCCCGCCCGCGCCTGCCAGACCTACGGTCCCTCCCACGAGGGGCGCCTGGAGCTGCTGGACGACCTCCTCGCCGGCATCGGCCGAAAAACCGAGCTCACCGTGGAGCTCCTGGGCAAGACCGCCTGGGACTTCTTCTGTGTCACCTTCACGCAAGCGCACTGCGTGGGCCACGAGTTCTGGCATCTGCACGACGAGGGACACCCACTGCACGATCGGGCGGCGCCGCAGCGGCTGCGCGAGGCGGTGCGCTCGGTCTACACGGAGCTCGACCGGGCGCTCGGTCGCCTCCTCGAAGCGGCGGGCGAGGGCACCACCGTTTTGCTACTGGCCAGCCACGGCATGACCCGCCTCGGCGGGGCCGAGAACCTGCTGCCCGAGCTGATCGAGGCGCTGGGGCTCGGGATCGGTGGCCGTCGTCGCATGCAGTGGGCGGCGCGGCTGCCGCTGTGGGTCAGGCGGCTCGGTCGCCGCTGGGTGAGCCAGGGGCTTCTCGATCGTCACCGGGTGGGCTACTACACGCGGGTCTCCGGCTTCCATGGAGCTCGCGTGATGGCCCTGATGAACAATCGCACCGGCGCCGTGCGGCTGAACCTGGTGGGCCGCGAGCCGCGGGGCAGGGTGAAGCCGGGGGAGGAGGCGGAAGGGATCCTCACGCGGATCGCCGATGCGGCCCGCGAGCTCACCGACGAACGCACCGGAGAACCGCTCCTTCTGCGCGCAACGCGAACCGCCGACGCCTTCGGAGAGGACCATCATCCCGATCTGCCGGATCTGTTCCTCGAGTTCCGTCAGGATCTGGGGCCGATCGTCGCCGCCCGCTCACCGAGCTGGGGGCGCCTGGTGTGCCCGCGGCTTTCCCATCGAACCGGAGACCACACGGCGCACACTCGCTTGTGGATCCGGGGGCCGGGTCGTGGCCCGGAGTCGCGGTCCATGCCTTCGGACGAGCCGATCCCCTGCGACTTGCTGGATCTTGCTCCGACCGTCCTGCGGCTGGGCGGGATCGAGCCGCCGGACTGGATGGACGGACGAGCGATATCCTGAGGCGATCGATGATCGGCAGCACACTCTCGCATTTCCGCATCACCGCCAAGCTCGGCCAAGGCGGCATGGGAGAGGTGTACCGTGCGACCGACACCCGGCTCGACCGCGAGGTGGCGATCAAGGTGATGCCGCTCGAGTTCGCCGCGAGCCCCGAGCGGCTGAGCCGGTTCGAGCGCGAGGCCAAGTCGGTGGCGGCGCTCAATCACCCCAACATCGTCACTCTGTACTCGGTCGAGGAGGAGGGAGACCAGCCGTTTCTCACCATGGAGCTCGTCTCGGGCGAGACCCTGGACCGCGCCATCCCGCAGGGCGGCCTCCCGCTCGATAGCTTCGTCCGTCTGGCCCTGCAGCTCACCGACGGGGTGGCCGCGGCGCACCGCGCGGGGATCGTCCATCGCGACCTCAAGCCCGGCAACGTGATGGTCACCACCGAGGGCCGGCTGAAGATCCTCGATTTCGGTCTCGCCAAGCTCAAGGAGCCGGTGGAGACCGAGGCCCCGGGCTCGGAGCTGCCGACTGCGCTGCTCACCGAGGAAGGCAGGGTGCTGGGAACGCCGGCCTACATGGCTCCCGAGCAGGCGGCAGGCCGGGCGGTGGATGTACGGGCCGACGTCTTCGCGCTGGGAGCGGTGGTCTACGAAATGCTCACCGGAGCGCGCCCGTTCTCCGGCGCCTCGCGCGCCGAGGTGCGGAAGGCGATCCTTGCCACTGATCCCGAGCCTCCGCGCAAGCGGCGCCGCGAGATCCCGCGCGCGCTGGAAGCTGCGGTGCTACGTGCTCTCGAGAAGAGGCCCGAGGCGCGGTACGCCTCCGCCGAGGAGCTCGACGCGGCGCTGCGCGCCGCGACGCGCGAGATCGGTGCGCCGGAAGCGGGTGCCAGGAGCCTGGTCCGCAACCCTGTGGTACTCGCCGGTGCCCTTGTGCTCCTCCTGGCGGTGGCCGCGGCGGCCTGGCTGTTCGCCCGCGAAGCTCGCGCCACGAGGGCGCGAGGAGAGACGCTGCCCGAGATCGAGCGGCTGCTCGAGGAGAACCGGGTTGTCGAGGCGTATTTTCTTGCGCGCCAGACCGAGAAGCTGCTGCCCGAGGATCCGTTGCTGCGAGAGCTGATGGGTCGCGCCAGCGATCGCGTCCAGGTGAGCACCGACCCTCCGGGTGCCGAGGTTCTCTATCGCGATTACCGACTCTCCGAGATCCCCTGGCAGTCGCTTGGCCGCGCACCGCTTCTCGACGCCGTGGTACCGGCGGCGGTGTACCTCCGGTGGCGCGTGGAGCAGGAGGGTTTCGTGAGCCTCGAGGCGGGAGGCAGCCCGAAGGAGCTCTCGCTCGACTTCAAGCTGTCCTCTCCGGACGAGGCGCCGCCCGGCATGCTCTACGTGCCCGCCGGAACGCCCACCTTTGGTGGTGGCGAGCAGATGGAAGTACCCGCCTTCTGGCTCGACCGGTTGGAGGTCACCAACCGGCAGTACCAGGCGTTCGTAGACGCCGGGGGATACCGCGAGCGCGAGTACTGGACCCAGGCGCTCGAGGCGGAAGCTCCCGAGCTCTCGTGGGAGGCAACCATCGCAAGCTTCGTGGACGCCACCGGCCGGCCTGGGCCCTCGACCTGGACTCTCGGACGGTATCCGGAGGGGATGGGTGACCACCCAGTCGGCGGAGTGAGCTGGTTCGAGGCAGCAGCTTACGCGGCGTTTGCCGGCAAGAGCCTGCCCACGGTCTACCACTGGCGCCAGGCGGCTCCCTGGACGCCGTTCGGCGACATGCTGGCGCTCAGCAACTTCGCAAGCGACGGTCCCGTGGGCGTGGGAAGCGCCGGAGCCGTCGGCCGCTACGGGCAGCACGACATGGCGGGCAACGTGGCCGAGTGGTGCTGGAATCGCGCCGCCGAGGGCCGGCACCTCCTCGGCGGTGCCTGGGACGAGCCCAGCTATGTGTTCGCCAACAACGTCGCCTTCTCGCCCTTCGAGCGGGGAGCGAGCATGGGTTTCCGTTGCGCGCGGTTCCCGACGCCTCTGGAACCGAAGCTCCGCGCGCCGGTGGGCGCCGACCGCTACGACTTCTCCGATGTCGAGCCGGTGCCCGACGAGGTCTTCGCCATCTACCGCAGTCTTTTCGACTACCTGCCGGCGCCGCTCGGTTCGCGGATCGAGGCGGTAGACGATGCCGGCAGCTACTGGCGTCGCGAGACGGTGAGCTTCACCGCCGCCTATGGAAACGAACGGATGATCGCCCACCTCTTCCTTCCACGCGACGTGGCGCCGCCTTACCAAGCGGTGATCTACGCCGCCTCCTCCGCCGCCAACCAGCACTCATCGGTCGAGAGCCTGCGCTCCGACCCGGCGTTCTTCATCCCGCGGAGCGGTCGCGCGCTCGTCTGGCCCGCCACCGAGGGCACTCTCGAGCGGGGAGGGGGTCGGGGGTGGCCTTTCGTGAGCTCGCCGCGCGGCCAGCGCGACGTGATGATTCACAAGGTGAACGACCTGCAGCGCACGGTCGACTACCTCGAGACCCGCGAAGATATCGACCGCGACCACCTGGGCTTCTTCGGGCTCAGCGCGGGGAGCGAGTACGGCCCGCTCTACACCGCGATCGAGCAGCGGTTCCGGGCCGTGGTCTTCCTGGCGGGCGGCTTCGACGACTTCCATATGCTGCGCGAGCCGGGCGAGATCAACCCTTGGAACTATGCCTCGCGAGTCAGAGCCCCGACGTTGATGATCAACGGTCGAAACGACTACGGCATCCCGGTCGCCACGGGCCAGAGGCCGATGTTCGACCTGCTCGGCGTTGATCCCACGAACAAGCGGCACGTTGTGCTCGACGGCGGGCACTTCCCGCATGACCTCAAGGCGATGATGCGCGAAACCCTCGATTGGTACGACCGCTACCTGGGCCCCGTCAGAAGGTAGGGCGGCGCCCACCCGGCTTGTTCGGTGCGGGTCGGTGATGACCGGGAGGGCGGAAACGGGCACCACGGTGCCGGCGGACTACCGTTCGCGGGACTCGTTCTAAGATCCGAGGCCAATGCCCATGGCTCCTTCCGGCTCCTCCGGCCTCGCCTACCGGCTC
>Ga0214472_10002639_pt1 | contig 19183 bp, 17 predicted proteins | sample RVTome_6_FD_207662 | JGI IMG/M metagenome (GOLD analysis project Ga0214472, IMG submission 207662) | Soil microbial communities from uranium-contaminated site in the Upper Colorado River Basin, Wyoming, United States - RVT140D175 | ecosystem: Environmental > Terrestrial > Soil > Contaminated >...
GATACATGTCTCTTCCCTCCGGCGCGCTTCCGCGCGATTAGTTCCCCGCGGCGCGCTTTGCGAGCCACTTCGACCGAAGATTCTCTGCCACTTCCGAAGGAGCCTTGCCGTAGCGGGCAAACTCCATGGTGAACTCTGCCTTTCCCTGCGTGGCTGAGCGGATCACGGTCGCATAGCCGAACATTTCGCTCAGCGGCACTTCGGCGTCGACGCGGACGAAGCCATTGTCCTCCGTGGTACCTACCACCATACCGCGGCGCTGCATCAGAGTGCCCAGAATTTCCCCCTGGAACTCGGTCGGCCCCTCGACGGAGACCGTCATGATGGGCTCCAGCGCGACGGGGCTCGCCTGGAGATAGAATTCGCGGAACGCGCCCCTGGCCGCGGCCTGGAATGCGTTGTCGCTCGAGTCGACGGCGTGGTACGCCCCGTCTCTCAATTCGACGCAGACGCCGACCACGGGAAAGCCGATGTACTCGCCCCTGTCCAGGCTGGCACGGAAGCCCTTCTCCACGGCGCTGATGTACTCCGACGGAATGTTCCCGCCCGTGACCTTGTTGACGAACTCGAAGTCGCCGCTCTCACTCGGCAGGATCCGCCCCTGCACCTTGCCGTATTGGCCCGATCCACCCGTTTGCTTCCTGTGGGTGTAGTTGAAGTCGATGGCCTTTGTCAGCGTCTCGCGAAAGGCGACCTGCGGCGCGCCCGTGAGCACTTCGGCGCCGTACTCGCGCTTCATGCGCTCCACGTAGACTTCCAGATGCAGCTCGCCCATACCGGCGATGATCGTGTCGCCTGTCTCGTCGTCCATGAAGCTCCGGAAGGTCGGGTCTTCTTTGGTGAAGCGCTGGAGGGCCTTGGACATGTTGTCCTGGGCCTTGTTGTCCTTCGGCTTCACCGCCAGTTTGATCACGGCCTCGGGCACGTGAATGCTGGTCATGGCGGCGTCGATCTTGCCGTCGGTGAAGGTGTCGCCCGAGGCGCAGTCGACGCCGAACAGCGCGATGATGTCACCCGCCGCCGCCGTCTCGATGTCCTGCATCGTGCTCGAGTGCATTCGCGCGAGCCGGCCCACCTTGACCTTCTTGCCCGTGCGCGTGTTGACGATGTCATCGCCCTTCTTGAGCGTCCCCTGGTAGATGCGCACATAGGTAAGCTGCCCGTAGGGGCTCACCTCGAGCTTGAAGGCCAGTGAGATGAGGGGCTCATTCGGATCGACCTTGACGGGGAAAGTCGTGTTTTCGGCGCGTAGATCGATGGCTTCGTTTGCGACGTCGGGCGGGGCGGGGAGATAGCGGATGACGGCGTCGAGCAGCGGCTGGACGCCCCGATTCTTGTAGGCCGAACCCAGGAAGACCGGCGTCAGCTGGCGCGCCAGGACGCCGTTGCGCACGGCGGTGTAGACCTGTTCGGGGGTCACGGCGTCCTCGAGCATGGCTTCCATCAGCGCCTCGTCGTTCATCGAGACGGCGTCCAACATGGCCTCGCGCCGGGCCTCGGCTTCGTTGAGAAGTGCGGCCGGAATCTCCTCTTCGCGCGGCTTCTCGCCGTTCTCTCCGTCGAAGTAGATCGCCTTCATGGTCACCAGATCGATGACGCCCTCGTGCTCGGCCTCGAGCCCGATGGGAATCTGCATCAGCACGGCGTTGTGCTTCAGCTTCTCCCGTAGCTGATCCGCGACACGCGCGGGATTGGCGCCGCTGCGGTCGCACTTGTTGACGAATGCGATGGCGGGCACGTTATAACGCTTCATCTGGCGATCGACCGTGATCGACTGACTCTGCACGCCGGCGACGGCACACAGGACCAGGATTGCCCCGTCGAGCACGCGGAGGGCGCGCTCGACTTCGATGGTAAAGTCGACGTGTCCGGGCGTATCGATGATGTTGATATGGTGCCCCCGCCACTCGGTGTGCGTGGCAGCGGACGCGATCGTGATGCCGCGCTCGCGCTCGAGCTCCATGGAATCCATGGTCGCTCCGATGCCGTCCTTGCCGCGGACCTCGTGAATCGCGTGGATACGATCCGTATAGAATAGGATTCGCTCAGTCAGCGTCGTCTTCCCCGAGTCGATATGGGCGCTGATTCCGATGTTGCGAATCTTGTCGAGATCCATGCTCTTGCTCACTGCCTCTCGCTCCTGCCACGCCCGCCCGGGCGCATGGGACCGCATGCCCAAGGGCACACCCTGCTGTTCAAACCGGCGCAATATAGGCCCGGAAAGGGAATTGGCAAGGAATCTGGCGCTTCACGGCCGAATAGCGGGCTGGGCCGCGGCCGCGAATCGGCCGGCCGCTCTCTCCCTATCTGCCCTCCACCGGGCCCGGGCTGGTTGGTTCAGCTCGAGCCGCCGCCCCGCACCAGGACCTTCAACTTCTGACCCTTGGCGATCCAGCTGTTCACGGGCAGCCCGTTGAGCAGGGCCAGGCCCTCCGTCGTGAGCTGCGAGCCAGGCGGCGGCGGGTACTGCCCCATCACGTCGAGGAAGGAGCCTTCGCGCGGCGAGTTGATGATCTTCAGCGCGATGGGTTGCTTGCCCAGGATGTTGGGATCGGTCAGCTCGCGGAAGCTGTCGGCCGAGACTTCGACGAGCCGGAGTTCGGCGGCGCTCGTGGCGCCCAGGCCATACATCGCGAAGACGAGATCGTTGTGCTCGATGAAGGTGGCCGAGATGGTCTTGCCCTGGGAGTCGCTGAAGTGCGCGCGGACCGCCTGTTTGCCGCCCAGACGATAGGCTTCACGCGAGATCATGGTCACGCCCGCCTCCTTCGCGAGGGCGTCGGCGGCGGCTGCGCCGGACTTCTCGTCGTCCACGCGGAGGATGACGGCAAGACTCTGATCCTGCGTGTAGATCACGACCTGGGCGGCGGTGTTCTGGAGTCTCCAGCCGCGCGGGATGGAGAATTCGAATTTCAGCTCCGGATGGTAGAAATGGTCGCTCTCCCGATAGCCCTTGCGCGGGTCGTCGCCGAAGATGATTCCGTCGATGCGGTTCAGGAAGCTCTCCCGATCGCGCTTGTAGGGCGGGCGCCCGACCTGCGATTGCCAGCGCTTGCTCAGCGCACTGACCGTCTCGTAGCGCGCGCCGGGGTCGGGATGCGTACTCGTCCATTCCGGGAGGCGGCCTTCTTTCCCGCCGCTCAGGTTATCGAGCGTCCTGAAGAACTCTGCCATTCCCTGGGTGTCGTAGCCGATCTTCGTGGCGTACTGCACGCCGAGCTGATCGCTTTGCCGCTCGTCGTCGCGCCCATTCTTGAGCAGGAGGAGTTGCGCACCGACGCTGGCGACATCCATGTAGCGGCCCATCTCCGGACTCAGAATGGCCCCCAAGACGAGGCCGCCGCTGAGCAGCGTCTGCTGCGTATACTGCTGGACGCCGTGCCGCGCCGTCACATGGCCGATTTCGTGGCCCATGACCCCTGCGAGCCCCGATTCGTCGTTGAGATAGGCGAGAATTCCCCGCGTGATGTAGATGTAGCCCCCCGGCAGCGCGAAAGCGTTGACGACGGGATCGTCCAGCAGGCGAAAGTGGAACTCCAGCTTCGGACGATCGCTGACCGGCACCATGCGCTGCCCGAGATCCTCGATGTACTTCTGAAGCGCCTCGTCCGTGTATAGACCGTATTGCCCCACGATGCTCGGATCGGCCTGGACGCCCAGGGCGATTTCCTGCTGCTCGGACATGAAAACGAGCTCACGCTTTCCCGTCACGGGATTGGTGGCGCAGGCGCAAAGCCACAGGGCGAGCGCGCTCAGGCTGACGATTCGTGCGGTTTTCATGGGCCCTCCACCTCGCTGAATGCAGAGGCACAACTTAGACCCAGAGGCGGGCGGGTTCAATGTCGACGGTGGAATTGGGGCCGAGCGGACTCGCCACCCTCTCGGCCCCAGGCCCGTCCAGTGGGGGGACGGGAGCACGGGGCAGCCATCTTGAAACAGCCTCGCCATGCCCGTGCGCAGGTTGTTCATACGCCCGAGCGGCCGGCGTGGTTTCCAGGCTTTCGGAGAATTCACATCGAGCCGTCGGCTCAGCTCGATGGGGACTCGCTGGCCTGCAGGGCACCGTCCGCGGGGCGGGCCAGCTCGTGGTAGAGCGTGTCCCGCTCGACCGGCGTTCGGCCGGCTTCGCGGATGAACTCCTCGATCTGGCGGCGTGTCATGCCCTTGCCGGCTGTACCCCCGGCGGCGTGTGTGATGCGCTCGTCGAGGATCGTCCCGTCGAGATCGTCGGCGCCGAAATGCAACGCAACCTGGGCGATCTTCTGGGTCAGCATGACCCAGTAGGCCTTGATGTGAGCAAAGTTGTCCAACATGAGCCGGCTGACGGCGATGGTCTTGAGGTCGTCGAATCCGTCGGTGGCGCCCATGTGCCCCTCGAAGGGCGTATTTTCTGGATGGAAGGCCAGGGGGATCAGGCAGTCGAAGCCATGCGTCTCGTCCTGGAGCGCTCGCAGCTTCACGAGATGATCGACGCGTTCCTCATAGCTCTCGACATGGCCATAGAGAATGGTCGCGTTGGTGCGCAGCCCTTTCTCGTGGCAGATGCGCGAAACCTCGAGCCAGCGATCGCCTGTCATCTTGTTGTGGGCGATGATCTCGCGAGCCCGCGGCGCGAAGATCTCGGCGCCGCCGCCCGGACAGCTGCCGAGGCCGGCTTCGATCAACAGATCCAGCGTCGCTTCCACGCTCTGCTTGGACAGATGGGCGAGCCAGTCGATCTCGACCATCGTGAACGCCTTCAAGTGAACGGTCGGAAAGGCCTCTTTGAGGGCGCGCAAGATGTCGATGTAGACGTTGAATTTCCAGTGCGGATGCAGTCCGCCGACGATGTGGAATTCTTTCACGTCCGGTGTGTAGTCACGTCGCGCGACCTCGACGGCCTCCTGTGGGCTGTAGGCCCAGGTCCCGGGCGCGTTGGGCGTGTCCTGATACGCGCAGAGCTCGCAGCCGACGAAACAGACATTCGTCGGATTCAGGTGGCGGTTGACGTTGAAATAGGTCAGATCGCCGTGGCGGCCCTCACGGACTCTGTTGGCCAGCCGGCCTACGGTGAACAGATCTGAACTCTCGAAGAGGCGGACGCCGTCTTCGAGATTCAGACGTTCTCCCGCCTCGACCTTCTCGACGATCGGGCCGAGATCGACTCTTGCCGTCGGCCGCTTGGGCGGGCGCTGGCGCGGGATGTCTGGTCGGGGTTTTCTGGCCATGGTGGCGGGAGTATAGGGGTCTGGCGGGCCGACGGCAAATGCGGTCCCGGCGGATTTCGGTCGGCCGAAATCTAGCGCACTAGAGTCAATCTCCGCGTCTGAACGCTGTCGCCTGCATTCAACGTGTAGTAGTAGACGCCACTCGCCATCTGCTTTTCCTCATCGTCGTTGCCATTCCATTCGACGCTGTAATCGAAACCGGCGGTTGCGCTCGCGAAGAGCGCGGCGAGCAGACCGAATGCGGGAGCGAGCCGCAGGCTTCGGCAACTCATCATCGGATTCTCCAGGCGAGTTGGAGACGATGAGTTTCTAGCGGAGCAGGGTCAACTTGCGCGCAAGTACGCCTCCATTCGAGCTGAGACGGTAGTAGTACACTCCGCTCGCTACCGGATCGTCGCGATCGTCGTGGCCGTTCCAGATGACCTCGTGATCGCCCGCCAGATAGCGCTCATCCAGCAATTGACGCACACGTCGGCCGCGTACGTCCAGGATATCCAGCCGTACCCGCATCGCGCGGGGCAGGGAGAAGAACAGTCTCGTCGTCGGATTGAAGGGATTGGGCACATTCTGGCCCAAATCGAACCGATAGCTCGGGGTATAGCTGGCGGTGATGAACAGGCTGCGATGCTCATCGCCGTAGCGTCCTTCGATGACCACCCGATAGGCGTATTCTTCCCCAAGGACGACGTCGGTGTCGTAGGCCAGCCCGCTGTTCCCCTTGTAGCTGACCTCGATCTCCGGCAGGAGCTCGGCCCGTGTGTCGCCGGGGCCGAGGCGGTAGATCCAGGTCGAGGCACCCGCAAGCGCGGGAGCACACAGCCACTCCAAGAGCATGCCCTGACCCGTCGCGCGGACGCCGAGTTGGTGAAAGCTGAGATCGGTCGTCAGGATTTCCTGGTCTTCGACCACACGATAGCGTCGATCCGCCAGGAGGTCGTCGTAGCTCGTCTCGTTTCCGCAGGGCCACTCGACGCGCAGCTCATCGACTCTGTCCGCCGTGCCCAGACCGAATTCCAACTCGATGCTGTGCATTCCCTGATAGCCAGACCCGGCGCGGACGACGCGCATCTGCGTGCTTGCGCCCGCCGTGACGAAGGCCTTGGCGCCGATCGCGTCTCGGGTGCATTGATTGCGGCCCGTGTGTGTTTCGGCCGCCTGCAGGCGCAGATGGATCCAGTGATTGCCGTTGACGCTGTCGTTGCGATACAGGCGATGCTGTCCCCAGTAGAGTGGTTCGCCGACGTGCGGATTCATCGCGTTCTCATAGTAGGTGTTGTTGGTGAAGAACATGTCCAGATCGCCGTCGCGATCGTAGTCGCCGACGGTGAGCCCGCGGCCCACGGAAGGATCGCCGACGCCAGCCGTTTCGGTCACGTTACTGAAGTCGTAGCTCGGTGGGCCATTGTTGGAATAGAAGACGTTGGGATTGTCGTAGGTATCGCGCTGGCGCGGTTCGAGTGCACCCTCGACCCACCCGTTGACCAGGTAGAGGTCGAGATCGCCGTCGTTGTCGGCGTCGAAGAACTCGCAGCCCCAGCCGTTCCAGTCGTGGGCGACCTTTTTGTCAACGGCGATTTCCTTGAAGCGCGAGAGCGGATCGACCGCCCAGGTTCCCGGATTCTCATACAGCGTGTTGAGGCGAAAATTCGTGACGTAGACGTCTTCGTCGAGGTCGTTGTCGAAGTCGGCGATGGCGCAGCCCATCCCCATGGAGCGGTTTTCCTGATAGCTGGCGCCGCCGGCGATCTTCAAGCGGCTGGCGACTTCGGTGAACGCCCAACCCGCGCTCCTGCCCTCGTTCTGATAGAGGAAGTCGACGCTGACATCATTGACCACGAAGATGTCCTGGTCGCCATCGCTGTCGTAGTCAAAGAAGACGGGCGTGAATCCCGTGCCCGGTTTGGAGGGGTTGATCAGCTCCGTGGGTTGGAAGAACGTCCCGTCGAGGTTGTGCACGAGAATGTCGGGATGTGTCGTCTGATTCACGTAGTAGATGTCGAGGAGTCCATCCTTGTCGTAGTCGGCCACGGCCATTCCCGCGCCGCGTGGTCCCGCGTACTCCTCGGGCTTCGTCCCCGGCGAATAGAACAGATAGGGCAGCCCCGACGAATTGCTCACATCCGAGAAGCCGAGTCGCGTCCCGCGCAAGAGGCTCGGGTCGGCGAAGTGATTCGAAAACAACACGTCGCTGTAGCCGTCGTTGTTCATGTCGACGACGAGCACCGCATTCGAGACGCTCCCGGTCCGCACTCCCTTCCCGAAGGGCGACTCGGCGAAGGTTCCGTCGCCGTTGTTCAGGAAGATGTGATTGCCGCTGAACTCTCCCTGGCCACGGGGAAAGCCGTCGGCGATCAGGAGATCGAGCCAGCCATCGAGATTGATGTCGGCGAATGTCGCCCCGGGGGCCGAGTGATTCTGGAAGTCGAGGCCGGCGCGATCGACGAAGCCTCGCGGCTCGTGAACGAGCGCCACACCGGCTTGCTCCGCGACTTCGCTGAAGCGCAGCTCGGCGGCGGCCCCGGCGGCGATGGCGCAGGACACAATGCAGCATAGGACGGCCACGGGCGAACGAACGCGGCGTCGGCGCAATGGACACTCCTGAGCGATCTGTCCGACGGGTGGAGGAGTCGAGTCCCGTCGAAGCGCCCCTCGCAGGGGAACGCTGAGCCCACCAAGGATATCACGCGGCGGTGGTGGCTCTCAAGTTGGCCGCGGCACGTCGCCGGCGCCGCGTCTGGCGCGCGATCTGAGATCTAAACGTATTAAGAGTAGTGACTTAGATGCTCTCCAGAGGTCGAAATCACCACGGATCCGAACAATCCGTGAAGAAATGGCACCGTGGGCAGCGGCTCTTGCACTCCTTGTCGCGCAGGGTGGCGCCGCAGTTGGGGCAGACACGCCGGAAGTCCCCGCCGGCATCACAGGATGCGCCGGCGTCGGTGTGGCCAGCGCGCGTCGTGGGCTCCAGCCGATCGACCGCCCGATCGCCGTGGCCACGCTCTTCCATGCACTCTCCTACTTCAGTCGCAGATGCAGCCCCACGCCGTCGCGGATCGGCAGCAGCGAACTCAGGAAGTCGGAATTCTGCCACATCAGTTGCTGATAGCGGCGAATCCCCTCGGTGTCCGGGTCTTGGACGGCCGCATCCACGACTTTGCCGCTCCAGATGAGATTGTCAATGATGATGAGCCCGCCGACGCGCACGCGCCGGACCATCTCTTCGGCAGCCTCGGGATAGCCGTGCTTGTCGATGTCGCAGAAGACGATGTCGAAGAGCTCGCCCGCAGGCTGCCCCCTGAGGATCTCGACGGCGTCGCCCACATGAAAGCACACGCGATCGGCGAAGCCTGCCTCTTCGAGATGTCGCCGCGCCTCCTCGCTGTTCTTCGGATCGCCGTCGGTGTGATGAATCACGCCGTCGGGCCGCATGCCACGGGCAAACCACAGCGTGCTGTAGCCGAATCCACTGCCGAGCTCGAAGATCTTCTCTGCCCCGATGGCGCGCGCCTGCTGCTCGAGAAAGCGCCCGACCTGTGGTCCGACGATGGGAAAGCCGCGCTCACGCCCGGATCGCGTCATTGCGGCGAGCTTGGAATCGCTCGGCGCGGCCAGGCGTTCGAGATATGCCTCGAGGGCTGGATCGTGAATGGACATCAGTCGCCTCCGATGTAGTCGCCGTCTTCCTCGACCTCCGCCACAAAGTAGCGCTCGAACTCTTTTTCGTAGGCGAGTTGGCGCGTGTCGTCGAGCCGATCGATGAAGAGGATGCCGTCGAGATGGTCGCATTCGTGCTGGGTGACGATGGCGTCGAAGTCCTCCAGCTCGAGATCGATCTCGTTGCCTGTGCGATCCAGTCCGCGCAACCGGATGTGACTCGGACGGCTCACGCGTCCGCGCAGGCCCGGCACGCTGAGGCAGCCTTCCCACATCGATCCCGTCTCGTCGCCGATGGCCTCGATCTCGGGATTGATCACGGCCGTGAGTGGGCGACCCTCGTCGTCCTCGAGCCCCGCGTTCTCGTGGAACACGACGACTCGCTCGGAGACATGGACCTGTGGCGCGGCGAGGCCGACGCCCTCGTACTCGTGCATGGTCAACAGCATGGAGTCGATGAAGTCCTGGAACTCGGCGTCGTTCAGGCGCGACGGGTCGACGGGCGTGGCCACCTGACGCAGCACCGGGTGGCCCATGCGGGCGATATGGAGGACCTGCTTCAACGGAGTTCTCCCGAAATGGGGGGAATGCATCTGGAAAGTTCAGAATGGTCGCATCGGCGGATTTCGCAAGAGCCGGCTTTTCTTTTCGCAGGGCCTTGACTAGCCTGTCGCTGAACGAGAATCGCCCCGCCGCCTCGAACGAAAAGGTCCACCCATGCGCCGTCTCTTACATTTTCTCTGTCTCGCCACGAGCCTCTTCTGGGCCGCCTGCGGCGGTGGAGAGGGCGGGTCCACCCCCGCGCCGAAGCCCGCCCCCAGCGGCGACTCGAGCCCACCGCCCCCGAGCATGATGGTCGATCCGACGGCGCTCGGGTCGGTCACAGGGGTCATGAGCTTCGACGGCGTGGCTCCGAAGAGCGAGGAGCTGGTGCTCAAGGCAGATGCCTGGTGCAAGAGTCACCATGATACGCCGCCACTCGACGCGAGCCTGGTCGTCAGAGATGGGAAAATCGCCAATGTCTTTGTCTGGATTTCGGCGGGGCTTCAGGGATTCGACTTCGATACGCCGTCGGAGAAGGTCGTCCTGGACCAACAGGGATGCATCTTCGGGCCGCGCGTCGTCGGGATTCAGCTCGGCCAGAACGTGACGATGCACAACAGTGATCCGGTGCTCCACAACGTGCACAGCAAGCCCGAGATCAACCGTACGAAGAACATCGCGCTGCCCGTACAGGGCAGCGAGCGCGACTTCAAGTTCGACAAGGCCGAGGTCATGATTCCCATCGTCTGCGATGTGCATCCGTGGATGCGGGCCTTCGTCGGCGTGGTCGAGCATCCCTTCTTCGCCGTGACGGATGACAGCGGCGCGTTCCTCTTCGAGAACATGCCGGCGGGCGAGTTCACGCTGCAATTCTGGCACGAGCGGCTCGGCGTCAAGGAGCAGACCATCGTCGTCATGAAGGGTGAGACGCTGGATCTCGGGGCCATCAAGATGGCGCTGCCGTAAGAGCCTGCCTACGGACGGATCACCAAGAAAAAAGAGGAGCCCCTGTGGAGCCCCTCTCTTCTTGAGCCGAAAGACGTCGGTCGCTAGAAACCCTTGACCGTCGGCGCCTTTGCGTAGAGAGCGCGAACGGCAAAGAAGCCCCCCAACACTACGAGGGACATGTAGCCCGGCGTCGCCGCCCAGGTCATGTGCTGGCTCAGCATGGCGAAGATCAGTGGAATCGACATGTAGGTGTTGTGCTTGCTGCGCGCTCCGGCGAGTGCCAGAAGAGCACCGTCGGGTGCCTCACCGTTCTTGATGGCGGTGATGATCTTCCGCTGCGCGGGCCAGATCCGGTACCAGACGTTGAAGGCCATGGTCGAGCCAAACATGGCTCCCAGGTGGATGGAGTAGCCGCGGAACGAGAAGCCCGCCCAACGATCGAAGAGATAGAGGCTCAGGCTCACCAGGACCCACATCACGACGAATGTGACGTTCGGGTTCTTGAGAACCGTCTTCAGGAGCACGTCGTAGATGTAGACGCCCAGGAAAGTGAGCGCGAGTGCCACGTAGGCGGGCAAGCCCCAGCCGACGCCGTCATCAAACACGAGGCCAGTCTGGTAGTACACGATCGTGAGCAGGATCACACCGGAGATCCATGTCCAGGCCGCACCCCAGCGGAACCAGTAGAGGATCCTCGGCACGAGCTCGGGGATCACCTTCCTCTTGGTGTCGGCATCCATCGTGGGCGCGAAGGCCGAATTGACCCAGTTGAAGAAGTAGAGGAGTCCGATCCAGAGGATCCCCGCCACCACGTGGATCCATCGCGTGAGGGACTCGACCAGATTCATGGTATCCATGGGAACCCTTCCCGATTGGAAGTTCACGAAGAGAGTGGCCGGCGATCCCAGAGGGCCGGCGAACCGGGCACACCCTGGGCTCAGCCGTGGGCCGCGTCAACGATTTTCGAAAGGAAATACTAGAGAATCTCCGAGCACCCGCTAGCCCCCGGATTCGGCGTCTCCGATGGCGTCAACGGGGCATTCGTCGAGGGCCTCGAGGCAGAGGGCGAGATCCTCGGGATTGTCCGGCTGGCCGCTGACATAGGAATAGCCATCGGCGGCGCTGCGCTCGAAATTGGCAGGAGCAGTCTGGCGGCAGAGATCGCAGTCGATGCACTGCGCGTCGACGTAGAATCGGCCCTCGACGTTGAGGGGCAGCTTGTCGCCGGGGTCGGCCATGATTCTCTCTCTGGGCGGGTGCCGGAATCGACGATAGAGAGCCGGTCAGGCCCGCGCAAGCCCGGCTTCGCACGAACTTTACGTCTGGGCGGCGACAGAACGCGGCACGCTGGCCCCGCGCATGCTATCTTTTGGACTGGAGCGGTCCTGTGTGCGCAGGGTTCCCCGGGATGGCGCAGGATTCCGGTCACCGGAGCGAGGCTTGGAGCAGGCGATGTCAATTTCGAAGTGGAAACTGCAAGCCGTGGCGGCGAGCGCCCTCCTGTTGGCTCTGGTCGCCTGCGATTCCGGCAATGCGCAGACCTCGACGCCCGAGCCCGCGAAGGTGGAGTTGTCGGCGTCGCCTGCCGGCGACAAATCGGAGTGGGAAACGCCCGTGAGGCCTGCGCACCCCGAGACGATCAGCCAGGGTGAGCCGGTGAGACTGGCCGACCACCTCGTCCTGGGCGGTTACACCGTCTTCGACTTCACCAGCCCGTACTGCGGGCCCTGCCGGCAGATCGCTCCGTATCTCGACCGACTGCACGCAGCCCGTCAGGATGTCACCGTGGTCAAGGTCGACATCAATCGCCCGGGTTATCGCGGCATCGACTTCCGCTCTCCCGTCGCACGACAGTACCAGCTCCAGCAGGTGCCCTACTTCAAGGTCTACGACGGCACCGGATCCCAGATCGCCGAGGGTGAGCCCGCTTGGAAGATGGTCGCCGGCTGGATCATGGAGCTGGAGAATCAGTCCGGCCGCTGAGCCGCCCGCTTTCTACCTCAGAGAACCGCCGATTCGCGCGTTCTGGGCCCATCTGGACGCGATTCGGCTTTCAACTTAGCTTGTCCCATTCGAATCCCAGTGGACTGCCCCCAGGGCAAGATCCGGAGTCGCGCGACGTGTCCGACGCCCCCACGACCAACGGCGACCGCTCTGCCGCGGAGCCGATCCACTTCATCCGGGCCATCATCGAAGCGGACAACCGGAGCGGCAGATACGGAGGGCGCGTCCACACGCGCTTCCCGCCCGAGCCCAACGGCTGCCTCCACATCGGGCATGCGAAGTCGATCTGCCTGAATTTCGGCCTGGCCCAGGACTACGCCGGCCAGTGCAACCTCCGTTTCGACGACACGAATCCCGTCAAGGAAGATGCGCGCTTCGTCGAGGCCATGAAGGAAGACATCCGCTGGCTTGGCTTCGACTGGGAAGATCGCGAATATCACGCCTCCGACTACTTCGAGCGTTTCTATGAGTTTGCCGTGGAGCTGGTCGAGGCCGGCAAGGCCTATGTCTGTAGCCTCGACGAGGCCAAGATCCGCGAATACAGGGGCACGGTGAAGGAAGCGGGCAAGCCCAGCCCGGATCGCGATCGGCCCAGTGTCGAGAGCCTCGACCTCCTGCGGCGCATGCGCGCGGGCGAGTTCGAAGACGGTGCGTACACGCTGCGCGCGAAGATCGACATGGCGGCCAATAACATGAAAATGCGCGATCCCTTGATCTATCGCATCCGTCGTGTGGCCCACCATCGCACGGGCGACGCGTGGAACATCTATCCGATGTACGACTTCGCGCACTGCCTCTCCGATGCACTCGAAGACATCACTCACTCGCTCTGCACGCTCGAATTCACGGACAATCGCGAACTCTACGACTGGTTCATCGACAACACGAGCGTGCCGGCTAAGCCGAGGCAGTACGAATTTGCGCGGCTGAATCTGACACACACCGTCATGAGCAAGCGGAAGCTGCTGCGCCTGGTGGACGAAGGCCATGTCTGTGGATGGGACGATCCGCGCATGCCGACCCTGGCGGGCATGCGCCGCCGCGGCTACACGCCCGAATCCATTCGCGCTCTCTGCGATCGGGTTGGCGTGGCCAAACGCGATAGCGTCGTCGACATTGCGCTGCTCGAGTTTCATCTGCGGGAGCATCTCAACCAGATCGCCACGCGCACGATGACCGTGCTGCGACCTCTGAAGCTGACGATTACGAATTATCCCGAGGGTGAGTTCGAGGAAATCGAGGCTGACAACAACCCCGAGGATGCCTCGGCAGGCACGCGCATGGTTCCGTTCGGGCGCGAACTCTATGTCGAGCGCGATGACTTTCGCGAGGACGCGCCACGCAAATGGTTCCGGCTGGCCCCTGGCCAGGGAGTCCGGCTGAAGCACGCCTATCTGATCACATGCGACGAGGTCGTCAAGGACACGGCCGGCACGGTGGTCGAGTTGCGCTGTAGCTACGATCCGCAGACGCTCGGCGGCGAAGCGCCCGATGGACGGAAGGTTCGTGGGACGCTCCATTGGGTCTCGGCCGCCCATGCCCTCGACGCCGAGGTGCGGATGTATGACCGGTTGTTCCCCCAAGAGCATCCCGAAGAAGGCGAAGGCGACTTTCTCGAGCAGCTAAATCCGCATTCGCTCGAAGTGATTTCGAATGCGAAGATCGAGCCGTTGCTTTCTGGCGCGGCAGCGGGTCTGCGGTGTCAGTTTCTGCGCCACGGATACTTCTGTGTCGACCCCGACTCGACGCCCGAGAAACTCGTCTTCAATCACACCGTATCGCTGCGCGATTCATGGGCCAAGATCGAGAAGAAGCTGGCCCAAGGCTAGAGAACATACCTGTTTCGGAGGCATCGTCATGAGCACTCCCCGCGCGAAGACCATGCAGTTTCGTACGGAGCTCAAGCAGCTCTTGGACATCATCGTCCACTCGCTGTACTCGGAGAAAGAGATCTTCCTGCGCGAGCTCGTCTCGAACGCGGTCGACGCCATCGACAAGCTCCGCTTCGAGTCGTTGACGGACGAAAGTGTCCTCGACGGCGACGCCGACTGGAAGATCCAGTTGATTCCGAACAAGGAAGAGCGGACGCTGACCATTTCGGACAATGGCGTCGGGCTCTCCGCCGACAACATCGTCGACACGCTCGGCACCATCGCGCGCTCTGGCACCCAGGAGTTCATTGAGGCGTTGCGGGCGGCCAAGGCCGAGGATCGCCCCGATCTCATCGGTCAGTTCGGCGTTGGCTTCTATTCGTCCTTCATGGTCGCCGACAAGGTGATCGTCATCAGCCGGATGGCGAATCAGGAGGCCGTGCAGTGGGAGAGTGACGGCCAGGGCAAGTTCACGATTCGCGCCGCAGAGCGTGAGAAGCGCGGAACCGATGTCATCCTGCATCTGAAAGAGGGAGAGGACTCCTTCCTCGACGAGTGGCAGCTTCGGAAGATCGTCAAGAAGTACTCGGACTTCGTCGAGCACCCGATCGTGATGGAAGTCGAGCGGACGGAGGGCGAGGACGACGATAAGGAGACCGTGCGCAAACTGGAGACGCTCAACTCCCGGAAGGCACTTTGGCTCAAGAGTCCGAGCGACGTCGATGCGTCCGAATATCACGAGTTCTACACGCAGATCAGCCACGATCACGAGGAACCGCTGAAGACGATTCACTTCGCGGCCGAGGGAACGCTCGAGTTCAAGTCACTGCTCTTCTTGCCCAAGAAGAAGCCCTTCGACTGGATGTGGCAGGAACCGAAGGTCGGCTTGAGTCTGTATATCCAACGCGTCTTCATCATGGACGACAACGAGGAGCTCCTGCCGAGCTACCTACGATTCGTAAAGGGCATCGTCGACAGCAGCGACCTGCCGCTGAATGTCTCGCGCGAGATGCTGCAGAACAACCAGACCCTCGCGAAGATTCGCAAGGGCATGGTGAACAAGATCCTGCGATCGCTGGAGGAGTTGAGCGAGAAGGAGCCAGACGACTATCGTGCGTTCTACGCCGAGTTTGGGGCGATCCTCAAGGAAGGCGTCACGCAGGATCAAGAGCATCGGGAGCAGCTGACCAAGCTGCTCCGCTTCGAGTGCACGGCCACCGCCGCGGGCGAACTCCTCTCCCTCGCCGACTATGTCGACAAGATGCCGCCCGAGCAGGAGAAGATCTACTACATCATCGGCGAGACGCGGGAACAGATCGCGAATTCCCCCTATCTCGAGGCGATCCGCGCGCAGGAACAGCATGTGCTCTTGATGACGGACCCCGTCGACGAGTTTCTCGTGAACTCGCTGACCGAATTCGAGGGCAAGCAGCTCAAGGCCGTCGATCGCGGCCAGCTGGACGAAGGCGACGCGGCGAGCGAGGAGGAGCAGAAAGAGCTGCAGCCGCTGTTCGACGCGTTGAGCGAGCGCATCGAACGCGTGAAAGAGGTGCGGCTCTCGAAGCGTCTACGCGAGAGCGCCGCCTGTCTAGTCGCCGACGAATATGGAATGGGCGCCCACATGGAGCGTCTCATGAAGCGAATGGGCCGCGGCGAGGAGCTTCCGCCCAGCGAACGCGTCCTCGAGCTCAACAGCGAACATCCCGCGGTGCTGGCCCTGCGCAAGATCTTCGAGAACGATCCGCAGGATCCTAGAGTGGAGGACTACGGCCGCCTGCTCTATGATCAGGCCGTGCTGGCCGAGGGGTCGAAGGTCGAGGATCCAGCCGCACTCGCGCGTCGCATCAACGCGCTGATCTCCCGAGCCGGGGAGGCTTGAGCCGGATGGAGAATCAGGATCCAGCCACGGATGAGAAGAACCTCTTCGTCGCGCCGGCCGAGGTCGACAAGCTGCGCCTCATCTGGATCGGATTCGTCGTCGTAACCTTCTCCTACGCGTTGATTGCCTGGTTCCTGAGCCCCTTGGAGGCCAAGGAGCCGGGCTTCCTCCGTATGGCGGTCATCGTGGCCGCGATCATCTCCGGCACGATGATCGTCGTGACCTTTCTGATGAAGTCCATGCTTGCGTCGATGACACGGGGCAGCTACACCAGCTTCGCCATCGTGCGCTGGGCCTTCATCGAGTCCATGGGGCCGCTCGGGATCATCCTGAAGATCTTCGGCGCCGACACGACCACCGCACTCGCATTCATTCTCTTGAGTGGAGTCCTGCTCGCGACCATGCCGCCGAGCCTGAACGAAGGCGAAGAACTGCGGCAGAGTCTGCGTTAGCGCGGCCGAAGTCTCGACGCTACAGACATCTCCGCAGCAGCATCAGCGTCAGATCATCTGAATTCGGCTGCCCCTGCAGATGTTTGTCCACGAGCGCGAGGACATCGGCCTGAATTTCCTCGAGAGTGGCGGTGCGCCGCCTGAGGAAGCATTCCTTCAGGGCGTCCTCGCCCAGAAAGCTCTCACCGTCCAGCGTGGCCTCGGGGATGCCGTCGCTGAAGATGGCCATGAGTTCGCCGGGTTCGAGCGACGTCTCGCCGACGGTCCATGTGACGTTGGGAACCATGGCGATGGGCAGGCCCGTCGACGCAAGCTCCTCGATATGTCCGTCCGCGCGCACGATCATCGGTGGATTGTGTCCCGCATTCACGTAGACCAGCCGGGCTTCCTTCACGTCGAGCTCCGCGGTGAAGAGCGTCAAGAACTGCTCGGGTGCGAGGCTCTCCAGAAGCTGCTCGTGAAAAGTCTGGATCATGACGTCGATGCTCATCGGCAGTCGCGCCAGCGCGCGCAGAAGTACGGTCCCCGCACTCATGGCGAGGGCCGCAGGCATGCCCTTGCCGCTGACATCGCCCAGGGCGAGCAGGCGTTTCCCTCCCGGGCGCTCGAGGGCGTGGTAGAGATCTCCGCCGACCTGCCGGCACATGGTCTGATGGCAGAGCAGCTCGAAGCCCTCGGGCGACTTGATGTTCGAAGGGACCATTTCCTTCTGAATACGTGCCGCCGTCTTGAGTTCGCCCTCGAGCGTGAGATTGCGCAGTTTCACGGCCACGGCGTTGGCGGTCGCGCTCAACACCTGAAGATCTTCCATGTTGTACTGGACCGTCGGGTCCGCAGTATCCACGTAGAGAATGCCGCGGACACGCTCGTTGTCGAACAACGGGGCCGCCATGGCCGACCGCAGCGATAACGCGACGATACTCGCATTGTTGGCGTAGGCGGAGTCGGCGGCCGGATCGGCGACCAGGACGGATTCCCTCTGCTTGATCACGGTGTCGACGATGGAAGAACTGAGCTGGAGCTGCTCGATCGTGGGTTTCCTGCTCCAGCTCGCGGATTGCCGCAGGCCCGTTCCTTCGCCGCCGTCGGAGAGGAGGACGACGCGCTCCGCTCGCACCCAGCGGCTGACGAACGAACAGGCGGCCTCTTCGATGCCTTCGGCATCGCCGCTGGCGCTCAACAGTTCGAACAGACTGGACAGCATCTCGAGGATGCGCGCCCGCGCTCCCTGGTCGAACTCGGAGCCGTGACGGAAGCTTCCCCGCGAGGCCAGTTCGGAATCCTGGCGGATTCCGGTCGAGGACATGTCGCCGCGTCGAAGCGTCGCGTCGGCGAACTGGATCCAGCCCGTCCCCGAGAGTTCGACCTCTTCATCCTTGGTGAGCGTGTTGCCGTCGACGCGCGTGCCGTTGGTGGAGCCGAGATCCCGGACGAAGATGCGGTCGCCCTCGACGCGGATCAGCGCGTGATGCTTGCTGACGCTCGGCGAGGCGATGGAGATCGTGCAGTCGAGCGCGCGCCCGACTCTGAACTCACCGTCCGCGAGGTCGATCTGGCGTGTCTCTCCACTCCAGTGCAGATCAAATTTGTGCATGGCCGTCTCAATCGCTTCTGAAGCAGGGAGTTAGGAGATTAGCGGTTTGGGCCGGCAGACACAACTCTGCTCTCGCGCTCCCGCCGGATCATGCTAGCCTATAGCCATGCGCGACAAACTCAAGACCGTGACCTGTCTCCTGTCCCTCCTCGCCCTCCTGGCCCCGGCGGCGCTCTGGGCGCAAACCGAAACTGCGGAGAATCAGGCCGCCGGCGAGGTTCCCGCCCAGGCCACGGGCGAAAGCCCGGTGACACGCAGTGACGAAGAAATCTCACAGACGGCGCTGGCTCTCTTCACTCGCCTCATGAGTCCCTACTGCCCCGGGGCCTCGCTGCGGGACTGCGGTTCGGGGCAGGCGGAAACCCTGCGCGAGCGCGTCCGCGACTGGCTCCGCGAGGGCAGGGACGAGGCCTGGATCGAGAATCAGCTGGTCGCCGAATTCGGGGAGAACATCCTGGGCGCCCCCCGCTTCAAGGGGATCGGCATCATCGCCTATGTCGCGCCGATCTTGGCCCTGCTCATCGGATTGGCCATCGTCCTGCGCTTCGTCGAGAGGCAGAAGAAATCCGCCCCCCCTGTCGAGGAAGATGCCGGTCTGCGGGCGCCGAACAGCTACACCCCCAGTGACGAGATGCGCCAGCGGGTCCGCGAGGAGCTCGACCTCGACCGACGCCACGGATGAGCCCCCGCGCGGCCCTCATGGCCGGGGCGATGTTCGCCTTCATCGCCGTGGCGGCCGGTGCTTTCGGCGCACACGCCCTCCGTGACAGCGTCAGCGCCGAGCGGCTCGAAGTCTTCCAGACCGCCGTCCGCTATCAGTTCTTCCACGCGCTCGCACTCCTCGTCCTGGGCCGCGATCTCAGCCGGCGGCCCAAGTGGGACTCGGCCGCGCTGCTCTTCTGCCTGGGGATCCTGATCTTCTCGGGCAGCCTCTACGCGCTGGTGCTCCTCGACAAGAGCTGGCTGGGTGCCATCACGCCGCTGGGCGGAGTCTGTTTCTTGGCCGGCTGGGCGCTCGTGTTTCTCGGCAG
>Ga0214472_10002640_pt1 | contig 19183 bp, 21 predicted proteins | sample RVTome_6_FD_207662 | JGI IMG/M metagenome (GOLD analysis project Ga0214472, IMG submission 207662) | Soil microbial communities from uranium-contaminated site in the Upper Colorado River Basin, Wyoming, United States - RVT140D175 | ecosystem: Environmental > Terrestrial > Soil > Contaminated >...
ACCGGACCTGATTTTGATGGACGTGGTTATGCCGCAAATGAATGGCTTCGAGGCGGTCAGATGCTTGCGCCAGCGCGAAGCCACGCGTTCGGTTCCGATCATCATGGTTACCACCCAAGCCGAGGCAGAAAGCATGGAAACCGCTTATGAAAGCGGCTGCAGCGACTATATCACGAAGCCGATCGATTGCACTGAACTTCTGACCAAAGTCCGAAACATACTCGGCGACTAACCGGGAATTAACCGCCATGAAAGTTTCTAAGGAGCCCCAAGAGACCGGCGAAACCGAGCGTTCGGCGCAACAACGTAAAGCAAGTGCCAACGCCAAGCCCGACAGCCAAAGCCGAACCCAAAGGAAGCAGCCGCTGCGGCGGCTCCAAGCACAGGTTGAGAGTCTCACGCAAGAGCTCGAAGCGTGCCGCGCCGAGCTTACCGCGGCCGATCTCGCAGCCAGCGTCTTTCAGCGTACCGAGTACCCAGACAAAACATTCACCTCGGTCGAGCCGCAAGACGACAGCTTGATGAATCTATTCGTCGCCGCCGCGCGATTGCACGCGACTCTCGACCGGCCGGGCGTGCTCGCGGCGATCCGGGAAATCTTAAGCGACCTCATCGGCTCGCGGGCGATGGCGGTCTTTGAGATCGATGCCCCTGGCACGGCCTTGTCCCTGGTGGAATCCATCGGTGTCGATCCCGGCTCCACGGCCGACATCGGCCTGGGCACGGGTTTGATCGGCAGCGTCGCGAAAACCGGCGTAGCCTATTTTAGCGACAACGGCGAGGGCGATATCGTCGCCTGCGTGCCGCTCAAGATCGGCGCGTCCGTCACCGGCGTCATCGCGATTTTTCGCCTCCTCGAACAGAAACAGCAGCTGGAAATGAGCGATCGCGAGCTGCTCGACTTCATGTCGACCCATGCGGCGTTGGCGCTGTATCGCACCGCGCCCTTCGGCAGAGAGCACAAATCGGGCGGGGGGCGCGGATGAAGAATCCGGTCGCCAGCCAAACCAGAGCCGCGCTCGACCGAGTCCCGCAATCCGCGGCCGGCGCCCCCCGCCATGGCGCTGAAATGGCAGCGCCCAATGAACCGGATTGCACGCGAAAAAAGATTTACCTCCATCCCGGCCAGCTCTACGCCACCAGCGAGCGTGCGGTGGTAACGACGATCCTCGGCTCCTGCGTCGCGGTGTGCTTGTACGATCCGCTCACCCAAATCGGTGGGGTCAATCATTTTCTGCTACCCGTGGCCGGCCCTGAGGGACAAAAATCAGCTCGCTTTGGCAACGTCGCCGTACCCGACTTGGTCGGCAAAGTCGTCAAGCTCGGCGCCGAGCGCAAACGGCTGCAGGCCAAGCTGTTCGGCGGTGCGAACGTCATCGAGGCCTTTCGCGACCGGGAAAATCATTTGGGTACGCAAAACGTGCGCATCGCCCGCGAGCTACTCGCCGTCGAAACGATTCCGATCATCGGCGAAGATGTCGGCGGTCGAAAAGGGCGAAAGTTAGTTTTCCTTACTGACGACGGCTCCGCGTGGATCAAGGAGCTTTAAGGACGCCAGCAATGGAAATCGATATCGAAGCGATCTTAAAAACCTTTCTTGCAGAGTCTGAAGAAGACTTCGGCAAAATGGAAGAGTCGCTTCTCGCCCTCGAAGCCGATCCGGAGAATCAAGAATTACTCGACGCAATCTTTCGTGGTGCGCACACGCTCAAAGGTAACGCCGGCAGCTTGGGATTTCCCAAGGTGGCTGGTTTTGCTCACGTCTTTGAAGAATTGCTGCAGCGATTTCGCACTCGCACCGTGCCCGTGACGCAAGCTCGGATAACGCTATTGCTTCACGCCGTAGACGCGCTCCGGCAAATGATTCCGGAGGCGATCGCCGGAGCCAAGGAATTGCAAGCCGCCCATGTCAATCTACTGCATCAACTGGCTGACGGAAATTCCACTGCCAAGAATGACCCGGCGCTTGCCGCGCCAATCAAACAAAGCGAACCCAGAAGGCTATTCGGACGACGCCAAGAAGATGTCCAGGCGTGGATTGAGCGCACCGATACCGTGCGCGTGGATATCGGCAAACTAGACGGGATGCTCAATCTCGCCGGCGAGATTGTCGTAGCCCATGGGCGCCTACGTCAAGTGTTGGCCAGCGCCGCGCGGCAGAATTCGGAACCGTTCGAAGCCCATGCCCAGCTGGAACGTCTTTCCAGCGAATTGCAGGAGCAGATTCTAAAAGTGCGTATGGTGCCGGTGGGACCGATCTTTCGCCGATACTTGCGGACCATCCGAGATCTCGCGCAGGCCAGCGGTAAAGCCGCCCGCCTATCACTGCAAGGCGAAGATGTCGAGATCGATCTCAGCATGGCCGAGCATTTAAAGGACCCACTCACCCATATGATCCGCAATGCCGTGGATCACGGCATCGAAGACCCCGAGGTGCGTCGCGCCCAGGGCAAAGACCCCACTGGCCTGATAACCCTCAGAGCCTTTCACGAAGGCGCCAGCATCGTCATCCAAACGATCGATGACGGCGCCGGATTGAACCGCGAACGCATCGCCGCCCGCGTCCGCGCCATGGGCACCGCGGCCGATCCCAACAGCCTCCCCGATCAAGAACTTTACAAATACATTTTCGAGCCGGGCTTCACCACCGCCGAAATGATCACCGATCTTTCCGGTCGCGGTGTCGGCATGGATGTCGTCAAGCGCCACATCGAAGCGCTGCACGGCGCCATCACCGTCGACAGCCGCCAAGGCCAAGACACCACAATCACGGTCCGGCTACCCCTAACTTTAGCCATTATCGAAGGATTCGCCGTTGGGGTCGGCACCGAGAGCTACATTCTACCGCTTCATTGCGTGCGTGAATGCCTGGCCATGCCCAACGACGAACGGGGTAACGATGATGCCTGCGGGGTCATCAACCTGCGCGGTGTACCGGTGCCCTACCTCCGTCTGCGCCATTGGTACGATTTGCCGGGAACACCTCCGGCACGCGAAAGCGTCGTGGTCATCGAAGAAAACGGCATGCAAGCGGGCCTCGCCGTCGATCAACTGTACGGCCCGCACCAGACCGTGATCAAGCCGCTCGGCGCTCAACTGAAAAATATTCCCGGCATCGCCGGTTCGGCAATTCTCGGCAGCGGCCGGGTCGCCTTGATCGTCAACATCGGCACCTTATTACGCGACGCCGCGCTATCGCGAACAGCGGAGCGCAACGGCGTTTTGGCACCCATCATGAATTCGGGCATTGGGTCTTAAGGAGAATCGCCGTGGACAACCATGGAACTAACGAGCAAACACAACACCTTACCTTTCATCTCGCCGGCGAGGAGTACGCCATTGGCATTCTGAAAGTCAAGGAGATCATCGAGTACGGCACGCTCACCGTCGTACCGCAAACTCCGCCTTTCGTCCGGGGCGTGATCAATCTCCGCGGCAACGTCGTTCCCGTAGTCGATCTTGCAATCAAGTTCGGCATGGCCCAATCCCCAATCACCGATCGTACCTGTATCGTCATCGTCGAAGTGGCGCTGGACGGTGAGCATGCCGTGATGGGCTTGATGGCCGACTCGGTGAGCCAAGTCATCGATCTGCCGCCCGGTGACATCCTGCCGCCGCCTGCTTTCGGCACCCGGATTAAAGCCGACTTTCTGCACGGTATGGCAAAATCGGCAAACAAATTTCTGTTGATCCTTGACATCGACAAACTGCTTGGCGCCGATGCGCTGTACGGTCCGGCGGTCATGCAGCGGTTTGGGGACGGAAATGCCGACGGGCAAGAGGCTGCCCAAGGAAAACCATGAAGGAGTCAAGGTCATGCTGAGAACTCTAGCGCGATCAATCAGTCTTACCGCCAAGGTCTACTTTCTCTGCGCGGTCTTCGCCGCCGGATATTTACTATCGGGCGCGCTGGTTTACTCTGCGCTCGATAGTGCGGCTGTCGCCCAGCTTTATTTCCCCTTCGTAGTGGGCGGCGGGTTTATCCTGGTCGGTTGTTTTTTCGGCTGGTATTTCGCCGATAGCATCGGGCCGCCGTTGCTCAATTTCGCCAACCGGCTGGAAAACCTCAATCATAGCAACGCCGGCCTGTTGAAATGGGTCAAAGCCGTCGACCGGCGCGACGAGCTTGGCGCCGTGGCGCGCGCATTCAATAGCTTCGCCGACCGGCTCACGCAAATCATCGGCGAAGTACTCGCCGCGGCCCGCGCGCTATCTGCCGCGGCTGCGCAGATCTCCGGCTCGGCGCAGACTCTGAGCCAGTCTACCGCTGATCAAGCCGCCTCGGTGCAAGAAACCTCCGCCAGCCTTCAACAAATGAACGCCTCGATCACTCAGAACGCGGAAAACTCTAGGCAGATGGAGCGCATGGCCTTTGACGGTGTCAAAGGCGTCGATGAATCGAGCCAGACCGCGATCCGCTCGGTGACTGCGATGCGGACCATCGCGGAGAAAAATACCATTATCGAAGCGATCGCGTATCAAACCAACTTGCTGGCGCTCAATGCGGCCATCGAAGCCGCGCGTGCGGGTGAACATGGCAAAGGCTTCGCGGTGGTGGCAACTGAAGTCAGAAAGTTAGCCGAAAAAAGCCAGGACGCCGCCAAGGAGATCGCCCACTTGACCGCGTCCAGCGTCAGCATCGCCGAACGCTCCGGGTCACTGCTCAAAGAGCTGGCGCCGGCGATCAGGAAAACCGCCGAACTGGTGCAGGAAGTCGCCACGGCATCACGGGAACAAGCCAGCGGCGTGGCCCAAGTCAATCGGGCGATGGCCGAGGTCGATCATTCGGCCCAACGCAACGCGGCCGCGGCGCAGCAATTGACCGCCACAGCGGTCCAAATGGCCGAGCAAGCCGAGAAGCTCGAGCGGCTCATGGATTTCTTCAAAGGGAAAAATGACATAGGACAATCCGCCGGCGCTAACACCAACAACGCTTTTCAACATTTGGACGAGGTCTCCGCGCCACGGCAAAACCGCGCCGGGCTGGCGGCCTCCGCGCGCAGCAGCACGGCCACGCTGCCAAGCGCCGTCGAGACCACACGCTGGGTCTCGAATAGACCCAACGCCGCCACCCCGAAGGGTGAGACGACAGCGGGCCGGGCCAGCGACCAGTTCACCAGATTTTAGCACTGAGCGATGGAACGTTGTTTAAATCGAAAAAACTCTTTTGATGTGGCGGAGGCCATTTTACCAAGCCGCGGCTTAAGGAGAGCACCATGACGTTCGCCCGCGATCGTCTTAAGTTAAAAGTTGCGTCTGCCATCGCGGTAATATTGATTTTGGTGCTGGGACTCGGCACCTGGATCAATCTCTCGCTGTTTGGCAAAGAGTATTCAACTTGGTTGCAGACCCGCGCCGAGCTCGTGAGTCGACCGCTCAAACAGCGCATTCACGATCTGCTTTCTCAGGTCGGTTACAATCCGTCGGTATTCATCGTGCTCTCAGGTGATATGGCAGCGCTCATGAAAGAGCATCCCGAAATTTCTCGGGTCGCAATCTTTGATCAAACCGGCAAGTTAATCGCCGACAGCGACAAATCCCCAAACCAACATCAGGATGCCAACAGGCGGATTCAGCGCATGATCGAACGGCAGCCGCAGACAGCCGCGCGGCTACAGATCGGCGACAGCTACTACACCATGCTCACCATTAAGCATGAACAGGCGACACTGTACTTGTCGCTAGTTTCGCGCGGAGAGATCGCCAAGGCCGCCGGCGCGCGGGTTGCCAGCACCTTCATTTTGTTGGCGCTGCTCTCCCTGATCGTTGCCGGTATCGCGGTGTATTGGATCATCCACCATTGGGTGTCGAGACCAATCCAAAACCTCGCAGTCCTTGCCAGCGCCGTGGCCCGGGGTGATTTGAGCCAAACGCCGGAACGCATCAATGACGACGAAATCGGCGAATTGGCCAGCGCGTTCAGCAATATGGTGGAAAGCCTGCGAACCATGACCTGGCGAGTCAAAGTCGCAGCTGAAGACATGGTTTCGGCGTCCAGTCAGGTTTCGGCATCGGCCCAACAGTTATCGCGGGGCACCAGCGAACAAGCGGCTTCGGTCGAAGAAACGACTTCCAGTCTCCAACAGATGAGCGCCTCGATTACTCAGAACGCGGACCACTCCCGGCAGATGGAACAAATGGCCAATCAAGGGGCCCATGAAATGGCGCAGTGCAGCCAAGTGGTGATCGAATCGGTCCACGCCATGAAGTCGATTGCGGAAAAGATCTCCATCATCGAGGAAATTGCCTACCAGACGAATTTGTTAGCCCTCAACGCCGCTATCGAAGCGGCACGCGCCGGCGAGCATGGCAAAGGCTTTGCCGTAGTCGCTGCCGAAGTCAGAAAGCTCGCCGAGCGCAGCCAGATTGCGGCCCAAGAGATCGGCACTCTAGCGGCCCATAGCGTCGGCACCGCGGAACATGCGGGCGAAGCTCTCAGGGCATTGGTGCCATCGATAAAAAAAACCGCCGAGCTGGTGCAAGAAGTGGCCACCGCTTCGAGAGAACAATCCGCCGGGGTGTCACAGGTTAACAGCGCCATGGGCCAAGTCGACCAGGTCACTCAAGCCAACGCTTCCGCCGCAGAAGAGCTGTCCGCAACCGCACAACAGGTGGCCGGTCAAGCCGCCAAACTTCAAGAAATCGTCAGCCGCTTCCGCCTATATGGAATGAAACTTGCTCAAATCGAAGCAGCCGCTTCGTCGCGATGGCCGACTCATGTCCCAAGCTCGTCCTTTAGGGCGGAACTACCGCCCTCGGCCCAGAAATACCGAACGACGAGACCAAAGCCGGGGCCGGCACGCGAATCCCAGCTTGACCTTAAAGAAACCAGCTTGGGCGAATTCGAGGAATTATGAACGGCTACGAGACCACGCCCGTTGGGCTGAGGTTCAGGCAAATTTGCTGGGAATTTTTATCTGCAGCTAGCGAGCCGCAATGAACCAGAACCATCGTGATCCGAAAACGGCGCTCCCGCCGATCACGGAACAAGAGTTTAGCCGCTTTCAAAAGCTGATCTACAGCGCGGCGGGCATTCACCTCGCGCCGCATAAAAGAGCGCTGCTGGAGGCGCGCCTAAGCAAGCATATCCGCGAGTTAGGACTCGATTCCTTCGATGCCTACTACCAGCATGTCGTCACGGCAGACCCAGGCGACGAACTGGTTCGCATGCTTGATCGAGTGTCGACCAACGAGACCTGTTTTTTTCGCGAGCCGCGGCAATTTGAGTTTCTTGAACAGCAGATTTTCGATGAATGGCGCGAAAATGCGGCCGCGGGCCTCAAGCCGAAACGGCTTCGCCTGTGGAGCGCCGGCTGTTCAAGCGGCGAAGAAGCTTACTCCATCGCCATGCTCCTGTTGGATCATTTCCCGCGCCACAACAGCTGGGATGTGAAAATTCTCGCCACCGACCTGTCGACGAGGGCACTCGACAAAGCCGAAGACGCTGTCTGGCCCATCGCTAAGGCGCGGGAAATTCCCGAAAAATATTTGAAGCGATATATGTTGCGCGGCACCGGCTCACAAAATGGCATGATGAAGGCAGGCGCGGAAATCCGCTCCTTGATCCACTTCGAACGGCTGAATCTTAATGACCAACGCTATCCGGTCGCCGGCCGGTTCGACGCGATTTTTTGCCGCAACGTTTTAATCTACTTCGATACCCCATCGCGCACGCGTGTCATCGACCGCTTGATTGACCGTCTAACGCCATCCGGCTACCTGTTGGTCGGTCACGCGGAAAGTTTGAGCGGCATGACCGATCGCGCACAGCATGTCATGCCGACCATTTATCGCGTGAGTCCTGGTGAACCACGCGTTCTAGCCACCGGAGACGCGGAACTCTGAGAAGCGCATCCGCCATCCTATGATGAACCCTCGGGAAAACCCATTGCATGTGCTGGTGGTCGACGATTCCGCCGTCGTGCGCGAGGTGATGACCGCCGTGTTGTCACAGGAGCCGGGCTTCAGCGTGGCAGTGGCCGCCGATCCGTTTATTGCCATGAACAAAATGAAGCAGCGTCGGCCCGACGTCATCATCCTCGACCTCGAGATGCCGCGCATGGATGGTCTTACTTTCCTGCAAAAGATTGTCAGGGAAGACCCGATCCCGGTCGTCATTTGCTCGGCGCTCACCGGCCAGGAAACTTCCATCGGTTTGCAGGCGCTAGACGAAGGCGCCGTGGAGGTCGTCACCAAGCCGCGCTTGGGTGTAAAAGAGTTCCTTTACGAATCCGCGGTGACGCTGGTCGACGCGGTGCGCGCCGCCGACAGGTCCCGACAAAAAGCTCCCCGCATGGCCACCCCGGCACCGCGTCTGAGCGCCGATGCGGCGCTGGCGCACAAATCCGCTGGCCATCGCGCGCTTCCCAGCGACAAAGTGATTGCCATCGGCGCTTCCACCGGCGGCACCGAAGCGGTGCGCGCGGTTCTCGAAGCGATGCCATCGCACGCCCCGGGACTGGTCATCGTGCAGCACATGCCGGAGGCGTTTACCAGCGCCTTCGCCCAGCGGCTGAACCAAACTTGCCGCATCGATGTGAAGGAAGCCGCGACCGGCGATCGGATAGTTTCGGGACGTGCGCTCATCGCACCGGGAAACCGCCACACGTTAGTGCACCGCAGCGGAGCGGCTTACATGATTGAGGTCGTCGACGGCCCATTGGTCTCCCGCCATCGGCCGAGCGTCGACGTATTGTTTCGCTCGGTGGCCCAGGCGGTCGGTGCCAATGCCATCGGCGTCATCATGACGGGTATGGGCAGCGACGGCGCGGATGGACTCTTGGAAATGAAACAGGCCGGAGGTTTCACGATCGCTCAGGACGAGGCATCCTGCGTGGTCTTCGGCATGCCCAAAGAAGCGATCGACCGCGGCGCGGTGGACCAAGTCGCCGGACTCGGAAAGATCCCCCACTGCATTCTGAGCCGGCTCAATGAGAACCAAAACGTGATCAATAGCAGATGAATTGAGAACAAAGGAGAGCCCATGGAAAGCAACGGTAAAAAGGTTCGTGTCTTAGCGGTCGACGACTCCAAAACCATATTGGCGATGATGTCTGCTTATCTGAAAGGCAGCAACTTCGAACTCGTGGCCACTGCCAACAGCGGTGCCGAAGCGTTGCAAAAGTACCACGAATACAAGCCCGAACTAGTGCTCCTGGACATCGTGATGCCGGAGATCACGGGGATTGAAGTCCTAGAAAAAATTCTTAGCGCAGATACCGGTGCCTGCGTGGTCATGGTCAGCTCGCTCGGCACCGAAAACACCGTGCAAGATTGTCTAAAAAAAGGCGCTAAGAGTTTTGTCCAGAAACCGATTCAGAAAGATGGCATGCTGGCAACCCTCAAAATCGTCTGTCAGGAAGCCGGGGTGGCTCTATGAGCGCGAAATTTTTCGGCCAGTATCTGCTTGAACGGGGGCGGATCACCTCTCAGCAGCTTTACGAAGCGCTGGAATTCCAGAAGCAGGTCAAGTTGCCGGTCGGCGTATTGGCGCTCGAGGCAGGGCTGCTGACTGCCGAACAAATCAAATCGGTAGTGGCACGGCAGTCCAACAGCGACAAACGCTTTGGCGAATTGGCGCTTGCCATGGGCTTGCTGAATCAAGCCCAGCTCGACGAGCTGCTGGAGCGGCAAATTACCCACAAAGTTCGTCTTGGCGAAGCGCTGATCGTCAAAGGCTTTGTCGGCCTCGATGTTCTCGATAAGGAACTCAGGGAATATCAAAAAGAAGAAGGCCGCGGCGCCCTCCAGGTCGCTAACGCTTTCAACAGTGTCGCCAACAAACAGATCGTCAGGACCTTTACCGATCTGATGGTCATGATGTTCACCGACTTCGGCGGCCAGCAAGACGTCAAAGTCGAGCAGTGCGAGACCGGCAAGGAAAATGTCAGGCTCTTCCGCTGGGTGATTTCCCAAAAAATCGCCGGTGAAAACGTCGAGTTCAAATGCTTGCTGTCGGTGCCGCCTAAGCTCATGCTGCAGATAGCATCGACCATGTTGGATCAAGACGTTAGCACGGCCGATGAGCTGGCGCTTGACGCCACCAAGGAGTTCGTCAATATCGCCAACGGCAATGCCTGCGCCAAACTTTCCGAAGATGGAGTGACGTTGACCATGCAGCCGCCGGAGGTTTACGAAACCACCAGCAGGCCCTACTCCATTCAGAAAAATGACGTGGTCTGTGTCCACCTCGCGGCGCCGGATGCAAAACTGGAAGTGGCGTTTGAATTTTGACCCGGAACGAGAAACCGCAGTCACAGAAGAAAAGGGAATTTCACCGCGCAGTGGCATCCTTTACGACCATCAAAGCGGGAACCAGGCTGGCGACTCCGTCGCTTGGCAATGTTTAGCGCCGCGTCGCGAGAGGTTTCGTCACGCTTTCGACGGACATAGTTCACCGAGCATGCATGAAGCGCAGGCCGGCTTGCGCGCGTGGCAAACTCGCCGTCCATGAATGATCAGCCGTTGCGAAAAACCGGTCCATTCGGCCGGCGCAAGGATTCGCGCCAGGTCCTTTTCGATTTTTACCGGATCTTCTTCGCGCGTCAGCCCCAAGCGCCGCGAGAGGCGCTTACAATGGGTGTCCACCGCGATACCGGGGATCGCGAAAGCGTGGCCACGAATGACGTTGGCGGTCTTCCGACCAACGCCGGCGAGCCGCGTAAGCGCTTCCATCGATGACGGCACCTCGCCGTTAAACTCTTCAATCAGTTGTTGAGCGCAGCGTTTGAGCGATTTCGCCTTGGCGCGAAACAGCCCGAGGCTGCGAATGCTCGATTCAATGTCCGCGAGCGCAGCCTGCGCCAGCGCGGCAGGGTTGGGATATCGGTTGAATAGCCGCGGCGTGATCTTATTCACCGCCGCATCGGTGCATTGTGCCGAGAGCACCACGGCGATCAGCAACTCGAAAGTGTTACGATGGGTGAGCGGACATTCCACGTCGGCGTAGACGCTGGCTAGAGCTGCGGCAATCGCCGTCGCCCGGGCCGCTTTTTCGTCAAGCGCCTCGCCCTTGCGTGACGGGATCCTGGCGATCTTGAGCGAAGCGGCGCGCGGCAATTCAGCTCCCGCGCCGAACCCTAAAGGCGCTCTTGCCGGCGTACACGGCTCGCTTGCCCAGCTCTTCTTCGATGCGCAGGAGCTGATTGTATTTCGCCGTGCGTTCACCGCGGCAAGGCGCGCCGGTCTTGATCTGCCCGGCGTTGGTCGCCACGGCGAGATCAGCGATCGTCACATCCTCGGTTTCGCCGGAGCGGTGCGACATCACGGTCGTATAGCCCGCTTTCTTGGCGAGTGCCATCGTCTCCAGGGTTTCGCTCAGGCTGCCGATCTGGTTGACTTTGACCAGAATCGAATTGGCCACACCGGTATCGATGCCCCGTTGCAAGCGTAGCCTATTAGTGACGAAGAGATCGTCGCCCACCAGCTGAATTCTCTGGCCCAAGGCTTGGGTCAACATGCGCCAGCCTTCCCAATCGTCCTCGGCGAAGCCGTCCTCGATGGAAACGATCGGGTATTGACGCACCCAATCTTCGTAGAGCCTGACCATCTCTTCACGGTTGCGCCGCCGCCCATCGGATTTTTTGAAAACATAATTGCCGTCGTCGTAGAATTCACTCGAAGCCACGTCGAGCGCCAACCCAACTTGGGCTCCAGCCTTGTACCCGGCGGCGCCGATCGCCTCCAGAAGCAACTCGATCGCCTCGGCGTTGCTCTTGAGCCGAGGCGCGAAGCCGCCTTCGTCGCCGACGCTGGTTGACAGCGAGCGGTCGTGCAAGACTTTTTTGAGCGTGGCAAAAACCTCCGCCGCCGCTCGCAGCGCGTCCTTAAAGCTCTTCATGCCGTAGGGAACGATCATGAACTCTTGCACGTCGACGTTATTATCGGCGTGGGCGCCGCCGTTGACCACGTTGAGCATCGGCACCGGTAAAGTCTTTCCCGCCGCACCGCCGAGATAGCGGTAAAGCGCCAGGCCCTGGGCGCGCGCCTGAGCGTGCGCCACCGCCAGCGAAGCGCCGAGAATCGCATTAGCCCCCAGCTTGGCTTTGTTCGCCGTGCCGTCGAGATCGAGCATGATCTGATCAATCCCAGTTTGGTCGCGCGCTTCCTTGCCGCGCAGGCGCGGCGCGATCTTTTGATTGACGTGCGCGACCGCCCGCGCCACCCCTTTGCCAAGGAACCGTTTGCCGCCGTCGCGCAGCTCGACCGCTTCATGGACACCGGTCGATGCGCCGGACGGCACCGTGGCTCGGCCGATCACGCCATTTCTTAAGCTGACTTCCACTTCCACCGTCGGTTGGCCGCGCGAATCGAGCACCTCGCGCGCATGCACACGTTGTATTTTCATCGTCTTCCTCCGAAAAATATCCTTACCCAAGACAAGAGCATAAAATATGATATATTGCACCTAGACTCATGATGCCGCGGTTCCATTTACCGGCCAATTGGCCGCTTTATTTACTCAGCTTACTGATCTTGTTGCTCGGCTTGGTCACCATCGTCGGCGAGCGGGGCGCGCTTCATCTCTGGCGTCTGCGCGGTGAAAAAGCTCAGCTCGACGAAGAGAACTATCGGCGGCAAAGGACCAACGAGGAGTTGCGCCAGCGCATTGCCCGCATCCGTAATGACAATCACTATCTGGAGAAACTGGCGCGCGAAGAGTTGAATTTAGTTCGCCCCGGCGAAGTGGTCTATCGCTTTCCGCCAACCGATGCCCGCGCCAGCCGCGGCGGTGTGGTCAGTGGCCCCGCTGCTGGATCGTCCCCGTCAACGGAACAAAGATAACCTCGCGGAGTTGCTCGACGACTTGCTTGCCGGCGGCTTTGCGGACTCGAACCAGCCGCTGGGTTTGGTCCGGTTCGCCAAGTGGCATGACAATCTGCCCGCCTTCGCGCAATTGACGCCAAAGCAGGTGGGGAACCCGAGGCGCGGCGGCGGTTATCAGGATCACGTCGAACGGCGCCTGTTCCTCCCAGCCGAAAAATCCATCGCCGACTTTCAGCTGAATGTTAGTGAAGCCGAGCTGCTCAATAAGCAGCTGCGCTCGTTCACTCAACGCGGGAATAATTTCAATCGAATAGACCGCCGCCGCCAATCGCCCCAACACGGCGGTCTGATAACCGGAACCGGTGCCGATCTCCAAAACCTTCTCATCGCCTTTAAGCTCCAAGAGCTCACTCATGTAAGCGACGATATAAGGCTGGGAAATCGTCTGCCCTGCGCCGATGGGCAGAGGCCGGTCGTCGTAGGCCGCATCTTTTTGCGGATCGGGTACGAACAAGTGGCGTGGAACGGTTTCCATCGCGGCGAGAACACGCGGGTCTTTAATGCCGCGGCCTTTGAGGTCGCGCTCGACCATCAGCCGGCGCGGCGCCACAAACGGGTCGGAATTTTTGCCTTGGCGCGACTCGATGCCAGCCGCCGAGAGACCGCCTGAGATTTGCAGCAGAAGAAAAGACGCGCAAAGAAAATGCCGCCGACTAGGCCTTATCTTTGAAGACAAAATGGTAGTACTCGTCCATCTCCATCAAAGCATCGAGCTCGGACTGGTCCTGCAAGCGAACTTCGATCAACCAGCCGTCGCTGTAGGGATCCTCGTTAATCACCGTGGGCTGATCTTCCAAGTGCGGATTGACCGCGAGCACGGTGCCGGTCACCGGCGCGACCAATTCGTGTACGGTCGACACGGTCTCGATCTCGGCGAAGATTTCACCCTCTTCGATCTTATCGCCGATGTCCGGCAGTTCTACCGAAATCACCGTGCCGAGCGCGTCTTGAATATAATTGGTCAGGCCGAGCCGCGCATGTTGGTCCTCAACCCCGACCCACACATGGAGCTCGCTGACTTTAACTTCCTTTTCCGTCATTGGCCTTTTCTCGATCACTATAGACTTGTCGGAATTGTGTCAAGAGCAATCTTACTCGGATCGGGTCCACCGCCAGATTATCTATGGCTGTACGAATCAAAAATCCTGTCAATCGCAAACTGCCTATGGAAAAAGTAGTTGTGAAAATCAAAGCCATGGCAAAGGGAGCATTAAAGTCGATCTGCGCAAGACTACAGAGCGCGACCTCGAAACCCATTGCCGCACCCTCACAAGATTAGCCCGCCCGGCAATCAACAACTGGCCATCCGATAGCGATCTCAGCGTCATTTTCGTCACGCGACAATGGCGGACCGGTGACATTCGCGCACCTTGGCCATCGTTACGGTTTGCTAGAAGTTCATAGGCCGCTCCCCTATTGAACCGGTTGTCCAACGATGGCAAGCGCGGGGTCGCGGCGATGGATTCGGCACAAAAGTTGCCACTATCCATTCGCTACATAAGCGAATTGGACGGTTTTATAGATGATCGCCTCCCGACAAAGGCAAACTTCTGAAGGGGATGGGGATCTCTCATTGGTATTTAAAGGAGGATGGTTATGTCTAAGCGTAATCCGCGACTAAGCGTCAGCATCTTAGCGCGCGCATTCGATTGGTTGGCTGTCGCGGTAATTTTCACTCTCAGTTTGACGGTTGTACCGAAGACAATTTCCGCTCAGCCCCTGCCCCCAGGCTTGGTCGATTTAGAAGGAACTATGGAAGTGCTGCATGAAGACCGGGACCCGGGCAGCCGCTTCATTTATTATCTTCGCACCGCCATCGAGCGGCTGGAGCTGCGCTTTCCGGCCAATGCGCCGGCATTACAGACCGGTGACCGCGTGCGAGCCCGGGGGCGCAGAAGCAACGGGGTCCTCGCGCTCGATTCGTCGAGCAGCGTCGAAACTCTTGCCGCCGCGTTACCCAATACTTTTGGCGCCCAGAAGACCCTGGTGATCTTGGTTAACTTCACCGACAACGCGACCCAGCCCTACAGCGTCGCCACAGCGCACAATGTTTTCAACACGACGAGCAACTTCAAACTGGAAAATTCCTACAACCAGACTTGGATGACCGGCATCGCCAATAGTGCCGCAGCGGCGGATATCGTCGGCTGGTTCACGATCAATCAGAGCACAGCGGACTGCAATTACTCAACCACAGCCAGCCTCGCCGATCAGGCGGCCGTGGCGGCGGGCGTGAACCTCGCGCAATACACGCGGAAAGTTTACGCCTTTCCGCAGAACGGATGTACCTGGTGGGGGCTGGGGACCGTCGGCGGCAATCCCTCGCGCTCGTGGATTAATGGCAGCCTGCAGTTACGCGTGGTCGCCCACGAGATGGGCCACAACCTCGGCTTGTATCATTCGCACTCATTGGACTGCGGCGCAGCCGTGATCGGCGGCACCTGCACGTCGAGCGACTACGGTGATAACTTCGACACCATGGGATCGTCGGCTTATCATTACAATGCCTATCAGAAGGAGCGCCTCGGCTGGTTGGACTATAACGTCTCGCCGCCGATCACTACCGTAACGAGCGACGGCGTCTATTGGATCGCCCCCTATGAGACCGATACCGACGAGCCCAAGGCGCTCAAGATTCTCCAATCCATCGATTCTTCGGGCCGAAGAACTAATTACTATCTGGAATTCCGCCGGCCCATCGGTTTCGATGCCGGCATGTCGAGCAACGGTAATGTCATGAGCGGGGTTTTGCTTCATTTGGGCACCGAGTCAAGCGGCAATACCAGTTATCTGCTCGACATGACCCCGCAAACGAACTCCTGGAGCGATCCTGCTCTGACCGTCGGCCAAAGCTATAGCGACTCAAGCGCCGGCGTCACAGTCACCGTGTTGTCGGCTGCTGCGACGGGCGCTAACGTGAGCGTCACGTTTAGCGGCGGAACGCCCAGCTGCGTGCCGGCCGCGCCGAGCATGAGCTTGACGCCCAGCAGTCAAAGCACGACCGCCGGCGCTTCCCTGAACTACACCGTTACGCTGACCAACGCCGATAGCTCGAGCTGTGGACAAAGCAGCTTCTCATTGAGTGGTGTCGCTCCCAGCGGCTGGACGAAGTCAGTGGTGCCGAGTAGCTTGACTCTCGCGCCCGGCGCCAGCGGTCAAGCGACGCTGTCGGTCACTTCTCCAAGCAGTGCCAGCGCCGGTAATTATAGTATCACTGCCAACGCCAGCGACAGCGCCAATTCGGGCCATAGCGCGAGCCGGAGCGCGACCTACCAGGTGATAGCACCGGATACCGACCCGCCAACCGCGCCGACGGGTCTCAGTGCTAGCGCGAAACGTAGCCAGATCAATCTCTCCTGGACAGCGTCTACGGACAATGTCGCGGTAACCAGCTACACCATCTGGCGCGACGGCCAAGCCATCGCCAACAGCAGTAGCACGAGCTATGTGGATCGCGCGGTCACCTCGGGCAACACGTACTCCTATCAGATAGTCGCAGCCGACCAGGCGCAAAATGTATCGGCTCCAAGCAATACAGCGTCGGTTAACATGTCAGGCGGAAAGGGCGGCGGAAAGGGCGGCGGTGTCAAACCCGGCAAACCCTAGGCCAGCAGGCGCGCCTGCCTAACTCATTCGACCTACAACCCCGTTCAAGTCTTCGTGCTTGAGCGGGGTTGTTTTTTTTCATCTGTGCGGGATGAATTCCCGGCGTTTGCAGGGATTCGGATAGGCAAGTGCGGCGTCACCCATGAGCCGGCAGGTCAAGTAGGCATGCTTGGCTCTTTGATTAACTCAACCTACAAACTAGGACAATATGAGATTTTCGGTGGTGAGATTGAAGATGTCCGCTGAAGCGTAACGTTTGGAGGCGCTCAATAATTCCAGACCGATCAGTCTATCCTCATGGTCGAAGTCAAGATTCACGCCGTCGGAGACCTCTTGAGTTCGGGCAACGTCCTTTTCCTGAATCCTGATGTAAAGCGCATCGACTTCCTTATCGTATTCGATTTTCATGGCTAGACGCTCTCTTTCTCGATCACGGTAATCACTACGATGTTCCCTTTTTCTTCAACATACATTGCTTTTAGCAATCGATCGCCCACCAATTTATAAGCATTGATGCGCTCGTCCCTGCTTTGTTCGACGCGATCCGGGGCTTCGAGCACGCTTACGACGTCCACTTCGGACACTTGACGCCATTTCATTTGCCGCCGCGCGTGTCTGCTAAAAATGATAGCCAACCGAAGACCTCGACGAAGTTGGATGATGATAGGGCAATTGGAATAGAACTGCAATTGTCGAGGATGGCTCCGGAGCGGATTCGCTTTCTAAATTGTGTAGGCTCGTATCGTATCTCTTAACTGTGAGCTATTCAGCGTTTCCGATTGCGGCAGGTGACGTGATAGAACGCTCCGTCGTGTTCGATCCGCAAGGGCCGGGCCATGCGAACGGCGATGCCAGAACTAACTCAATCGGTCAAGAATCAAGACGTGATCCCATGATCTCCCCCTATCTGCTAAATTCCGATGGTAGACCCCACGCTCGCTTCAAAATCACCCAGCGCAAAATCGCCGCGATTCTGCTGGTGATCCCCGGGGTGTTTTTGATCTCGTGGGAGAAGCTCTAGGATAGTCAATGGCGCGCGCCTACGCAATTTTGATTTGGCTGAAACGGTCTTCATGTTGTTTGACAATGTTGCCAAGCAGCACCGACAACCGCTTGGCCGCATGCGGACTTAGGATAATCCGGTCGGTCAGCTGCACCGTCACAGCCTTGGTGCCCGCATGCCAAGCCTGGTTGACACCGAACATCAGCGAGCGTCCGAGGTCACCCATTAGCCGGCATCGTGAAGCCCGGGGCAGCACGACCTGAGCCCAGGTTCCATGACCCCGGATTCCACAGATTCCATCATATTCGATACTAAATAGCCTAGAACAGACTCAACCGCGAGGCCGAGATAATTCTCGAAACCCATTCCTCTACTTCTTGCCGCCGCTGTGGATCACGATTGACCCACCAGTGATGGCCGAGGTTAGGTCGGCGTCATCGGAGTCTCCAAGTTGATTGTCGTAAACGACATTATCGTTATCGTTAACGTCCCAGATCTTGATCCGGAATTTGTCCACGCCTCCGCCACCGTTGACTTGACCGTCAATGGCAGTGAGCATGAATCCGTAATTCCCTTCTCCATTGATCGTGCCATATCCTTTGAACTGCGCCCGCGCTCCGGCAACGACCAGCCACTGATAACTTGACGACTTGAAGTTCATATTGCCGGCGTGGAACTGAAACTCTGTATTCCCTGTCGGCACGTATGCGCCCTTTTTGTACTTGGAGACAAAACCAAAGTTTGCAAATCCTGTAAGGGTGGGGTCGGCAACGTAGGCCCCGACAGGAGAGTTGATCGTTCCACCGCCAGTTACGAAGCTTCCGTTCGGGTCATAGACAACGACATACTTAAACTCGGAACTGCCTATGTCGCCGTCGTCGTCCGCCACCTCAAGTTTAACCGTGTAGATGCCTGGCTCCGTGTAGCTGTACCCGCCATTAACCGAACCAGACCCGTTGCCTTGGGTCACAGTACCAGGCGTAAGGTTCCCATCCCCCCAGTCCCACTGGGCGGTATGGGTGTCCGGGGTTCCAGCGTCACTAAACCATGCGCTGGTATTGATCGGGGTATTGATCGGCACAGGATCGATCGGCGCCGTGATGGCTCCTACCACCGGCGCTACATTGAGCACCATGATCTCTGTCTCGGCGATCACCGAGAACAAACCGTCCCAAACACGCACAGCGATTTTCCGCAGTTGCGGTCCATCCAAACCAGCCGCGCTCACAGTTGGCGAAACACCAGTCGCGTTAATATTAAACGCCATTCCGTCGTAGTCCAGGTCCCACTCGTACGCTAGCATGTCTCCATCGGGATCGCTGCTCGCACTCGCGTCTAGCTGAACATCCTCCCCTTCGTTTACCGCGTACGGACCACCCGCATTGGCGACCGGGGGTTCCGACTCCGACGGCCAGTAGTCATCCTGCACGTCAATGCGCACATGTGGGGGGTTGGTATCGTTCATGTCGTCGGGGCTTAGCGTGGGGTATTTGTCATGGGACCCAAAGCAGTAGCGCTCGAATCCTTTCAGAGCGGTGTCCGGAATACCGGGGAACGGGGGCATCGTTGGCCAAGGGGGTATCGGACTTGGGAAAGGCTTAAAGTAACTGGATGTATAGCAACCGGCCAGGTAGATACCCACGGGCTTACGCCCGTGGCACTTGAAATACCAAACCCGGATCAGAACCCGAATTCCAACTGGATTTTGCCCGTATCCACTTTCTCCTGAAACTCAACATATCTTTTGAT
>Ga0214472_10002642_pt1 | contig 19179 bp, 15 predicted proteins | sample RVTome_6_FD_207662 | JGI IMG/M metagenome (GOLD analysis project Ga0214472, IMG submission 207662) | Soil microbial communities from uranium-contaminated site in the Upper Colorado River Basin, Wyoming, United States - RVT140D175 | ecosystem: Environmental > Terrestrial > Soil > Contaminated >...
TGGGAACCGCAGAACCCGACTGGATCCCTGCCGCCCTCTTAATAAGAACAGACACAGGGGGAGTCTTGGTGATAAAGGTAAAAGAGCGATCCGCAAAAACCGTAATCACGACGGGGATTACCAGACCGGCCTGATCCTGGGTCTTTGCATTGTAAGCCTTGCAAAACTCCATGATATTGACGCCATGCTGCCCCAGAGCAGGACCAATTGGAGGAGAGGGATTCGCCTTCCCCGCGGTAATTTGCAGCTTGATTTGTCCAACAACCTTCTTAGCCATGAATGACTCCTTGCTGTATCCGTTTCAAACCAGCATCAGCTGGTCTTTTCCACCTGAATAAATTCGAGCTCGACAGGGGTCACCCGGCCGAAGATGCTGACCATGACCTTGAGCTTGCCCTTGTCGGGCTTCACATCCTCAACGACACCAGTAAAGTTCAGGAACGGGCCGTCTACGACGCGCACCGTCTCACCGACTTCAAATTCAACCTTGGGCCGCGGACTCTCCACTCCCTCTTCGATGCGGGAAGTGATTTTCGCAACCTCTTCTTCGGAGATTGCCGGAGGAGTCTTGCTCCCGCCGACAAATCCAGTGATTTTACTGGTCTCCTTGACGACATGCCAGGTCTCATCGTTCAGTTCCATCTGAACGAAGATGTACCCTGGGAAGAATTTACGCGTAGAGGTCTTGCGCTCGCCGTTCTTGAGCTCGACAACCGTCTCGGAAGGAATGAGTATCTCGCCGAAGCAGTCCTCAAACCCCAAGGAACGAATGCGCTCTTCAAGACTCGCCTTGACCTTGTTTTCAAAGCCGGAGTAGGTATGCACCCCGTACCACTTCATCGCCATAACTCTAAAACTCCCCTTCCCGGAACCTGTCGATTAACCCAGAAGAATCCGGATGAGATTAGAAAGCGACCAGTCCAGTACACCTAGAAAAGCAGCAATCACCAGAACGAGCACAATAACCACCACGGTGGAACCGTAGGCCTCTTTTTTTGAAGGCCAAGTGACCCTTGAAAGCTCTTTCTTGACGTTGGACAGAAATTCCGATGTCTTACCGATCACCAGTCCACAGCCTCTCTTGATGGAACCGACAAAAAAAATGGCAGGCCAGGAGGGACTCGAACCCCCAACACCCGGATTTGGAGTCCGGTGCTCTACCAATTCGAGCTACTGGCCTACACTGGAAGTCACCCGAGGAGAACCTTACTTGGTCTCCTTGTGAGGAGTATGTTTCTTGCAGAAACGGCAATACTTGCTGAACTCAAGCTTGTCAGGAGTATTGCGCTTGTTTTTTGTGGTGGTGTAGTTTCTCTGCTTGCACTCGGTGCAAGCGAGGGTGATGATGTCTCGCATTTCACTATCCTAGACACCCTCCCGCCGTCGCCGGCGGGAGAGCCCTTAGAGTGTCAATAACTACTCGATAATCTCGGAAACAACGCCGGCGCCGACAGTGCGGCCGCCTTCGCGGATGGCGAAGCGCAGTTCCTTGTCCATTGCGATAGGGGTGATCAGGTTGACGGTCACGGAGACGTTGTCGCCGGGCATAACCATCTCGGTCCCCTCGGGCAGATCGACAATCCCGGTCACGTCCGTGGTACGGAAGTAGAACTGGGGACGATAGCCGTTGAAGAACGGGGTGTGGCGGCCGCCTTCTTCCTTGGTGAGGATGTAGGCTTCTGCCTTGAACTTGGTGTGGGGGGTGATGGAGCCGGGCTTGGCCAGTACCTGACCGCGCTCGATGTCCTCACGCTTCACACCGCGCAGCAGCAGACCGACGTTGTCGCCTGCGCGACCCTCGTCGAGCAGCTTGCGGAACATCTCGACGCCGGTGACGGTGGTCTTGACGGTGGGCTTCATGCCGACGATGGCGATTTCCTCACCGACCTTGACGATACCGCGCTCGACGCGGCCGGTGGCGACGGTACCGCGACCGGAGATGGAGAACACGTCCTCGACGGGCATGAGGAACTCGCGATCGATGGCGCGCTCGGGCTCGGGGATGTAGGAGTCAACGGCGGCCATGAGCTCCAGAACCTTCTCCTTGCCGATGGCGTCGTCGCGACCCTCGAGAGCCGCAAGAGCGGAGCCGGCGATGATGGGGATGTCGTCGCCGGGGAAGTCGTACTGGGAGAGCAGCTCGCGGATTTCCAGCTCGACCAGCTCCATGAGCTCCTCGTCGTCCACCATGTCGGCCTTGTTCAGGAACACGACCATGGCGGGAACGCCGACCTGACGGGAGAGCAGGATGTGCTCGCGGGTCTGGGGCATGGGGCCGTCGGCGGCGGAGACCACCAGGATGGCGCCGTCCATCTGCGCCGCACCGGTAATCATGTTCTTGACGTAGTCGGCGTGGCCGGGGCAGTCAACGTGCGCGTAGTGACGGTTGGTGGTTTCATACTCGACGTGGGCGGTGGCGATGGTGATACCGCGCTCGCGCTCCTCGGGAGCATTGTCAATCTGGTCAAACGCCTTGACTTCACCACCGGTAATCTCAGCCAGAACCCTGGTGATTGCAGCGGTCAGGGTCGTTTTGCCATGGTCGACGTGACCGATGGTACCGATGTTGACGTGGGGTTTTGTTCTTTCGAATTTAGCTTTTGCCATTTCTAGCAATCCTCCCTGCTTTTAAGAAAAGATCTGTTTTCTTACGGAGCCGAAAAGTGCGAACCCCGCGCAATCAGCCGGACACTTCACCAGAGCCCAACAACAATCTTCAAATGGAGTCAAACCGAACGAAGAAAGAGAACAATGGAGCCCATATCCGGACTTGAACCGGAGACCTCTCCCTTACCAAGGGAGTGCTCTACCACTGAGCTATATGGGCTTGACTCATCATTCTCTCGTGCAAGAGCAGGATGGAGCGGGAAACGGGACTCGAACCCGCGACCCTCAGCTTGGAAGGCTGATGCTCTAGCCAACTGAGCTACTCCCGCCAAACCTACCCTGAAACACTTTTTAACTTTTAGATCCGCCTGCATCCGACGACTCAGTACCCATGGCCGCAATGGCCTCCTGAGATCGTCATCCACGCGCAACCCGGATGGATGTAGTGGTGGAGGGGGAAGGATTCGAACCTTCGAAGGCGGAGCCGTCAGATTTACAGTCTGATCCCTTTGGCCACTCGGGAACCCCTCCAGGGGATTTTTATTCAATTTTTAAAGGCATGCGCCCGATGACTACCTGGAGCTGGCGACAGGAATTGAACCCGCAACATCCTCATTACAAGTGAGGTGCTCTACCTATTGAGCTACGCCAGCACGGGGACAGGTATATACCTCATGGTTTTTTTAATTGCAAGAGAAACCTGCAAGTTTTTTCCACCACGATTTCTCCGTCCGGCGCGACAGGTCTTATAGGGTATTTGCCATAGCCTGTCAACAGCTTATTTCGTGTTTTTTCTCTGCCGTACCACTTCGAACAACGCCACTGCGGCCGCCACAGACGCATTGAGGGACGAGACGCCGCCGGCCATGGGGATGGAAACCAACTGATCACAGTGCTCCCGCAGCTTCTGGCGGATGCCCCTGTCCTCCGCCCCCACGACAAGAGCCACGTCTCCATCCAGCCGACTGCGGTAAATCTGCTCCGCCCCCTCCCCCGCCAGTCCGTAGATCCAGACACCGCAGGCCTTGAGCTCCTCCACGACCCGGCTCAGGTTCGTCTCCTGACACAAAAGAATGTGCTCCAGGGCCCCTGCCGAGACCTTGTCCACCACGGCGGTGACGGTGCAGGCACGATCCTTGGGGATGATGACCCCCTGACAGCCCGCCGCATCGGCGCTTCGGATAATCGCCCCCAGATTATGAGGATCGGTGATGCCGTCGAGCAGCAGGAAGAAGGCCCGCTCCCCGCTTTGCCGCCAGCGCTCAAGCAGCCGGGAAAGCGGCGCGAAGGCGAAAGGCTCCACCCGCAGCACCAGCCCCTGATGATGGGCATGGCCCACCAGTCGGTCCAGATCCTCGCGACGGCGGCTCTTCACCGCCACACCCCGGCCCTCGGCCAGCTCCAGAATCTCGGGCTTCCTCGTGCGAACCTCGGCGCTGATGAGCAGCTCCAGAGGCTCGCGCTTGCCAGCCCTCAGGGCTTCGGTGACGGGGTGGGTGCCGTAAATGAGATCAGCCACGGTCGCCCTCCCGGCCAGGCGCAAGGTTCATTTCATCCAGGATGGCATCCACGGCCGCAAGCGGGTCGGGCGCCGCCGAGATGGGACGCCCCACCACCAGATAATCGGCGCCGTCGGCAACGGCCGCCGAGGGCGTGGCCACCCGCTTCTGATCATCGAGAGAGGCGAAGGAGGGGCGCACCCCGGGAGTCACGATCTTGAAACCCGCACCGCAGATATCCCGGATGGCCCGGATCTCCCGGGGCGAGGCCACCACCCCGTCGAAGCCGCTGTCTTTGGCCAGCGCGGCCAGGCGGGGCACCATTTCCTCGACCGGACGATCGATACCCACCTCGAGCAGGGTCTGCTCCGTCGAAGAGGTAAGGATGGTCACGGCGATGAGCAGGGGACGCTTCAATCCCTCCCTTGCGCAAACCGCATCCACCTCCTGCCGAGTGCGCTCCATCATCTCCCGCCCGCCCAGGGCGTGCACATTGACCATGGTCGCCCCGAGGCGCGTCGCCTCCACCACCGCCTTGGCCACGGTGTTGGGGATGTCGTGGTATTTCATGTCCAGGAAAACCCCATCGCCCCCTCGCGTGATGTAGTCGAGCATCTGCGGCCCGCCGTGGGTGAAGAGCTGCTTGCCCACCTTGAACATGCCGACTTTGCCCCGAAGCCGGTCCACCCAGCCACGGGCCGTCTCCAGGTCGTCGAAATCCAGGGCGAATATGAGTTTGTCCCGTACCTTGTTTTCCACGTCAATCCTTCCCTATGAGGCTCTTGACCCGGCGATAGACATCCTGGGATCGGTTCATCAGTTCGGCCGCCGCCGCATTGCCCAGCTCCCGGCGCAGGGAGAGACATTCGCGAAAGAGCAGCTCCTTGAGGGCATCGGCCAGCAGCAGCTCCTTGTCCCCCTCGGCCAGGGCACTCAGATTCTCCAGCATCCGGCTGCCGTCCACCGTGCCGTCGGACTGAATCTTCACCCCCCGGAAGACGAAGGAATAAGGCGGCGGGATTTCCCGCAGGAAAAACTGGGCCTGCTGGGAGAACTGGGCAACTTCGTCGGAGACCTGCTGATAGACGGCCTGGAGCGCCACGTTGTAGATGGTGATGATTTCGCCGAGCTTGCCGGAGACTTCCCGGGGCGAAGGCTCCTGGAGGCGGATAAGGCCCTCTTCGAGCAGATGATGAATAGACTTGAGGCCGTCGAATTCCCCCAGTCGTGAGCGCCGCACCACCTCGCGCACCGTGCCCGCCTGCTGCCGAACCAGCTCCAGCACCACGGCATCGGCATTGCCGATCTTCCCAGGCTCCTTGTCAGTCACCTCGGGCAGCGATTCCATGGAAGCGATACTGCCTGCGAAGAGCCGGCGCTCGTCGAGCTGCGTCAGTCCCTCCATGATGAGATTCTGGGTGCTCATGGAGAGCTGGAGCGTCTCCTCTTCCCGAATCTCCCGGGCGGTGAAACTGAAGGTGCCCTCCTCCGCGGCGAAGAGGCGACAGACGATGGCCTCCACCTGATGCCGGGCAGCGTCCCAGAGGTCCTTGGGGGTCACAGCCCCGCGCCGGACCAGGGTGCGGCCCAGCTTCTCTCCCTTGGCCACTGAGAGCAGCGCCTTCTCCAGCGTCTCGCGATCGAGCATGCCCAACTCGTAGAGCACCTCGCCGAGACGCTCCTCCGGGAAGGAGCTGGAGGCCGAAACCACCTCGCCGTCCTTGAGGTAGAGCTCCTTGCGCCCGGCCTTGAGGTAGAAGGAGAGCACCCCGGTCTTGCGGAACATGTTGAAGAAGGAGAGCAGATCCACCACCGAGACGGAATCGAGAGAGCCCACAAGGGCCGGCTTCTCCTCGGGCTCAGAGGCCCCCAGCAGCAGATGGCGGCGGGAGTGGGAGAGCGGCTCCAGCACCACGCCCTCCAGTTCCCGCGCAATCTGCCGGGGCAGACCCAGCCGACCCTGCTCGTCCACCTTCATGGCGTCATCCCTTGAGTGCTTCCCGGACCCGGGCCGCTACCGCATCGGCGCCTCCCTCGAGGGGGATCTCCTCCTGGGCGCCGCTGCTGCGCCACTTGAGTTCCAGCACGCCGCGCTCCAGCCCCTTGGCCCCGACGGTGATGCGCAGGGGGATGCCGCAGAGATCGGCGTCCTTGAACTTGCTGCCCGGCCGCTCGTCCCGATCGTCGAAGAGCACTTCCACCCCAAGGGCCTCGAGCTCGCCGTAGAGCCGCTCGGAAGTTTCCATCACCCGGGCGTCCTTGGGGCTCAGGCAGGCCAGCAGCACCTGGAAGGGCGCGATGGGCATGGGGAAGATGATGCCCTGCTCGTCGTGATTCTGCTCGATGGCCGCCGCCAGGGTGCGGCCGATGCCGATGCCGTAGCAGCCCATGTGCAGGATGCGATCCTTGCCCTCGGCGTCGAGCACCGTGGCGGACATGGAGTCGGAATACTTGGTGCCCAGCTTGAACACATGGCCCACCTCGATGCCGCGCCAGATTTGCAGCTTTCCTTCGCAGCGCGGGCAGCAATCCCCCGCCACCGCGCTGCGCAGATCGGCGAAGGCCTCCACGGCGAAGTCCCGCCCGGCGTTGACGCCGCCGAAGTGCTCGTCCAAGGCGTTGGCGCCGGTGACGAAATCGGCCATGGCCTTCACTTCCAGATCTGCCAGGATGCGAAGCTCAAGCCCCACGGGACCGGCGAAACCCACGGGCGCGCCCGTAATCTTCTGCACCAGTTCGTCGGAGGCCAGGGCGACCTCATTGGCTCCGAGCAGGCGGCAGAGCTTGATTTCGTTGAGCTCCCGATCGCCGCGCACCAGAGCGGCCACCAGCTCGCCGGCATCCGTCTCCAGGATGAGAGTCTTCACCAGTTTGAAAAGGGGTACATCCATGAAGGCGGCCACGTCCTCGACGCTCTTCTGTCCCGGGGTCGAAACCCGCGTGAGGGCCGCGCCCGGAGCCTGCGTTGCGACCTCGGGGATGCGGATCTCCGCCTTCTCCACGTTGGCGGCGTACTGGCAGCTGTCGCAGGAGGCGATATCGTCCTCACCCGAGGAGGCCAGCACCATGAACTCGTGGGAGGCGGTGCCGCCGATGCTGCCCGTATCGGCTTCCACGGCGCGGAACTCCAGGCCGCAGCGCTCGAAGATGCGCCGGTAGGCCGCGTACATTTTCTGGTAGGAGAGATCCAGCCCCGCCGGATCCAGATCGAAAGAGTAGGCATCCTTCATCACGAACTCGCGGCCGCGCATCAGGCCGAAGCGGGGGCGGATCTCGTCGCGGAACTTGGTCTGGATCTGGTAGAGGTTCACCGGCAGCTGCTTGTAGGACTGCAGCTCGCGTCGGGCGATATCGGTGACCACTTCCTCGTGGGTGGGGCCCAGGCAGAAGGAGGCGTCCTTGCGGTCCTTGAGGCGCAGCAGCTCCTTGCCGTAGAAGTCCCAGCGCCCCGTCTCCTCCCAGAGTTCGGCGGGCACCACCATGGGCATGTGGATCTCGATGGCCCCTGCCCGGTCCATCTCCTCGCGCACGATGCGCTCCACCTTGCGCAGGGAGCGCAGCCCGAGGGGCAGATAGCTGTAGATGCCCGCGGCAACCTTGCGGATCATGCCCGCGCGCAGCATCAGTTTGTGGCTGACGACTTCGGCGTCGGCCGGTGTTTCCTTGAGCGTGGGAAGAAAATACTGGGAATAGCGCATGGCAGAAAAAACCCTCGCAAGCGGATAAAGATGGATTCAATCGGCGGATTCAGGCACCGGCCCATGCCTTGGCCGTCGCCGCAAAGCGTAGAAAATTAGCCCATTTCCCCCCTGAAATCAAGGCAGATATCCCGCAGCTTCCGCCCCTCTTCCCCCGGGGATTGAAGGCTGAAAAACCGGCCGAAGGCGCCGTTCAATGTTGACTTGACAAGCCCCTGCCGAGATGGATATCTTTTGCGCTTCGAGGTATAAAACAATGTTTCGAGCCATCAAACAAATCTCCGTCGCGGTCCAGGTCGTCGTCCTCTCACGGCGACTCGCCGCATCCGTCCGCTGAAGCATCGGGGCGACGGAAGCTGCGGGTCATTCCCGCAGCCCTTCGCGCATCAGACACAGAAGGCTGCCGGGAAGAACACCGGCAGCCTTTTCTATTATGTTGCCAAACGACTCGCATGGACATCATTCTCAAAGAGGAGGACGTAGGATACCCATGAAATCAGGAGCCCAGATACTACTCGACTGCCTGCGAAAAGAAGGGGTGGACACCATCTTCGGCTATCCCGGGGCCCGCACCCTGCTGGTCCACGACGCCCTCATGGACGCCCAGGACATCCGCCACATCCTGGTGCGCCACGAGCAGGGCGCGGCCCATGCCGCCGACGGCTACGCCCGCGCCACGGGCAAGGTGGGCGTCTGCCTGACCACCTCGGGCCCCGGCGCCACCAACCTGGTCACGGGCATCGCCACCGCCTACATGGACTCGGTGCCCATGGTGGCCCTGACCTGCCAGGTCACCACCGCCGACATCGGCTCCGACTCCTTCCAGGAAGCGGACATGACGGGCATCACCCGCCCCATCACCAAGCACAACTACGTGGTCACCGACATCAAGGATCTGGCCCGGGTCGTACGCGAGGCCTTCTACATCGCCCGCACCCGCCGCCCCGGCCCCGTGCTGGTGGATCTGCCCAGCGACGTGCTGGGCGCCAGGATGGAGCCCGTCATCCCCGAGAACGTCAGCCGCCGGGGCTACCAGGAAAAACCCAGTCTCAACTTCAAGCAGCTCAAGAAAGCCGCCACCATCATCAACGAGGCGAAAAGGCCCCTCATCTACGCCGGCGGCGGCATCACCCTCTCCGACTCCTCGGCGCTTCTGCGCCGGGTGGCCGAGCAGGGCCAGATCCCCGTTACCCACACCCTGATGGCCGTGGGCTGCATGGACCCCAAATCGCCCCTGTCCGTGGGCATGCTGGGCATGTACGGCGCCTGGTACGCCAACAAGGCCGTCCACGACTGCGACTGCCTCATCGCCATCGGCGCCCGTTTCGACGACCGGGTCACCGGCCGCACCGACGGCTTCGCCCCCAACGCCCAGATCATCCACATCGACATCGACCCCTCCAGCATCCGCAAGAACGTCAACGTGGGCCTGCCCGTGGTGGGCGACGCACGCGAAGCCCTGGAGAAGCTGGTCGAGCTCATCGCGCCCGCCGATCGCAGCGACTGGCTGGCCCAGATCGACGACTGGAAAAAACAGGCCCCCCTGCCCCGCCCCGAGCGCGAAGACCTGGTGCCCCACGAGGTCATGGAGGCCATCCACGAGGTGGCGGGCGAGGACCTCATCGTCTGCTCCGACGTGGGCCTCTCCCAGATGTGGACGGCCAACTACCTGCCCTTCTCCGGCGCCCGCCAGTATCTCACCAGCGGGGGCCTGGGCACCATGGGCTACGCCCTGCCCGCCGCCCTGGGCGCCGCCTTAAACGGCAGCACCCGGCCCGTCTTCGCCATCAACGGCGACGGCGCCTTCCAGATGAACATCCAGGAGCTGGCCACCTGCTCCTACTACGGCATCCCCGTCAAGACCATCGTCCTGAACAACGGCAACCTGGGCATGGTGCGCCAGTTCCAGCGCGTCTTTTTGAAAAGCCGCTTCGCCTCCACGGAGCTGGGCCGCCACGTGGATTTCTCCATGGTCGCCCGGGGCTTCGGCGTCGAGGCCTTCAAGGTCACCGACAAGGCCGAGCTCAAAGCCACCCTCAAAAAGGCCATGGAGGTGGATGGCCCCGTGGTCATCGACATCGACATCGACCCCGACTGCTACTCCTTCCCCATGGTGCCCCCGGGCAAAAATACCGTGGAGATGATCTTCTCTCCCGAGGAGTGGCAGGGGTAAGAGCCGTCATTCTCGCGCAATAAAACAAGGGCCGCCGGAATCGATTCCGGCGGCCCTTGTTCGTTGCAGCTTCCGATATCTGTGACCTTACCCCACTCAAAAAGCAAAGTCCTTAAAACCGGCGGGTTTCGGCCCGCCGGCCGGAATGCTCGATGGCTTGAAGGCTGAAAGATAAACGAAGCAAACTCCCCCTCCAGCCCTCCAGCCCTCCAGCCCTCCAGCCCTCCGGCCCTTTCTCCCCCCTCCTTGCTCTCGCCGGGTGTCGGGCTGCGCCAACGGAGACAGGCCCCATCTTCGATGGGGGCGTGGCATGGATGCCGAGCTTTTTCGTGGGGCAGGAGCCCCATACGAAAAACCCCGCCGGCGCAGGCCGTCACACGGGGCCTTCGAGAGCAATTTCAGGGGCGGCGTTTTTGGTTACTTTTGCCGCTGCAGGGAAAAGTGACTCGCCCGAGCGGGGCGAAACCAACAGCTTCAACCCGGCAAACTGCGATGCGCCTTCAGCACAAAATCTCCGAAATAGCCGGGAAAGCCCCCTCCCCCTATCCCCCTCCCGCGAGGGGAGGGGGGACGAGCTCAAACCATCGAGGCGCTACACGGCGAGCATCACCCCCACCCTTTCCCTCCCCCATCGAGGGAGAGGGAAAGAGAAAAACGGGCCGCCGGTAGATACCGAACGGCCCGTTTCAATTTGTCATTCAGCGGAGAGAAAAAACCTATTCCTCCCCCTTCTGCCCCAGCAGCGCCCAGGCCTCCTCCACCAGGGCATCGGCCAGCTGACTCTCCGGCACCTTGCGCAGCACCTCCCCCTTCTTGAAGAGCAGCCCCTGCCCCTTGCCGCCGGCGATGCCCAGATCGGCCTCTCTCGCTTCGCCGGGGCCGTTGACCACGCAGCCCATGACCGCGATGTGGATGGGGTCGGGGTAGTCGGCGAGGCGTCGCTCCACCTCCTGGGCCACCTCGATGAGGTTGACCTGGCAGCGGCCGCAGGTGGGGCAGCTCACGAAGACGGGGCCCCGGCTGCGCAGCTCCAGAGCCTTGAGGATCTCGAAGCCCACCCGCACCTCCTCCACGGGATCGCCGGTGAGGGAGACGCGCAGGGTGTCGCCGATGCCGTCGTAGAGCAGCACGCCAAGGCCCGCGGCGCTCTTGATGGTGCCCGCCCAGGTGGTGCCGGCCTCGGTGATGCCGATGTGCAGGGGGTAGTCCACCTGGGAGGCCAGCAGACGGTAGCTCTCCACGGTGCGGGCGATGCTGGAGGCCTTGAGGCTCACCTTGATGGCGTCGAAGCCGAGATCCTCCAGCAGGCGGATGTGGCCCAGGGCGCTCTCCACCATGGCCTCGGCGGTGGGACGGCCGTATTTCGCAAGCAGCTCCTTCTCCAGGGAGCCGCCGTTGACCCCGATGCGGATGGGGACGCAGCGCTCGGCGCAGGCTTTGACCACCTCGGCCACCTTCCAGCGCTCGCCGATGTTGCCGGGGTTGATGCGCAGGGCCGCCACGCCCGACTCCAGGCCGGCCAAGGCCAGCTTGTAGTCGAAGTGGATGTCGGCGATGACGGGGATGGCGCTGCCGGCCGTGATGTGCGCCAGGGCCCTGGCCGCCTCCGGATCCGGCACGGCGCAGCGCACGATCTCGCAGCCCGCCTCCGTCAGGGCGCGGATCTGGGCCAGGGTGGCCTCGGCATTTCGGGTGTCGGTGTTGCACATGGACTGCACGGACACCGGGGCTCCGCCTCCCACAAGCTGGCTTCCAACGCGGATCTGGCGGCTCTGGCGTTTCATGGACTCTCCTTCGGAGCTGGCTTTTCATGGGCTTTGCGGCGGGGATTCTATCCCCGAGCGAGGGCAAGGGTCAATGACGAGCGGGGAGAATGGATTGACAAGGATCCGGGGGCCCGAGTAAGGTGCGAAAATTCGACTGAATCGACGTTCCTTTTCCAGAAACAGGACCATGCAGAAAAAATCCCATCGAGGCCCCAAGGGCCCCCGGCCCGCCGCGCCGAAGGCCAAATCCCCGGCAAAAGCCGACACCAGCAGCTCCCTCTACATCGAAAAATTCACCGAGGACGGCCTTGGGCTGGGCAGCCTCGCCGGCAAGGAAGCCCTCGCCTTCGGAGCCTACCCCGGAGAGAAGGTCCTGGTCGCCGTCGAGCACGAAGGCCAGAGGCGCATCGTCGCCCGCCTGCTCAAGGTGCTGGAGCGCTCCCCCCACCGCGTTCCGCCCAGCTGCCTGGTGTCCCGGCGCTGCCAGGGCTGCCCCCTCATCGAGTTGGCCTACCCCAAACAGCTCGAAGCCAAGCGTCAGAAGGTCCTTGAGAGCCTGCGGGCCTACCCCTCTCTGGGCGCCGTGCAGATCGCGCCCACGCTGGAGGCTCTGCAGAGCATCGGCTACCGCACCAACGCCAAGCTGGCGCTGGCCAAGTCCCGCGGGCAGGTGCGCATCGGCATCTTCCGCCGGGGCACCCACGAAGTCACCGACATCGGCGGCTGCCCCCTGCATCATCCCCTGATCAACCGCATCGTCGAGGTGGTGCGCGACGAGATCGACCGCCAGAAGATTTCCATCTTCGACCCCCGCCACGGCCGGGGGCTGCTGCGCTACCTGGTCATCAAGGTCAGCCCCGATCTGAACAAGGCCATGGTCACCTTCGTCACGACTGAACGGGAATACCGCCAGATCACCCATTTGGCCAAGTGGCTCAAGAGCCGGGTGCCCGAGGTGGTCTCCATCCACCAGAACCTCAACCGCAGCGAAGGCAACGTCATCCTGGGCCGGGAGACCCTCAAGATGCTGGGCGCGCCCGATCTCTTCGATCAGGTAGGCGACATCCGCCTGCGCATCTCCCCCACCTCCTTCTTCCAGGTGAACCACGATCAGGCCCGCAGGATCTACGAGCAGGTGCGCGCCTGGGCCGCGCTGACCCCGGAGGATACGGCGCTGGATCTCTACTGCGGCATCGGGGGCATCGCCCTGAATCTGGCCCGGGACGCAGGAAGCGTCGTCGGCATCGAGGTCGTGGAGGAAGCCACCCGCAACGCAGCCCAGAACGCCCGGGAAAACGGCCTGACCAACTGCCGTTTTGTCTCCGGTGACGCCGCCGAGCTCATGGCGGAAATCCGCTCCGAGATCCCGAGCCTGGCCGTGGCCGTGGTCAACCCGCCCCGCAAGGGCTGCGACCCCGAGGTGCTGGAGGCCCTGTGCGCCATGGCGCCGCGCACCCTCATCTACGTCTCCTGCAATCCAGCCAGTCTGGCCCGGGATCTGGATCTGCTGTGCAAGAAGGATTACGTCCTGCGCGAGGTGCAGCCGGTGGACATGTTCCCCCAGACCTTCCACGTGGAGACCCTGGTGCGCCTGGAGCGCCGGGCCCCCCAGGAGGCAAAGCCGTGATGAACGACGCCACCTTAAGCGCCGTGCTGCTGCTTCTGGCGGGGGGGCTGCACTCCTTCTGCCACCTCTGCCGCAAGCTGCCGGAGAGCCGCCGCCCCGCCCTCTACCCCCGGGAGGGCTCCATGCAGAGCCTCTTCAGCTTCTCCTGGGTGCCGCTTTTCGCCCTGGGGGCCTATCTCGCCTTCCGCATCAGCCCCACCTTGAGCCTGGTGGCGGGGCTCATCTATTTCTTCGTGCTGCCCTTCGTGTTCCAGATCCCCATGGTGCGCCTGCTGGGCTTTGAGAGCTTCCGCCGGTACGTGGAGACCGTCGACGGCAGGAAACCGAAGAAACCCAAGCGCTAATCCTTCAGTTCCTCCAGCCGCGCCTTCGCCTTGGCGCCGAAATCCGACTCGGGGTACTTGCGGACGATTTCCTCGTAGAGGGACCGGGCGTGCTTGATATTGCGCTGCTGCTCCTCGAACTGCGCCGTCTCGTAAAGCCCCCTGCCGCCGTCCGAACATCCCAACAACACCAGGGCCGCAAGGGCCGTCAGAAAAAGCTTCATCTCATCTTCCTTTCAAGCAAGAAAAAGTGACAGGTTCTTACGGACAATAGGCTTCCAAAAAGCAGAGGAAGGCCTGAGCCGCGCTGGACAGGGGGCGCTCGGAGCAGACCAGATAGAGGCTGCGCTCGATGGGCAGTCCCTCCAGCGCCACCTCCACCAGATCCCCCCGGGAAAGCTCCCGCTCCACGGAGAGGGAGGAGACGAAGCCCAGCCCCAGCCCCAGCAGGATGGCCTCCTTCACCGCCTCGTTGCTGCCCAGACGGATACCTTCGTTGAGTTCCGATCCGCCCGGCACCTTCCCCAGGGCCTCCAGAATCGCCTTGCGCGTTCCGGATCCCGGCTCCCGGCCGATGAGGCAGTGGGCCCGAAGCTCGGCGAGGCTCACCCGGTCCTTCCCGGCCAGCTCGTGCCCCCCGGGGGCCACCAGAATGAGCCGGTCCGCCATGAGGGGGCGAAAGCTCAGGGCCTTGCCGGGGCTGCTCGCCCCCACGATGCCCAGATCCAGCTCCCCTTCGCGCACCAGCTCCGTCACCCTGAGGCTGTCGGCCTGCACCAGGTTGAGCAGGATGGAGGGATGGCGGCGATGAAACTCCCCGAACAGGCCCGGAATGATGTGCACCGCCGGGATGTTGCTTCCGCCCAGGCGCAGGCTGCCGCACTCCAGGCCCTTGAGGCCCGCCAGGCTGGCCTCGGCCTCCTCCCGCAGGGCCATCATGCGCACGCCGTAGCGGTAGAGCACCTGCCCCGCCTCGGTGGGCTGCACCTTGCGTCCGCCGCGCTCCAGCAGCAGCACGCCCGTCCCCTCCTCCAGCGTCGCCACGTGCTGACTCACCGTGGACTGGCTGAGCAGGCAGCGCTGCGCACCCTTGGAGAAGCTGCCCTCCTGCACCACGGCCATGAAGACCTCGAGCTGTCGTAAATTCATCGGCCCTCCGTATACGTCGACAAAGCGAAGAAACTACTCCCGCGACAGTACTTCGGTCAAGTTTCTCCCTTGAAATAGGACCATTCAACTCCTATAGTGCCCGTTGTCGCTTGCGAGCAAAACCCAAGAAGAAGGATCGGTCATGAAAGAGCTGGACCTGCGCAACCTGAGCTGCCCCGCCCCCGTCATCGAAACCCGCAAGGCCCTGCTGGCCGAGCCCGCCGCAAGCTTCCGCGTGCTGCTGGGCGACGACATGGCGCTCGAAAACGTGGGCCGCCTCGCCCGCACCCTGGGTTACCGGGTCAGCCCGCAGGAGGTGGAGCAAGGTTTCGGCCTGCAGCTCGACCCCGCGGCCGCAGCGAAGGTCCAGGAAGCAGCCCCGGCGGGGGGCGCAAGCGTCGTCTTCGTCACCTCCGAGGTGCTGGGCCGGGGGGATGATGAGCTCGGCCGCATCCTGCTGCGCAACTTCCTCATCACCCTGGTGGAGGCGAAGGAGACCCCGGACCGCATCCTGTTCGTCAACGCCGGGGTCAAGCTGGCCTGCGAAGGCTCCGAGGCCCTGGAGGCTCTGGAAGCGCTCTCCGGCAAGGGCGTCGACATCGCCTCCTGCGGCCTCTGCCTCGACTTCTATCATCTCAAGGACAAGCTCAGGGTCGGCCGCGTGACCAACATGCTCGACATCGTGGAGAACCTGCAGCGGGCCGCCCAGGTCATCCGCCCCTAGGAGCCTGTCGGACTATCCATGAACTGGCTGCAAATTCGATTCTTCGGCCCATATTCCCGCTCTTTTTTGCCCCATAGCTATGGCTATGGCTATGGGGCTGCAAACGAGCAGAAATCTGCTCTCGAAGCTTCAAATTTTCGCATCAGTCCGTATAGTCCGACAGGCTCCTAGCGTTTTTCGACAATTTAAGGGAGTAGTCGGCACTCTGGTGAGGTCCCCGGTCTTCAAAACCGGTGCGGGGCGTTTCGCGTCCCTGGTGGGTTCGATTCCCATCTACTCCCGCCAATGTAAAAAAGGGTCTGCGCAAGCAGGCCCTTTTTTACATTGCAACCGAGGGGAATCGAAGGGCAGCGAGCGCGGCCTTCGCATTTTCGACCGGGACCTGTGCCGTTAATCCGAAATTAAAATCCCCTTCAAATCATCTCTGCCGACTGCTATTCTCCCAAACTTGTCAATATGCCCTGCGGCCCTTCCGGCCGGCGGTATATCTCAAACCAGCCTTTACACTCGATGCACGGAATTGGAGTCTGGTCAACACCATGAGCAAAAAACAGAAACTCGAACTCACCTGGATCGGCAAGGAATACCGGCCGAAGCTGGAGCCGCGCATTCTGCTGGAAGACGCGCAGAAGTCGCACCATGCCCCGCACCGGATGAGCGACAAGGACATCTTCGACAACAAGTTGATCTTCGGCGACAACCTGCTGGCTCTCAAGGCCCTGGAGCAGGAGTATGCCGGGAAGGTCAAATGCGTCTTCATCGACCCGCCCTACAACACCGGCAGCGCCTTTACCCACTACGACGACGGGCTGGAGCATTCCATCTGGCTGTCACTGATGCGCGACAGGCTGGAGATTATTCGAAATCTGTTATCAGAAGACGGGTCGTTGTGGATCACGATTGATGACAATGAGGCGCATTATCTGAAGGTGTTGTGTGATGAGGTTTTTGGGCGTGCAAATTTCGTTTCCAACGTCATTTGGCAAAAGAAATTCTCCCCGCAGAACGACGCTAAGTGGATTAGCAACAGCCATGACAATGTTCTTTGTTATGCCCTGAACAAGAGTCGTTGGTTTCCACACCCTCTTCCTCGCACCGAAGAGATGGATAAGCGATACAAAAATCCAGATAATGATCCAAGAGGCCCATGGACTGCTACTGACTTATCACGCTCAGAACATCGGGATAGGGATTATTGGGGATTGACAACACCGTCCGGAAAAACAGTCTTTCCAGCCAAAGGTCGTAGTTGGAGTCGTCCAAAAGAAAACATTGAGAAGTTGAAGGTAGATGGTCGGCTTTGGTTTGGACCGAAAGGTGAAAATCTTCCACGTTTGAAGAAATTTCTTAGTGAAATGGAGGGTGGGGTTACGCCGCAGTCCATTTGGTTCCACAATGAAGTCGGTAACAACCAAGAGGCAAAGAAAGAAATTCTTCAACTAGATGCCGAGACTGTTTTTGATACGCCAAAACCAGAACGCCTTATCTATAGAGTTCTTCACTTAGCTACTGTTCCCGGCGACCTCGTCCTCGACTCCTTCGCCGGTTCCGGCACCACGGGGGCCGTGGCCCACAAGATGGGACGCCGGTGGATCATGGTGGAGCTGGGGGAGCACTGCCACACCCACATCATCCCCCGCCTGCGGAAGGTCATCGACGGCAGCGACGAGGGCGGCATCAGCAAGGCGGTCAACTGGCAGGGGGGCGGGGGTTTTCGCTACTACCGGCTGGCCCCGTCGCTGATGGAGCAGGACCGGTGGGGCAACTGGATCATCAGCAAGGAGCACAACGCCGCCATGCTGGCCGAGGCGGTCTGCAAGCTCGAAGGCTTCACCTATGCCCCGTCGGAGAGCTTTTACTGGCACCACGGCCACTCCACCGAGTCGGACTATATCTACGTCACCACCCAGAATCTCACCCACGAGCAGTTGCAGGCCCTCTCCGACGAAGTGGGCGAGGGGCGCACCCTGCTGGTCTGCTGCGCCGCCTTTCGGGGCAGACCCGAGGCCTTTGCCAACCTGACCCTGAAGAAAATCCCCAACGCGGTGCTCTCGCGCTGCGAGTGGGGCCATGACGACTACAGCCTCAACGTGGAGAACCTGCCCCAAAAACCGGCGGAACCGGGGCAGCAGGATCTTTTCGGGGAGGGGTGAGCATGGAAGAGCGAAGCGAACACGGCGAACTGCTGCTCTACAACACCGAAGACGGAAAGACACGTCTGGAATGCCGCTTTGAGGATGAGTCGATCTGGCTTTCCCAGGCGCAAATAGCCGAACTCTTCCAGACAACACCCCAGAACATCACCCTGCATCTGAAGTCTATTTTTCCCGAAGGGGAACTCGACGAGATGTCAACTTGTAAGGATTACTTACAAGTTCGGCAGGAAGGCATCCGCCAGGTACGTCGCAAGGTCAAGCACTACAAACTCGATGTCATTCTGGCTGTCGGGTACCGGGTGCGTTCCCAAAGAGGCACGCTGTTTCGCCAGTGGGCCACGGAACGGTTGCGCGAATATCTGGTCAAGGGCTTCACCATGGACGACCAGCGGTTGAAGCACCCTCCCGGCCCGGGCATTCCCGACTATTTCGACGAACTGCTCGAACGCATCCGCGACATCCGGGCCAGCGAGCGGCGCATGTATCTGCGCCTGCGCGATATTCTGGCATTGGCTGCCGACTACCAATCCGCCGACAAAGAGACCCATCGCTTCTTTCAGATCGTTCAGAACAGGCTCCACTTTGCCGCCTCCGGCATGACCGCGTCGGAACTGATCACCCGGCGGGCGGACCACAGCCTGCCCAACATGGGGCTGAGCACCTGGAAAGGAGGCCTGGTCCGCAAGGCCGATGTGACCGTGGCCAAAAACTATCTTCAGGAAGACGAGATCGCCGAGCTCAACCGCATCGTGGTCATGTTTCTCGACTATGCCGAAGATCAGGCGAGGCGGCGCAAGCAGGTTTTCATGCAGAACTGGCAGGAAAAGCTCGACGACTTCCTGCGATTCAATGAACGAGCGGTGCTCGAAGGAGGGGGCGGCATTTCACGCGAACAGGCGGATCGCCATGCCCATGACCAGTACATGCTTTTCGAGGAGCGGCGGCGCGAACAACTGGAACAGGATGCGCTCAAGCAGCTTGAAGAGACCGCGAAGCATCTCAAGGGATAAGCCATGAACCGTCACGTCAATGCCATTTCCGGGCGCTTAAGCCTGCGTCCCCCCCAGCGCAAATCGCTGGAGATTCTCGACCGCATCACCGAAATCCTGCCGCCGCGCAAAGAGGCCGATCCGCAAACCGCGCTGGAGATCATCCGCAGCGAATACCCGAGCGTGAACGACTTCGAGCGGGAGTTTCCCTCGCTCTGCTTCGCCCTGGCCACCGGGGTCGGGAAAACCCGCCTCATGGGGGCCTTCATCAGCTATCTGCATCTGGCCCACGGCATCAACAACTTCTTCGTGCTGGCCCCCAACCTGACCATCTACAACAAGCTGATCGAGGATTTCAGCAACCGCAATCATCCCAAGTATGTCTTCCGGGGGATTGCGGAGTTTGCTTCGTATCCGCCCGACATCATCACCGGGGACAACTACGAGTCGAAGGCGGGCACTCTCTTC